>Ga0209745_1002722_pt1 | contig 9958 bp, 7 predicted proteins | sample BarGraNGADG00312_FD_184495 | JGI IMG/M metagenome (GOLD analysis project Ga0209745, IMG submission 184495) | Arctic peat soil microbial communities from Barrow, Alaska - Barrow Graham LP Ref core NGADG0004-312 (SPAdes) (version 2) | ecosystem: Environmental > Terrestrial > Soil > Wetlands > Peat ... | reverse complement strand
GGTCGTGGTGGTGGTCGTAGTCGGAGTGGTAGTCGTGGTGGTCGTGGTCGTGGTCGGAGTCGTGGTGGTCGTCGTAGACGCCGGAGATCGCAGGACGAGGCCCGTCATCGCAGCGATTGTGACGGAGGTCGCCGAGCTGGAGTCGGGCATCAGGTAGCTGCCGCCGAGATTGACCTGTTGAGAGGCGCTCGACGGATTCACGACAACCGTGCCGCCCGTGTAGTCGCGCCGGTAGGCAGAACCGACCTGGTAGCGGCTTCCAACGGGCGTACCGATATTGGCCGTCCATTCCGCTGACCAAGGATCAGCGTCCGAGCTCGGCTCGAAGACGAGCGCGCTCGGGCCGCCGTCCCATTCGAGCAGGAAGCTGGCGCGGGCGTAGCGCATCGAGCGAACATCGGAGGTCGGAGCAGCGAAGGTTCCCATGAAGATCTTCCCGGCGGCTTGGGCGGTGCGTAGGAAAACTTGAGTGCTGCTCTCCCAACCAGAGCCGCCAATCTGCCCTGAGCTGTCCCCACCCCACTTCGTGTATCCCTCGATGTGAGCGCCGGAGGTGAACTGGATCCAGTCCTTCCAGAGCGACTCTGTGAGGAGCGCGCCGTCGTGCTGGATATTGGGGATGAACAGGAAGCCTGCTGACTGGACCTTCGGCCCGACGTTGGCAAGGAAGCTCCGCGTCGCATCCTGGTAGCTCTGCTGCGTCGGGTACTCGTCGTATGGAAGCGATGAGTAGCCGCCCGGATTCATGTTGGCGTTATCGAGCATGACTCCGTCCCAGCCGTGCGCGCCGAGATTGGAGATCACGTTCGTGGCCCATTGATTCTGATAGCCGGACATACCGATGTTCATCTGGTAGTGACCGTTGAACCCGTCCCATTGGATCCGGGTTGAGCTTTTGTGTGAGAACCAGTCGGGGTGATTCACGTCTGCCCAGTGGTAATCGACGCCTGCCGGTATCTCGGCATCGCCCGAGGCGTAGCTTCGCGTGGACGCCATGTCCTTGTAAACCATGACCTTCACCTGCGGATTGGCCCGCTTGAGTGCCGGGATCCTCGCGTAGTCCCAGGCGTTCAAAACGACGTACTGGTAGTGGGAAAGATCGACTCCGTCGCTCGAACAGCCAGAGCAGAGACGCACAGCGCCAAGAGAGGTCGGACTAGGGGCGGTAGATGCGGGAAGTGCGGTTGTGCTCGCTATGGCGCCCGCGAACAGGCAAAAAGCGAAAACGAAAGCGGACTTGATGGATCTCCCAAACATTGAAGCCCCCCCTCGCTCAAGGCGAGATGCGGTCTCGCTCTTGAGTCCTCAGATCCGAACAAGCAATCCATCGGAAGGGCGATCAGGGCCGAACATCCCTGAATCGGGCGTCTAAAGACCCGATTTAGGTAAAGGTTCGGAAGATTTCGAGGGTCTGAGCGTGGCTCAGTTAGATCGCTCGAGCCTCGGCGTCCACCGCGAGGACGAAACGTACGAGCGAGAACTCTTGCCGCGCGGCGCCGAGGGCGGCGCGACCCATTTTTTCGGCCAGCTCAGGGTCGCTCAGGCGCAGCAGCGCTTCTCGCAGCGCGGAGACATCACCGGGCGGAACAAGGATGCCGGTGGCCGAAGTCAGGTAGTCCTCGACTCCCGGCGCGCGCGTGGCGATCACCGCGCGGCCGGCCGAAATCCCGTCGAGCACCGTTAGTTGGCCCGCGACGCGAGCAGACTTGACGAGCGGAACTACGATCGCCCTAGCTTCCTTCATCAGCTCAAGCAGTTGCGCCCGATCGAGCTGAGGCTCGAGCTTCAATCGCCCGGGGTCGGGAAGCGCCGCCGGGCCGACTACGCGGATCTCGCTGTTCAGTTGCTCAGAAGCCCTCGCCAGCGTTTCCCAGTCGCGCTCCTCGCGCCCAACCGCCAGGAAGTAATCGCCACTGGGCGGGCGCCAGCTCGAAGTCGGCCGGACGCCGAGCGGAACAAAGCGTAAGCGCTTGCGTTCGAGCCCGAGGCTCGCGGCGGCCTCGAGCGCGGAGGAGCTGAAGAAGATCACGAGATCGGCCCGCTTTGCCCCTGCGAGCAGAATCCTCTGACGAAACGTCGCGGCGCTAGAGTCGATCAGCGGGTTGAGAACCACCAGGCGCGGCCGCGAGCGCCGGCGCAGAAGTCCCGCGAGAGCGCCGGTGATCGGCTGCCATGCGATGAGAGTCGAGTCGCCCGCCTGGCGAAGACCCCGAAGCGCGAGCGAAACATAGGTCGGCCAGCTTCTTAGACGATGCGAACGCGTACCGACCGACGACCCTAGAGCAGTTCCCCTGATGACGCGGGGCTGCACAGACGCAGCTTTACAGGCCCAAAGAAAATCCTCGTGCTCGCTATCGGACCAATCGACCAACCAGAGCGGCGCCGGACGCGCAGTCTCGTCGGTGACCGCACTCCTAGCCACCTGCTGCCACCTCGACGTACAGGGCCTCGATTTTGGCCACCATACGCTCGGATGAGAATCGCTCGAGCAACAGGCGCCTACCAGCGGCGCCCATGGCTCGCGCTCGTTCGCCGTTGGTGAGCAATTCCGCCAGGGCGGCGGCGAATAGGTCCGGCCGCCGTGCTTCCGCGAGGAGCCCCGTCTCGCCGGCCACGACCAGCTCTTGAATCGCGCCGATGTCGGTCGCTACGACCGGCAAGCCCGCGGCCATCGCTTCCAAGACGGCCAGCGGACATCCTTCGTAATCACTGGTCAGGAGAAAGCAGGTCGCCTGCGCAAGCAGGTCGGGTACGTCAGAGCGGTCACCGAGCAGCCGCACCGAGTCCGCGAGCCCGAGCTCTGCCAGCAGAGCTTCGGTCTGCCCACGCAGCGGCCCGTCTCCGACGATGTCGAGGCGCGCCTCGGGATGGGTCGACAGCAGCGCAGCAAGAGCGCGGACGGCGATATCTGGCCGCTTCTGCCGAGAGAGGCGGCCCACCATGACGATCCTGCCGGGAACCGGCGAGGGGTCTCGTGCATAGGTGGCTGGATCGATCCCGTTGACGATCACGCGGTACTGCCCGCGGCGTCCGATCTTCGCCGCGATGCCGGCTGTGCGCTCGGACTCCGAAACGGCCACGATTATCCTGCACCACCTCGCCGCTATGCGCTCGAGCGCGGAATAAACGCGCCGTTCTACCCCGGCTGCAGCCCAGAATGACCAGGCGTGCGGGGTGAAGAGAGTCCTCGAACGCCGCCGGCGCATCGCCGCCGCAAGGCGAACGAGAAAGCCGGCTTTCGACGAATGCGCATGCACGACATCAGCTGAGCCGACTAGCCGCAGTATCTGTGGAAGGTCGAGCGCGTCGCGCAGATGAGGTCGGGGATGACGCCCCTTCAGGTGATGTATTTCAACGTTAGAAAGGCCTCCGATCTCGAGCTCGATCAAAGAGCCCGGGAGGCACGCGACCTTGAAGCGCCAGAGCTCCGAATCGAGCCCGCGAACGATGCTGATGACGTGTTCTCCCACTCCCCCGTCCGGAGGGTAAGAGGCAAGGAATACCGTGCGCGTAGGAACAGCCATCGGGGCGATCAAGCTAGTCTTAGAATGTCGTCTGCGACTTCGCTGGGCGTACGGGTGCACATCTGCCAATGAACCTCCGGGAAATAACCGTCATCATCTGGCGTCGCAAGCTTCTCGTGATCGCCGTCATCATCGCATCAGTCGCGGCCGGTTTCGTAGCGCTACGACTCATGACCAAGCAGTATGAGTCAGTTTCGACGGTAGCACTAAGGCCGCCCCAACTCGGGAACGGGAACGACCTGCTCTTCTACCAGACCCTGGGTCCGATCGTCTCGATCTATGCGACCGCTGCGGAGACCGAGACGACCAGGGCGCTCGCCGCGCGCAACCTGCGCGGGCGCCTTGCGAGCATCACTGTTCGCACCTACCTGGCGAGCCCGATCATGAGGATAGTCGCCCGTGATAGCGATCCTGCGATCGCCGCGCGCTCGGCGCAGGCCGTTACCGACGCGCTCATGAAGCGCGCTAATAGCGGTCAGATCGGTATCCCGGGCTTAGAGCTCAGCCAGATCGACAGGCCGGCTGTGCCATCCTCGCCGGTGTTTCCCAACAAGAAGCTCACGCTCGCCGTAGACGGGCTTCTCAGCATCGCGTTCGGAATTGGGCTTGCGCTCCTATGGGAGACGGAGGGACGACGAATTCGCACGCGCTCCGATCTCGAGGAAGCCGCTAATGCCTCCGTCTTTGCGGAGATCACGGAGCAGCGTGGACTGCTGAAGAAGAACTTGCTGTACGCGATGAGTAGCCCCGAGTACTGGCGCGTGGCCGAGGCCCTGCGCGATCTGCGCACAAACCTCATCTTCGCTTCGGGGGAGTATCGATCGATCGCCGTAACGAGCCCCGAGGGTCAACACGGAAAGACCACGGTGTCCGTTGGCCTCGCGGCGGCGATCGCAAGCACGGGGAGACGCACCCTCCTGGTCGATGCCGATCTGCATCGCGGACGCGTCGCACGAGTATTCGGCATCGCGAGCGGGCCTGGACTGGTTGAGGTTCTGTCCGGGGCGCCGCTCGCCGAGATCGTTCGCCAAAGTCCCCTCGAAAACCTCGACGTTCTTCCCTCCGGTCGCCTCGTCGACGATCCGGGCGACGCCTTTACGACAAGGTTCCCCGCCCTCTTAGCGCAAATGGAGAACGACTACGACGCCGTAGTCATCGACACGACACCGCTCGTTTCTGTGAACGACGCACGGATCATCGCGCGAAGCACCCACAGCGTCGTCCTTGTCGTGCGGGCTAACAGAACCCCGCAGCGTGCCGTACGCGAGGCGGTCGATCGGCTTCAGATGATCTCCGTCAATCTCACAGCCGCCGTCCTAAACAGATCGCGGAGCCGAGCGGTGCCCGGCTATTACGGTCAGGCCGATAACGGGCTCGCCGCCGGCGCCAGCAAGAAGACCGTAGGACGTCGTCCCGGTCCCACGGAGTGATCCCCCTGGACAGGCATCCGTTCGTTGGCTTCTCGAAAGCTACGAGCGCCGGCGTGACCGGAGCGTTAGTCGGAGCCCTTGCCATCGGACTGCTGGCGGCCCGCTCGCCAGTATTGGGGCTGGCCACGGTCGGCGCGGTTACCGCGGTCGGTATCGCTCTAGTGCGAACGGATATTGCGATCCTTCTCCTCGTTGCTTCCGGTCCGCTCGAGTTCTCGCTCAGCTTCGGAACTAAGTCGACTTTGCTCACGCCCACGAAGCTCGTGGGCGCGATCTGCTTCCTGAGCTTCGCCTTCAACGTCGTCATCAACCGCCGAAAGCTCGTCATGGACGCCGCGCACGGCCTCGTCTTCGGCCTGCTCGCCATCGCGATGATCTCGACGGTTCACGCTTCATCAACCCCGGACGCTCTCGCGACCACTACGAGGTACGCAAGCTTCGTAGCGCTGTTCGTCGTGATCAGCCAGTACGTGCGCGACGAGGCACTCTTCAGGCGTATCGTCTGGGTCCTGTCGATCGCCGCGAGCGTAACCGGCGGCTACGCGTTATGGGAGTTCTTTTCCGGTCGGATGCTCTCGGCCAGAACCGTCGTCGGCGATCCCAACGACATCGCCTTCGTGCTGGCCACGACGTTACCCCTCACGCTCTGGTTACTCGGAACCCCGCGCGCCCGGCGGGTGCTCATACTCTGCTTGATCGGGATCATCGCCACCGCGATCCTGCTCACCTTTTCGCGAGGCGCCCTCGTCGGATTGACCGCTGGAATCGCCTGGAAGATACTCGTCGAGCGGCGTCACCGGAGTGCGATCCTGACCGGGGTGGTTATCGCTGCGGTGGCGATCGGCGTTGTCCTGGCCATCGATCGCGGGCGGGTCGATACCGGGCTCAAGGCGAAGCAGACGGTGGCAAGCGAGAACGTCGCAACGCGACTGGACGGCTGGTCGAAGGCGGCACGATTCTCGGTGGACTCTCCCTTGCTTGGAATCGGCCCGGGGAATTTCAAGGTGCAATACGCCAGAGTTTCTGGGGTACCAGTCGGAACCGACACGCTCGTCGTAGTCCACAACGCCTATCTGGACATAGCGGCCGAGCTCGGCATGCTCGCGATGGTCCTCTTCGTTGCTTACCTGGCCGTCATCTTCGCGTATTCGACGTCGGCTGAGGTTGAGGGACGGGGACCGCCTGGCTTGGCCAGCGCGGTGCGCACCGCTTTGATTATCGGCGCGTTCTCGGCCCTAACGCTCTCTGAGCAATACTTCGCGCCTTTCTGGCTACTGGGCGGCCTTGCCTGCGCGATTCGGCGCACAGAGCCGAGACGGCAGGAGGTGGCGCTGTGAAGGTCGTCTACGTATCGAGCCTTGCCTCGGGTGGCCCTGTCTCGCACCTGCTCGATCTCGCTCCGAGCGTTGCGCGGCTAGGAATCGAGGTCAAGGTCGTCTGCTCAGGCGACAGTCTGGTGCAAGAGTTCGCAGAGCTGGGGGTGGAAGCCGTTTCGATCCCGCTGCGGCACAAGCTCGATATTCCCAGAACTGCCGCGATCTGGTCGCAACTCGACGGAGCCGACATCGTTCACACACACGATCGACGCACCGGCCTCCTCGTCAGGCCTCAGGCGCGGTTACGCCGCATAGCGGCCGTCCACACCTTGCACGGAGTACCTGACGAGCTCTGGGTGGCCGCGGAAAGCAAGCAGGCGTTAGCGCCGCCCGGAAGCTCGCGCGCCCAGCTCGCCTGGCTTCGGTACGGCGTGCTTCGTATGGAGGCTGCTCTCTCGCACATGGGCGCGGTGGTCGTTCCTTCACAAGCGCTGGCGCGGTTCCTGATCGCCAATGGATTCCCGGCTCGCAGGATCACCGTGATTCCGAACGGCACGGAGGTGATCCGGAGCGAGCCCGCGCCGGCCCATGACCCGATCGTCGTGGGAACGGCCGCCATTCTCGAGCATCGCAAGGGCATAGACGTCCTCATCGACGCTTGCGCACGGGTGCAGGCTCCACTAAGGCTTGAGATTTTCGGCGCCGGTTCACTGCGCGCCGAGCTCGAGCGTCAGGCAAAGAGCGTTGGGATCGATTGCCGCTTCCACGGCCACGTCACCGACATCCGCGATCGACTGCTGGATTTGGACATCTTCGTCCTTTCCGCACGGGCCGAGAACATGCCGATCGCAATTCTCGAGGCCATGGCTTGCGCGGTGCCCGTTATAACTACGCGGGTCGGAGGTATCCCGGAGGTCGTGAAGGACGATGAGACGGGTATCCTCGTCGAGCCCGACGATTGCGCGGGGCTCGCTCAGGCGATCACTCGCTTGATCTCCGATGAGCCCGAGCGGCAGCGCCTCGCCCGTAGGGGAGCCGAGCGCATCGCCGACCACTTCAGCGCGGGCATGGTGGCGCGGCGCATGGTCCACCTCTATGAGGGGCTGACTGGGCGGCCATAGGGGCCAGAAAAGTGCGGATCTTGCAAGTCATCCAGGAGTTCGCCGCGGGTGGTGCCGAGCGCGTAGTGCTCTCGTTGCGCGCAGGAGCTATAGCCGCGGGGCATGAGGTCGGGGTCGCGGCCGCGCCTGGAAGCCTTTCGTCCGGGCTCGAGGGCTACGTCTGTGATCTACCGCTGGTCGAGCGTCATCTGACTCGAATACCTGCCGCCGCTCGCGACCTGCGCCGCAGCTTGCGCGAATTCCGACCAGACGTCGTCCACCTCCACAACCCGGGGATGGCTCTGGTCGGAGCCGTCGCCACGATCCGCGGGCACAACGTACCGGGGCTGGTGAGCATGCACGGCGTCCCGGAGGAGCGCTACGGATCCGCAGCGCGAATTCTCAGGCTGGCCGGCTTCCCGGTTGTCGCCTGCGGGCCAGGCGTCGCCAACGCGCTCGCGGACAGACACGCCAAGGTGGCCGCGACGATAGTTAATGGAGTAGGACCTGCGCCGCCCGCCGCCGAGCGCGCTCTCGTCTGCGCCCAGTGGGGTATCCCCGAACGAGAACCGCTCGTTTTATGCCTGGGACGGCTCACGCCGCAAAAGAACCACGCGCTCGCCGTCTCGGCTCTCGCTCAGCTGCCGGACGTCTCCCTGGTCGTCGTTGGAGAAGGTCCGCTCGCCGACGAACTCCGGCGCCAGGCAAACGAGCTGGGTGTTGCCGACCGGTTCGTGCTCGCGGGTGTGAGAAGCGACGCGAGAGCGCTCGTCGGCGCCTGCGACGCCGTCTGCCTGCCCTCTGTTTGGGAAGGGCTTCCGCTTGTCGCGCTGGAAGCACTCGCGGCCGGGAAGCCGCTGGTAGCGACGGCCGTAAGAGGTGTAACGGAGCTCCTCTCCGACGGCGAGGACGCCCTCCTCGTTCCGGCGGGCGATGCAACCGCTCTTGCATCTGCGCTCGAGTGTGTACTAAGCGACGCCAACCTGGCCGGTCGGCTCTCCGAAGGCGCTCGTCGAACCGCGGTTCTTTACAGTGAGGAGTCGATGATCGCCGCCTACCTCGATCTGTACGAAAAACTCGTGCCCAGATGAATCCACGCGTCTCCGTCGTAATGCCGGCCTTTCAGGCCGAGAACACCATCGGCGCCGCGATCTCGTCGGTCCTGCGCCAAACCTATCGCGATCTCGAGCTCGTTGTCGTCGACGATGGCTCCACCGACGCGACAGCCGCTATAGCGGAGGCTCACCAAGGCCCGATCCGGCTGATACGGCAAGAGAACTCCGGCGTCGCGGTAGCGCGAAATCGGGGCATCGACGCTGCCAGCGGTGAGTTGATCACCTTTTGCGATGCGGACGACTTCCTCTTCGACGAGCACCTCGAAACGCTCGTCGCCAACTACGAAGCGCACGAAGACGTAATCGTAACCGCCAACGCGTTCCTTCTATTCCCCGGAGGTATCGAGCGCTCGAGACTCCGTTACAAGGGGCGCTTCCCATCGTTCGATGAGCAGCGCCTAGCCATTCTCGAGCAGAACATCGTCTCGATTCAAACGCTTTTCCCGGCGCGCCTCGTAGAAGAGATCGGATCGTTCGCGATGGCGAAAAAGAGAGCAGAAGACTGGGACTTCTGGATGCGCGCGATCTTTACCGGAAAACGTGTGGTCCTCGCGCGCAAACCGCTTTCGATCGTCCGGATCGTGCCGACAGGACTGTCTTCGGATCGAGAAGCGATGGACGCCGAGGTGGAGATGGTCTACGACGGCATCGAGGATCGCTTCCAGTTGACCGAGCGGGAACTGGAGTACGTCAGGCGCAGGAGGGCCGGGCCAGGGCCGCGCAAGCTTGGGAGGGAGGGTGACGCAGCGCTACGCGCCGGACGCTATGGAGAAGCTGCTCGGCGCTATCGCGAGGCGGCTTCACTCTGTCCGAGCGAGCGCATGCTCGTGTGGAAAGCCCGAGTGATGACACCGGCACCGAGGCTGACCGGTCCGTTCGTGCGCACCCGCCAGCTTCGGATAGAGCGGCAACTCGGTTTCGAAAAAGACCACGTACGATGAGCTGCTCTCGGCTAGAGATCGCCTTCGTCTGCACGGCGAATCGCTTTCGCAGTCCTCTGGCCGAGGGCTTCCTGCGAGCCAGCGCACAAGGGTTGCCGGTTAACGTTCGCTCCTATGGCACCTCGAAAATCGAGGGCGAGCTGGCTTTGCCCGAGGCGATTAATCTGGCGTCGAAATACGGCGTCGACATCTCTGAGCACCGCTCTCGCAGCCTCAGCCGCGCCCGATTGGAAGAGGTAGACCTCCTTATTGGCTTCGAGCGAATACACATCGCCGAGGCAGTTCTTGGAGCAGGGGTGAAGCGTAACCGGGCCTTTACCTTGCTCGAGCTCATCCGAGCGCTCGCCGCGATCGAGCTGGAGTGCGGTGGAGACCCACTTCGGCATGCTCAAGAGGTAATCCGGGGCGCCAATCAGAATCGCTCGCCACATCCCGGCATGGAGATACGTGACCCGGTTGGGGGACCGAAACGCGGCTATTCGAGAGTCGGCAAGCAGGTGAACGACCTAATCGCAGAGCTAGCCGTATACCT
>Ga0209745_1002721_pt1 | contig 9961 bp, 7 predicted proteins | sample BarGraNGADG00312_FD_184495 | JGI IMG/M metagenome (GOLD analysis project Ga0209745, IMG submission 184495) | Arctic peat soil microbial communities from Barrow, Alaska - Barrow Graham LP Ref core NGADG0004-312 (SPAdes) (version 2) | ecosystem: Environmental > Terrestrial > Soil > Wetlands > Peat ... | reverse complement strand
ACCCTATTTGGCCGCTCATAAAGGATCCCAAGACCGGAACCCTCAGGGGAGAGATCAAGGGGGAGAGGGTGCTCTCCCTGGTAGTTGAGTTCATCACCGACCTGAAAAATACCCCCAGGGTGCTCAGGGCGCTGAAGGAGGTGGAGCAGGAGGTTGATACGGTGTTCACCGTGGCCGTGATGTGCCGGGTGAGCGACGACAAATCCGTGCCTGTTCTCCCCATACTCCAGGAGATGGGGCTTCAGCCTCGTCCCAACGCCAAGATCAACGTCGGTCTTGGCCGGGCCTGGTAGTGAGGGCCAGGGGTTGGGGGGCCACGGGACGGGGATCTGGACCGCGGTCATCGCTCGTCTCCCGACGCTCAACACTCGCTCCTCAGGATCCAGAACTCGGAAGTCAGAACTGGTAGCCGGTAGCTAATGATCGTTAGGAGTTAGGGATGACTCACACGCTACATAGGCAGGGGCCGGTCGAGACACTGGAGAAGGACTACTGCGTACTGGCGCTGGTGGCTCGCCAGTTCGACCTCGCCAACGACGGGCGCAAGGCTTCGGCCGTCAAGAGGCTGCAGGGCATTTGCGAGACCATGGCGAGGCACGACCCGGCCAACCTGGGCAGCCTCTACGTGAACCACGGCACCTACGCCCACGACATGTCTGCCGAGGAGATCAGGGACGGCCTGAAGCCCAACGGCTTCGTCCTCTGCGTCTACTCCGACCTGAACAAGTTCCGAGATGTGCTGGCCGAGCTGAAGGAGAAGGACTATGGGATCTCCATCACCGTCAGCGGGCTGATCGACAGAGTGTTCGACTGCTGCGAAGAGGTGGGGTTGATGCCCCACACCATCTCCTACTCGCTGGGGATCTGGGGCAAGCAGGAGCTGCTGCCCAAGATGGAGCTGTTGGAGATTTCCAGCATGTGCGGCCACGCCATGACCTCCCCGAACCTGGTCAACAGGGCGATCGCCGACATCAAGGCGGGGCGCACCACGGCCATTGCCGCGGCAAAAGCGATCGCCAGGCCGTGCGCCTGCGGTTGCTTCAACACCGACAGGGCCGCCGATCTGTTGCAGAAGGCGGCTTCAGCTTAGCCCAATGGTGTGCGTGGCTAGCGGGGTGAGATGACGCATGGTGAGGGCGTTAAGATGTCCTCCATACCTCCCCGCCACGCCACTATCAACTTGAACCAGCGTCAGGGGTCTGTGGAAAGGGGGTGATCTGCCGGCATATCCCCGGGCGCTTCATTCGAGCTTGGAGGAGAAATCGGCCTGGGGCTGCCAGGAAACCTGACTGCCGCTCCAGCAACTACGCCGCCGGAACGTGGCCGGGTTGGCCTGTGATCCGGTGGAAGGTAACTCATCGACCCAGACAAGCTGAATAGCTGTGACGGAAGGAGTGAAGCATCATGCGGAACCGACTCTTCGCACTGTCCATCCTGGCCTTGGCGATCGCAATGTTGACCCTTACAGTGGCGTGCTCATCCTCGGCTCCGGCACCAGCACCGACGACTGCCCCGTCGAAGGCCACCACCGCGCCGGCCGCTCCCGCGGTGGGCGCCCCCACCACGGCCCCGGCTCCGGCTGCCGCGGCCCCCACCGCCGCCCCCGCGGCCGCGCCTGCCTTTGCCCCCGAGAAGAACGTCAACTTCGTCGTGCACGCGGCCGCAGGCGGCGGCAGCGACATTCAGGCCCGCACCATGGAGAAGGTGATCTCTGACGAGAAGCTGTACCCCCGCGCCGTCGCCGTTGAGAACAAGGTGGGCGGTAGCGGGGCCGTGGCCTTCGCCGCCGTTGCCGGCAAGAAGGCCGACCCCTACACCTGGCTGACCGCCACCACCTCCTTCTTCACCACGCCGGCCCGAGGCCAGGTCCCGCTGGACCCGATCAAGGATTTCACCATGCTGGCCCGGCTTTCGGACGACTTCTTCTTCGTCTTCGTGAAGAACGAGTCACCCTTCAAGACGGTCCAGGATGTGGTTGACGCCGCGAAGAAGAACCCCGGGAAAGTCATGTGGGGTGGCACCAACGTGGGCGCCGACGACCACATCTTCTACAGCATGTTTGCGAAGGCGACCGGCACTGAGTTCAACTTCATCCCCAGCCCGGGCGGCGGGGATGTGGTGACCGGTGTGCTGGGCGGCCATGTGGACGTGGCCAGCGGCAACCCCGGCGAGGTGATGGCCCAGGTGCAGGCGGGTAAGCTGCGCGCCCTGGCCAGCTCTGGCGACAAGCCGCTGACCCACTTCCAGCAGATTCCCACTCTTAAGAGCCTTGGGATCGACGTCCTGTACCAGCAGACCCGTATGATCGCGGCGCCCTCTGGCTTGCCGGCCGGTGTCCGAGAGTACTACGCGGGCATGTTCAAGAAGATGACGGGGACAGCGGGCTGGAAGGACTACATCTCCAATAACGACCAGAACGAGGACTGGATGGAGGGTGCGACCCTCGACCAGTACGTCAAGGATACGAACGAGAAGCTCAAGGCCCTGATCGTCGAGTTGGGGCTGGTAGAGAAGAAGTAGGCAATTGGAGGCTCGGGGGGCAAGTTACCCTCCGAGCCTCTCCCTTTGGGTTCCCTCGATTCTCTGGAGGTTCCCTCGATGAAGAAAGGCGAACTGGCTATCGCGGCCTTCCTGTTCCTCATGGGGTGGTGGATCCTGTGGCAGGCCACCATGCTGCCCCACCTGTCACTCTCCGGGCCCGGCCCGGAGTTCCTGCCGAACCTCGTGGGGATCCTGCTCGTATTGCTGTCGGCCATGATGTTCGTCAACACCTGGCGCGGCTCGGCCGTCACCCCCGAGGGGTTCATACCCGATCGCGCCGGGATTATCCGCGTCTCCACGATGGTGGTGGGACTGTTCTTCTACGTGCTGTTATTGGAGACCGTGGGATACCTGGTCCTCACCATTATCTACACTTTCTACACGGTCACCGCCATGTCGAAGTTCCGGTGGTACACCAGGCTTGCATTGTCGGTCGTCATCCCACTCATCTTCTACCAGGGCTTCGTTGGGTTCCTGGAGGTGCCGCTGCCCAGGGGCACGATCTTCGGCGCCTAAACCTCTCGGGAAGGGAGCGATAGATCCTTGGACAACTTCTCCAACCTGATGATGGGCTTCTCGGTGGCCCTGACGTGGCAGAACCTGGCGGCCGCCTTCCTGGGGGCCTTCATCGGCACCATCGTGGGGGCCATGCCGGGTATCGGCGCCAGCGCCGGCATCGCCATGCTGGTGCCCGTGAGCTTCAACTACGACGCCACCACCTCGCTGATCCTGATGTGCGCGGTGTACTACGGCTGCATGTACGGCGGCACCATCACTTCCGTCCTGGTCAACCTCCCCGGGGAGTCGGCGTCGGTGATGACCTGCATTGATGGGTACGCCATGGCGAAGAAGGGCCAGGCCGGCAAGGCGCTGGCGGTGGCCCAGATCGGCTCCTTCATATGGGGCACCCTGGGTGTGCTGGCGATAATGCTGATCGGGCCGCCCCTGGCGGAGTTCGCCCTCAGCTTCGGCCCGCCCGAGTACTTCGCCCTGATGTTCCTTGGGCTCACCTGCCTCTCAGCCATGGGAGAGGGCTCGACGATCAAGGCGCTGATAATGGTAGTCCTGGGGCTGTTCTTCGCCAGCGTCGGCACCGATCCGCTGGCGGGAGCCGCCCGCTTCACCTTCGGCAACTTCATGTTCCTGAACGGCATCGACTTCATCCCGGCGGCCGTGGGGCTGTTCGCCCTTGGCGAGCTGCTGATCGAGGCCGAGACGGTGATAGCGATGTCTTTCGGAAAGTACAGCCTCCGCGAGATGATACTCTCGAAGCAGGACTGGAAGGATTCCTTTGGTGCCTGGACCAGGGGCGGGATGCTCGGCTTCCTGGTGGGGGCGCTGCCGGGCGCCGGGGCCACCATCTCCTCCTTCATCGCCTACTTCGTTGAGAAGAAGATATCCAAGCACCCTGAGACCTTCGGGACCGGAGAGATACAGGGTGTGGCAGCCCCAGAAGCCGCCAACAACGCGGCCACTGCCGGAGCCATACTCCACCTGCTTGTGCTGGGGATCCCCGGTTCGGGTGCCACCGCGGTCATGCTCGGCGCCCTGATGATCCACGGGCTGCGCCCCGGGCCGCTGCTGTTCACCCAGAACCCAGACTTCGTCTGGGGCCTGATCGCGAGTATGTACATCGGCAACATCGTGCTGCTGATCCTGAATATGCCGCTGGTGCCAGTCTTCGTCGCCATCCTGCGGCTTCCCTACTCGGTGCTGGTGCCGATCATCGTCACCGTATCCATGATCGGCGTCTACAGCGTCAACAACAGCATGTTCGACGTCGGCGCGATGTTCGTCTTCGGCGTGCTGGGCTACTTCTTCAAGAAGTTCGACTTCCCGGTGGCCCCAATGGTGCTGGCGCTGGTGCTCGGCGAGATGCTGGAGCGGTCGCTGCGGCAGTCGCTGGCGATGTCTCACAACGACCCGTCCATCTTCTTCACCCGGCCGATCGCGGCACTTCTGATGGCGGTCGCTCTGGTTTCGCTCCTGATGCCCATCGTTCAGTCGGGCATGAAGCGACGCAAGAAAGAAGGCGAGGTGGCCGTGGCGTAGCGGCTGCCTGAGCTGGACATGGTGGACATAAAGAGGAGGTGAAGAGGGTCGTACACTAGATAGACGAACAACAGATAGACGAAAGACAGACGAACAGGATATACAGGATAAACAGGATGGATTCTCGATGGATCTGTCCTGTCCATCCCGCTGTCTGCCCCTGAGAGGGGTGTTACACGACCACACGGTTCTGACGGTCTGTTGATCTAATGATCGCTGCATGGATCGCTTCACCGCGAGATGAATCTCGCGGGATTGGAGCGAGCGTCGGAGATGCCGCGGGATTCATCCCGCGGTGCGGAGACCGATAGGAGCCCGAGTCGTCCCTGACTCGGGCGGCCTCGAGGTCCCGGCCGACTCGGGCGGGCGCGGCGACCGCTTAAGAGCGGGCCAATCCTATCAGCGCCACACCAAGGGCGATCAGCAGCGATCCCCCCACTTTGGAGCGACCGTACCGTTCCTTCAGCATCACCGTCCCCATGGCTGCCCCGAAGACCACGGCTATCTCCCGCGCGGCCGCCACGTAGCTCACGTTGCTCATGGTCATCGCGAAGAGCACCATGGTGTACGTGAGCACCATCAGAATGCCCACGGCGACGATGGCCCAGGCGTTGGCGCTCCACTCAGCCCTGATCTTGGCGACGCCGCTGGTCTTCAGCACGTAGGGCCCGTACATCGTGGTGTAGATGGCCGTCCAGATGTACATGTAGACCATCGGCTCCAGGTAGCCCACACCCACCTTGTCCACCACGGTGTAGATGGATATCAACAACCCCGAGAGAATGGCAATCTGGGTGGGTCGGCTGCTCAGGGAGCGCAGGGGGCCCATCAGACCTCGCGGAGAGAGCTCTCTGATGTGGAGGATGTATACCCCTCCCACCACCGCAAGGATCCCGGCCAGCCCTGTGGGGGAGATACGCTCTCCCAGAAAGAGGATGGCCCAGATCGGCACCAGCAGGGGACCGGTGCCCCTGGCCAGCGGGTAGACGAGGGATAGATCCCCCACGCTGTAGCCTCGGCCGAGGAAGGTGAAGTAGAGGGTGTGAACGAAGGCCGAGAGGATGGCCACGGCCAACCCCCGCCAGGAGAGCTCCTGGTTGCCCACCAGCAGCAGGAACACTGGTAGGTAGACCACGGTGGCCACCACCCCGAACAGGAAGGCAAAGGAGGGCTTGTCCCGGGCTCGCTTGTACAGCAAATTCCACACAGCGTGGAGCAGTGCGGATGATAGAACCAGGGTCAGGGCGAGGGTGGTCACGGCATGCCTCTTAGACGTTGGTAGGGGCGACTCATGAGTCGCCCCTACCGCTAGCCTATTCCTCGGCCGAACAGTGTGCCAATCAGGGCTACTGCGACCGTCTTGTAGGGGCTGTCGGCCTTTACCACGAACACATCGGCGTCGAGCACCGGGGCCGCGATAGGCTGGATGTCCTTCTACATCAGCTTGGACTGGAGCGGCGCCTCTGCCGGCTTCTGGGTGTGCTGCTGGAGCAGCTGCTGAAACTGTTCATCGGTCAGGATGGTGATCCCCAGAGAGAGCGCCTTCTGCAGCTTGGAGCCGGGGTCCAGCCCCACCACGAGGTAGTTGGTCTTACGGGTGACGGAGTTACCGGCCTCGCCGCCCAGCTTTCGGATCAACTCCTCGGCCTTGAGCCGGGAGATCCCCTGGAGGGTGCCGGTGATCACGAACTGCATCCCCGCGAGGGGCAGGTCGCCCTTTGGCTTCTCCGGCTCGTCCTGGAAGCGGAGCCTCGCCTGCCTTAGCTTCTCGATCACGGCGATGTTGCGGTCGTTGGCGAAGTAGTCCACCACGGATCGGGCGATCTTCGGGCCGATCCCCTCCACGGCCACCACCTGCTCGTAAGCCGACTTCATCAGCGCGTCCAGGCCGAGGAAGGCGGCGGCGAGCAGCTTGGCCGTCTCCTCTCCCACGTAGCGGATCCCCAGGGCGAAGATCAGCTTTGCCAGCGGCCGATCCCGGCTATCCTCGAGGGCGACCAGCACGTTCTGGGCGCTCTTCTCGCCCATCCTCTCCAGCCCGACCAACTGTTCCTTTTTCAGGAAGTAGAGGTCGGCGACGTCGTGGACCAAACCCGCGGAGATGAGCGAGGCGCAGAGCGACTCCCCGATCCGCTCGATATCCATGGCCGGCCGGGAGACGAAGTGCTTCAGCAGCTCGAACTGCTGTGCCGGGCAGGAGAGGACGTTGGTGCAGCGGTGCATCGCCTCGTCCTCCGGCTTCACCACCGGCCCTCCACAGGATGGGCATCTGTCCGGCATCTGGAAGGGCTGCTCCTCCCCTGTCCTCTTGCTTAGGATCGACCCCACCACCTGGGGGATCACCTCGCCGGCCCGCTGGATCAGCACCCAGTCCCCCTCGCGGATATCCTTCCGCCGGATGTCCTCCTCGTTGTGGAGGGTGGCCTGCCGGATGGTAACCCCAGACAACCGTACCGGCTCCAGCTCGGCGTAGGGGTTGAGGCTCCCCGTGCGACCCACGTTGATCTCGATCTTCAGCAGCCGGGTGGTGGCCTGAGTGGGTGGGAACTTGTAGGCCACGGCCCAGCGGGGCTCGCGGGCCACGTCGCCCATCTCCCGCTGCATCTCCAGGTCGTTCACCTTAACCACGACGCCGTCGATCTCGTAGTCCAGGCTCTCCTTCCGCTCCTCCCAGTTGGCGCAGTACTCCATCACCTCTTCGATGGAGTGGAACAGCCTGGCCTCGGGGTTCACCTTGAGGCCAAGGGACTTCATCAACTCAAGCGCGCCCCAATGGGTGGCGGGCTCTTCTCCGTTCACCAGCTGGCCGAGGGTGTAGACGAAGACGTCCAACGGCCGGCCGGCGGTGATCCGAGGGTCCAGCTGGCGCACGGAGCCGGCGGCGGCGTTGCGGGGATTGGCGAAGAGGGGCTGGCCCTGGGCCATCCGCTCCTCGTTGACTCGCTGAAACCCCCTCTTGGGGAGGAAGACCTCGCCCCGAACCTCGATTCGTGCCGGCGAGGGGTGGTGCAGCACCAGGGGGACGCTGCGGACGGTGCGCAGGTTCTGGGTGATCTCCTCGCCCTGGATGCCGTCGCCCCGGGTGGCACCTACCGTGAAGCGTCCGTCGACGTAGGTGAGGGAGATGGCCAGGCCGTCTATCTTCGGCTCTACAACCAGGTCTCGCGGCTCGCGGCTCACGAGGCCGGAGATGCGCCGGTACCACTTGAGCAGCGCCTCCTGGGAGAAGACGTTGGCCAGGCTGAGCATGGGGTTCTCGTGCCGCACCACGCCGAAGGCCTCCAGGGGGCCGGCGCCCACCCGCTGGGTGGGGGAGTCCGGAGATGACAGCTCCGGGTGCTCTGCCTCAAGCGCCTTCAGATCCTCCATCAGCCGATCGTACTCGCCGTCGGAGATCTCCGGGGCGTCCAGGGCGTAGTAGCGGTAGTTGTGGTAGTTGACCTGCCGCCGAAGCTCCGCGACCCTCTCCTGGGCCGCGCCGAGATCCGAACCTTCCGTCTGCATGCCCTCACCCCCCAGTGTAGGAAGGATACCACACCGATTCCACGCCTCACAGGCGCGAATCGGTGTGACCGGGCATAGGACCGAGCGTAGCCGTTATAGGGCTGTCCACCTATCGGCAGCCTCGGTCCCGGAGGCTCAGTAGGCCACCGACCCAAGCCGTTTGACCAACCGCCTCCCAGGGGATCCGCCCCATCGGGACCTGTCTCGCCAGCCGGCTCGCGCACAGGTAGTCCTCGCTCTCCCATGAGGGAACCATGCCAGCCCCGGTAACATTCTAAGTGAGTTGATGCTCGGGATTGACCTTTGGCCATATAAGCAAACATAATGATCCTGGTCTCATTATCACCGCGTATGGGAACAAACGGGACCGGGAAATGTTTGTTCAATATCAATAGAAGAAGAGGCTCGCCGGGCCCTCCGGCCGAGCCCTTGGGCGTTATCCCGCAGCGGAATAGTAGATGACTGAGGAGGCTGAGGCATGGACCCCCTGTTGGAGAGGCTTGGCATCCAGCCGTCGACCCTGGTGGAGGTGAACCGGTTTCTCCTGGATCCAGACAACCCCGTGGTCAAGGCAGTGCTCCAGGTGGTTGAGAAGTACGGGACCCCGGAGGAGATCAATGCCAGAGCCAGGGAGGCGCGCCAATTGCCCAACCTTCTGGAGCGGCTCCGGCAGATGGACTCCCCCTACCTCAAGGATCTCAAGTGGCTGCAGCAGGAGACGGATCGGGGGGCGTTCGTATCCATGGTCGACTACCGTTGGGGGGTACTGGGCGATCGAGCCGAAGGAGTGACCTTCGACCCCCACTTTGCCGTGACCCTGGAGATCAGCGCCCTTCAATACTTCCCCTGGTTGATCGAGGAAGCGGAGCAGGCGATAGACCGAAGGGCGTTGATGCCCGGCCGCTACATCCGGGTGCGCAACATGAAGGAGCAGGAGCGCGACCAGGGGGACCTGATGGCCGTGGCGGCGGCGATGCAGATCATCGGCGCCAGCTACGTGGAAACCCTCGACACCAGTGGGACCGACGGCTCAAACATCCACCTGAACGGGCCGGCCACCATCACCGGCTACTTTGGGGGGATCGGTGAGCCCAACGACTACCCACTCAAGTGGGTGGATGAGTTCCTCCACTACTACACCAACTACGGGATCCAGCAGGTGCTGAACACCAACCCCGGCACGGTGCTGGTGGGCTACCTGCTGTACAAGCTGGGGATCGACAATCAGTTCAAGATCTCCGTCTTCATGGGCAACGACAACCCCTACGCAGTGATGTGGACTCTGCTGGGGGCGAAGCTGTTCTCCCGTCCGGACGGCACGACGCCGTTGATCGGCTTCAACTTTTCCAATTCCGTTAACAACGAGACCATCGAGCTGTCGGCGGAGATACGCAAGGATCTGGGGCTGGAGGACATGGTGCGCTTCGAGCACCATATCACCGAGACATGGAAGAGCATCGTGCGGCAGCCCTACAACCGGCGGGCCGAACTGGTGGAGCTGGCGACCAGGGTGGCAAACATCTCGGCCAAGCATGAGGGGGGCGACCCCGAAGTGGAGCAGACCCAGGCCCACCCCTCGGACATCCTGGATTACTTCAGGGAGAAGGTGGAGATCGAGGGCTCGCAGGAGATGGGGCTGCTGTTGCAGAACTACCTGGACAAGCACGATTCGGTCAATCGGACCGCCGACGCCCTGACCGAGCATGGCATTTCGGTGATCGCTGCCCGCAACCTACACCGCTAATTGCGCCTCGTAGGGGCGACGCATGGAGCCTGTCCCAGTAAGGCTCCCCTGTTTCTGAGTTGGAGTGGTCCGGGGCGGTTGAATCGCCTGTTTGTCGGCTCACTCCCCACCACCGGGACG
>Ga0209745_1002720_pt1 | contig 9962 bp, 9 predicted proteins | sample BarGraNGADG00312_FD_184495 | JGI IMG/M metagenome (GOLD analysis project Ga0209745, IMG submission 184495) | Arctic peat soil microbial communities from Barrow, Alaska - Barrow Graham LP Ref core NGADG0004-312 (SPAdes) (version 2) | ecosystem: Environmental > Terrestrial > Soil > Wetlands > Peat ... | reverse complement strand
CGGCGACGTATTTGTGCCCTCAGGACTAAGTGCTGAGCGAGCACAACCGGCCACGTGCGCCGAAAGCCGATCGTGGCCGTAATTGCGAGTCGAAGTACTAAGTCGTGGCTCCGGCGCGGCGCCGCTTCTTCGCAGCGCTGGCGACCTTCGCGATGCTGCCGTCGAGCGGATACGAGACGCACGACCGCGCCATCGGGCACGATGCGCACTGCGGCTTGCGTGCCGGGCAGACGATGGCGCCGAAATCCATGAGCGCCTGGTTGAAATCGAACACGCGTTTGCGGGGCAGCAGCGCGCGCGACACGTCCCACAGGTGCTTTCGCGCGGCGTGGGCTTTGGGGTCCCCCTTGCCCACGAACACGCGGAACAGCACGCGGGCGACGTTGGTGTCGAGGATTGCCGACCGCTGGCCGAACGCGAAGCTTCGGATCGCGCCAGCCGTGTACTGCCCGATCCCCTTGAAGGAGAGCAGGGTCTCTTCGTCGGCCGGGAGCGCGCCGTTGTAGCGCGCGACCGCCTCCCGAGCGATCGAGTGCAGACGTCGCGGACGGATGTTGTATCCCAGCGGATACCAGGCTTGCACCGCTTCCTCGACAGGCCTGGCCGCCAGCGCTTCGAGCGACGGGAAACGCTCCAGCCACTCGTGGTACTTCGGCACGACGCGGTCCACCTGCGTCTGCTGGAGCATGATCTCCGAGACGAGGATCTGGTAGGGGTCCGCTGCGCGGCGCCACGGCAGGTCGCGGCCGTTCCGGTCGTACCAATCGAGCAGCCGACGGCGAAACGCCTGCCGCGCGCCCGCTTCGGGCATCGCCGCTGTCTTCGGATTTCTTTTCCTCGACGTCGAGAACTTCATCCGCGGGGGACGAAAAGGAGGCGGACCCATGTTTCAGACCGTGCCATGATCCGTGAGCGGATGGCAAGAACTGAAAATGGGTGGTGCCGTGACATAATTCTCCCCGGTGAAGATCTACACTCGGACCGGCGACAACGGCGAAACCGGTCTGTTCGACGGCCGACGGGTCTCGAAATCCGACCTGCGCGTGGACGCGTACGGCGAAATCGACGAACTGAACGCGGCGATCGGCGTCGTCCTCGCCAGCGGGGTGGACGCGGAGATATCCGCGATGCTCCAGGCCATTCAGCGCGACCTCTTCGCGGTGGGCGGACGTCTCGCCGACCCGGGACGCCGCGTGGCGGAACGCGTGCAGAAGATGGTCGTGGGCGGCACCGAGGTTCGACGGCTCGAGCAGTGGATTGACCGGCTGGAAGCCGAACTGCCGCCGCTTCGCCGGTTCATCCTGCCCGGCGGCTCGCCGCCCGGCGCAGCGCTCCACATGGCTCGCACCATCTGCCGGCGGGCTGAACGTCGGGTCGTCGCGCTGGGCCCGGACGAGGTGGACGCCGAGTTGCTGGCCTACGTGAACCGGCTCTCGGATTTCCTCTTCGTCGCCGCCCGGGCGGTGAATCGGCGCGCCGGCGTCCCGGAACTCGAATGGTGACGAACCTGGCCGAGGCGTACGCGACCTGCGCCCGGTTTGCGCGCGATCACTACGAGAACTTCCCGGTCGCCTCGCGCCTGCTGCCGCGCGGGATGCGGCCACACGTTGCGGCTGTGTATGCGTTCGCCCGCGTGGCCGACGATTTCGCCGACGAAGGCGACCGTCCAGCAGCGGGGCGTCTCGATTTGCTCGACGCCTGGAGCGAGCAACTCCACGCGTGCATGGCCCCGGCGGACACCGGCCTCGGCCCGGCACCGCGCGCGACCGCGACGGATCGTGCCACCGTCGCGCTCCCCCCAGAGACTTCGCACATCTTCGCCGCCCTCGGCAGTACAATCCGCACCTGCGGGCTCCCCGTGTCGCTTTGCGACGACCTTCTCAGCGCGTTTCGCCAGGATGTGACGACGGTTCGATACGATACGTGGGAAGCCGTTCTCGACTACTGCCGGCGTTCGGCAAACCCCGTGGGCCGGCTCGTGCTGGCGATCGCCGGCTATCGCGACGACCGGCTCGACCGCAGCTCCGACGCCGTCTGCACGGCCCTGCAGTTGACGAACTTCTGGCAGGATCTGGAGCGCGACTGGCTCAAGGGAAGGCTCTACCTCCCCCTCGACGAGTGCCGCCTGGAGGGAGCGCGCCTCGCGGACCTCGACGCGCGTTTGTTGACACCGGCGTGGCGCAAGATCCTGCGCGGCGCGGGCGCGAGGACAGCGGCGCTCTTCGACGAGGGCCGCCTGGTGTGCGACCGCGTGAGCGGCCGGTTGCGACTTGAATTGCGGTTCACCTGGCTTGGCGGGCGGCGCATTCTCTCGCGGCTCGAGCGGGACGATTTCGACGTGTTCCTGCGGCGACCTGCCCTGCGCGGAGCCGATCTCCCGGCGCTTCTCTGGCAGGCGATGATCTGGCGGATGCGATGAGCGGGCGAGACACCAACTTCTACTATTCGTTCCTGGTGCTTCCCTCCGAGAAGCGGCGCGCGATCGTGGCCGTCTGGGACTTCTGTCACGCCGTGGACGATGCGGTGGACGAGGCTCCTTCGTCGGCCGGGCCGGACGACCCGGACGGCGCGAGGGCGCGGCTCGCGCGATGGCGCGACGAGTTGGCCGCGTGCTACGGCGGCGGCCAGCCTCAAACCCCGCAGGGCGCGAACCTGGTCCCGTTCATCCGTCGGTTCTCGCTTCCACAAGGCAGCTTCGAGGCCGTGATCGACGGCGTGGCCATGGACCTCGAGCGCTCGCGGTACGAGACGTTCGACGACCTGCGGGAGTACTGCCTTCGCGTCGCGTCCGCGGTCGGCCTCCTCTGCATCGAGATCTTCGGCTACAGCGACCCGCGAACACGCCAGTACGCCGTGGACCTCGGCATCGCGCTCCAGTTGACCAACATCATCCGCGACGTGGCAACGGACCTGGCGCGCGGGCGAATCTACCTCCCGCTCGAGGACCTTGCCCGACACCGCTGCGGCGAAGACGACCTGCGCGCCGGGATCGTCTCCGAGCGCGTGCGGGGCCTTCTCGCAGAAGAGTGCCGCCGGGCCGGGGACTACTACGAACGGGCCGAGCGGGAGTTGCCGCACGCCGACCGTCGGACGATGGTGGCGGCCCGGATCATGGCCGGGATCTACCACGCGATCCTGGACCGGGTCGAGGCCTCGGGTTACGACGTGTTCTCGCAGAAGATCCGCGTGCCGCGCCCGCGTCGCGCGGTCATTGCGGCCTTGCTGTGGGCACGAGTGATGAGCGGGCGCTGATGCGACCCTTCGATGTCGTGGTGATCGGCGGCGGGTTCGCGGGGCTGAGTGCCGCCGCGGCGCTGACCTCGTCGGGCGCGCGCGTTCTCCTGCTCGAGGCGCGGCCGGCACTCGGCGGGCGCGCTTCTGCCTTTGTCGATCCGGCCACCGGCGAGCAGGTGGACAACGGCCAGCACCTGATGCTCGGGTGCTACCACGAGACATTCGAGTTCCTCGCCCGCATCGGTGCGAGCGACCTGGTGCGCGTCCAGCCCAGCCTCGAAGTGCCATTCGTGGACCCGGCGGGCTGCCAGACCACGCTGTGCTGCCCGCCGCTGCCGCCGCCGCTGCACCTGCTCGCGGGACTTGTCGAGTGGGACGCCCTCGGCTTCAGGGACCGAATGTCGGCGTTCAGCCTTGCCGCGCCCATCCGGCGTGCGCAACGCTTTCTCCGCACGGGCAAGGGCTGGCTGCCGGCGTCGCCCGGGGAAACGGTGGAGAACTGGCTGATTCGAAACGGGCAGACCCGGCGCCTGCGCGACATGCTGTGGGAGCCGCTGGCGCTGGCCGCGCTGAACCAGTCGGCGCAGGAGGCCGCCGCCCCGGCCTTCCTGGGGGTGCTCGCGCGCATGCTTGGACCCGGCCCGACCGACTCGGCCTTGGCCGTTCCGCTGCGGCCGCTGACGGAGGTCTACGCGGACCCGGCCTGCGAGTTCATCCGCGCCAGCGGCGGCGAGATCCGGGTGTCGAGCCCCGCGCGCGTTCGCGTGGACCGTGACCGCGTGACGGGCATCGAGGTCCGAAGCGAACGCATCGATGCGCCGCGCGTCATCGTGGCGGTCCCGTGGTTTGCCCTCGCCGAGACGTTCGTCGGCCAGGTGGGCGCCCTCGCCGACCTGCTCTCGGCCGCTGGAGCGGTTGCGGCGTCGCCCATTGTGACGGTCAACCTTTGGTTCGACCGCGGCGTGCTGCCGGCGCCGTTCATCGGCTTGCCCGGCAGGACATTCCAGTGGGTGTTCGACAAGCGGCAGGTGTTCGGCGACTCCGCCTCCCACCTGTCATGTGTCTCGAGCGGCGCCGCTGGGGTCGTCGCACAGTCGAACGAGGCGCTTGCGGCAAGAGCGTGCGACGAGTTGGTAACCGCGCTGCCGGCCGCGCGCGCGGCCCGGCTGCTTCGAAGCCTGGTTGTCCGCGAGCGGCGGGCCACGTTCTCGCTCGCGCCCGGGCAGCCGCCGCGCCCCGGCACCCGCACCCCCGTGAGTGGATTGCTGCTGGCAGGCGACTGGGTCGACACCGGCCTGCCCGCCACGATCGAAGGCGCCGTCGTCAGCGGACACCGCGCCGCCCAGAGCCTTTTCTTATGACTTCCATCGTCGTCCACTACAGCGAGATCGCGCTCAAAGGACAAAACCGACCGTGGTTCATCGCGCGGCTCGTCAACAACATCCGCCACGCGACCTCCGACCTCGATATCAAGTCGGTCCGTTCGCTCATGGGCCGGCTCGAGATCGTGCTCGGTCCCACGGCAACCTACGAGCAGGTGCGCGACCGGCTTTCGCGCGTGTTCGGTGTCGCGAACTTCCTGAAAGCGGCACGCGCGCCGCTCGACATCGAGGCGATCGCCGCCGCTATCCTGCGCGACCTCGGCGACATCGACACGCCGTCCTTCCGGGTGTCAGTCAAGCGCGCCGACAAGCGATTCCCGATGAAGTCGATGGAGATCGAGCGCGAAGTTGGCGGACGGATCAAGCTGGCCAGGGGATGGCACGTCGATCTCGACAACCCGCAGTTGACCATTTTGGTGGAGATGCTCAACACCGAGGCGTTCTACGCCTTCGGCAAGGACCGCGGCCCGGGCGGGCTGCCGACGGGCGTCAGCGGGAAGGTCGCCTGCCTGCTGTCGGGCGGAATCGACTCGCCGGTTGCCGCGTGGCGGATGATGAAGCGCGGGTGCTCGGCGCTGCTCGTGCACTTCCACAGCTATCCGTTCCTGTCGCGTGCCTCCCAGGAGAAGGTGCGAGAACTCGCCAAGCTCTTGACCACCTACCAGCATCGCAGCCGGCTGTTTCTCGTAGCGTTTGGCGAGATCCAGCGCCAGGTGGTGCTGGAGGTTCCCGCGCCGCTCCGCGTGGTCGTGTACCGGCGCTTCATGATGAGGATCGCGGACAGGATTGCCAGGGCCAACGGCGCTCGCGCCCTGGTGACGGGGGAAGTCATTGGACAGGTGGCGTCCCAGACGCTCGAGAACATGTCGGTCATCGCGGCAGGCACCAGCCTGCCGATCCTGCGGCCGCTCGTCGGAATGGACAAGGAGGAGATCGTGGCCCAGGCCGAGCGTCTTGGATCGTTCGAGATCTCGGTGGTGCCCGACCAGGATTGCTGCCAGCTGTTCACGCCGAAGCACCCGGCCACCCGGGCGACTCGCTGGGCGGTTGAAGAGGCGGAGAGTCACCTGCCGATCGACGAACTGGTGAGCAAGGCCGTGGCGGACGCCGAGCAGGAGCAGTTCTACTTCCCGACGGTCGCGGCCGGCCAGACCCTCCCGGCCAGGTAGTCCCTCAGCGCTTCCTCGGTGCTCCTGAACGCCAGGTCGGCCCAGGGGATCTCGGCCGGGGCGAAGGCGCGCGCTTCGAGCGATTCCTCGTCGGTCACGGTCAAGGTCTCGACCTTCGGGGAGCTCGCCGCGTAGACGATCACGATGGGCGTGCGGCCCGGGTACGAGTAGATGCCGACCAGGCCGTCGAGTTGAACGTCGAGGCCGACCTCTTCGCGGGCTTCGCGAATCGCCGCCTGCTCGACCACTTCACCGCGGTCCAGGTAGCCGCCAGGGAACACCCACTTTCCGTATCCCGGCTCGATGGCGCGCCTGACGAGCACCACCGCCTGGTCGTCGCCAAGGCGGATGATCGTGGCCACGGCCACCTTGGGATCCACGTAGTAGACGAACCCGCACGCCTGGCAGACCAGTCGCTCCGGCTCACCCGCCCTGAGCATCGTCGCGCGAAACGCCCCGCCGCACATGGGACAAAAGCTGAAGCCCGCCATATCGTGGATTCCCGACTCCGACCCACACTATCGCCGCGGCCTCGTGGGTGTCAACACAAGGTGAGAGAGGCTTGAAGCACGCGACGTTTCGGCGCCAGAATGGAGGTGGGCGTCACGGAGGTGCTGCTGGTGCGCGGACGAGGATGGTCTGGACGAGCTGTCGGTCGCGTTGCTGCCTGCGTGCTCTGCGTCGCGATGCTGGGTCGCGCGGCCGTCGGGCGCGATCAGTACACGCCCCTGCCCGAGAAGGATGCGTTCCTGGCCGAGGCCCGGAAGCGCCTCAAGAGCGACGAGCGGCTGCTGAGCCAGTATACGTTTCATGAGCGGCAGGTCCGAATTGACCTTGATGGCGATGGACGCGCCGAGAAGAAGACCACCAAGGAGTTCGAGGTGTATCCCTCCGTGGAGGGCAGCCCTGCCTACCGCAGGCTGATCGCGACCAACGGGGTGCCGGAGTCGCCACGCAAGCTGGAGGATGCGGACCGCAAGCACCGCGAGAAACTGCTCGAGTGGATCCACGATCGCCAGGCCGAGAGTCCGAGCGTGCGCGGCAGGCGCGTGCTGAAAGAGCGGCGCGAGCGCGAGCAGGAAGAGCGGCGCGGGCGCGAGCAGGAAGAGCGCATCATGGACGACATTCTGCGTGTCTACGACATCCGCCTCGTGAGACGCGAGGAGGTCCGCGGCCGTCCGGCGATTGTGCTGACGTTGACGCCGCGCCCCGGGGTGAAGCCGTCGGTCGAGGACGCCGCGCCGATGACGAAGCTGCGCGGGCGCGCCTGGGTTGACGAACGCGACTTCGAGGTGGTTCGGGCGGATCTGGAATCGACCGACACGATCAACCTGGGATGGGGACTCCTGGCCCGCATCGGATCGGGGACGACGCTGTCGTTCGAGCGTCAGAAGGTGAACGATGAGGTGTGGCTGCCGGCTCGTATGACGGCGCACCCGAAAGCGCGGATCGCGCTCGTCAAGAGATTCGACGCGGAAATCATCAGCGACTACAGTGACTACCGGAAGTTCACCGTCGACACGGCGATTTCATTTGCACCCGTCAAGCCCGCCAAGTAGGTCCACGACCGCGTAGAACGCTGCGCCGACGACCAGGTGAAACAGGTACAGCCACGCGGGAGCATTCATCGCGTTCGCAGGAAAAATGAGAGGGGCACGGCCCGCGCCGTGCCCCTCTTCCGTGACCGTCCTAAGTCCTGTTCCCTGAGTTCTGAGTTCTGAGCCTTTCTAGAACGTCACCCTGAAGCCGAACCGAAGCACCCGAGGCGCGAGCAGCGAGCTGATCGTGTTCGAGTTGCCAGGAACCGCCGGGGTCGCCGTCAGGTTGGCGGTGTTCTGGATGCCGCGTTCCGACAGCGTCGTGTTGCCGTTGAGCACGTTGAACACGTCGAGGCTCGCCACCACCTTCAGGCGATTGGCGATCGTGAACGGCTTGTCGACGCGGAAGTCGATATTCTGGAAGTTCGGCAGCCGGACGTCGCCGCGGGTATCGAGGTACACCGTGGCCTGGCCGGCGCTGAACGGCCGCGTCGGCGACGTCACCGACCGGATGTACGGGTTGCCGGTGCGGTAGCTGTAATTCGCCGCGACGCCGATCTTCCACCACGGGAGCGTGTAGGCGCCGGACATGCGGAAGATCCACTTCTGGTTGATGAACACGTTGCCGAGACCGCTCGACGTGGACTCGGGCGCGAACTGGCCGCCATCGAGCGACGTGAAGATGTTGGTCGGATCCTCGTATCCCTGGCCCTGCGTGTAGTGCACCGGGGTGTCGTTGTACGAGACGCTGGCCGACATCATCCAGTTCTTCGACATCCGCTTGCGAGCGGAGAGCTCGATGCCCTGGTAGTTGCGCGAATAACCCGGCTCGTTCGTGAGGACGTAGTTCACCCCCGGCTGGCTCGTCGGCTGGAAATAGGTGACCGCCGGGCACGACGCGCCGGTGCCGCACGTGTTCGACGGCGGCGTCCACTGGACCGCCGTGTAGTTGCTGGTGTCCCAGTTCAGCAAGTCGGTCCAGCTGAAGTTGCTGTACTTCCGCCAGATGTAGCTGAAGCTGACGGCAAAGTCGTTGCTCAGCTGCTTGTCGAAGCTGAACAGGAGCTCGTCGGTCCGATCCGCGGTGAGGGTCGGATCGATCGTGCCGGTCGTCGTCGTCTGCCCTGGGTTGTTGTAGTTGTAGCCCGTCGTGTAGCTGAGCGGCGTGGCCAACAGGACGACCTCGTTAGCCTGGATCACCTTGTCGCCGTTCAGGTCCACCCACGGATACCGGACCGTCGTGAGGCCGGCCGTGTTGTAGACGTACGCCAGACCGCCAGAGCCGAGCGTGCCGACGTACTTGGCATAGCTGAACTTCGCCACGTTCCGGCCGTTGCCGAGCAGGTCGTACGTGAGGCCGAACCGCGGAGACCAGTTCTTATACGCGACGTCGGGGTTGTTGCCGCCGAAGGACAGGGCTGGGAGTTGGTTGAAGGCCGCCCCGGGATACGTGACGCCCTTGTAGACGCCGCTGTAGGTCGGCTGTCCGAAGATCGGCGACGCATCAACCTTGTTCGCTTCCACGAGGTCGTACTGGTAGTCGTAGCGGAGCGACAGGATGACGGTCAGCTTCTTCATGCTCACCGTGTCCTGCACGTAGAAGTTCCGGTTGTGCAGGCGGTAGTTGCTGAGACCGCGGCGGTAGAGTTGCGCTTCCACCGGAACGCCGTTCGTCAAGCGCCCGTAAGCGTCGCCGCCGTACATGCTGGCCGTCAGCGCGCCGTCATTGCGGTACTTGATCCCAAACCTCAGCAGGTGGTCGCCGTGCAGCAGGCCCGGCAGGAAGTAGCTGCCCACGACGTCGAGGCTGTCGGTCGGCCGCACGTAGACCGATTCATTGTAGGAGTCCGACCACGCGGTCGTCGTCGTCTCGTAGAGCGGCTGGACGTTGCGCAGGCTGTCGTCGTGGAACGTCAGCGCGAAGTTGTTCCCGACGTGCGCGTAGGAGAATTCCATCATGAACTTGTCGGTGAAGATCTGGCGGTCGCTCCACTTGTAGGTCTTCGGCATGCCGGTCTTCCACCAAGTGGAGCCGAGGCTGGTATCAGCCACACCCACCTGCCGATAGGTCGTTTCGAGCGGGCGGAGGTCCGACGCGTCGCGGGCGTTGCGAACCTTCTCCGCGGCGTTGAACAGGAAGGAGAACTGGTTGTTCTTGAAGGTCTCGACGGCGAGCTTCAGGTTGTAGTTGTTGAGCAGCGTCGTGTCGCTGTTCAGGCATCCGCGCACGTCGTTGATCGCCACCGATGTCGGGTCCGCCGCGAGCGCCGCCTTCATCACCTGGCACGCCTTGTCGGGCTTGAAGAAGTTGTTGATGCCGACGTTGACGTTCTGCTTCCCGATGCCGCCCCAGAACCACGCCTTGCCCTTCATGATTGGGCCGCCCATCTCGAAGCCGTAGTCCTTGCTCAGGACCAGTTCAGCCCCGACCTCAATTGGTCCTTGTATTATCCGAGCGTGGGCCACCCGACAGGGCATCGGATGCCCGGCTTGCATGGGGCGCTCTGGCTGGTTGGATCCGGGGATTCAAAGGATTGGAGAGGGGCAAGGGCTCGGGTGTATGATCCGCGCGACTGGCAACGAGGAGTCTACGATGAGCCGACTGGGCATTCGCCTGGCAGCGTGTGTGGTCGCGGGTG
>Ga0209745_1002717_pt1 | contig 9964 bp, 15 predicted proteins | sample BarGraNGADG00312_FD_184495 | JGI IMG/M metagenome (GOLD analysis project Ga0209745, IMG submission 184495) | Arctic peat soil microbial communities from Barrow, Alaska - Barrow Graham LP Ref core NGADG0004-312 (SPAdes) (version 2) | ecosystem: Environmental > Terrestrial > Soil > Wetlands > Peat ... | reverse complement strand
TCCCCGAGGTTTTGGATAGAATCCTTGACAAGGGAGTCGTCGTAGATGTTTGGGCCAGGGTTAGCCTGGTCGGTATCGAGATCCTGACCGTTGAATCCAGGGTCGTTGTAGCATCCGTAGATACCTACCTGCACTACTCTGAGGAGATGGCCAAGATCGAGCAGGCAGCCATTGGCGCGACCCCTGGAGTCCCTGCGTAAGGCAGGGTTCTCCTTAACTTATTTTTGGAGGAGCCATGGAAGATTTTGATGCCACCAGAGTCGAGACATTCGACGAACTGGTGACCAAACATACCCGGCGCGAGCTGGAAGAACTGGCTCAGAAGCTTGGAGTGGAGAATCTTGGCACAACGAAGTCCCAACTGGCCGATGCTATCCTGGAGGCTTCCAAGAAGCAGAAAGAGCTGCCCAAGACCATTCCAGCGAGTCCCAAGGAGGCTCCAATGGTCGAGAAGCCGAAGTCTGCAGCAAAATCCGTCGTCAGAGGCACTAAGGGCGTTATGGCCAAGTCTGTCGCTATCGACAGCAAGGCTGCAGAATTGCAAAAAGCCGGCAGAGAGATTCGTGAGGACGGCATTCGCAGGATGAACAAAGGAGTCAAGGAGTTTCACTCCGCCTGCGACGAGGTGGCCCGAGAGATGCAATCCGATGGGCGAAAAATGATGGAAGACGGCAGGCAGAGGTTCGAGCTCGGCCAGTCTGAATTCAAGCGTTCGTTGGATGCCCAGATCAAAGAAAATCATGATGCTGTGGCGAGAATGCACTCTGGTGCCAGGGAGATGCAAGCCTCTCAAGAGAAGATGTCCAGGTCTTTCCAGAAAGCAGGAAAGGACATCCGAGACTCAGGATACAGGAATTTACAAAAAGGCCTGAATGAGTTCCAGGGAATAGTCAATTTCCAAGTAAAAGAGAACCAAAAGACCGTTGTCAAATTGAATTCCGGTGCCAGAGAGCTTCAGGGTAGAGCCGCGTCCTTCAACAACGAGATCCACAGGTATCAGGAGCAGGATCTCAAGAACTATGTTCGAGATTTCTACTACGGGTGAACCCCTTGGTAGATATTTTTATTATCATCTAAATTCCACGAAGGTGCTAGACAATGCAGTACGTCGTCACACATCCGAGAAGAGTTAGAGGGGAGGCAGTTCATATGACGGCTTCCGAGAAGAAGGCCACTGAAATGGATCGCGGTCCTGCCATGCGGTTGAATGAACCAAAGATACAGGTGAGGATCAAGTCACCGGCGAATATGGACTGCAGCTATGAATTGATATCGGAAGAGGCCAGGCACAAAGCCATCGAAGAAGCCTTCCTCACGCCGGAAGCAAACCACTTCGTCAGCACCCCCGAGGTTGCAGAGATGGAGAGCAGGCTCAAACTCTGGCTGCAGGCCGGCTTTCCCGTTCACCTCATCGGGCCTACAGGCTGCGGCAAGACCAGTCTTGCCGTTCATGTGGCCAAAGTCTTAGGTAGGCCCGTGGTTTGGATAAACGGTGATGAATCCATAACCACATCCGATCTGATTGGCGGCTACTCCCAGATGGAAAACGAGAGCATTCGAGACAATTACATTCACAATGTGTTCAAGACCAAGGACACCATGAAGATCGAGTGGGTGGACAATCCCCTCTCTTTAGCTTGCAAGTACGGCTATACCTTGATCTACAACGAATTCTCCCGCACCAAGCCCGCTTCAAATAACGTTCTGCTTTCCGTCTTTGAGGAAGGGATTCTTGAGCTTCCCACTAAGTTCGGCGAGGATAGATATATCAGGGTCCATCCTGATTTCCAGGCTATCCTCACCAGCAACTCCATCGAATATGCCGGAATTCACAGGCCGCAGGATGCCCTGCTTGATCGCATGGTTGGAATTTACACCGACTACTATGGCTTTGAGACCGAGGTCGGGATCGTGATGGAGCACACTGGCATCTCCTTGGAGAATGCAAAGAGAATCGTCCGAGTTGTCAGATCTATTAGGGAGAAGCTGCCTGATGCCCAGAAGCCCGGCACAAGGGCCTGCATCATGATTGCCAAGGGAATGCAGACTTCGACAGAGGGCTTCAAGATAAATTTCGAGCAGCTCTGCATTGATGTGATTGCCAGCAAGACCAGTTCGCCTGCAGACATGCAGGAGAAGAAGGAGCTGGTCATGGAGATCGCAGCCGGAATATCTTAGGAACGACGGATTATTGGTCAGGATCGTTATGCAATCGAAGCAACCTATAAGCGCGGTGGTCGAGGTGGCAAAGGTTCAAAAGATCAGCGACATCTTTTCCAAGAAACCTCCCGGTTTGAGATTCAACGAGACCGATGTTCTGGTCGTCATAGCCAAGACAAACGACGGAAAACAGATCGGAGCAACCTTCTATTTTTCTTTAAAACCGGACGGCACCTTCGAGGAGGAGATTCTTGGCAAAGATGCGGCCAAGGCCAGGAGACATAATCTTGTCTCTTTCCTCCGCTATTACCGTCTGACCGATGAGATCGATGGATATAATTTAAAAGAGAGAGTAACAGAGCTTGTGGGACGAGTGGTTGAGATTGTCCCCGTGCAGGGAAACCTGACCATCTATTTTCCCAGAGGTGATAATGCATGACCGGTAAACCCAAGATCCAAGAAATCAGCGAGAAGGCAGGCCAGACGGCGGAGATGTTGCTCAAGAAAGACCTGGACAGCGTGGTGAGCCTTAACAAGGACTCAGATGGATGGCTGGCCGAGGTCGAGGTGCTGGAGAGAAAGTCCGTGCCGGACACACAGGATATTTTAGGAAGGTATGAGATGAAGTTCGACGAGGAGGGAGAGCTTCTCGGCTACAAGAGGATTATGCTGCGTCGCAGGTCGGACATGGAGATGATAGAGGGAGAGGTGTAGACCAGTGCGCAGAATCTTAAAGGCACCGCGTCAGGATGCACATTGCCAGGAAGGACCGCGCAAAGTTCCAGAAACCTCGGCAAAATATGTCTATTGCGTTATCCGCTCTGCAGCCGAGCAGAAGAGCTTTGGGGATATGGGATTTGATGCAGGCGAGGTTTACAGCCTGGAATACCGGGATCTTGCGCCGGTGGTCAGCGATGTGGCCTTCAGGAATTATGCTGTGGACGAGGCAGAGGTGGAGGTTCACAGAAAAGTGGTGGAGACGGTCATGAAGGAGCACAGTGTGATTCCCGTAGCCTACGGAATGGCCTTCAAGAGCCGAAAGCTGCTTCAGATCGCCATGGGTGCCGGTTACCAAGCCATGCAAAAAGCTCTGGATGTTGTGGACGGCAATGTGGAGCTCGGCATCAAGGTCTTCCTTCCCAAGGACCTCGAAGATTGGGACGTCGCAAAGACGCAGGAATGCAGCTCTGAGTTCGTCCAGAACCTTCTGGCAATCTCAGAGGACTGGAAAAAGCTCAAGCTCTTCAGCAATCGGCTGGTTCTCAATGCAGCTTTTCTGGTAGACAAATCTAGCATCGATGAATTCTCCGAGCAGGTGGGCAAGCTGACAGACAAATATGACCACCTGAAGGTGCGGTATTCCGGTCCCTGGCCGACTTACAACTTTGTAGATATCCATATCCTAGGCGGCAAAAGAAGGGGTTTTCGCTAGATGTTTTTCATCGACGACCTCCTGCTTCGAACTATTGGCATATTCCTGCCGGGCCTGGACATGATCTGGACTTTAGAGCAGATCCAGAAGTTCGCTTACAAAGAGCTCTACAACCCGGAAAAGATCAAGAACCAGATAAAAGAGACCAGACTGCTCTACGAGTTCGGAGAGCTGACTCGCCTAGAGTACGAAGAGAAGAATGCGGTGCTGATGCATAATCTCGATCTGGCCTTAAAGGCGGATGAGATGAACCTGGAATCGAGAACCGACATCCTCGGATAGATTAGACTCGCGATAAATGGAGTGGAATGATGGCTGGCAAGGATAACGAATCAAAGGATCACTCTTGCAAGGATCTCGGTAGTTTCCTGGTCCTTCTGTCGGAGATGGAAGATTCGAATGAGCGCATCAGAGCGCTCTCGGGGTCCATTGAGGGTCCATTCTCCACGCGGGCAGTCTTCAGTTACGTCGTTAGGATTGGTTTGGAATGAAGATGATGCTTTCGAATCTCGGGAATCTGCAGGTCGTGCAGAAGATAGGAGGCACGAATTAATGCCCAATTTAAGCCAGAAGATCCTGGATAATAGAAGACGCCAGCATGCCCTGGTGACCGCTCACAAGAGACGAATCCGAGATGAGGTCAGGCCACAACTGCAATCTGTGAAGAGGTCCTGGAACGAATCTTCGAAGGAGAACAATCGCAAGATCCGGGAGAGATGGCATGCACAAAAGGCTAGGGTAACTCTAGCGCAGCGTGAGCAGAAGCTAAAACATAAGGCCAAAATCCTGGCCCATCGCAGAAGGATTCGTTTAGAGATGGCCAACAGGAGATGAAAAGGGAATGAGGGAGTGGGCAAAAGAGCAGAGGGTGGTTTAAAAGATGACTATGCTGGCGCCCACCAAGAGCCAGAACCTGGCAGATTTGGTGGAGAGAATTCTGGACAAAGGTTTGGTTATCAATGCCGATATCGCAGTGTCTGTGGCAGGAACTGAACTTTTAGGCATCAAGATCCGGGCAACTCTGGCATCCTTCGAGACTGCGGCCAAATATGGCCTGGAGCTTCCATCAGGCACGAATATGAATGCACCCGGCTGGAAGGAGTTAGACAAGCCCAAAGCCTACTGTCCGGAGTGCGGGAACCGTATGGATGAGAAACGGTTGTTGCAGGAAGGCTGCGCTGTCTGCGGGTGGACCAGCCCTCTGCATAGCCTGCCTATGATTCAGTCTCAGCCGGAAAAATACGAGTGAATTTGGGAGGAAGGAACTGTGGTCGAAGAGATCAATAACCGGGATAAAAATAATAAAACCAATGATATTGGCAAAGAAAAACAGGACTCCGATCGGATCGCTCAGCTGGAGAAGAGGATTAGAGAGCTGGAGAAGGGTTCGAGCAAAGCCGGGAGCGCAGAGCCTGATATTCAGGTGCAGGGAATTGTCGAAAACGTGGTCGGCCAGTTCATACCGGGACTGGGCGGCATTATCAAGGCTCTTGAGGCATCCTCGCCGGAGTTTCGACAGCGCATCGCCGATACGGATGCCGAGATCAAACACCGGATCGACGTCGGCTGGTCCAGCAAACCTGTAGTGGACTATCATTTCTCAACCAGGCCCCTTCGACACGGCCCGGACCGGTCAGGCCCCCGCCAAGACCGAACCGAGAGAGTGAGCATGCCAGATGCCCCAACCAGGGAACCTATCGTTGATATTCTGGAGGGAAAAGATGGCCTGACTGTCATCGCCGAGCTGCCGGGTGTGTCCGAAGATGATCTCAAGATTAGCTTGGAGGGCGAATCTCTGGAGATCGATGCCGGTAGCTTCAACAAGAAGGTGTCTTTGCCCTATGCGGCGAAAGGCATCAAGGAGAAGAGCTACAAGAACGGCATTCTGCAGATCAAGCTGAATTAAATGAATCGAAAGTAAAACGGAAAAGAAACGATAGAGAATCGGGAGAAAACAATAAACGAGGATAGGCAAAATGGCTATCAATCTGGACGAAAAAAACCTGAAAGATGGCCTGCTGGGCCTGGTTGTGGCTCTGGTGGAGATCATCCAGGAGCTATTGGAGCGCCAGGCCATCAAAAGGATCGAGGGTGGCAGCCTCAACGATGCGGAGATAGAGCGCCTGGGAGAGTCGCTTTGCGAACTCTCGACGGCCCTGGAGAAGATCAAAGCAGATAATAACATTGAGGATGCTGTGCTCTCGGTTCGAAATGGTCTGGACCAGGTGGCGGACGATTTGCTGGACAAATTCGTAAATCTTGAAAGGCGGGCGGAGGAGTCCTGAAATATGTCGGACGAGGCCAGGTACCTTTACTGCATTGTCCATTCCACTTCTGCCGCCGGGCAGAAGGAGAGTCTTGGCAACATCGGCATCGAGAAGCAAGCGGTCTACACAATTCCATACAAAAATATAGCCGCTGTGGTCCACTCCTGCCAGCCCGTGCCATATCACAGCAAAGATCGAACGCAGGCAGAAGGTTGGGTCTTGGAGCACAGCTACGTAATCGATCAGGCCACGAAGCGATACGAATCAATTCTGCCCATTTCCTTCGATGTTATCTTGAGGGAAGGAGACTCTCAAATCGAGCAGTGGCTGGGCAGAAATTATGAACAGCTTTGGGAGCAGCTGGACTCGTTGAGGGGTAAAGCGGAATACACCGTCCAGATCTTTTACGACTACGATTGTCTTAAAGCAAGAATCCTGATGGCCGATCAAGAGCTCAATGATATGCAAAAGAGGATTGAGAACGAGAGCAAAGGAAAAGCCTACTTGCTCTCAAAGAAGCTCGATCAAACGTTAAAGCGAGGTGTTTCGGCGGAGGCAGGCCGCCTGGTAGAGGAGTCTCTGGTCCTAATTAGTGAGCAGTCTGATAGGTTGGCAGTTAACGACAAGCCTTCCTGGATTCCCGAGAACTTTCGTGACAAAAAGCTTCTGGCCTCTTATTCCTGCCTTGTTCATAAGGACAAAGTTGATCGGCTGGGCGAGATCCTGGATGCCATCAATTCTCTGCAAGGCTTTCGTGTCAGGTTCACTGGCCCCTGGGCTCCGTTCAGTTTTGTCGACCTCCAGGAGATGGCATGATCCTTGAGAGCGTACTGGGTCAACGAGATCGAGGAGACGCGGAATGGTTGCCAAATGAGCTACAGAGGCAGTTTTTATGAAACCGGAGCGCGAGAGCAGTCTAGTCGAAGTCTTGGACAGGCTGCTTGATCGAGGTGTGGTCCTCAATGCCGATCTTATAATCTCCGTGGCCGGCATCCCTCTCATCGGTTTGAACCTTCGAGCTGCCTTGGCTAGCATGGAAACGATGCTGGAATACGGAGTGATGGAGGCATGGGATAAAAGCAGTAGAGAATTGTATGCTCGCCAGGAAGCGAAAATCCCGCTCCAACTGGACGAGAAGATCATCTTCAAGGCATTCGGCTACCTCTGGCAGGACCAGGGCATCATAAAGCGCTGGGTGCCTGGCGTCTGGAATGTTACCAGCAGCCGCTTGCTTTTATGGCTGAGGTCTCCCGGAGAGGTCGCCTTTGAGATGTCGCTGCATGACCTCTCCATGAGACGAGTGTTCTCAAACACCCTGCAAAGAAAGGAGCTCGAGCTGTTGTCCTCGGGTGACTTGTTGGCTAGGATTTATCTTTCCGAGATGGACGAGCTTGAGGCTGCAATAAGAGGGTCATCTGCGGTTGCTCTGACTGAAACAATTTGAAGTGACATATTTCATTTCTTATCTCTGAGTTTTATTTTATTTGCCTTCAATCCAGGCATTTGACCTCGATATCTTTGGCAAGCCATTGCTGCACATGGTGCGAAGCCCCGATGAAGAGCAGACCGGTTTCGTCATCTTTTAGCGTGGAGTCGATTGCTGCGGCGATGAAAGCATCTCGCTCTTCGAGTAGCTTATCTTTAACCTGATTGTAATCGGCTTCCGCCGCGGCTCGCGCCTGCGGCGTCTCAGCATCCAGGAATGTTTTGATGTATCGGTATTCTTGACGCAGAAGTTCTACGCTCTCCGTGGCCTCAATCCTTGCTCCTCGGTCCATGAGCTTCTGCACAATCTGATAGTTGCGGCTGCCTTTGGTCGCCGTCTCTCGGACAATTCTCTCGCCGAGTTCCCCCGCGCATGGCAGGCCATCTTGGTAGATATGCAGCTTGTTCATCTCTAGGTCAAGACAGTCTACCTCTGTCTCCAGCTCTTGCCAGAAACGTTCTATCTTTTTTTGGTTTTCTTCCCAGGCTTGCTTTCCCAGTGCAGATATACCACTTTTTTCTAGGCCGGAGCTTGCCGAGCCCATGTCCGAGGGCGCGTGAACTATTCTGATTACTATGAGTCTTCTCATGACATCCCTTCTCATTCGAACTTCCAAATCGCATGCTCATTTCGTAGAACCCTTTCAAGCGCCTCTTCAATACAATCTGCCGCGCAACATCGGGGAGGGTTTGACCTTGAATGTATCTTTATAATAATCTCTTGTAGTTTAATGCTTATCGAAAAATGGGGGAACGATTACTGGTTGCACATATTGAGTGAAACTGGGATTAGCCCATATATCCCAGCTTCTGCCGTGGCAAAAGCAGCATCAGCTTCATCATGCCTTCCAAGCTTATCGAGAGCATTGCCTTTGGTCGCCCAGGTAAGTTCATTATGCGGATTTATTGCCAAAGACTTATCGCAACAACGAATCGCGGTTTCATACATCTGCAAGGAGCATAATATCTCGGCTTTGGCAGCCCATGCTTCCGAGTTATCAAGATCCTTTTCTAATTCTTTTTCAATCGCGGCTAACTTCTGATCGATATCAGCGTAGTCCATGACGGGTATTTATTGTACCGATATATATGATTTTCGAAATCCAGGTCTACCGATGGTGAGTTGTTGAACATGAAACCTTCATGCCTGGTTAGGCACCCATGAGGCATGAAAATGGGTCATTGCATGAAGGCGTTATCAAAAACATGAATCGTAGAGTGGAGAGGCTGCATCGATATGCGTGAGGCCCATTTTCATATCAAAAACGCAACAAAGGCTCGTCAACCTAGATGGCACTTGTTGAGAGCTAAATCAAATGCAATCAACTCTTCTAGTGCCAGTCATGCTATCCACGATGAATCAGTCAAGCTCGTCATGCTTTCAGCTTCTGAGTCTTCTTATAGGATTTCGTTAGTCTGATACTTCCTTAACACCTCGGCCAGATCTTTCATTGCGATGGGGTTACTGATGTTATCATTCATGCCAGCCGCGTTGCATTTCTTTTGATCACCTTGCATGGTCACTGGTATAGAAAGGAGTTCTGTTGAAAAAGCTTTATATTTAATATAGCATATGTATTTAAAATTTGATAACAAAAAGACTTAAATTTAAAGAAGTCCCTTTTATAATTATAAGCTACAAGGAGATCTCAAAAATGAAAAATGAGAATGCTGAGAAGGTAAAGCCCAATTTTGGAAAAAAAATGACTCAGGCTGAGGCAGATCCCGGGAAGGTGGGTGATGTTGATGCAACATGCATAGAGTCGAAAGTTGGAATGACGATAGCAGTAGAAATACAGGATCGGGATGAACATTTCACTATTCTCGATCTCAAGATGTACCATCAAGAATGTGAAGGTGGTTTCATAGAGATTCACGAGAAAGATGGATATCATTTTAGATGCAAGAGATGTGAGGTATCCAGGGTTATTGCTGGAAGTGATGCGGATAAAGAAGGCATGATCAATGCCGCACTAAAAGGCGTGAAATACAGGACACTATCTACTCACCTTGATATAGTAGTATTTATGCCACTAAATAATTAAAAGTCCATGATATATTCTGAGTATGCACATACCTGGCCTGTAAGTTATCCATAGTGGATTATACAACCTTCCAGGCCGGTATAAGTGGCCAACATAATTCTTCTGTCAGTTCATAAAGCTCGTAGACCAGGACGTCTATCTGCCTATCCGTGGCCTCTATCTGGCACTTGTGGATAGATGCGAGGTACGGGAAATCGATTTATACAACCAGAAACATCGGAGCATATCGATCTGTGGTATAGGTGGAGCATTATGGCCCCGAACTCATCAAGTATGTTGCCAAGAACAAGATAACAGCCTGAGCCAACCGCCAGGCATCTTTCTTTTTATATCCAGAATTGCTATCGATTTTCCGTTCCGGCCATTTCCCTCGCAGCATTCATAAACCACATTGACTCTTATATTCGATCGGCCCGGAGATCCCATTGCTATCCCCATTGCTTCGGTTTCTTCTGGGCCCTTTATCCTTGCCACGTTAGGCGTGGTAGTTAATACCGGTACTAAATCAATAGCGGTAAAAAAACCAACGGTTTTTAGCTTTGAAATGGAAGTATCTACCTTAGTGTAAGTGTTTG
>Ga0209745_1002715_pt1 | contig 9966 bp, 6 predicted proteins | sample BarGraNGADG00312_FD_184495 | JGI IMG/M metagenome (GOLD analysis project Ga0209745, IMG submission 184495) | Arctic peat soil microbial communities from Barrow, Alaska - Barrow Graham LP Ref core NGADG0004-312 (SPAdes) (version 2) | ecosystem: Environmental > Terrestrial > Soil > Wetlands > Peat ... | reverse complement strand
GTTCCCGTGGGTTAGTCCGCTGCTGACGCGTTGCCCAGCGCTGTTAAGTCGCCAGCTACTTCAAGAACGCCGTGATGTGTCATGACCGGGCGCGCCCGGAAACGGATCGGTGACCGATCACGGATTGGCTTGCGCATGCCGCATCCGTGGTCCTTGTAGAGCAAAGGGTGGGGACTACCGCTTGCCCGTCGGCCGCATAGGACTTGATGGGCGCTCGACCGGACCGAGGCATCAGGGATTCCCAGATGATCAGTCCACTTGTGCGGACCAACCGCGCCATGGGCCTGCGCTACCCCCGCCACTCGTCGGCGAGCAGCGCGTAGCCCACCCCGTCCAGCCACTCACCCGACCTGTGAAGCGACTCCCGGAGCGTGTGGACCTCACGGCGCATGCCCAGCCGCTCCATGAGGCGCCACGAAGGTTCGTTGTCGGCGAAGCAGTTGGCCGTGATACGACGCACCGCGAGGTCCTCAAAACATAGCCGGATCAGGGCCTCGACCGCCTCGGTGGCGTAGCCACGACCCGAATGCCTGGGGTCCAGGCACCAGCCGAGCTTCGCCTGCACGCCTCGAGCATGCGCCGCAACCTCGGACTGGGACCACGCATCCCCAATCGCGAGCATCAAGTCACCGATCACCACACCGTCGAGCTCGATGACCAGCGTCGTGGCCAACCGTGCGGGATCCAGGAACTTCGTCCGATATTCCTCGCGGTCCGTCGAGGCGGAGGTCATCCATCGACTCACGGATTCGAGCCGGCGAAACCGCCACGTCGCGTCGAGATCAGCCTCGACGGCCGGGCGGAGGGTCAGCCGTTCGGTACTGAGCGGCCATCGGACGTCATCGAGTCTTGACTCCATGGCTCCATCTTTGTCCTCGGCCCCTCCGCCTCGTCGACGGCGGCCGAGATGCCTCCTGCACAGCGGCAGGCTCGATCACCTCGACCAACGAGCGTGAGGCGTAGCGGAACCGCCTACGGGCCGGCCCGGGGCCGCGCCGACCTGGCACGACATCGTCTTCGACGACCGCAAGGACCTAAAGGATCCGCTTGCGCAGATGGCCGGCAGCATGGCTCGAGCGTCTCGCCGGCGTCCGCTGGTCGTTCGGCCATGAGAATGTGGGTGGTGTTCCGCTACTGGGCTCCGGGAGGTCTGGCTCGAGCTGCCTGCACAACCGAGTGGATTCCTGAACTGCCACGACGACAGCTTCCAACGGAGGACCAGATATGAGCGCATGGAATACCGACCAGATCCCCGACCAGACGGGCCGACGGGTCCTGGTTACCGGGGCGAGCTCCGGTCTCGGGGAAATCACCGCCTACGAACTCGCTCGCAAGGGCGCCCAGGTTGTCCTCGCCGTCCGCAACACCATCAAGGGAGAAGCGTCCGCGCAGCGGATCCGCAGCGCGGTCCCCGGCGCCCTGGTCGAGGTCAGAGAGCTCGACCTGTCCTCCTTGGAATCGGTGCGCGCCTTCGCGACTGGACTTGTCGCTGAGTCACCGACCCTGGACCTGTTGATGAACAACGCCGGCATCATGATGACCCCCGCGAGCCGGACCGCTGACGGCTACGAGCTGCAGCTCGGCACGAACCATCTCGGCCACTTCGCGCTCACCGGGCTCCTGCTCGAAGCGCTGGGTCGGGGCACCGGGCCGCGGGTGGTGACCGTCAGCTCAATCGAGCACAAAGCAGGGCACATCCACTTCGATGACCTGCAGCTGGAGCGCGGGTATGCGCCGCGGAAGGCGTACCGGCAGTCGAAGCTTGCGAACGCTATCTTCGGGATCGAGCTCGACCGACGGCTACGCGCAGCGGGCTCACCAATCCTCAGCGTCCTAGCCCACCCGGGGTACTCGGCCACGAACCTTCAGTCCACCGGCCCGACCGGCATGTCAGCCTTCGTGATGAAGCTCAGCAACGCTCTCATTGCCCAGAAGGCGGACCGCGGGGCCCTCCCGCAGCTCTTCGCAGCGACCGCGCCCGCGGTTCGGGGCGGCCAGTTCTACGGACCTTCCGGCTTCCATGAGATGCGCGGCACCCCCATCGAGGTGCACGCCATCGCCGCTGCCCACGATCCCGCAACGGGTCGCCGACTCTGGTCAATGTCCGAGCAGCTCACTGGCGTGACCTTCCCACTGCCCACGCCAACAGACTGAACCGCCCGGCCAACAAATGCGACCAGCCGACCGGTGGCGGATCTGGCTACGGACGCCAAGGCCTGACTGCGATGCGTCCGGTCATCGTTCCGCTTGCGGCACCGCGTCTGGCAGACAATGCGACATTGGGCAAGGAGGGCCCCTCGCAGCCTCGTTACCCTTGCGCGAAGGAACTCTACTTATGTAGAGTTAGAGCATGTCCGCCCGCCGAGCTCGATCGTCTCCGCAAACTCGTGCAGTCTTGCGTGCCCTGGGCGAGCACCCGGCGCAGTGGCAGCACGGGTACGGTCTCTCTCGCGTCACCGGCCTCAAGTCCGGGACGTTGTATCCGCTGCTCATCCGGCTCGCTGGCCTGGGTCTTCTCGAGACGATTTGGGAGCCGAACGCTCCCGAAGGCCGACCCCGCCGGCATTTGTACCGCCTGTCCTCCGCCGGAGCCACGCTCGCGGACTCGCTCCCCAGCGAGCCCTCCGTAGAGCACGGTCGACGCTGGACGACACGACCCGCAATCGGGCAGGGCTGATCACATGGATATGGAACGGGTGCTCCGTCTCGGGGTCCGACTGCTTCCCGCGGACCGGGCTGAGTGGGGTCGCGCGCTTGTCGCCGAGCTTGATGCTGTCCCTCCGGCTGCCCGATCCCGATGGGCACTGGGCGGGGCTCGATTCGTTCTTCAGGAGCTTGTCATGCGGCCTGGGCTCTATCTGCTCGACCTTGGCGGGGCCGTGGCCGTTCTGGTGTGGGTGGACCGGTCCCCGTCCGAGATCGCCAATCAGGCATCCCTACTCGTCCTTCTGCTGGGCGCGGGGCTGCTCGGCCTCATCAAGCCGCGTTGGGCTTGGCTGTCAGGACTCGGCGTTGGCAGCTCGCTCGCCGCCGCTCATGCACTCTACCTGGCGACAGGCCACCCCTTGCCCTATGCGATGTCTCCGTCCGGCTGGGCTGGTCCTATCACCCTGCTGGTGCTGTTGGTTCCCGCCTTCCTAGCCGCCTACGGAGGCGCTGGCGCGGGCCTGCTGATTCGGCGCCAAATTCGACCCCGCTGAGATCTCGTTCGACGTTCCGCTTTCGACGACATTGGGCTCGGCGGCCGAGGGCCGGTCTCTGATCGCCGGTTGCCGTTCCTACTTCCTGCGGCTGGTCAACTCGACCGCGGCCGACGGCAGCGAGGCGACCTGTGCTCGGTGAGATCGCGCCCGCTGTGTGGGCGGAGCTGCTCAAGGTCCGGCGCTCCCGGGTCCCGTGGGTGACCTTTGCTGCGTTCACCGTGGCCGGTCTGGTCGGCGGGTTCTTCATGTTTGTCCTGCAGAACCCCGACCGCGCGCGATCCCTCGGTCTGCTTGGGGCCAAGGCCCAGTTCGCTGCGGGCACGGCAGACTGGGCCGGCTACTTCGCCTTCACCGCACAGATCGCCGCGGTCGGCGGGCTACTCGTGTTCGGCATGGTCGTCATCTGGCTGTTCGGTCGCGAGTTCTCCGACCGCACAGCCAAGGACCTGCTGGCACTGCCGACCTCGCGCGGCGCGGTGGTCGCCGCCAAGCTGCTCGTCGCCCTGGGCTGGTGCCTCCTTCTGGCGGCCCAGCTCGTCGTCATCGGCCTTCTGTTCGGGACCCTGCTCGGCCTGCCCGCTGGTCGGCGGACACAGCACTCGGCGGGCTGGGGACAGTCTTCGCCACGACCCTTCTGACCGTGGCGCTGGCGACCACCTACGGGCTGGTGGCCAGCGTCGGACGGGGCTACCTCGCCGCGGTGGCGGCCATGTTCGTGAGCCTGTTCGCGGCGCAGGTGATCGCCGCTCTCGGCTTCGGCGCGTGGTTCCCCTGGTCGGTTCCATCGCTGCTCAGCGGCGTCGCCGGTCCTGAGCAGGCGGGCCCAGGCGCAGTGAGCATTGCCGGGGTGGTGGTCGCCGGGGCCGCGGCAAGCGCAGCCACCGTGGTCTGGTGGGAGCATGCGGACCACGACCGATAGCGCTGAGCTCCCGCTGACCACGGCAGGGCCGCGACCAGCGCGAAGGGGAGCTGGCCCTCATCCAGCCAGCCCACGCTCGACGGCCGCGACGATCCGCGGACGCAGCTCCCGAGCGCTGATCACCGCGTCGACCGAGCCCACCTGTACGGCCCGCTCGATGCTGTGAATGCCGTCGAACTCCGCGGCGACCTCGCCGAGCTTCTCGACCCGGACGCTGGAGCGCAGCTGCGCGAGGTCGGTGACCAAGGCTGCCCGCTGCGCGCCGTCGGCGCTGGACACCCGAGCCTCGAGATCGGCGACGCGTGGGTCGGAAGCGGTGCGCGCGTCCACCTCGCCGGCGAAGACGACGGCCGCCGCTGGTGCTCCTCCGATGACCGACGCGAAGGACCCCTCCACGGCAAGCACCGTCATACCGGCGTTGAGGGCCTTGGAGAACACCACGAACGCACCGCCGTGATAGCGCGACACGACGCAGAACACGATGGGCCCCTGGAAGTTCACGATGGCCCGGCCGATCTCGGCGCCGTACTCGAGCTGCAGGTGTCGCATCGAGTCAGGTGACCCGTCGAAGCCCGACAGGTTGGCCAGGACGACGACCGGCCGGTTGCCACTCGCGGCGTTGATGGCACGGGCGGTCTTTTTCGAGGAGCGTGGGAACAGCGTCCCTGCCGTCCAGATGTCGGGGCCGTCGCTCGGAGGGAACCCGCGGCGCGGCTGGGGCCTGGACTCGATCCCGATCAACGACACCGGGAACCCGCCCAGGTGGGCGTCAAAGACGACTGAGGTCTCAGCGTCGGCCATGCCTGCCCACCGCTCCAGCACCTCGTGGTCCTGGTCCGTCACGGCGCGCATCAGCGTGCGGATGTCGAAAGGCTTCTTTCGGTCGGGGTTGGTTGCCGACGAGAAGATGTCACCAACGGTTCGGAACTCGCTGTCGGCCACCTCGTGCGGATAGGTGCAGACGTCGCGATCCACCGGGTCACTGGTATCGGCCCTTCGGGGTGCGCCCTCTCCAGGCACGACGTAGGTGTGGTCGTAGTGCGCGAGCAGCACCTTGCGGGCACCGGCCAGGTCGGGCGCCCAGTACTGGGCCTGACCGTTCGGACCCATGACACGGTCGTAGCCACCGATGCCAAAGTTGTCCTCGGCCGAGACCCCGCCCGAGAAGTCGAGCGACTGCTTGCCGGTCAGCACCATTGCGCTGTCCGGCGTCATCACGAGGATTCCCTTGGTATGCATCAACATCGTGGCTTCAGCGTTCCAGTACGGCTGGGCCCCGACGTTGATCCCGGCCACGACGATGTTGATCTCGCCGCCCCCTTGGGTGAAGGTCACGATGCGGCGCAGCGCCTTGGCGACCCAGTCCATGTTCTCGGTGCCTGAGTCCATCGAGATGCGAGCGCCCGCCGACAGGGCGAACCACTCGACCGGCACGCCGAGCTCCTCGGCCAGGTCGAGGGCGGCGACCACTATCGCGCACTCCGCCTTGGCCACGGCGCCCAGCGCGCGGGTGGGGTCACCGAGCAGGACGACCCGACTGACCCCTTCGGGGTGCCGCTTCGTCAGTGTCCGGGCCAACCCCACCACCAGGCCGGCGCGGTTGCCGCCCGGCGCGCGATTCACCGGCACGAGTGCACCGCCGTCGTCCAGGTCGTGCTCGACGAAGCTGCCGTCGTGCCCAGCGATCAGGCTGACGAGCTCGTAGGGGTAGACCATTCCGCGGCGGCGAGAGCGAAGCACCTTCTGGGCATAGTCGTCCAGCGGCCGCAGTCGCTCGGTCGGTGGCTCGGTCACGCTGATGACGACACCCGCGCCCGGTTGATAGGAGAACCGGACCGCGGCCTCGCGCACCCGCCCGTCGGGGAGGGCAAGTTGGCCCTGCGCGAGCACCTCCTCGATGCCGGCGCCCGAGGTCAGCGGCGCGATGGTGCGTTGCAACGCCGTGAGCTCATCGAGGGGCGCCGCGATCACGGGCCAGACGTGCAGGAACACGTGGTTCATATCCAGCCGTGAGCCCGCCGCACCCCGCGCTGTGCGCTCGCGGCGGATCCCCTCAAGGCAGCTGGCGACTGCCCGCTCGGCGTGGGGCAACGACGTCACGTGCCCGGCGGCGTCCCGCACGACGGCCAGCTCACGTATCTGGGCGAGGGCCACGAGCCGCTGGTCGGCCGCGTTGCCGGGTGCGACGCAGTGGTAGAGCAGCACGTCCTCCGGCGCGTCGAGCCTGGTGATGTTGAAGTCGCGCAACCGCCACAGGTTGAGCCGGCGGCCGACCATCGGGTGGACTCCCCGCACCAGGTCGTCCTCGACGACGCCGTCGGGGGAGGGGCGGAACGTGAAGTACGAGACTGGCCGCTCCCCGCCGGGACAGACGGCGACAGCAGTACGCCGCACCCGAGCGGCGAACGGCAGCGCGATCAGAACCCGTTGCAGCGCAACGGACATCTCGGTGACCGACTCCGGGGCGCCCGGCCAGGACAGGTACAGGTCGACGACGACCGCATGACCGGCTGGCGCCTCCTCGAGCTGGGCATCGATCTCGGCGACCAGGTCGGACGACGCGTCGAGCTCGGACGACTCGGCGATGGTCGTGACCAGCCGGGTTGGGCGTTCGTCCAGGGCATAGTCCGCGACCACGAAAGGGCGCCCCGCACTGGTCAGTCGGCGCAGGTCATGCAGTTCGTACTCGCGGTAGTGCCGGCGCACGAGCACCTCGAGCATGGGCTCTCGCTCCGGTAGACCATGCTCGATCCGCTTGGCCAGGAAGCGCACGATCTGCTCTGGGATCGCGGCAAGGGCGTCCAGCCGGGCGGCGTAGTCGGCCGCATCCGGATGGTCGGCGAGGTAGGTGAGCTCCGGGCCCACACCGGCCAGGACGGCGCTGCGCTCGGCGTCGACGACCGGTTGGTCGAACCAGCGGAACCGGGCGCTGCGGGCGAGGTCGCCCACCATGGGGTAGCGAAGCTGCGTGGCCAGAACGAGCCGGTCCAGAACTTCACGCACCAGGCCGGCGACGTCGCCCACTGGCGGCGGCTCGACCAACCAGTGCTGTAGAAGGGTGGTGACAACGACCAGATCGGATGCCGCCCGCTGGGCCAGAAAGATCCGGAAGACCGCCTCCTCGAGCGCGGGGGTGCGCTCGAGATCGGTGATGTCGTAGTGCGCCAGGACTCGGGCCAGGCGGCGGCGGAACGTCTCGGGCAGGTGCTCGCGGTCGACGTCCAGGCTGTGGAGGTAGGCGTGGAAGTGCTCGCGCGGGCTGTGCACCCGCTCGTCACCGCCTTCTTCGGCGGCTGGCCGGTTGCGGGCGAGCTCGGCAAGGTCGGCGAACGCGCTGAACACCTCGATCTCGCGGTGCAGCGGAATCTCGCCCGTCGAGGTCAGCTCGTCGCGGGCGCGCTGGTAGTCCGCGAGCGCGCGCGAGGCGTCCCGGGGTGCCAGGTCGAACCCGAGCAGCAGGCTGCGCAGGTCGTCGAGGCTGCGAGCACCACGGGTGGCGGCCGTCTCTTCCGGCGAAGCTGGCAGGTCCAGCACCTGGGTGGGGCTGGCCTCGGCGGGGGCTCCCGGTGTGCTCAGCTCGTCGTCGGGGACGGGCTCGAGCCGGATGACGGGTGTGCCACTCTCGACCTGACCACCGGTGCTCACCAGAAGCTCGCGCACCAGGGCGGCAAACGGTGCATGGAGCACCGTCTCCATCTTCATCGACTCGAGCACCAACACCGGCGCGCCGGCTTCGACGCGGTCACCGACGGCCACCGGCACGGCAACCACGAGCGCCGGGGCAGGTGAACGAAGCACGCCGCCCTCGTCGCGCGTGACGCGGTGGGTGGTGGAGTTGACCTCGACCAGGTGCACGGCGCCGTGGGTAGCACTGACCAGCCGGAACCGGTGGTCCCCGATGACCAGGCGCCCGACGTACTCATCAAGTTGCTCCATGTCGGCGTCGACCTGCCGATCTTGTTGTCCCGCACCGAATCCGACCCGGAAGCGGGTGGGGCCGACCTTGGCGACCGTGATCCGGTGCGAGGCTCCGCGCAGCTTCAGGTCGATCGCGCGCCCAACCTCGTGCCGTGCCTGGGGCCGGCCGCCGTGCGCTGTGGCGAGGAAGTGCAGGCGCTCGGCTTGCTCCTGCTCCCCGTACGCCTCGATCGCCGCGGCGACCAGTGCGACGCCGGCATACCGCTGCGTCTGGAGCCGCCCCTGACCGCGGACCCGGTCGATCCACCCCGTGTCGGCGCTGCCGTCGATGATCTCGGGCTGGTCGAGCAGGTCGAGCAGGAAGCTCTTGTTCGTCGTGCCGCCCTCGATGAGGACGGTCGTGTCGGCCAGTGCTCGCCTCAGCCGTGACAAGGCCTCGGCACGCGTGCGCCCGTGGGCAATGACCTTGGCGATCATCGAGTCGAAGTCAGCCGGGATCAGGTCGCCCTGGCCCACTCCGGTGTCGACCCGGATGCCAGGGCCGGAGGGCAGGTTGAGCAGGGCGATGCGTCCGGGCGAGGGTGCGAAGTCGCGGTCCGGATCCTCGGCATTCAGCCGCGCCTCGACCGCGTGTCCGACCTCAGTCGGGCGTTCGCCCTCGAGCCGGCCGCCTGAGGCGACGTGAAGCTGCGCCTTGACCAGGTCGAAGCCTGTGGTCTGCTCGGTGATCGGGTGCTCAACCTGCAGCCGGGTGTTCACCTCAAGAAACGCGAAGGATCTTTCGCCGGGGTGGTACAGGAACTCCACGGTTGCCGCGCCGCGGTAGTCGACGGCCAGGGCCAGCCGCTCGGCCGAGGCCTTGAGGTCGTCGACCTGCAACTCGTCCAGGACGGGCGAGGCCGACTCCTCGATGGCCTTCTGGTTGCGTCGCTGCACCGAGCAGTCGCGCACGCCGAGCGCCCACGCCGTCCCCTGGCCGTCGGCGATGACCTGTACCTCGACGTGGCGCGCGCCCGTGACCAGGCGCTCGAGAAAAACCACGCCGCTGCCGAAGGCCCGCGCCGCCTCGTCGCGCGTGCGATCGAACGCATCGGTCAGGTCGTCGTCGGAGGTGACCATCCGTATGCCGCGTCCGCCGCCACCGGCGGTGGCCTTGAGCATCAACGGGTAGCCGATCTGCTTCGCCGCCGCGTGTGCGGCCTCGATGTCGTCGACCGCGCCCCGGCTCCACGGCGCGACCGGCACGCCGACCTCTTCGGCCAGCAGCTTCGATCCGATCTTGTCGCCAAGACGTCGCATGGCGCTCGCGCTCGGGCCGATGAACGTGACGCCGATCCGGTCGCACATCTCGGCGAAGTTTGGGTCCTCGGCGACGAAGCCCCAGCCGACCCATGCGGCGTCCGAACCCGTCTGGGTCAAGGCACGCTCGAGGACGGCGAGGTCGAGATAGGGACGATCCACGGCGGGACCGAGAGAGTACGCGGTGTCGGCCTCTCGCACGAACATGGCCGACCCCTCGCCGTCCGTGTACAGCGCGACGGTCTCGATCTGGGGTCCGCCTTGCGCGTTGAGCTCGCGCACGGCGTGGATCAGCCGCATCGCGGCCTCTCCGCGGTTGACGATCGCGATGCGGCTGATCATGTGCGACGACTCCCTGCGTTCGGCGGATCCCCCGACACTAGAGGTCGGCGCTGGGCTTCAGCAGGAGCGTCGGGGCCGGGCTGCTTCAACCAACACGTCGAGGCCAGGGCGGCCGGGGTCACCCTGCCGCCTGGCCTAACCGAAGGCCAGCATTACGTCATCCGAGGACGGCTCGTGAGTCGGTTGGGTGCATTGCTTCCTGTCGGGTCCGCTCGGCGGGGACCAACAGATCGGTGCCAAGATCGCCGAGGGCGACATCGACATGGTGATCTTCTTCTGGGATCC
>Ga0209745_1002713_pt1 | contig 9971 bp, 9 predicted proteins | sample BarGraNGADG00312_FD_184495 | JGI IMG/M metagenome (GOLD analysis project Ga0209745, IMG submission 184495) | Arctic peat soil microbial communities from Barrow, Alaska - Barrow Graham LP Ref core NGADG0004-312 (SPAdes) (version 2) | ecosystem: Environmental > Terrestrial > Soil > Wetlands > Peat ... | reverse complement strand
GACCTATCGAGCCGCCGTCATGGAGGGCAACTTCATGGCCATGCGGCAAGCCGCCATGGTGGGCGGTCGAGACTCTCAGAAGATGTGGCGCCTCCTCGACGGCGGAGAGCCTTCCATGGCGTGGGATGAGGCACGAGACCGCGTCGTGGCGATGCTTGACCTCGATGCGGCGGAAGCCGAGCATGCGCTAGATCTTCTCATTTGGCTAGGCTTCCTCGGCGTGGAAGCATTTGGAGGGGAGCCGCGGTTTAGCTACCAAGTGGGCGGCGACGCAAAGAGACTTGCTTTCCCGGTCAAGAGCGGTGATGGGGTGGTTGCGATCCATCCCGCATTCCGTACTTCCTTAGGCTGCGTCTAGTCTCACGGGTCCCGGTCACCCATCGCGTCGCCGGAGGTACCTCTCGGCCACGCGGCTGAGAGGTTCGTCGATGATTGGCAGGTCTCGGCTGTAGAACTGGCCGTTGCCGAACTGCTCCGCCAACTCGTCGAGGAGTACGGCCCACTCCATCGGGCCACGCTTCCAGCCACGACCCCTCAAGGGCCACGCGTCGGATCCGGCAGAGACGGGCGTATCGGGCGAGATGTCCTGGGCCACCTTCCTGAGTTCCTGGGCGAGGGCTCGGCGCTCGGCTTCGGTTCTGGATCGTGCGCTCACCTTCGCCGGCTCAAGGACTCTCAGCAGCAGGGACGGGTCGTCCGCGACCATCGCGGCCAGGGTGTCCCGGGTCAACGTCTCCTGGATCCGTCGCCGTTCGTTCTGCTCCCACTCGCTGACTCGCTGCTTGGGAGGAACGACCGTCACGACCCTCGGTTCCACGCCCACCACGCGGTTGCCTCGGCGCTCGATCGACGACTCCACTCGGCAGCGCGCCGAGCACCACAGCGGTCGTCTACCGCGCCCCTTGTAGGTCACCGGACGGCCGCAGCGCGGACACTCGAAACCCCCGTTCGGATCTCTCACAACCTCGCTCATCGGGCCTCTCCTGCACCCCCCGCCCATTCAGTGTTAACGAAACGCGACCCTGCGTGCAAGAGGTGTGTGGGACATGAACAGGCAACGTTTGTCCAAGATCGGGAACCGTCTACCTAGACCAGCCGCATGCGTCCACCACGATGAACAGCTAGAGCAGGTGTTCCTTGAAGAGTGGGTACTGGTCAATGTTCTTGTCGGTGATCATCATGTCGCCGAAGTCGGCTCGAGCCTGTGCGAGCGTGGCCGGGTGGGGCTGGGACGATCCACCCGTTCGTCGACGGGAACGGCCGTGTCGGCAGGGCACTGGTGCATAAGATGCTGCGTCGCAGCGGGTTGTCCAGCCATGTCACGGTGCCGCTGTCCGCCGGGCTCCTCGCCGACACAGACGGCTATGTTGAAGCGTTGCAGGCGTACCGGGCCGGCGACCCGAGGCCGGTGGTGGACGAGTTGGTCCGGGCTTCGCAGCACGCCGCCGGGATCGGCACGCCTTCGATGCTGCGGCCGACTTCGGGGTGGTCTTCGAAACGGGAGCCATGGGATTCCTGTCAGTGGGCGAACCGGCGCTGGTCGTGTTGAACCTGTCGCGCGTGGCCGCTATTCCGGCCAGCGCTGCGGGGTCAGTCCCCGTCTAACTGCACGGGTCCGGGGCGGATTCCGGCGAGCCACGTACGCGTGGTGCGTACGTGTTGCATCGAAATGAATCTGGCGGCCTCGGGGTCGCGGGCGCTGATGGCGGCGGCGATGTCGCGGTGGGCCTGGTCGCTGATGGCCTTGAGCTCCTCGCGGTTGTCGGTCTCGAAGGTGCGATAGTCGCGGCCGCGGCGACGGATCGTCTCCAGCAGACCCGCGATCAGGTCCTCGCCGGCCCCCCGGATGATGATCTGGTGATATTCGGTGTCTAGCAACTGCGCCTTGTCCGACGGAGGAGTCACCGCGAGGTCCTCGGCGGCCTTGACCAGTCGACGGCAGTCCTCGTCGGAAAGTCGCGCGGCCGACAGTGCCGCGAGGTGGCCCTCGAGCACCTCGCGCAAGCTGAAGAGCTCCAGATAGCGATCCAAGGGGAGCAGCGGGATGATCATGTCCAGCCCGGACATGATCTCCTTCGCCGACATTCCCGACACCGCCGAAGTGCTCCCCGGGTGAGGGCTGAGCACGCCCGCGACGGCCAGCATCTTCTGGGCCTCGCGAAGCGAACTCCGCGAGACGGCGAACCGCTCGCACAACTCGGCCTCACTGGGTAGCAGTTGGCCGGTCTCGAGTTCACCGGTCGCGATCATCCGGCAGAGCCCTCGCCGGGCCACCTCAACGGCACTAACCGATGTCTTCCCCATGTCCCAATGATGGGGGACCGGCGGACCGTCATGATGGGGGACCCGCGGATTGTCTGGCACGATGTGGGAAATGTTGCGGAAATGATCCCCAGATCACTCACTGGGGGGTATGATTGTCAGACACGGAGGTCAAACGCGTGTCAGAGACGATTCAGCGGTTGAGCAGTGTGGCATTGGCCGGTCCGGAGCCCAGGTGGACTCTCGACTCCCGTGTCCGGCACCTCAACCACGGCTCTTTCGGCGCCGTGCCGGTCGCGGTCCAGGAGGAGCAGCAGCACCTGCGCTCCCTGATGGACGGGAATCCGGTGCGCTGGTTCGCGTCCCTGACCGACCGGATCGCCGACGCCCGGCACCAGATGGCCGCGCTCCTCGCCGTCGATCCCGCCAAGCTGGCCTTCGTCTACAACGCCTCGGCCGGCGCGTCGGTGGTCTTCCAGATGCTGATGGATCAGGGCCCGGTGGACGTGCTGGTCACGAACCACGGCTACGGCGCGGTGACTATGGGCGCCCAGCGCCTCGCGCAACGCACCGGCGGGCAGATGCGGACCTCCCAGATCCCGCTCGAGGCCACGGCGGCCGAGGCCTTCGCCATCCTGGACGCGGACCTGCGCCAGTTCCGGCCGAAGCTGCTCGTGATCGACCAGGTCACCTCGCCGACGGCGCGTGCCTTCTCCGTGGACGACATCTGCCGGCGCGCGCGCGAACTCGGCGTCCTCACGCTGGTCGACGGCGCCCACTCGCCCGGCGTCCTGGTGGATCCGGTCTGCCGCGAGGCCGACTACTGGATCGGGAACCTGCACAAGTTCGCCTGCTCCGCCCGTGGGGCCGCGGTGATCGTCACCCGCGGCGATGGCCAGGAACTCTTCCCGCTGATCGACTCGTGGGGCGCGCCGCATCCGTTCCCGGTGCGCTTCGACCACAACGGCACGATGGACGTCACCGCCTGGATCACCGCGCCCTTCGCCTGGCAGCACATAGACGAGACGGTCGGTTGGGCGAACGTTCGCGACGCGTCCGCCCGTCTAATGGACGAAGCGTGCGCAGTGGTCGGCGGCGCCCTCGAGGGCATGGTCGACGACCCGGTGCCCGACGTCGGTCAGCCGGTCGGCCCGATGCGGCTGCTGCGACTGCCCGGCGAGTTGGGCCGGGACCACCCGGGTGCCGACGCCCTGCGCGTGCCTTTCAGTGATGCCACCGGGATCGCCTCGGCGTTCACGACGTTCGAGGGGCGCGGCTACATCCGCTTGTCAGCTCACATTTACAACTCGATTCACGATTACGAGTACTTGGCCACGGTGGGTATCCCTATGCTTCACAAGTGGTCCGTTCAGTTGGTCAGAGGGAATGCAGCGCAGTGGAGTCCAACGTTCAAGGAGATTCGATGGCAAAGAAGTATCTGGCGATCGCCGCGGCAGTCAGTGCCCTTGCGCTCGCAGTGACAGGTTGTTCCGGTTCGGCGCCCACAGATAGCAGCTCAAGCGGCGCTGCCAAGGCGACCGAGCCGGTGACGCTCCAGATGGTCGACTCGTTGACCAGCCCGGCGCGCACCACCCTGCTCAAGGGCATGCTCGCCGAGTTCGAGACGGCAAACCCGGGCATCAAGGTTCAGTTGGTCTCCCCTCCGACTGAGCAGGCCGACGCCAAGATCCAGCAGATGCTGCAGTCCGGCGCCGGTGTCGACGTGCTCGAGGTTCGCGACCTGACCGTCGGGCCCTTCAGCAAAAACAAGTGGCTCTATGACATGGCTTCAGACCTGAAGGGGTGGGACGGCTTCGACAAGCTGACCGGGCAGACCCAGCAGTTCGCCGTCGATGCCGAGGGTCACTCCTACTTCGTCCCCTACGGCTTCTACGGCCTCAGCCTGTTCTACCGCACCGACATGGTGAAGGACGCCGGCTTCTCTGGCCCCCCGAACACCTGGGACGAGTTGGTCCAGCAGGCCGCGAAGATCCAGGACCCGACGAAGAACCGCTACGGCTACGCCTTCCGCGGTGGCAAGAACTCCAACGGTCAGCTCTCTTCGATCCTCGAGGCCTACAACATCGACAATGTCGATCCGAAGAACGCCTACAAGGTGAAGAGTGGCGCGACGATCTTCTCCACCCCGGAGTCGCAGGTCGCGGCGGACAAGTACATCGAGCTCTTCAAGACCGGATCGCCGAAGTCCTCGGTCGCCTACGGCTACCCCGAGATGGTCCAGGCCTTCACTAACGGCTCGACGGCCTTCCTGCTGCAGGATCCCGAGGTCATCGCCACGGTCAAGGCTTCGTCCCTGAAGGCGGACCAGTGGAGCGTCGCGCCGAACGTTGTCGGCCCGACCGGAAAGGCCGCCTGGCCCATGGCGACCGCCGGCTGGGGCGTGGCGCAGGCTTCCAAGCACAAGGCCGAGTCCGTCACGCTGGTCAAGTGGCTCTCGGGCGACATCTCCACGAAGTTCGCCAAGGAGAACTCGATGGTGCCGATCCTCAAGACCGCGGGTAATGACGAGTTCTTCAAGACCGGTCCCTGGACTGCCTACGTCACGATGAGCTCGCAGCCGGACAAGTATCTCTCCGTCATCGAACCCCGCGCCTCGTCGTGGTGGCTCGAATGGGCGTCGAAGTCCGAGACGGACCTGCAGAAGGTCCTGCTCGGCACCATGTCCACCAAGGACATGCTGAAGGGCTGGGACGAGTACTGGATCGGGAAGTGGAAGGCCTGATCGATGGACGTCTCGACCCCTGAGGTCACGAGCGGGACGGGCGTCAACGGCGCCCGCCCCGCCCGGCGGCGGAACTTCGGCCGCCGCACCGCCCTGACGCTGCTGGCCTACCTCGCGCCTGCCTTCGTGTTCGTCGCGGTGTTCACCTACTACCCGCTGCTCATGGGCGGCCAGATGGCGTTCCGCAGGTGGAGCATGTTGGACCTCACGAGCACGCCGTGGGTCGGGTTCGGCAACTTCGCGACCCTGATGGCCGACGAGTTGTTCGGCAAAGTCATGATCAACTCCACGATCTGGGTGATCGGCTCCCTGGTTCCCCAGTTCCTGATCGGCCTGCTGATCGCGCTCGGCTTGCGCCGCAACTTCAAGCTGCGCGGGGTTTACCAAGCGGTCGTGTTCTATCCCTGGGCGGTCTCGGGCTTCCTGATCGGAATCCTGTTCCGCTGGATGTTCAACTCCGAGTTCGGCGTGATCAACGACATGCTGATGCGGCTGCATCTCTCCTCCGAGCCCATCTCCTGGCTCGCCGACCCCAACCTTGCGCTCTTCGCCGTGATCGTCGCCAACATCTGGTACGGCGTGACCTTCTTCGCGATCATGATCCTCGCGGCTCTGCAGTCGGTGCCTGACGAGTTGCTGGAGGCCGCCGCGCTCGACGGCGCGGGACGCTGGAACACCCTCGTGCGCGTGACGCTCCCGACGATCCGTACGACTTTGCTGATGACGATCCTCTTGCGCGTCATCTGGATCTTCAACTTCCCCGACATCATTTATGGCATGACCGGCGGCGGCCCGGGCAACATGACCCAGATCGCGACCACGTGGATGATCCGGTACACCCAGCAGGGTGAGTACGGCCTCGCGTCCGCACTCGGATTCATCGTCATGGCCGTGCTCGTGGTGTTCACGGGCGCCTACCTCGCGATCCTGACAAGAGAGAACCGGTCATGATCAACCGCGACCCGCTTTCCTTGAAGATCTTCCGGGTGGCCGGCCTGATCGTCTGGATGCTCATCACCTTGTTCCCCCTCTACTGGATCCTGCTCACCTCGTTGAAGCCGGCCAGCCAGATCGCGGAGTATCCGGTCCGCTACTGGCCACGCGAGTTCTCCCTGGAGAACTACGCCAGCCTGTTCCAGAAGTCCCAGTTCGGTTCGTACCTGCTCAACAGCTTCGTGGTGGCGGCAACGACCGGCCTGGTGGCGACGGTGATCGCCCTCTTGGGCGGCTACGTGATGTCCCGCTACGAGTTCAAGGGCAAGGGCGTCGTCATGCTCGCCTTCCTGGTGACGCAGATGATCCCGGCGTTCATCGCGCTCGGGCCGCTCTATCAGATGTTCACGAACCTGGGCCTGGTCGACTCCCGCTTCGGGCTGGTCCTCGTCTACGTCGCCATGACCATTCCGTTCTCGGTGATAATGCTGCGTGGCTTCCTGGCGAATGTGCCGGACAGCCTCGAGGAGGCGGCGATGGTCGACGGCGCCACGCGCTTCCGCGCCCTGTGGAACATCATCGTCCCGGTCATGACGCCGGGCATCGTGGCGACGTTCATCTTCAACTTCGTGAACTGCTGGAACGAACTCTTCCTGTCGGTGACGCTCATCAACACCGAAGACCGGAAGACGATCCCGACGGCCCTCAACGGCTTCATCTCGAGCTTCAACATCGAATGGGGTCCGATGTCGGCGGCCGCCGTCCTCACGATCATCCCGACCATGGTCCTGTTCGCTTTCGCGAGCCGCTGGATCGTCGCCGGGCTGACCTCGGGCGCGACCAAGGGCTGACCTTGGCCTCGCCGGGTAAAAGCGTGTAGCCGTGACTCCCTTCGCGGCCACACACCCCCACTCTCCCACCGCTCCCCACCCCACCCGAAAGGAGCCTGTCCCCATGCAGGCGCGCGAAACCCAGGCCGATTTGGAACTCCTCGAGGTAATCCAGCGCCGGGTGTTGTGGCTGGCGATCAACATGATCGAGTTCGCCAACCACCGCCGCCCCAACCCGGACGGGCTCAAGGTCGGGGGCCACCAGGCGTCCTGCGCGTCGATGGTCACGCTGATGACGGCGCTCTATCTGCACCACCTGGACGCCGACGACTTCGTGGCGGTCAAGCCGCACGGCAGCCCCGTCCTGCACGCGATCCAGTACCTGCTCGGCAACCTCGACCGCTCCAAGCTCGAGTCGCTTCGCGAGCTGGGTGGCCTCCAGGCGTACCCCTCTCGGACCAAGGACCCCGATCGCGTCGACTTCTCGACCGGTTCCGTGGGCCTGGGCCCTGCGGCAACGATCTTCGCCGCGGGCGTACGCGGCTATGTCGAGTCGCACTTCGGCGCGCGGCCCCGCTCGCGCTTCGTGGCGGTGCTGGGCGACGCCGAACTCGACGAGGGCAACGTTTGGGAGGCCGTGCACGACCCGGCCACCACCTCCCTCGGATCGGTCACCTGGCTGGTCGACTTCAACCGCCAGTCGCTCGACCGCATCGTGCCCGACATGCGCATCAGCCCTTGGCACGCCGCTTTCGCGGCCCACGGCTGGCAGGTCATCGAGGTCAAGTACGGGCATCGGTTCCGCGAATTCGTCTCGACTCACGAGGGCGGCGAGGTGCTGCGGGACTGGGTGGACGGGATGCCCAACGAGCGCTATCAGTCGCTGTTCTCGTTGCCGCCTGCTGAGCTGCGCGCGCGGTTCCTCGAGGACGCGCCCGAGGCCGTCATCGGCCTGTTGGCGGGGCTCGACGACGAGGCGGTCGGCGACCTCGTGACCGACCTCGGCGGCCACGACCTGCGCAGCGTGCTGGACGCGCTCGAGCAGGCGGACGCCGACCCCAATCGGCCGACCGTGATCTTCGCCTACACCCACAAGGGCTACGGGCTGCCGATTCAGGGCAACGCGCGCAACCACGCGGCCGTCCTCAGCACCGAGCGGGTCGTGCAACTGCGGGACAGCCTCGGCATCACCGCCGAGGGGGAGTGGGACCGGTTCGACGCCGACTCGGCCGCCGGTCGTCTGCTGGCCGAGCGGGCCGGCCGGCTCAGGCGTACGGCGTCGGAACCGGGCGGCGTCCCCGCGGTGCCGAGCGCGACGTCGCTGACCTGGTCCCGACCGCTGTCCACACAGGAGGCCTTCGGGCACCTGCTCGTCGAACTGTCTCGCGACAAGGAGCTTCGCCCCTATCTTGTTACCTCTTCGCCGGATGTCGCGACCTCGACGAACCTCGCGGGCTGGATCAATCGGGTCGGCGTCTTCGCCCCTGTTGAGCGCAAGACGTGGTCACAGGATGCGCTGCTGCGCTGGACCGAGCATCCGCGCGGGCAACACATCGAGCTCGGCATCTCCGAGATGAACCTGTTCCTGCTGCTCGGGCAACTGGGGCTCAGCCAGAGCTTCTCCGGGCAGCGGCTGCTGCCCATCGGAACGCTCTACGACCCGTTCGTCGCGCGTGGGCTCGACGCGCTGATCTATGGGGTCTACTCGGGCGCGAGCTTCGTCTTCGCCGGCACGCCTTCGGGGATCACCCTGGCCCCGGAGGGCGGGGCGCACCAGTCGCTGGTGACCGCCTCGATCGGCACGGAACTCCCGGGAATCACCTACCACGAACCCTCGTACGCCCAGGCTCTGGACTGGTTGCTCTGCGACGCCTTGGCCCGCGTGGCGGGCAGCGACGACCTGCACGCCGAATCGACCTACCTGCGGCTCACGACTCGGCAGCTCTCACAGCAGCCCTTCGAGGAGGCCGTGGCCCGCGTGGGTCGGGAGTCGCTGAGGCGCCAGGTGCTGCAGGGCGCCTATCGCCTTCGGGAGGCGGCTGCCCCAGAGGGGACGTCCGGGTTCGTCGAGGCGGCCGGGCCGCGGGTCGTGCTCGCGGCTTGCGGCGCGGTGTTGCCCGAGGTGTTGGCCGCGGCTGACGAGCTGGGTGCCGAGGGCGTGTTCGTGGACGTCGTCGACGTCACGAGCCCGGGGCGTCTCTACCGCGCGTGGCGCGAGGCTCAGGTCTCGGGCATCCGCACCGCGCGGGTCCCGGACCTGCCGGGGGCGCTCCGCGCCTGCTTCCCGCACCGCGCACCGATCGTGACCATCCAGGACGCTTCGAGCCACAACCTGGCCTGGCTGGGTTCGGCGCTGGGGGTCCCAACCTCGTCCCTGGGTGTGGACGACTTCGGGCAGTCCGGGTCTGTCACGGACCTCTACGCACGGCATCAGCTCGACTCCGGCTCGATCGTCAATGCCGCCCTGGGGGTCCTGGGGTTGTGAACATCCCAGCCCCCGATACCGTTTCCGCCATGAACATGCGCCTGGTGATGGCGGAGCCCCAGGTCGGGGTGCGGTTGGAGTCGGTGGAGGTGCCTGTCTCCGGGCCGGGCGAGGTGCTGGTCCGCAGCACCCTGATCGGCATCTGTGGCTCTGACACGCACGCCGTCGCCTGACACCACCCGTTCCTGACCTCCCCCTACGTGCCTGGGCGAGCGCGACTGATTGCACGTGCGATGGCGAGACACGAATCTCACCACTCGATATTGCACGGATGTTGCAGAGGCCGAAACCAGTTAGGTGACTCCCTGCGTTTGGCCTTGTCAGTGGCACATTCGGAGACTCCATATGCCTGGTTCAAGTCCAGTTAGGCCCACCCTGGAAACCCCGCGTGGCTAGGGGATACGCGATACCTACCCAATGCTGGGGAACTTGTGGGGTAGCAGTGACTCCGGCTCTGGCTGTTGGATCTTGATTTCACTTTGTGCCTTGGTCGTCCACAGTCCCCGCCCGGCGACCTATAAACCCCCTTCCCCAGTGGGGACGAGAGCTCTTGCCCGTGGGCCCAACTGGATTTTGCCAGGGAAGGCCACTCGTCGTCACCGGGCGGCGGCGCCCCGGTCCCGCGCGCCTCCACCTCGCGGCAGCAGGATCTCGAGCGTGGCTCCGTGGTTGGGGCCGTCGCTGTGGGCGGTGATGGTGCCGCCGTGTGCGTCGATGA
>Ga0209745_1002711_pt1 | contig 9980 bp, 6 predicted proteins | sample BarGraNGADG00312_FD_184495 | JGI IMG/M metagenome (GOLD analysis project Ga0209745, IMG submission 184495) | Arctic peat soil microbial communities from Barrow, Alaska - Barrow Graham LP Ref core NGADG0004-312 (SPAdes) (version 2) | ecosystem: Environmental > Terrestrial > Soil > Wetlands > Peat ... | reverse complement strand
TCTGTCTGTGTCTTTTTGTCCGGGAGCATGTAGCGATAACCGCCTTTGCTGTCGAAGCCCCTGCTTATGCCCAGCTGCCTTAAGTCGCGGGAGAGTGTCGCCTGCGTACACTTCATCCCTGCGCCCTCCATCAGTCTGAGCAGCTCCTCCTGTGTGATGATGTTCTTCTGGGAAACCAGTTTCTCAATCAGAATGAGTCGTGATGATCTTGTCATATTGTATATTTATTCATTTAAGATGCAAATTTATACAATTAATTATAAGGACCAATTTTTCAGGAATGATTTTTTAATCCCTGCCTTTAGCGCACTTTAGTCACTCACGACTTTAGAGCACTCCTCATTATTTGTTGTATTTTTACGTGCTAGGAAAAACGATGAAGGAAGAGATAAAAAAAGTACTGCTGCTGGGTTCGGGAGCTCTTAAAATAGGCGAGGCAGGCGAGTTTGACTATTCGGGATCACAGGCCCTGAAAGCGCTTCGCGAGGAGGGAATTTTTACCGTTCTCATCAATCCCAATATAGCCACTGTCCAGACGTCTGAAAAAATCGCGGACAAGATATACTTCCTCCCCGTCACACCAAAATTTGTTGAACGCGTGATAGCCCGCGAGAAGCCAGACGGCGTCCTCCTCGCCTTCGGCGGACAGACAGCGCTGAACTGTGGTACGACACTCTTCCGTGACGGTGTCTTTGAGAAATACGGCGTTAAGGTACTGGGTACTCCCGTAAGCGCCATCATGGAGACAGAAGACCGTGAGCTCTTTGTAAAAAAGCTCGATGAGATAAACGTAAAAACTCCACGCAGCATAGCTGTCACCAATGTTGAAGACGCAATAAAGGCCTCCGGGAAACTCGGGTTCCCGATTATCATACGGGCAGCCTATGCCCTTGGAGGACTGGGCAGTGGGTTCTGCTCAAACAACGAGGAACTGAAGGCTCTTGCCGGCAGGGCATTCACCTTCTCGGAACAGATACTGGTGGAGGAATCGTTAAAGGGCTGGAAAGAGGTTGAATATGAGGTAGTGCGCGACCGCTTCGACAACTGCATCACCGTCTGCAACATGGAGAACTTTGACCCGCTGGGTATTCACACCGGCGAGAGCATCGTCGTCGCTCCTTCGCAGACACTGACCAACAGCGAATATCACAAGCTCAGGGAACTGTCAATAAAGATCATACGTCACGTCGGTATCATCGGTGAATGCAATGTGCAGTATGCCCTTGACCCCAACTCAGAGGACTACAGGGTCATTGAGGTCAACGCGCGTCTCTCGCGTTCAAGCGCGCTGGCTTCCAAAGCCACCGGATATCCTCTGGCATTTGTGGCGGCCAAGCTGGCACTGGGATACGGCCTCCACCAGCTTAAGAACTCGGTCACAAAGACCACCACAGCCTGCTTCGAGCCTGCCCTCGACTATATCGTATGCAAGATACCGCGCTGGGATCTTAACAAGTTCCAGGGTGTGGCACACGAGATAGGCAGCAGCATGAAGAGCGTGGGTGAGATCATGGCCATAGGACGCACCTTCGAGGAGGCGATACAGAAAGGATTGCGCATGATAGGCCAGGGAATGCACGGTTTCGTCAGCAACCGGAACCTTAGCTTCAAGGATATCGAAAAGGAACTCTCACAGCCGACAGACATGCGCATCTTTTCAATAGCAGAGGCACTGGAGAAAGGCTTTGACGTTGACCGGATATGCGAGCTCACTAAGATAGACAGGTGGTTCCTGTACAAGCTGCAGAACATTGAGAACATAAAGAAAAGTCTTGAGAAATATAACACCATTGAGAGCATCCCGGTTCAGGAACTGCTTCATGCCAAGATCTACGGCTTCAGCGACTTTCAGATAGCCCGCCATGTTTTGAAGGCAGATAACAAATCGATCAATGATGCCATGCTCAGTGTCCGCCGGCATCGTAAGAGTAACGGCATCGTGCCGTACGTCAAGCAGATTGATACGCTTGCTGCCGAATACCCTGCCGTCACCAACTATCTCTACCTCACCTACAGCGGGATGGAGCATGACATCTGGTATGAGAACGACAAGCGGTCAGTGATAGTCCTGGGCTCGGGAGCATACCGGATAGGCTCGAGCGTAGAGTTCGACTGGTGCTCTGTTAACGCTATCAATACAATTCGTCACGAGGGTCTGCGCGGAGTGATGATCAACTATAATCCTGAGACTGTCAGCACTGACTATGACATGTGTGACCGTCTCTATTTTGACGAGCTATCGTTTGAACGGGTGATGGATATCATTGACCTTGAGACCCCCAGGGGAGTGATACTGGCGATGGGCGGACAGATACCCAATAACCTGGCAATGAGACTGCACCGACAGGGCGTTCCGATACTGGGGACACCACCCGAGTCTATAGACAGGGCTGAAGACCGGCACAAATTCTCATCGATGTGCGACACCCTTGGTGTTGACCAGCCCAGGTGGCAGGAGCTGACGAGTATTCGGGAAATAGATAAATTCATTGACGGTATTGGCTTCCCGGTATTGATACGCCCCTCTTATGTTCTTTCCGGCGCGGCAATGAACGTTGTCTCAAACAGAAGCGAGCTGGTACATTTCCTTGAGCTGGCATCGAGTGTCTCAAAGGAACACCCTGTTGTCGTATCAGAGTTCATAGAGTATGCCAAGGAAATAGAGATTGACGCTGTAGCTGCAGCCGGCGATATTGTTGCATACGCCATCAGCGAACATGTTGAATATGCAGGAGTGCATTCAGGCGATGCAACGATTGTATTCCCTCCGCAGAAGATATACTTTGAGACCGTGAGGCGCATCAAACGTATTTCAAGAGAGATTGCCCGGGAGCTTAATATTTCAGGTCCATTCAACATACAGTTTCTTGCGCGGGAGAATGACATCAAGGTCATCGAGTGCAACCTGCGTGCAAGCCGCAGTATGCCGTTTGTTTCGAAGGTATTGAAAACAAATCTCATTGAACTTGCCACCAAAGTAATGCTTGGAGTGCACTGGGAAAAGCCTCACAAGTCGGTCTTTGATCTCGATTACGTTGGGGTCAAGGCTTCCCAGTTCAGCTTCTCGCGTCTGGCAAAAGCCGATCCTGTGCTGGGTGTTGACATGGCTTCGACGGGCGAGGTGGGATGCATAGGTGACAGTTTCTACGAGGCATTGCTAAAGGCCATGTATTCAGTGGGTTACCGCATGCCTGAAAAGGCAGTGCTGATATCATCGGGCCCGGCCAAATCGAAGGCCGATCTGATTGAGGCCGCCCGCCTGCTGCGCAGCCGCGGTTACAAGCTCTATGCCACCAGGGGCACTCAGCAGTTTCTTAACAACGCCTCGATAGAGGCTGAAGTAGCATTCTGGCCCGATGAAAAAGAGATCCCCAACACCGTGGAGCTGATAAAGAAAAGGGTGGTAGACCTGGTGATAAATATTCCCAAGGATCTCTCGGCCACCGAGCTGAACAACGACTACCAGATACGGCGCACTGCCGTGGACTATAACATACCCCTTATCACCAATGCACGACTGGCCTCTGCCTTCATTCATGCATTCTGCACCGTGCCGGAGAGTGAGATGGAGATAAAGGCGTGGGACGAGTACTAGTAATGAGTTAAGAATTAAGATTTAAGATTTAAGATTTTTTTGGACCGCAAGTTGAGGAACTAAGTGACGAACCGAGCCGTAGGCGAGCTCGGCGAAGCCAAATCACGATAGCGAAGCTTATCGGGAACCGTGAGGCAAAAGATAGCAGACATGATAATAATCCGCAAGGCAACCCCCGACGACGCCGGGGCGATAATAAGGTTCCAGCAGGCCATGGCCATGGAGACCGAAAGTTTGGAGCTGAAGACCGAGACGGTCACCAAAGGTGTCATGGCTGTCTTTCATGACCCGAAAAAAGGACAGTACTATGTAGCTGAAGATAACAATTACGTGGTTGCGTCGCTGATGATCACATTCGAGTGGAGCGACTGGCGCAATGCCAATATATGGTGGTTCCAGTCGGTCTATGTCGTACCGGAATACCGCAGGAAAGGAATATTCACCTTAATGTATGACTATGTAAAACAGGCAGGCATTGCAGATGGCATTGCGGGTCTGCGTCTTTACGTTGAAGCGGAGAACATCCGCGCCCAGAGCACATACGAGGCAATGGGGATGGACGGCGGGCATTACAAGACTTTTGAGTGGATGGTGTAGCGGCAGGGATCGCATGATCGGGAGATAGTAAAATATGTGGTGGCTGATATTACCAGTAGCAATCTATTCCATAGGAATATTTGCCTTGTGGTTGATCCTGCAAAGGAAGCGTGACACAGACCAGCCGGCCGCACCGGGAAAGGTACGGATCTCTGTGGTTGTCGCTGCCCGCAATGAAGAGAAGACGATAGTCACACTGCTTTACAGCCTGTCAGAACAGGATTATCCCAAAGACCTGCTGGAGGTAATTATTGTAAACGATAACTCAACTGACAGAACTCCGATTGTCATAAGTGAATTTATTACTGAGCACTGCCGGTATCCGTGGGTAAATATTAAACTGATTTACAATACGTTTCAGGGGAAAAAAAGCGCCATACGTCACGGGGTTGAAAAGTCCGCCGGTGAGTTTACACTCATGACAGATGCAGACTGTTCTGTCGGGCCGGGGTGGGTCAGCGCATATGCGGCCCTTTTTGCTGCCGGTAATGCAGATATGATCGCCGGCGAAGTTTATCAGAAACCGGGGAGAGGATTTGCATCCTATCTCGGCAGGTTTGAATTCTCGGCGCTGCAGGCGATAACCGAGGCTGCTGTTCGTGCCGGTCACCCGGTGATGTGCAACGCTGCGAACATGTCGGTCAGGAAGGATATTTATCTTAAGCATGCTGGTGTCCTGCATGGCGACATTCCATCCGGTGATGATGTTTTTCTTCTTCATGCCGTGAAGCAGGCGGGTGGAAGGATCAGCTATGCGGGTGGTAGTGCGGCGGCGGCGGTGACCGCCGGGGCGGTCACGGTGGCGGCGCTGTTGTGGCAGCGCGCGCGCTGGGCATCAAAAGCATATTACTACAGAGACGCTGCCACCATCACCCTCGCCGCCACCACGGCGGCGTGCAACGCCGCCGTCGTCGCCACCGCCGCAGCCTCGGTCATCTCAGTAAAATACCTGCCCCTCTTTGGCCTGCTCTATGCTATCCGCCTCATACCCGACTTCCTCATCACATACCGTAACTTCAAAAAAAGAAAGGAGCACCCGCCCCTCCTTCTCTTTCTGTTATCTGAACTGATATACCCCTTCTACTTCATCACCGTTGCCCTGCTCTCTCCCTTCCCCTCCTCGCGACGCTTTGCGGCAAGGTATTAACGCTGCGCTTTCTGTCGCAGAGTTTACGCCTCACAGTGGGCTTCATCTGATAGTCCAAAGGTCTGGTGTCTGAAGGTCAGCTAAAGATTCAATTCTTAATTCTTAATTATTAACTTAAAATTGCCCCGTTAGTTTCCCTCTGCCAGCACCTTTATCCGCATCAGCCTGATCTCCTCCTCCTCGAACTCACCCGCCAGCTCCTCGATAGCCTCCTTCAGAGACCCCGTCTCGGCCTCCTCCATGAAATATGAATAGATGTCCTGCTGACGGTCGTCATCAATAACTGTATCCAGATAATACTCTATGTTAAGCTTCGTTCCGGAGCCGACAATAGCCTCAATCTCAGAGAGCAGGTCTTCATACTCTATCCCTTTGGCATTGGCTATATCCTCAAATGGCATCTTGCGGTCAATGCTCTGAATGATATATACCTTCAGTCCAGATTTGTTCACCACCGACTTGACCACCATGTCCTGCGGCCTGATGATCTCTTTTTCGGTCACATAACTCTGGATCACCTCCACCACCTCTTTGCCGTACCTTTGCGCCTTGCCGGCACCGATACCCGTTATGTTCTGCAGCTCCTCCAGTGTGACCGGATAATGTATGGCCATCTCCTCGAGGGAAGGATCCTGGAAGATATTGTAAGGCGGCTGCCCAGCCTGCTTCGATATCTTTTTCCTGAGATCCTTAAGTATGCTCAACAGCTCCTCATCGGCTGCTGCCGTACGCGCGCCGAACGAGGCCTCATCGTCTTCAGAATCGGTATAGTCATGATCTTCATTGAGCATGAAACTCTGGGGCTTCTCAAGGAACAGATGGCCTTTCGGCGTCAGGCCCAGAAGACCGTAGTTCTCTATGTCCTTGTTCAGCAGCTTGTTGATAAGTGCCTGCCGGATGACCATGTTCCAGAAACGCTCATCCTTCTCCTCATCAATACCGAAAGTTTCCAGCTTATGATGCTTGTATGACTTAATGGCTGAGTTAAGTGTCCCTGCCAGGATCTTGGCAATGTGGTCTGCCTTGTGCTTCTCTTTTACCGCCAGGACAGTGTCAAGCACGTTGACAACATATTCTGACCCCTCAAACTGTGTCTTGGGATGCAGGCAGTTATCACACGCCTCGCAGTTCTCCTGCTTGTATTCTTCACCGAAATAGTGCAGCAATATCCTGCGGCGGCATGTTGATGATTCGGCATAAGATACCGTCTCAAGCAGGAGCTGCTTGCCTATTTCCTGTTCGGCAATGGGCTTGCCCTGCATGAATTTCTCAAGCTTGACAATATCATCGTAGCTGTAGTATGCTATGCATCGCCCTTCCCCGCCGTCACGGCCCGCACGGCCAGTCTCCTGGTAATAACCCTCTAGACTCTTAGGCATGTCATAGTGTATGACATACCTCACATCAGGTTTGTCTATACCCATGCCGAAGGCAATGGTGGCAACGATCACATCCGCCTCCTCCATCAGGAACTTATCCTGGTTGGTGGTCCGTGTGGCCGAATCCATCCCGGCATGATACGCCAGAGCCTTAATGTCATTAACCTTGAGCGTCTCTGCCAGCTCCTCTACCTTTTTACGGCTAAGGCAGTAAATGATTCCGGATTTGCCAGGATTATTCTTTATGTATTTGATGATCTCCCTGGCAGCATCCTGCTTTGCCTTCACCTCATAATAGAGATTGGGCCGGTTGAAAGACGACTTGAAAACCTGTGCGTCACTTATTCCGAGGTTCTTCAGTATGTCATGCTGTACCTTTGGTGTGGCAGTTGCTGTGAGAGCTATTATGGGTGCCCGAACTATGGTATCTATGATAGGACGTATCCTGCGGTATTCAGGCCTGAAGTCATGCCCCCACTCAGATATACAGTGAGCCTCATCAACGGCATAGAATGAGATCTTTATGTTCCTGAGAAATTCAATATTCTCCTCCTTGGTGAGAGACTCCGGCGCCACATACAGGAGCTTGGCATTTCCCTGCATCACATCCTCCTTAACCTTCGTGATGGCGGTCTTCGTAAGGGAAGAATTAAGGAAATGAGCTACGTCATCATTGGTGTTGAAATTCCGCATTGCATCAACCTGGTTCTTCATCAAGGCGATCAGCGGAGAGATCACTATGGCAGTGCCTTCCATCATCACCGCAGGCAGCTGGTAGCAGAGCGACTTGCCCCCTCCGGTAGGCATCAGAACAAAAGTATCATTCCCGGTGATAATACTCCTGATTATATCCTCCTGGTTACCCTTGAAGGTATCAAAACCGAAGTATCGTTTCAGATAATCATGTATATCACTGTCAGCAAACATATAATTTCCCCGCTTCCCCTTAATTATAAATAGAGTATTATACAAATAACAAGGTACAAACTCATCAAATTATTTTCAAACCCTTATATCAAATTTAATCTTTTTTAAATCAATAGTCAAATCTTTTTATCACAACAGATATTTATTATTGCATGTGCATTAAGAATTTTGTTTTGTTTGGAAACGTAAGATTTAGCATCTTTACAGGCTTTAAAATGAAGCAAGGCTGATGATTGGCAGTAAGAAAAAAAGTGGTGACGGAGAAGGTGAAATGACTTTTCTTCAGCACCTTGAAGAGCTGAGATGGCATATTATAAGGTCTTTCATCGCCGTTGTGGTGGGTGCCATAGCCGCTTTTATGCTCAAAGACTTTATTTTCGACAAGGTCATCCTTGCTCCCAAAAGCCCCGGTTTCATCACCAACCGGTTACTGTGCCAGCTGGCTGATGCCGTCAACGTGCCTGTGCTGTGCATTAACCAGAATCCTCTGAACCTGATAAGCATAAAAATGTCAGGTCAGTTTACCACACACATAACCATATCGCTGATAGCGGGCGTCATCATGGCATTTCCTTACATTTTCTGGGAGTTCTGGTCCTTTTTCCGGCCGGCTCTGTATGAGAAGGAAAGGAAACATGCACGCGGTGCTGTAACGGCTGCATCATCGCTGTTTATAATAGGAATTCTCTTCGGCTATTATGTCATTTCACCCCTGTCGATAAATTTCCTTAGCAGTTACCGTGTCAGTGACCTGGTGGATAACCAGATAAACATAACCTCATATATTGGTTCTGTCACTTCTGTAGCACTCTCAGCAGGCGTCACATTTGAACTGCCTATTGTGGTCTTTTTCCTTGCCAGGATAGGAATTATCACACCGGAATTCATGCGGAAGTACCGGAAACATGCAATAGTAGTCGTTCTCATCCTCGCAGCAATTATAACACCTCCTGACGTATTCAGTCAGACTCTTGTTTCAATCCCATTGATCTTGTTATATGAAGTGAGTATCTTTATCGCAGCAAGAGTTGCAAAGAATCGTGAGAAGGATAACGCGGAGGATGAAGCCGCCGATAGTGCTGCCGGGAAAAAATAATAAGATGAAGCTCTATACCACAGACCTGGTAAAAAGATATAAGACCCGTACTGTTGTTAACGAGGTCTCCGTTGAAGTCGAACAGGGCGAAATCGTCGGGCTGCTAGGCCCCAACGGCGCCGGGAAGACCACCACCTTCTACATGATCGTGGGACTGATAAGACCAAACGGAGGAAATATTTTTCTTGACAATACCAATATTACAGACTTCCCGATGTACCGCCGTTCACGCATGGGCATCGGATACCTGGCGCAGGAAGCATCCATATTCAGGAAGCTTAGTGTGGAAGACAACCTCATGGCTGTTATGGAACTCTCTGATATGAGCAGGGAGGAAAGGGTTAAGCGCCTGGAATCACTGCTGGAAGAGTTCGGCCTCGCACGCATACGCAAGAGCCTTGGCATACAACTCTCCGGCGGCGAACGGCGCCGCACAGAGATAGCCCGCGCCCTCGCACTCAAACCGAATTTTATCCTCCTTGACGAGCCTTTTGCCGGAGTCGACCCTATTGCCGTCGAAGATATACAGAGCATCGTGTCACATCTGAAAGACAAGAATATAGGTATCCTCATCACCGATCATAACGTGCATGAGACGCTTTCAATAACTGACCGGGCCTATCTTCTCTTTGAGGGTAAGATTCTCAAACAGGGCACGTCAGCCCAGCTTGCCAATGATGAAGAGTCAAGAAATCTCTACCTCGGTAAGAACTTCGAGCTCAGGAGGTAATTTAAAAGGACCTCTTTTGTAACTTCATATTATTTGCTAATTTTGCGCCACATTTTGCGGATGTGTCGTAATTGGTAGCCGAGCAAGACTTAGGATCTTGTGCCTCATGGCGTGGGGGTTCGAGTCCCTTCATCCGCACTAAATTACAGAACCGCTCTGACAGTCCGCCAACTGGCGGACGTTGAGCGGTTTTTAAGTCGAAATAAAATTTTATTGAAATGAATATCACCAGAGAGAACGTTGATGCCCTGAATGCAAATGTCAGGATCAATATCGTTAAAGCCGATTACGAAGTGAAAGTTGAAAATAAGCTCAGGGAATACAGAAGGACCGCAAACATAAAAGGCTTCCGCCCCGGTCATGTGCCATTACCCATGATTAAAAAACTGTACGGCACATCCGTCCTCGTCGATGAGATAAACAAGCTGGTCTCTGAAAGTCTTTCCAGTTATATAAAGGACGAGAAGATTGACATCCTCGGCGACCCCATGCCAAAAAATGACGAACAT
>Ga0209745_1002710_pt1 | contig 9981 bp, 2 predicted proteins | sample BarGraNGADG00312_FD_184495 | JGI IMG/M metagenome (GOLD analysis project Ga0209745, IMG submission 184495) | Arctic peat soil microbial communities from Barrow, Alaska - Barrow Graham LP Ref core NGADG0004-312 (SPAdes) (version 2) | ecosystem: Environmental > Terrestrial > Soil > Wetlands > Peat ... | reverse complement strand
GGCCCCGCCCCGACGCCGACCTGGTGCTGTTGCCCACCGGACGCACTGAGGCAGACCTTGTCGCAGTCACCCGGGCCAAGCTGCTGCGCAGCCCGGTGCTGCTCGCCACCCACGGCTGGCTGGACGACAACGAGCCGGGAGCGGATCCGAAACCCGAGCTGACCTCGCGGCTGAACCCGGCCCGGCTCCCGGAATGGCGCTGGCGCATCGCCCCGATGATCGACCAGCGGACGGACGCACAGCGTCCGTCCCCGATCAGGCCGAAACCCCTCGACGACGCGCTGATCGAGACTCAGCTCGCCGACCCCGCCACGGCCTTCCCTGCGATGCAGGCCGTCGCTGCGCGGCACCAGAGGGCACTGGACCAGATGCGCAACACCCGGCAGATGATGTTCCGGTCGAACTTCGGCATCTGCCGGTTCGAGACCACCGGCGACAGCGCCCCGCTCACCGCCGTCGGCGAGGTGTACACGTCCGCGATCGACCCCGAGACCCAACTGCCGGTGATGGCCGCCTACATGGTGCACCGGGCACAACTGGGGCCGGAGACCGAGGGCCCGCCCGACACCCTCAGGGGGCCGGTGCTCTCGAAGGTCCCGATTCTGAAGCCGCAGCCGTGAGCGCGGGGTCGGTGCTGCGCCGACTGGCGGGCGAGGTGGTGGACTTCATCGCCTTCGTCGCCGACCTGCTCGGACGAGCAGAAGCCCGCGAAGCCTTGCTGCTCGACCTCGGCGCGAGTGCGAACGCCAATGCCAAGAGCCTCGAGTTGCCCGAAGCGCCGCTGGCAGCGATCAAGGCCTACCGGGAAAACGTCAACACCGACCTGCAGGCAGACATCGAAGCAGCCGGCAACCTCGCCTTGCTGATCGGGGCCGTCATCGACCAGATCGAGGCGTGGCAGGGCACCGACACGGCCGGGCACGTGGACACGTTCGCCAACAGCGTGCTCGACCTCCTTGCCAGCACCTACTTCCGCCGCCGCTCTCCCAGGTGGTTCCTCATCCTGCAGGCGGTGGCGATCACCTCGGAGCTCACCGGCTCGCTCGCCCCCGGCGACCAGGCCGGCAGCCGGTTCCTGAACGCGTTCGGCACGATCTTCTCCTTCATCTGGAACCCAGGGCGCACCCTCGACGACCTCGACGACACCCGCCCCGGCGCCGAAGGCAGCACCCTCAATACCGCCCGCGACACGTCCTTCCTTGTCGTCGACGGGTTGATCCGCGGCATCGTCGCAGCCATCGCTGTCGTCGACCAGACCAAGGACGAGCAGGGCAGGAACGCACTCGGCGACATCATCGTCGGCTGGGATTCGACGGCGCTCGACGTGAATTCCCCGCAGCGACCTACCGCCGCCGACGTGCTGTCCGGACGCATGGTGTCGATGGCGCTGCGACACGACGGCGGCATCGATGCAGAGCAGCTGCGACTCAGCTGGATGTACCTACCCCGGCGGCTGGGCACGCCCGCCCGTCCACACCAGCTGTTCCTCGCCCTCGGCGGGACGCTCACCCTCGACGAGGTGCTCAACCCCGGCGCCACCGACGACCCGACCTGGCGGTTCCGGGTCACCATCCGCAGTGACGCCGGCGCAGCCCTCCTGATCAGCGGCGACGGAGTGGAGGCCAACACAGAGGCAGCCAACACCGAGGTGTCGATCGGCTACGTCGCCACCCCCGACGGAACCGGCATCAGCTACGCCCTGCCGCGCGCCACCGGGACGAGGGTGGAGATCGGCGGGATCGCGTTCGTTCTCACCATGAGCAGCTCGGGCGCCCGCGTCCTGATGCGGCTCGACCAGTGCGCCCTCGTCATCGACTCCGCGGACAAGGACAGCTTCCTGCGCAAGCTGCTCGGCGGCCGTCCCATCCGCAAGGTGTTTTCCCTCGGCCTTGGCTACGACTCCGCCCTCGGGTTCATCCACGAGGTGCACTTCGAGAGCTCGAAGGACGCGACCGGGCCTGAGCCGCCGTTCGACTCCTCGGGTCCCGCCGGCCCGCCCGCGCTCGACCTCACGCTGCCGCTCGGCGGTGGCGGGGCGCTCGGGTTCAACATCCACGAGATCGTCCTACGGCTTGCCGGCCGTCGGGCCGACGATCCCGATACCGGCTGGGCAGTGGCAGCCGGGGCCCTCGTCTCGTTCAGCACCCAGCTCGGGCCGCTGTACGTGCGGGTCGACCAGCTGGGCCTGATGGCCACCGCCGACACGATGACCCCGTCCGAGGAGCGCAACCTTCGGGTGGTGGAGGCCCACGTCGACGCCACCCGTCCCACCGGCATCGCGCTCGACCTGCAGACCGGACCGGTCAGCGGCGGCGGCGCGATCCACCACGACCCAGCCACCGGCGACTACTTCGGGGCGTTGGTGCTGCGGTTCGGCAAGCGGATCACCCTCACCTGCATCGGGCTGGCCTCGACGAAGGACCGGGAAGGCAACGACCAGACGTCCTTCATCCTCATCGGAACCGTCGAGCACCTCGGCCTGCAGGTCGGCTTCGTCACCTTCGACGGCTTCGGGCTGCTGTACGCCGCCGACCGCACCATGGACGTCGCTGCCGTCCGGGCAGCCCTGCCGTCCGGGCAGCTCAAGCACATCCTCTTCCCGGCCGACCCGCTCAAGCACCTGCCCGAAACGGTGTCGGCTCTGCGCACGTTCTTCCCACCGCGGGAGGGCACCCACATCTACGGCATCCTGCTGAAGCTGACCTTCGGCGGCTCGAACCCGCTGCTGCGCGCCGACCTGGCCCTGATGCTCGAGCGGGACAGCAACACCGAATCGAGCAGGTTGCTGGTGTTGGGACGGGTGTCGTCCGCGCTGCCTCAGGAGAAGAACGCGCTGCTGACCCTCAACCTCGACGTCGTCGGCGTGTTCGACCTGCAAACCGGGTCGGCGGCACTGGATGCCGTGCTCTACGACTCCAAGCTGTGCGGACGGTTCGTGCTCACGGGTGCCGCAGCGTTCCGGCGGGAGCGAGGCAAGGGATTCGCCCTCGCCATCGGTGGCTTCAATCCGCGGTTCAGCCCGCCCGCCAACTTCCCGGTGGTGCCGCGGATCACGGTCGCCCTCTCCACCGGCGACAACCCGCGACTGATCATCGAGGCCTACTTCGCCATCACCCCGAACACCCTCCAGTTCGGCGCCAAGGCCTCGCTGTACGCCGCCGCCTACGGCTTCAGCATCGAGGGCTACATCGGCTTCGACGTGCTGGTGCAGTTCTGGCCGCCGCACTTCATCGCCGACTTCGCGGCCGGCGTCCAGCTGAAGCGCGGCTCGCGGAACCTGTTCAAGGTCGACGTCAAGGGCACGATCGAAGGCCCGTTGCCGCTGCGGGTCGCGGGCAAGGCTACCTTCGGCATCCTCTGGTGGGACTACACGGTCTCCTTCGACAAGACGCTGATCGGCGGCGAGCCCGAACTCGTCACCGAGGCCATCGACATCCTCGGCGAGCTGCTGGGCAGGCTCAGCGACCCGGTCAACTGGCGCACCGAGCTGCCGGCCACGGGCACCCAGGTGGTCGGCGTGCGCGCCGCCCCCCGCACCGAAGGGCTGCTGCTGCACCCGTTGGGACGCCTGGTCGTGCAGCAGGGAGTCGTGCCGCTGAACACAGACCGCGACATCGACCGCCTGGGCGAGTTCGTGCCCAAGGACGCCCGCCGGTTCACCATCACCCACGCCAGCATCGGGGGAACGCAGGCCGACACTGCGCCGGTGCGTGACGAGTTCCCCGACAGCCAGTTCTTCGACATGACCGACGCCGAGCGGCTGGTGGCGCCGGGCATGGTGCTGCGGGAGGCCGGCGCAAGCTTCGGCACCGATACCTACGCTTCCGACGCATCGGCAGGCGTGGCCGCGCCGTTCCACTACACAGAGATCATCGTCGGCCCGGACGGGGTGCCGGTCGTCCTGCCCGACCCGCAGCCGGCCGATCCCGGGCACGTGTTGGCAGGGCTGCGGATCACCGCAGCGACCCGGGCGGGTACCCGCACGTCGGTGGCCGAACGCTACGCCGGCGTCGAACGGCCGGACGCCCCACGCCTGAAGGGGGCGCTGGTGCCATGACCCAACCCAACCTGGTCCTGCTGCCCTGGGCGCGCCGGGGCGGGGCGGTCACGCTGCCGGCAGACGACCCGGCAGGGCACCCGGCCAGCCAGGTCTCCACCACGGCAGAGGTGACGGTGAACAGCGCCGGCCTGCCCGCGTCGGTGCCGGTGCAGGTGCTGGGCCCCGGTGACGTCACCGGGCTGGCTCCGCAGCAGGTGATCCGCACCGACCCGGCCCCCGGTGCCCGCACGTTCGAGTCCAACTACTTCGCCCTTGTCGAGTTCGACGAGCCGGCCCTGCCGTGGCTGTTCACGCCCGCCTCCGCCGTCGCCGGACGCCTTCGTCCTTGGCTGTGCCTCGTTGTGGTGCGCCAGCAGCCGGGGGTCGAGCTCGCGCCGCCGTCGCGTGGGGCGCTGCCCGTGCTGAAGATCGGGGCACCCGCACACCCGGAGGTCGAGCTGCCCGACCTGAAGGACAGCTGGGCCTGGGCGCACGCGCAGCTGGCCACCGACGCGGCGATGAGCGACACGGCCCTGTCCGCAGCCCTCGGCGGCGACCCCGCCCGCAGCCTTGCCCGGCTGGTGTCCGGACGGCTGTTGTCGGAACAGACCGAGTACCTGGCCTGCGTGGTGCCCACGTTCGAAGCGGGACGGTTGACCGGGTTGGGCAACGATCCCGGCGACGCCCAAGGCCCTGCCTGGCACGTCGCCGACGGCATGGCACCGGTGGAGCTGCCCGTGCTGCATTCATGGCGATTCGCCACAGGCCCGTCCGGCGACTTCCAGTCCCTTGCTCTTGCCATCCGCGGGCGCGTCCTGCCGGACGGTTTCGGCACCCGTCCGGTCGACCTGTCGACCTCCGGCCTCGACATTTCCGGTGTGGACGACGCCCAGGTGCTGCTCGGTGGGGCACTGCTCGCGCTGGACGCGCCCACCCAGCGCTGGTCGGCCCCGTCACTTCCTGGAAGGTTCGCCGCGGCCCTCACCGCCGTGCTCAATGCGCCCGACCAGGCGCCGACCGCCGAGCCGCTGCTCGCCCCGCCGCGGTACGGCTGCACCTACCGGGCGCTGCCAGGGCTCGACCAGGCAACGGCCGCACGCTGGTACGAGCAGGTCAACCTCGACCCGGCGAACCGCGTCGCCGCAGCACTCGGCACGCTGGTGGTCCAGCAGCAGCAGGAAACGCTCGTCGCGGCGGCCTGGGACCAGGCGGCCGACCTCAACGTCGCCCAGCGCCTGTACGGGCTTGCCGGGTTCGGCCTCGCCCTCGCCGAAAGCCTGCATCGCCGCTACCTGCAGCCGTTGGGCGCCGAGGCCGGCCTGTTCGTGCTGGCTCCGCTGCGTGCCCGCCTGTTGCAGGCGCCTGCGACCGGCGCGGACCCGAGCTTCGGGGCCCAGTGGGCGGCGTCCCGCATGCCCGAGGCTGCCCTGGGTGCTGCTGTCCGCCGCGTCACCCGCACCCGCGGGCCGACGATGCGGCGGGCGTCCCGGGTGACGCCGCTGCCGGGCAGCATCGACGTCCTCGGGAGTATGGCGCCGGGCTCCCGCATCGACCGGGTGGTCGTGCCCCCGCTCGGGCGGCTCACCTTCGAGGAGGCGGGCGCGCTGTTGCCGACTCCGCAGGAACTCAGCTGGGCGCAGGTGAACCCGGAAGCGATCACCAACGCCGGTCCGCGGCCGCTGTTCGAGATCGGGCCGATGCCCCACCCCGCCGGACCCCCGCGGCCCTTGCCGACCCCCGCTGCCCCGGGCGGTGGTGTGCTCGACCCCATCCGGCTCGCGCGCCGGCGAACCACCGATCCCGACGAGCCCTTCCCCGAGGACCCTGTGCCAGCGGAGCCAGAGCCGGATCCCGACCCGCACCATCCGCCACGCCCGGACAACGACATCGCAGCAGCCTTCCGCGTGGTGGCAGCCAAGCACCTGGCGGCCTTCCTTCCGACGACCACGCCCGGGAACCCGCAACTGGGCGTTCTCGACGCGGAAACCCTGTTCACCGAGGCGAAGGCCCTCACCGCCCCAGCCCGCACGTTCACAGCGCAGGTCGCGGGCATGCTCACCACCCCGATGCCGGAGCCAACGGACACGCCCATCCCGGCCCTGCAATTCACGCCGCGGTTCGACACCCCGATGGTGCGCGCCCTCACAGAACTCGGCCAGCAGTGGCTGCTGCCCGGACTGGACGGCGTGCCGGCCAACACAGCGGTTGCACTGCGCACCAACGGCGAGTTCGTCGAGTCCTTCCTCGTCGGGCTCAACCACGAGTTCGGACGCGAACTGCTGTGGCGGGAGTTCCCGACACCGCTCACCGCCACCTTCTTCGAGCGGTTCTGGGACGCCGCGGTAGCCCCTGACGCGCCGCCCGACATCCCTGCGCTCGACACATGGGCCGACCGCGCTCTCGGCGCGCCCACCGTCGTGGAGGACCGCTTCGTGTTGCTGCTCCGCAGCGAGCTGATGCGGCGCTTCCCCGACGCACTGGTCTCCGCTGTCCGCGGGGGTTCGTCGCCGGAGCAGCTGATGCCGGTCTTCCGCGGTGCGTTGGAGCCCGACATCGCGTTCTTCGGCTTCACGGTGCCGCTCGCCGACGTGGACGAGTTCTCGATCGTGATCGCCGAACAGCCAGGTGCGCCCCGCTTCGGCTTCGAGGTGGGGGAGGCGCCGTCCGGGGTCAGCCATGCGCCCGCCACCGACGCCAACTCAGCCCGACTCGCTGCCCGGCTGCGGCAGCTGCCCGCCCGGATCACCATCCCGGTGTCCGTGCTGCTGCGGAAGCCGATGCCATGACCGACCCGTTGGACCTGGCCCCGCTGACCGCGGACGCGCTCGCGTCCGACCCCCGGCTGACCGACCAGCTTGCCGCAGCAGAGCATCCGCTGGTGCTCCTGCCGGTGCGACTCGAGACCCGGTACCGCACCGACGCGGACGGCACGGAGCTGCTGGTACGGATCTATCCCGACCAGGTGCACGTCGATGCCCACGACCCCCGGCTGTCCGCGGCGGAGATCGCCGCCGGACAGGAGTTCTGGCGTGCACAATGGCGCACTGGCGGCAATCGCGACCGCGAGCAGCGCGGGTGGAAGACGCTGGCCGACCGGTTCGGGCCCGGCCGTGCCGGCTGGATCGCTCACGCCACAACGCCAACCAACCCTCAGGCGCGTCCCGGCGGCGAAGTGCCCGACGGCACGGACCCGTCCGCTCTGCCCATCTTCCCCAACCTCCGGCCCACCGAGCAGCGCAGCACCCCGGTGGCCCGCCTGCTCCCGACCCACTGGACGGCGACCGCCTACGCCCAGGGCGCCGTCGTGGCCGTCGGCACCGGCCATCCGATCACGATCGACCCGGCGGTCGGCCCCGACCTGGACGCCCCGCTGGTGCACGACGATGACGACACGGTGGCAGCGATCGACGTCGGTATGAACTGGCTGGTGGACTTCACCGTGGCGGAGGACCTCGGCATGGCGCTGCGGCTGCCGGTGTCGGGGCCGGTGGATCTGCTGCTGGTCTCCGGCGTCCGGGGCTCGGACGCCGACGGCGGCGCGAAGGAGCTGGCGGCCCTGCTTGACGCACAGCGCTACAGCGAGGGCCTCGGGTTCCTGACCCCTGAGACCCAGACCAACAACGCCGAAGGCGGCACCTCCGGCTGGTCGAGCGCCGCCGCCGGGTCGTGGACGGCGCGGCCGGAGCCGCCCGCCGTCGGCACCTTCGGCGCTCTTGCTGCAACTGCGTTCGGCATCGATGCCGCCGAGAGCTTCGCACCGCTGCCTGCCGCCGACACGGCAGAGGACGCCCTCGCCACCGCGATGAGCACCGTGGTGTGGCCGGCCAGCTGGGGTTACTGGCTGCCGCAGTTCGCAGGCATGGAGCTCGACGACGCCAGCTGGGCGGCCGGGCATGCACGCGGGTTCGTTCGTCCCGCCGGGCCGCTGCCGACCCTGCGGGTGGGCCGCCAGCCGTACGGGCTGCTGCCGGTGACCTCGCTGGGCCGCTTCACCGGCGACGACCGGGAGAACCGGCTGCGCCGGATCCTTGTGGGGCTGGTGGACGCCGCCTGGCGGCCCGCGCTCGACCAGGCACCGCGGGTCGGCAGGGGTGACGTGGCTGCCGACCTGGTGGACGTGCTGCGTCTGGGCGGAGGGTCCGACCGGGTGCACCTACGTCGGGCGTTCGGTGCCCGGTTCGCGCAGAGCGGCCAGCTGTTCCTTGGTCGGCGGCTCGGCGAGGCCGGGTTCTGGGACGTTGCCCGTGACCGTGCCCAGCCGGTCGCCGCCGCAGCCGGGCTCGGGCTGCTCGACGGGGCGCTGACCGTCCACGAGGTCGGGCGGACGGCGGTCACGCTGCCCCTTGTCAGCGCCACTGAGGACATCGGCTACCTCGCCGGCCTGCTGGCTGCCGACCCCGACGAGCTGGCCACCCAGGCCGACGCCGCGCCACCGTCCCTGCTGGCGGCGATCGTGCGGCACGGCCTGCTCAGGGAGCACGCAGCGGCCGCTGCCCGGCTGCTCGCGCCCGCCGCGCCGCGCGCGACCGACGAGGAGTTCTACGGCTTCGGTGAGGGGGCTCTCGGCTGGACAGCGCAACGCGATCAGGTTCTGCCCCAGGGCGGCACCGTCCGCGAACGGCTGGCCGCTGGCACCGACCCGGCCACGGCGTCCCTCGCCGCGTTCCGGGCCGCGGTCGAGGCGATCGCAGTGGCCGACGTCCCGAGCCTCGAACAGCACCTACTCGGCACCCTCGACACCGCCGGCTACCGGCTGGATGCCTGGGTGACATCGCTGGCCGCCCGCCGGCTCGCCGACCTGCGCAAGGCACAGCCCACTGGTGTGGTGGTCGGCGGCTACGGCTGGGCCGAGCAGCTCGCGCCGCTCGCGGTGACACCGGTGGCCGAATCGCCGGACCACGAGCCCGGCCCGCTGCTCCCCGCTGTCGAGGATCCCGGCTACCTGCACGCCCCGTCCCTGCACCAGGCGCAGGTGGCAGCCCTGCTGCGCAACGCGCACCTGGCCAACGGCGGGGGTGCCGACGGCCCGTTCGCGATCAGCCTCACCTCCGAACGCGTGCGGCTGGCCCGCTGGATCTTCGACGGGGTCCGCGCCGGACGCACCGTCGGCGCGGTGCTCGGCTACCTGACCGAACGCGACCTGCACGACCATCAGCTCGACCAGTCCATCGACAATGCCCGCGAGGTGTGTCCGCTGCCGGGGGAGGAAGACCTGCCGGTGCCGGCGCGCCGCCTCGACGGGCTGCGGCTGCACAAGCTGTGGGCCGACAGCGAGGACCACGCCCTCGACCACCTGGTGGGCAACGACCAGAGCGACACCACCCGCAACCGGGCGCGGGCCGTCCTGCGCCGCCTCAACGTGGCGGTCGATGCCGCCGCCGACACCATCCAGGCCGAGCAGGTGCACCAGTTCGCCCGCGGCGACCTGACCCGCGCGGTCAGCAGCCTCGCCGACTTCGACCGCGGGCTGGTGCCGCCGCCCAGCCTCGACTTCGTGCAGACGCCGCGCTCCGGCGTGGGTGTCACGCACCGCGTGGGTGTGCTGATCGACCCCGACGCGCACCCGGCCGCGGGCTGGGGTGGCGCGGCGGACTCGCCCCGGGCCGCGTCCGAACCGGGCCTGGACGCCTGGCTGGGTAGCCTGCTCGGCGCTGCGAGCGGCCGCAGCATCACGGTGCGCGACGCAGCGGCCGACACCGGGACGGCCGTGCCGCTTCCCAACCTGCGCCTGTCGGCCAGTGACTTCGTCCGGATCGCCGGTGCGGGGGAGCAGGGGTTGGCCGAACTGGCTGCCCGCGCGGCCGTGGTGTCCTCCGGCGACCTGCTCCGGCCGGTGCTCGTCGTCGACCCAGAGCTGCGGGACCTGCTCGAACTGGGCCGCTCCCTGGCGGCACTCCTCGGCCCGGCGAAACCGATGGACGGTGCCGTCCTGCAGCCGCCGC
>Ga0209745_1002709_pt1 | contig 9983 bp, 11 predicted proteins | sample BarGraNGADG00312_FD_184495 | JGI IMG/M metagenome (GOLD analysis project Ga0209745, IMG submission 184495) | Arctic peat soil microbial communities from Barrow, Alaska - Barrow Graham LP Ref core NGADG0004-312 (SPAdes) (version 2) | ecosystem: Environmental > Terrestrial > Soil > Wetlands > Peat ... | reverse complement strand
GCGGATAGGATGCTCAGACGATATCACCAGGGATATTTCCAGGGCAATTTTGGAATCAGGTGCAGAATTAAACTATTTTTCAAGAAAGGAATACGGTCTGGATGATATTTATAACCGTTATTTTGAAGGAAATGGGAAACATGAATAATATTGCAGGTCGGAGGCCGGATTCACACATAAGCCATCCTTTCAGGGTTATGGTAAACAAGGAAATTTCAGATTATATAAGAAGCTGGCGGTTTTTAATACTACTCATCCTGATATTTTTAACATGCCTTGGTTCTGTTTCGGTAGCCTTAGCGAACATTGAAGAGACCTTAAAAGTAAATGAAGCTGGCGATTCTTTTATTTTCCTGAGACTGTTTACAGCATCTGACGGAACCCTGCCTTCATTTTTCGTTTTCATAAGTTTTCTCGGCCCTTTGCTTGGAATAATAATGGGATTTGACGCGATCAATCTTGAAGAGAACAAAGGAACCCTGAGCCGCATTATGTCTCAACCAGTCCATCGCGACTATATAATTAATGCCAAATTCGTTGCAGCTATCACAGTTTTGAGTGTGATGCTTTTTGCACTTGGTTTCCTTGTGATGGGATCCGGTTTAATAGCTATTGGAATTCCTCCCACTGCAGAGGAATTCCTCAGGATCATATTCTTCATCCTTTTAAGTATACTTTACGTTTCATTCTGGCTGAATTTGTCAATTTTCCTGTCAGTAAAGTTCCGCCAGCCCGCTACTTCTGCTCTGGCGGGAATAGCTATATGGCTATTCTTCACGGTGTTCTATAGTATCATTGTAAGTCTGATTGCTAAAGCTGCTGAGCCCTCGCAAGCTGCAACAACGCAACAGATGCTTAGTTATCAGGAATTTGTAATGAACCTTTTCCGGATATTGCCGAGCCAGCTTTTTACCGATGCAACAACCACATTGCTGGTACCAACAGTAAGGAGCCTTGGCCCGTTAACTATTGATAAAATTTATGGAACAATCCCAGGTGCTCTGCCTCTCGGACAAAGCTTGCTGCTTGTGTGGCCTCAGATTACAGGGCTAATAGCAGCAACAATTCTTTGTTTTGTCCTGTCCTATGTTTCATTTATGAGAAGAGAAATACGGTCGAGGTAAAAGTGCAGTACCTGTAAGCCTGACAATAGAAAAAGTCTTTCCGCAAAAATGGAAAGACTTCTTCTCCTAATTAAACCTACTACTAATCCTAACCTAGAAAAAACCTAAAACCTATTTATATAATAAATGTAACATTACAGAACAAAGGTAAAAAATGGGAATGGAGCAGACGTTACAAAATTCTTATAAAAAGTTGCAAGATTCACAGATCATAATTGTTAAAATACTCTGTTTGAAAAATAAGAACTGATGCGTTACTTAGTTATTCGACTGTAAAGTCATTAAATTCTTGTCGAAATTGTTTGAGTCAATCTCTTTACAGATTTTGAGTATGAATCCGGAATGCTATTTATCATTCCGTCTTTTACAGTTTTCGTAAAAAAATATCATATCTTTACTTATATATAGATCCTAATTATTAATGTTTTATGAAAATTTATAAGATCTCTATCTTTCTGGGATTGATTTATGTTTTCTCTGCTTTTTTCTGGATAACCTCCTGCACGCATAATGCCGTTCTTGATAACATTCCTGAATTATGTTTTGAAAGGGATGTTCTTCCCATCTTTCAGAATAGTTGCGCAATATCGGGTTGCCATGACGGCGCAGGAGAATCGAATCTTGCATTGAATAGTTACGTACCGATCAGTCATGCTGTTGAGCCGGGGAAACCATATTCAAGTTCGGTTTACAAGGCGATCATTGCAACTTCGGGGGAGAACATGATGCCTCCCAATCAGCCTCTTTCTCTTTCTAACAGGACAATAATCCGGCTCTGGATTGAACAGGGAGCACTTCTTACAATCTGCCAGGATACCCCGGGTCAGGGAAATGGATATGTCAATCCTCTTGCCTGTTTTTCCCGAGATATTCAGCCTGTGCTTGTATCGCGTTGTGCCAGTACAGGATGCCATGATGCAATAACTCATAAAGAGGGTTATGTATTTTCAAGCTACAGCACAACAATGACAGCTGTTTCTCCCGGTAATCCGAATAACAGCAAGCTTTATGAAGTAATAAAATTGGCTTCAGGTGAGGGGAAAATGCCACCAAGCGGAAAGCCTCAGATGACAACAGCTGAGATTGATTCGATCCGCGCATGGATAAGCTACGGTGCTCCTAACCAGATTTGCGGGGAGGTTTGCGACACTATTAATCCTGTTACATTTTCCGGAACTATATGGCCAATAATGCAGACATCATGCACAGGGTGCCATAGTGGTGCATCTCCATCCGGCGGTGTAACCCTGACAAATTACGCCAGTGTGGCTTCAATTGCCTCAAACGGATCACTTTTAAATTCCCTGAAAGGAAACGGAGTTACAAAAATGCCTGTGGGTGGTTCTTTCTCAGTTTGCAGGATCAGGCAATTTGAGATATGGATAAATAACGGTCATTTAAATAATTAGCACATGAATATGAAAAGGCTGCTACTGGCATTTGTAACATTTGTTACAATTTTATTTTTCTATCCATCGTGTTATTATGATAGTGAAGAGGCTCTTTACCCCTCTCTGAATTCGTCATGCGATACAACAAATGTGACCTTCAGTGCAAAAATTGTTCCTATCCTTGCAGACAACTGCCTCTCCTGTCACTCTAATGCAGCTGCTGCCTCTGCCGGAAATAATATCAGACTTCAGGACTATATTGATGTGAAAGCTCGTACAACGGCAATTGCAGGATCTATTAAACATACTGGGACCTTTTCGCCCATGCCTAAGAACGGAGGGAAGCTGAATTCCTGTTCAATTGCCATGGTCGATATTTGGATACGCAATGGTGCAACTAATAACTGATAGAATATTCAACATTTTAAATATGAGACCTATTATATGTGCATTTCTTTTCTTTCTGATTTCTTCCGGTGCCTTTGCGCAGGAAGATCTGATGGATATGCTTGACAAAAACAAACCTAAGGAAATTAATTATACGACTGCCACTTTTAAATCAACAAGGGTCATGAATGGACATTCAGTTGAAAAGATGCCTCCCGGACAGCTGGATTTCAGAATTTCTCACCGTTTCGGAACTATTAATTCAGGTCCTTATGAGTTTTTTGGTCTTGATCAGTCAAGCGTTCATTTTGGGCTTGAATATGGTATATTAAAGTGGTTAATGGTAGGTATTGGCCGAGGTACTTATGAAAAGACATTTGACGGATTTGCTAAGTTTACAATCCTCAGACAATCTTCCGGAGCCCGGGTAATGCCAGTTTCTGTATCAGCGCTCTCATCTGTTGCTTTGACTTCGGCTAAATGGTCTGATCCCAACAGAACCAACTATTTTTCTTCAAGGCTCTCCTATGTACAACAGTTTCTTATTGCCCGTAAAATTAACCAGTCTTTTTCTGTTCAGATTGCACCGACATTTATACACCGCAATCTTGTTCCAACAGAACTTGATCCGAATGATCTATATGCTATAGGAGCCGGCGGGAGGATGAAACTGACTAAACGCATCAGCTTTAATGCTGAGTATTATTACATGATCAATCAGCGGTCGTTCATGAGCCAGAAGGTTTACAATCCTTTGTCAGTCGGTTTTGACATTGAAACCGGCGGTCACGTTTTCCAGCTGATTTTCACCAATTCTCTGGCAATGATTGAAAAGGGATTCATTGGTGAGACGACCGGCAGTTGGGCAAAAGGAGACATCCATTTCGGATTCAATATTTCAAGGGTATTTACTTTAAAGAATTAGACTTTAAAGACACATTGGCCTTATATTTGTTACATATTATAAATGCTTGAATTTAATTTTTGAATCGACAACAATTATGAAACGTCTTTCTTTTATTATTCTGCTTCTTGGCCTGTTTCTAACAGCCAATGCACAGAAATACATAACCAAAAATGGTTATATCGGATTCTTTTCCAGCACACCTGTTGAGAACATAAAGGCTGATAACAACCAGGTAGCCAGTGTTATTGATATTTCAACAGGGGAGGTTGTATTTCAGGCACTTATAAAGTCATTCAAATTTGAGAAAGCTTTGATGGAGGAACATTTCAATGAAAACTATCTGGAGTCAGAGAAATTTCCAAAATCAACCTTTAAAGGTAAAATAACCAATCTTACTGCCGTGGATTTTAACAAACAGGGCCATTATGATGTGACCGTAGAAGGAGACTTGACTATACATGATGTTACCAACAAGGTTACTGTAAAGGGAGGTGTTGATGTTATCTCCGGAGGAATTGATGCAAATTCTAAATTCATCATTGTTCCGGAGGACTTCAAGATTAATATACCCGGTGTTGTCAGAAATAGCATTGCTAAAACCATTGAGGTTACCGTTGCAATGAAGTATGCTCCGGTGGAAAATAAATAAGAATGTGACCCCCTTCCTCCTGAAAGGGATTTTTCATCCGCAATTTAATTAACCTCTCATAAGGGGGTGAGGGTTGAACGAATAATATTTGTCATGAAAAAATCAATAAAAATTGCTCTGGTTTCTGTGGCTATTCTTGGATTGGGCGGGATATGTGTTGGTCTGTATCTTTTTAATTTGCAGGCCAAAAATCTTAAAAAAGCCAAGCCTGATTTTGCAATAACCTCCATTGATCTTCAAAAGGCATTTGAGGATAATGAAGCTGTTTCAATTGCAAAGTTCGTAAATAAGATCATTGAAGTAACCGGGACTATTGAATCTGTCAAAGATGGTGAAGGTAATATAACCAATGTAGCCTTGAAGACTGGAAGTGAGCTTTCATTGGTGATCTGCACTTTGTCACCCCAATCTGATCCGGCACAACTTGTCTCCGGTAATGAAGTTACAATCCGTGGTGAATGTTCAGGATTCCTGATGGATGTTCTGATGAATAATTGTGTCGTAATAAAATAAAGTTTTTCTCAAACTCTGAGTGACTTGACACTGATTTTGCGATTACCGAATATGTTCCTTTATTAATAAAACATCCAAAATTTATTATAATGTTCAATACAAGCCACTTACACCCAATGATAGTGCACTTTCCGGTCGCACTTATTATTGTTGGATTTATAGCCGAGGTTGTTTCTCTTTTCTTCAAGAGTGAGAAATGTCTTTCAAAGACCGGATTTTATCTTATGATACTGGGGACGTTGGCAGCAATAGCTGCATGGCTTACCGGTCAACTATTTACTGACCATCCATATGAGAGTGGGATTATAAGTATATTTGAAAAACACAAGACCGCAGCACTGATAACTATGATCGTTATGATTATCTGTTCACTCTTCAGGATCTGGCTGGTTGTAAAAAAGAAAGAAGAGACCAGACTAAAATGGATAGCCTTCGGTTTTTATCTTCTGGGTTTTGCTGCGGTGTCCTTTACCGGGTTTATAGGAGGAACCATGGTTTATAATTTCATGCTGGGCAAGTGACCTAGGCCAATTAACCTGAACCAAATCCCATCTGAATGAAATTGCATAAATCGATTTTCCTGGAATAGGAGCTATTTCCCTAACTCTTTTGGTTTTAATGATTCAGCCCAATTACAGATTAATCTGATTTGATCCTTAGTGGGAATAAGTTCAGGGTTTGATTTCCTTACTGATTTTGGCGGCATTAATCCTTCGGTAAGCACAGAACAGATTTTGGCAGCTTTTTCCGCCTCTTTTACAGCACCATATTCAACCCACTTTGAAAAATTCAGCTTTGCCATAGGTAACATTTTGCCATTACTTCCATGACAGGTAAAACATGAAGTCTGAAAAATTTTATTTATGTTCTCAGGTATTGGGGATGATTGTTCTTTCAGGTTCTGACCAGAGGTAATCCCCATGGATGCCATCATTGCTATTATAACCATTGGCCAGAGCAAACAGTTAAAACGAAAAAGCCTTTTCATGATTTTCTTTTTTATTAAATTTATATAATTCTTTCAACTCTTTTTCAAAATAAAACCAATTATTCTGTTCACCGGAAGAAGAATCCTCATTGCTCAGATAGATCTCATACGCGCTCCCGCGGATGTCCTCCATTTAAATTATTTTAAAGCATTATCATATCTCCTGGCAACCTCTTCCCAGTTTACAATATTCCAGAATGCATCAATATAATCTGCTCTTTTGTTCTGATACTTTAAATAATAAGCATGTTCCCATACATCCATAGTAAGCAGAGGGACTCCTTTTTTTTCAGCTATATCCATTAACGGATTATCCTGATTTGGTGTTGAACAAATAAACAGGTTTCTGTCATCACCAACACATAACCATGCCCAACCACTGCCAAACCTGGTTTTACCTGCATCTGAAAATTGTTTTTTAAATTCATCAAAGGAGGTAAATGATTTGACAATGGCTTCTGACAATTTACCTGTTGGGAGACCCCCTCCATGAGCTTTCATATTTTCCCAATAAAATGTATGATTGAAATAGCCCCCACTATTATTTCTGACTGCCATTGGATATTTGCTGATATTCCTGAAAATATCTTTGATGTCCATTGATTCCATCTCTGTCCCTTTTATTGCATTTATGAAATTGTCATAATATGCTTTGTGATGTTTGCTGTAATGGATTTCCAGTGTCAGCTTATCGATTGAAGGTTCAAGGGCATCATAAGCATAGGGCAATGGTTGAAATTCGAATTTGTTTGTCGTATTCATAGTAATTTGATTATTAGATTGACTGTTTGTTTGATTCATTTGCGATTGACCTTTTGGTGTATCTTGAGTTTGTGCAATCGAAATGCATTGCAAACCAATAAACCCAACGATCATTAATGCTACAAATAATTTAAGTTTACTCATTGTATGTCCTCCTGATATTTGTCCGGAAACAAAGCTTCCGGTAATTATTTTTATTGAAAACCATTTTAATGGATCTTTTCTCTTTGATATGCTTTTGCGATTTTCATTCTCCTTGGTCCTCCTCAAGATCGTTATGGCCATCTCCCCCTAAACTGTAGTAGTTATTCTCTTCATCTTCACTTCCGATAAGTTCTTGTTTATCATCTAATTCTGAGCCTGAGATATCTAAGTCACTGCCGGATACATCGTCATTGAAATCTTTTTTGTTAGTTGTTCCAGTTTTATCATTTTTATTTGACTCTTTTATTTTGGAAATATCCTCAGGATTTATGTCATTCTCCTGATTGTACCTGATGTAAATATCTTCGCTATCAGGATATAAAGGGTATCCCTCAGGATTATTTTTCTCTTCTGTGTGTTTCTGCCTGTCAGGCAGATACTTATTATTGCCCTTTTCTTTCATAAGTATGAATGGATTGTAAGGAAAAAAGTTAAGCAAACTTACCCGGATAGATGTTACATAATTCTTGGGAAATGTTATACAATTCACATATTATTAATATGTTTAGAACAACCTATTTAACAGAGAATTCTGAAGCAGGTAACCTGATTTTGGCTTTCTATATATTACCGTTGCCAAAGAATTGCAGCAGATTCAAGTGGTATTGAAACACCTGAAAGAGCAGGTATAATCCTTGGAGTGAAATCCGCTGCCGGACGTATTGCAGGCACAGTTGTGCGATAGACATTTGTCTCTTTCAGCTGTCTTACAAGTTTCAACTCATGCCGATCAGGAGTTCCACCATTCATCCCCTCGGCATAAAGCTCCACTAAAACTGTATTTGGATCGATGGTGTTGAGATAAACCTCCACTTCAAATATGTGTCTCATTCCATCAGTTTCGACATTTACATTTTCGAATCGAAGTCCACTCCAGCTTTGTTGCAAAGCATGCAGCTTCTCCACAATCTGTTTGCCTGTTTTGGCATTTTCTGCAGCACGTTCAAGATAAGTTGTTGCTAATGGGAGATAATATTTTTCAGTATATTCACGTACTGATCGATTAGCAGAAAAACGTGGAGTCAATTGTGACATGCTTTTTCGTATTCGTTCTATCCATGCACCTGGAATGCCATTTTTATCTCTATTATAAAATTCAGGTACAACCTGCTGTTCGAGCAGGTCGTAAAGGGCACCGGCTTCAGTAGCGTCCCAGTCAGTATCGTCGCCGTGTTCCTGACCATCACCTAAAGCCCAACCAACTTCAGGTGTATATGCTTCCGCCCACCAGCCATCAAGCTCGGATAAATTAATACCTCCATTTACAAGCACCTTCATACCGCTTGTACCACTGGCTTCCCATGGGCGTCGCGGTGTATTAATCCATACATCAACGCCTTCGACAAGACGCTCTGTTAAAAGCATATCGTAATCGCTTAAAAACATTACATAAGGTCGTACCTGGGGCAGCCTGATGAATTGAATCCATTTTGTAATCAGAGCCTGACCTGCTTGATCCGCCGGATGAGCCTTGCCCGCAATAATAAGTTGCACCGGGTAACTAGGATTAGAGAGCAGATTTATAAGACGCTGAGGATCGTGCAACAACAAATCTGGTCTTTTATAAGTAGCGAAACGACGAGCAAAACCTAATGTTAATGCGTCGGTATTGAATGAATGTTTCACATATTCGACCTCATCTGACGATGCCCCTGAGGCTATTAACTGACGTAATAATCGTTCCCGGGCATTTTGAATAAGAACTGTTCGTGAATTATTACGCATCAGCCAGATCTTTTCGTCGGTGATCTTACGGATGTTCTTTTCGAGACATGCCATTGTCCCTAACCAGCGGTCTTTTCCACAAACCTCTGTCCAAAGATCATCAGATCCTTCTGAATCCCAACTTGGCATATGCACGCCATTAGTTATATGATCAACTGGAACTTCATCCTCGGGCCAGCGTGGAAAAAGAGGACTAATGATATGCCGGCTTACTTTTCCATGCAAACGACTTACCCCATTGACAGCTCCACATCCCCGGATTGCCAGATAGGCCATGTTGAAACTCTCTTCATAATTGTGTGGGTTTTGCCGACCTAATGCCAATAGATCCTGAAGTGTAATACCAAGTTGTTTTTGAGCGTATTCTCCCAGATATTGCTCAATCAGAGTCGGCGGGAAACGATCAAAACCTGCGGCTACTGCTGTGTGAGTAGTGAAAAGATTTCCTGCCCTCGTAACTGCCAGGGCAACTTCAAAAGGCTGCCCGGTTTTCTGCATGAAACTCCGGGCTCGTTCCAGTATAACAAAAGCTGCATGACCTTCATTCAAATGACAGACCTGGGGTTGAATACCGAGTATATTAAGTAAACGCCATCCACCAATTCCAAGTACCAATTCCTGTTTAAGCCGAAGTTCCGGTCCCCCGCTGTACAATTCGCTTGTTATTCCACGATGAGCTGGAAAATTTGCAGCATCGTTGCTGTCTAACAGATAAAGTTTGATTCTGCCCACCTGAACCTGCCATGTACGTAACCAAACAGAATACCCGGGTAAAGCAATTTCCAGTCTTAACCATTCTCCATTTGATTGACGTAAAGGTATTATTGGTAATTGTCCCGGGTCGTTATATGGAAAAAGAGCCTGTTGTTCGCCGTTTTTGTCGATTTCCTGACGAAAATAACCCTGCTGATAAAGCAGGCCTATTCCAATAACTGGAACTCCCAGATCACTGGCGGTCTTAAGTTGATCACCAGCCACATTACCCAATCCGCCTGAATAAATAGGAAGAGCTTCACTTAACATAAATTCCATGCTAAAATAAGCTATGCTTGTCAGAGGAGTCTGTGAATAATTTTGCTGAAACCAGGCCGGAGATATAACAGAATTCTCTTTTGATTGTATTAGAGCATTTACTTTTTTAAGAAAGGCAGGGTCAGACATTACTTTCTGAAACTGGTCTCTTGAAACGGTCTGCAGTACTACCCATGGATTATGGGTAAGATCCCAGAGGGCAGGATCAAGTTGCTTCCATACTTCATCGGCAGCATGATTCCACGACCATCTCAAATCAAGAGCAAGCTCTGTAAGAGAATTGACCCCCTCAAGATCTGTT
>Ga0209745_1002708_pt1 | contig 9984 bp, 6 predicted proteins | sample BarGraNGADG00312_FD_184495 | JGI IMG/M metagenome (GOLD analysis project Ga0209745, IMG submission 184495) | Arctic peat soil microbial communities from Barrow, Alaska - Barrow Graham LP Ref core NGADG0004-312 (SPAdes) (version 2) | ecosystem: Environmental > Terrestrial > Soil > Wetlands > Peat ... | reverse complement strand
CTGACCGCCATGGACCGGCATGTGATTGCCAACATGGGGGCCGAACTGGGCGCTACCACGTCAGTTTTTCCGTCAGACGATGCGGTTATGGCGTTCCTGAAAAGTCAGGGGCGTGAGGGAGGCCAAAACCACGGGGCTCGGGGGGAAATCCGCCCATGTCGATGGGGGCAGGCAGGTAATCACGGCGCTTTCCGCGGGCCAAACAGTAGTAGGACGCTTTTCGAGCAGGCCTTCGGGGCTTTAGCCGGCTGATTTGCCATGCCACAAATGCCTCTTTAATCCTATCGTTTTGCGCTGCTATAATGACAGCCTGTCTTCACACCATTCTTAGCAATAAGGAATAGTTATCAACAGCTGTGGATATTATTGTGCATAAATTATGTTTGCCCTGAACACCTTCGCTTTATGGACACCCCCGCCGTGCCCGCCATACGGGCCGCCGAATCTAACTACCCGCCTTTTTGCGCGGCGCCCGGCCGTAAACGATCTCGATCCCCTGTGCATAAAGGCTTCCGTTTCCCTTTTTCCTTCTCCTTTCCGCGACGCTTTGCAGGTACTTTTCAGAGCCTGAAGAAGAGGGGTGAAAAGAATGGCCGTTTCTTCCGTCAAGGCCTCCGCTCGCGTATCGCTGCCCGCTCCTGAAGTGAGAGCGGCTCTTCCCGATGAGGGTGGCGATTATCGCTTGCTCGATGTTACCACCTCGTCCTTCCCGAACTTCGCAAAGCAACTGGTCGAGCTGCTGTCACGGGGGCTGATGGAGAGGGACATAGAGCCTCCAGCCCTGGCGCTACGGGAAATAGCCGATAACTTCATTCATGCTACCCCCTGCACCGGCTCCGTAGTCCTGGACGCATCCTTCAAAAGCATCTACGTCTCGGACACCGGCCCCGGCATAGGAAGCGTGGAGCTTGCCCTCAAGCCTGGCTACTCGACGGCGACGGCGTTGCAACGCTCCTATATCAGGGGGGTGGGCCTGGGCCTTCATCTCGCAAGGGAGGAGTTGCGTTCCCTGGGGGGCGATCTCCACGTCAATTCCATCGAGGGAGAGGGCACCTACCTGCATCTTGCCCTGAGCAGTGGAGCGGGTGCCTCGGATGACGGCCCTGTCATCGAGTCTTTGTGCCTTACTGAGCGGCAGAACAACGTTCTTTTTTTGCTCTCCGAGGGGCAATCGCTCGGTCCCTCAGAAGTAGCGGCGGAGCTTAACATCGGTGTGAGCACGGCACATCGTGAGCTGGTAAAATTGCAGGAATCAGGCCTTATATTCCTGGCAAATAATGGTAAAAGGGGTCTTTCGGACGTCGGAAGGTCGTACTTGCAGAGCCTTTTGTCGCTGTAATAGAATAGCCCAGTGATGTGAGCCGCGAGCCTTCCCGGGGGGATGATCCAGTGTCAGCAAAAACGACCCTTTTATGGGAAAAATGTAAGGACGTCATTCAGGAGCGTGTCGCCGACCCCTCATCGATGTGGTTCAAGAATATCCAGGCCGAGAAAATAGAGGGTTCCACCCTCGTCATCTGTACCAACAACAATTTCACCAAGGAATGGGTCGACAAGCGCTACCTGCCCCTTATTCAAGAAGTCGCCTGCGAAGTCTACGATGGGGTGGAGGATGTCAGGCTGGTTCTTAAAGACCGTCGCAAGCGGGGCAGCCGGGATCCTGTCTACTTAGACGTCAACCTGCTGGCCCAGGACTACCCCTCCAGCGACCTCAACTCGAGGTACACCTTTGAGACTTTCATCATAGGCTCCAGCAATCGTTTTGCTCATGCCGCCGCGCTTTCGGTATCGGAGAACCCCACCTCCTATAATCCCCTCTTCATATATGGCGGTGTCGGGCTCGGCAAAACCCACCTTATGCATGCCATAGGCCACTATGCCAAACGTCTTTATCCCAACTTCAAGATCAGCTATATCCCTATGGAAAAATTTGTCAATGACTACATCGACGCCCTCCGGGATAAGAAAATACCTTCGTTTCAAAAAAAGTACCGCTCTATAGATCTCCTTCTGGTTGATGATATTCAGTTCCTCGCCAACAAGGAACGGATGCAGGAAGAGTTTTTCCATACTTTCAACGATCTTCACAACAACAACAAGCAAATTGTTCTCAGTAGTGACCGGCCAGCAAAGGGAATTCCAACGCTGCAGGACCGCTTAATATCGAGGTTCGAGTGGGGGCTCATCACCGACATCCAGCCGCCCGAGCTGGAGACCCGCATGGCCATCCTAAAAAAGAAGGCAGATCTCGACAAGCAGGATGTCCCCGACGATGTGATCGACTACATCGCTTCCAGGTTTGACGCCAACATCAGGGAGTTGGAGGGGGCCTTGATAAGGGTGGTCGCTTATTCCACCCTCACCAAGAATGCCATCACCCTGGAGATGGCGAAGGACGTTCTTCGCGATTTGCTGCCCGAGGAAGAACTACAAGAGATAACCCTTGACCGCATTATCAAGACCACGGCCGATTATTTCGGCATCTCTGCGCGCCAGTTGGTCAGCCCTAACCGCTCGCGCCAACTGGTAACGGCCAGACAGGTCTCCATGTATCTCTGTCGGGAATTAACCGATGCCTCGCTTCCCACCATAAGCAACGCTTTTGGCGGTAGACATCACTCGACCGCTATTCATTCCGTCGAGAAAATAAGGGGCTTAATGCAGGAAAAACGCGACATTTATAATGTTGTTCAGAAGCTTACCAATAAGATAAAACAGGGTTAATATCTTGTTCAAAAACTATTGATGGTTGTGTGTATAAGTTGGTGTTTTTGTTGAAAAAGAATTTTGTATTTCCGGGGCCGCTCCTTTTTCCTCAGTTTAGACATTTTACGCACAAAATAATCCGTAGATTTAAGCGGCCGTCTGCCAGCATTATCATGGTTTTTAGACGGTTTCCACAAGCTATACTAATACGAGTATTTATAATTTATTAATATATTCATAGGAGTAGGAGGCGATCTTTATTATGAAATTCAGCGCCCTGAGGGAAGACCTTTTGTCGGCCATTCAAAATGCCCAGTATTCGACTAACTTGAAAGGTATGATGCCAATCCTTTCAGGTGTAAAAATCGAAACTTCGGATGATGGTCTGGTTTTTCATTCCACCGATCTCGAGTCATATACCATAACCGGCTGCGCAGCTAATATTTCCGAAGCTGGGGTGTGTGTCGTAAACCTGAAAGTTTTTATGGACTTCCTGAGGGATATGGGAGAGGAAAGGATAGCGATCGAGCTCTCCGGGAACGAAATGGTGATTGAAGGGCAAGGGGGGCAATTCAGACTGTATACCATGCCGGCCGAAGACTTTCCCAGCGTCCCGGTCGTCGATGTCCCGCTCATTCAGGAGCTCGAATGCTCGACGTTTATCCCCGCCGTGCAGAAGGTGTCCAGAGCGGCATCCCGAGACGAAAAGAGGCCGACGCTTCTGGGAATGCTGCTGGAGATAGGGCGGGAGGAACTGAATATGGTGAGTACGGACAGCTACCGCTTAGCCATAAAAAAAATCAGGCAAGGCTTTAAAACACAGGAAGAAGGCCAATATATAATACCCTCCGCCGCCCTATTAAATCTTGGAAAGATGGCGGGGAAAGCCGAGAAGGTGGATCTCTATCGCGACGAGAACGGCGGACAGGTGAGATTCAGGGTAGGGGCTTGTGATTATATAATCCGGCTCATAGAGGGAAAATTTCCCAAGTATAGCCAATTTATCCCCGAGGATTTCGAGAAGAATGCGGAAGTGAACAAGGAGCAGATGGCGGGAGCCCTCAAGCGCGCAGCACTGATAAGCAGCACCATAAGGCTCACTATTGACGGAGCGGGGTTGACGATAACCAGCGAGTCGAGGGAAGTGGGAGAGGGCAAGGAAAAGATCGCGGCAAGTTACAACGGGGAAGAGATGGATATCGCTTTCAACAGCAGATTTTTGGAGGACGGCATAACCTGTATTGACGGCGAAGAAGTGGTTCTTGGACTATCCGAGGCATTGAAACCGGGGATAATAAAAGAAAAAAAGGACGAGGATTTTCTTTATATAATTATGCCGATCAGAATATAGGAGGGCGCGGGAAAAGCGTCTGGAAAGGAGAAGATAAAGCGCGCGGTGTTCAAGCTCATTACGCTTGCGGAGTTCAGAAATTATGAATGGCGGAGTGTGGAGTTTACAGAAGGCGTGAACGCGGTTATAGCGGGAAACGGGCGCGGGAAGACAAATCTTCTCGAAGGCCTTTTTTTGTTGCTAGAGGGAAGGTCTATGAAGGGTGCCGAGGCGAAGGAAATGATAAAGGAAGGTCAGGAAAAGGCTATTCTGAGCGGCACGGTCGATGTGGGCAGGGAGATATCTTTGAGGATGGGAATAGAGGAGGACGGCCTAATCGGGGTAAAGAGGAAACCACAGGACTTAGGGGCTGTGTGTTTTCAGCCGGATGATATATGGATGGTGAAGGGAGGACCGGAGGCCAGGAGAAAACAGCTGGACGAAATAATAATAGGGCTGAAAAAGGGATATCGGGAAGTACTCAAAGAATATGGAAGGGTACTACGACAGAGAAACGAAGCGATCAAGGCGGTGAGAAAAGGCGCAAGGGGAAGGGAATATATCAGAAATTGGAATTATTTGTTAATTGACGCAGGCAGGGAAATAGTGGCCGAGAGGCGGGAGACCACGCAGAAAATGACACAAGCAATGACCGCGATAGGCAGGGGATGGGGCCTGCCGGAACTCGGCATTAAATATTACTCGACCATCGGAGATGAAGATGATGGCGAGGAAAAGATTATGAAAAAGATGGAGAGGCTCGAGGAAGCGGAGATAAGGAGGGGGAGCAGCCTAATCGGACCGCACCGAGACGAAGTGCTGTTTTCACTCGGAGGGAAAAATGTCAGGCGCCAGAGCTCCCAGGGGGAGCAGAAGCTGGTGATCATCCTGTGGAGGCTGGCCCAGGGGAGGCTTATCGAGGGAGAGCGCGCAAAGGAGATCCTTCTCCTCATGGACGACTGCCTATCCGAGCTGGACGCAGCGAACCGCAGGGTGGTGGTAGACGAACTGAGGGAATGGAAACAAGCGGTGGTCACGACAACTGATGATATCCCCGAGCTGGCGGGATCTAACAAAATATGGCTCGACCTCGTAACCCAGCGGCCTCAGGATGGAGGGGACCTGGCGTGAAGGAAATAAAGGACCTCATGGGGCAGCTGCTTAACAGAGAGGGAATGCAGGGGCTGCGCGAGGTGATAGGCCTGAGAGGGGCCTGGATAGACATCGTCGGCGAGAGGATGGCTGAGAAGACGTTTCCCTACAAGCTGGAAAGAGGAAAGCTCTTCGTGGGGGCGGAATCACACGCCTGGGTACAGGAGCTGCACTACCAGGTGGAGAACATAAAAAAGCAGGCCAGAGAGGGTTTGGGGCTGGAAATTGAGCAGGTAATAATTAAAAAAGTAAATGTAAAGCGAAAGGTTATATAGTTGATAATACAGGGGCGGAAAGTCGTCCCGGAATGCTATAATTTCTAAAGAGACGTGGGAAACAACAACAGCACGTGGAGGCGTTATGGCTGGAGCCATTAGAAAAACGGAAGTATACGACGAGAGCAGCATTTCGGTGCTGGAAGGCCTGGAAGCGGTAAAGAAGCGGCCGAGTATGTATATCGGCAGTACCGGCCCGAAGGGTCTGCATCACCTTGTCTACGAAGTGGTCGACAACAGCATAGACGAGTGCCTAGCCGGCTTTTGCGGAAACATCTGGATAACCATCCACAAGGATGACTCCATAACCGTTGTCGACGACGGCAGGGGAATACCCGTCGGCATGATGGAGAAGCAGAAGAAATCGGCGGCGGAAGTCGTGCTCACCACGCTGCACGCCGGCGGCAAGTTCGGCGGCAAGGTTTACAGAGTGTCGGGCGGACTGCATGGGGTCGGAGTGTCGGTGGTAAACGCCCTGTCCAAATGGCTCATCCTCGAGGTGGGAAGGGACGGCAAAGTGTACCAACAGAGGTACGAGAAGGGCGTTCCCTTATGCGAACTGCAGGTGGTAGGGGAAACCCAGCGAACGGGAACGATTATCAGTTTCGCCCCGGACCCGGATATTTTCGAAGAGCTGGAGTTCGACTTCGACCTTATAGCGCAGAGGATGCGCGAGATGGCCTTCTTGAATCGCGGCCTGAGGATAGAGATCAAAGACGAGAGGAAGGACCCGGCCGAGCAGACCGTATTCCGCTACGAGGGAGGCATAAAGGATTTTATCGCCCACCTCAACGCCACCAAGGATCCGCTGCATGGCAAGATCTTCTTCATGAGCGCGGAGCAGGAGGACGCCCTGGTAGAAATTTCCATGCAATGGAATAAGGGCTACGTCGAGAATATCTATACCTTCGCCAACAACATCAACACTCATGAGGGAGGCACCCACCTGGTGGGCTTCAAGTCGGCCCTCACCAGGGTCATAAACGACTACGCTCGAAAGAAAGGCCTCCTAAAGGAGAAGGACCTCAACCTTATAGGTGAGGACATGCGCGAGGGGCTGGCGGCCATAGTGAGCCTCAAGCTGAAGGAGCCCCAGTTCGAAGGCCAGACTAAGACCAAGCTGGGCAACACCGACATGAAGGGCTTTGTGGAATCCGCCATGAACACGCAGCTGGCCGAGTTCCTGGAGGAGAACCCGGGGGATGCTAAGGCTATCCTGGGCAAGGTCATCGGTGCTTCCAAGGCGCGTATGGCGGCGAGGCACGCCCGGGAGCTGACCCGAAGGAAGGGGCTCCTGGAGAGCACCTCGCTGCCGGGCAAGCTGGCGGACTGCACCATGAAGGACCCGTCGATGTGCGAGATATACCTGGTGGAGGGCGATTCGGCCGGCGGGTCGGCCAAGCAGGCGCGCGACCGGCGATTCCAGGCCATCCTGCCGCTCAAGGGAAAGATTTTGAACGTCGAGAAAGCGCGGCTGCACAAGATACTCAACAACGCGGAGATCCAGGCCATGATATCGGCCTGCGGCACCGGCATCGGCGAGGAATTCGACATCGACAAGGCCCGCTACCACAAGGCGATCATCATGACCGATGCCGATGTGGACGGTGCCCACATCCGGACGCTCATCCTTACCTTTTTCTTCCGCTACATGCCGGAGATGATCGAAGCCGGCTATATGTACATAGCACAGCCGCCGCTGTACAAGGTCACCTGCGAGAAGAAGGACTACTACTGCTACAGCGACGCCGAGATGGAAGAACTTAAGAACAGGTTCAACGGCAAAAAATGCGAGCTGCAGCGCTACAAAGGCCTCGGCGAGATGAACGCCGATCAGCTCTGGGACACTACCATGAATCCGGAGGCCCGCATTCTCATGCAGGTCACCCTGGAGGACGCCATACTGGCGGACGAGATGTTCAACACCCTGATGGGCGACGACGTCGAGGCCAGGCGCCAGTTCATACAGAAGCACGCCAAGAACGTTCGCTTCCTCGACATATAAGCTTCGAGTCTGAGCGACCAATTCATACCGGGAGGAAAAAATGGTTCAAACCCTTGCCGGGACAGTAAAACCGGTTGAAATAGACGAGGAGATGAGCCGCTCCTACATGGATTATGCCATGAGCGTCATCGTGGGCCGCGCCCTTCCCGATGTCCGCGACGGCCTCAAGCCGGTACACCGCCGTATCCTGTACGGCATGTACGAACAGGGCTTGATGCCCAATCGGCCGTATCGCAAATCGGCCAGGGTGGTCGGGGACGTCATGGGAAAGTATCACCCGCACGGCGACGCCGCGATCTACGATAGCCTGGTGCGCATGGCCCAGGACTTCTCGTCGCGCTATGAGATGATCGACGGGCACGGAAACTTCGGCTCGGTTGACGGAGACAGCCCGGCCGCCATGCGATATACCGAAGCCAGGCTATCGCCCATAAGCATCGAGATGCTGAGGGAGATCGACAAGGGGACGGTCGACTTCGTCCCAAACTACGACGAATCGATGCTCGAGCCCACGGTGCTGCCCTCCCGTTTGCCCAACCTGCTGGCCAACGGCTCATCCGGAATCGCGGTCGGCATGTCCACCAACATCCCGCCCCACAACCTCGGGGAGGTTATCGACGCCGCCATAACGGTTATACAGAATCCGGAGATCGACATCCTCGAGCTCATGAAACTGATAAAGGGGCCCGATTTCCCCACCGGGGGCATGGTGATGGGCATGGAGGGGATAAAAGAGGCCTACCAGACCGGCCGGGGAGTAATCAGGATGCGGGGCAAGGCCCACATCGAGCAGACCAAGTCCGGCCGGGCGAGGATCGTTATCACCGAGATACCCTTCCAGGTGAACAAGGCCAGGATGACCGAGCGCATCGCGGAGCTGGTGAGGGCCAAGAAGCTCACGGGTATAGCCGACCTGCGCGACGAGAGCGACCGGGCGGGTATGCGCCTGGTGGTCGAGCTTCGCAATGACGCCGCCCCGCAAGTTGTCCTCAACCAGCTTTACAAGCACACGCAGCTGCAGGAGTCTTTCGGCATAATAATGATCGCCCTGGTCGGCGGGGTACCGCGTACCCTCTCTCTTAAAGAGATTCTGGAGCACTACGTTGCACATCAGATAGAGGTAGTCACCAAGCGCACCAGATTTGACCTGGACAAGGCCGAGAAGCGCGCCCACATTCTTGAGGGTCTGCTGATCGCACTCGACAATCTGGACGCCGTCATCGAGCTCATAAAGAAATCGCGCACCGTACCGGATGCCCGGGACGGCCTGGTCGCGAGCTTCAAGCTCAGCGTCGAGCAGGCGCAGGCCATTCTGGAGATGAGGCTGCAGCGGCTGACCGGCCTCGAGCAGGAGAAGGTCAAGGCAGAGCACAAAGACCTCAAGCAGGAGATAGCCCGGCTCAAGGAAATTCTTGGCGACGAGACCAAGCTGCGGGGAATCATAATCGACGAGCTGCGGGAGATCAGGAAGAAGTTCGCCGATGCTCGCCGTACGGACATCATCCCGGCCTACGAGGATCTGGAGATCGAGGACCTCATCGCCGAGGAGGAAGTGGTGGTAACCATAACCCATTCCGGCTACGTGAAGAGGCTGCCTATAACCACTTATCGCACCCAGAGGAGGGGAGGCCGCGGGGTGGCCGGCACCAACCTGAAGGAAGGGGACTTCGTGGAGCAGCTCTTCATAGCCTCCACCCACCACTACATCCACTTCTTCTCTAACAAGGGCAAGGCCTATCGCCTCAAGGTATACGAACTGCCGGAGGCCTCTCGGACCGCGCGGGGACAGGCCCTGGTCAACCTGCTGCCTCTAACCGGCGGGGAGAAGATATGCTCGGTGATCGCCACCAAGGAATACGCCGAGGACGCCTACCTGGTGATGGCCACCCGAAAGGGACTGGTAAAAAAGACCAGGTTCGACAATTACGACTCGCCGCGCAAGGATGGCCTCATCGCCGTCAACCTCCTGGAGGGCGACGAGGTAATAGACACCCGGCTGACCAGCGGATCGAGCGACCTGATGCTCATCACCCGCAGCGGGCAGGCCATACGCTTCGCCGAGACCGATTGCCGCTCGATGGGAAGGAACACCACCGGGGTGAAGGGCATAACCCTGACGCCCGGCGACGAGGTGATCGGGATGGGCATAGCGAGCGAAGACGCCGACCTTTTCATCATAACCGAGCTCGGCTATGGCAAGAGGACCGCCATCTCCAAGTACCCGAAGCATCGCCGGGGTGGCAAGGGGGTGCGCACCATCACTTTCATCGGCGGCCGGGGCCTCCTGGTTGATGCGCGAGTGGTGAAGGAAAGCCAGGAGCTGATCGCGGTATCGGTGGAGGGCGTGGTCATACGCATTCCCATCGACGACATTTCGAGGATGGGCCGGGCGACCCAGGGCGTACGCATAATGAACCTGCGCGAGGACGATCAGGTCGCATCCATCGCGCACCTCGCTTCCCAGGAAGGGCTGTCCGAGTCCGACGAGGAAGAAGAAGAGATCCAGGGGGAAGAAG
>Ga0209745_1002707_pt1 | contig 9990 bp, 11 predicted proteins | sample BarGraNGADG00312_FD_184495 | JGI IMG/M metagenome (GOLD analysis project Ga0209745, IMG submission 184495) | Arctic peat soil microbial communities from Barrow, Alaska - Barrow Graham LP Ref core NGADG0004-312 (SPAdes) (version 2) | ecosystem: Environmental > Terrestrial > Soil > Wetlands > Peat ... | reverse complement strand
CGGCATCGACGTCGACAACGTCACGCACGTCATCAACTACCAGTGCCCCGAAGACGACAAGACCTACCTGCACCGCATCGGCCGCACGGCACGTGCGGGTAACGCCGGTGTCGCCGTCACGTTCGTCGACTGGGACGACCTGCACCGCTGGACAATGATCAACAAGGCCCTCAACCTTGGCATCCCCAACGTTGCAGAGACCTACTCGTCGTCAGAGCATCTCTACACGCAGATGAACATCCCCGCGAACGCGACCGGCCGGCTGCCCAAGTCCAGTCGGACCCGCGAGGGCCTTGCCGCCGAGAAGGTCGAGGACCTCGGAGAGACGGGTAAGAACCACAGGGGTGGACCGCCTCAGCGTGGCCATTCCTCCGCTGGTCACAACGGTGGTAGTCACTCCGGTGGACCTTCCAGCCGCGGCACACACTCGGCCGAGGGCCGTGAGCGTCCGCCCGCAGATCGCCCCAAGAGCACCAATCGCCCCAAGAGCGTCGAAGACGCCAAGCCACGAGGCAGCCGTAACCGTCGCCGTACCCGCGGCGGTCAGGGCGGCTCCGCCGGAACGGGCGCTGCCACCACCTGAGCAGGTCAAAGGTGGAGCAGGAGACTCGCAGCGACGTCACGGTAGGCCTTGGCACCCTTGGACGACCGTGACGTCGCGAGGATCGAGCGGCCCAGCGCCGGCGCTTCGGCGAACCGCACGGTCCTGGGGATCGGCGGGCTGAGCACCGCCAGGCCGTACCGCTCCCCCACATCGGCCAGCACGGCCCGCGTGTGCTTGCTACGACCGTCATACAGCGTGGGCAGTATGCCGAAGACCTCGAGCGCGGGGTTGAGGATCGACTTCACGTCGGTGATGGTGTCGAGCAGCTGTCCGACCCCGCGGTGGCTGAGCATCTCGCACACCATCGGAATGATCACGCCCTGCGATGCGGTGAGCGCATTGAGGGTCAACACACCCAGCGACGGCGAGCAGTCCACCAGAATCACGTCATAGTCGTGCCGCAGCGGCTCCAGGACCGAACGCAGCACGAACTCACGACCGGGCCGCGGCAACAGCTGTGCCTCGGCACCCGCAAGCTCGATGACGCTCGGAATCAGGTCGACACCGTCCGCGCACGCCACGATCGCGACGCGCGCCGAGACACCGCGTCCAACCAGCACCTCGTTGATACTCACCTCGACCGTCTCCGGGTCAACTCCGAGGCTGAAAGTCAGGCAGGCCTGCGCGTCGAGGTCGACGAGCAGCACCCTCTTGCCGAGCTCGGCGAACGCGGCCCCGAGCGAGGCAACGGACGTCGTCTTGGCCACCCCGCCCTTCTGGTTGGCCACGGCCACGATCGTGCCCAGGCGCGTCTCTGGTGGCTCGTCCTGTTCGCGGTCTTTGTCCTGTTCGCGGTCTCGCGTTGCCTGAGTCACTGTTGACGCCTCTCCGACAGCCTTGAGTTCGGGCACAGTCTGTCAGCGCGGTGATGTGGGTGTGCTACCACCACGCTCACCTGCCACCCTATGGAACCTGCCTAACCCATCACTGCGGCGACCCACATGCGACGGGGCCGTCGGTCTCCAGCCCCGCCCAGTCGGACTCCTCGGGACCGACCAGCTGACCGGCCGGGCAGTGCGCCCGGAAGTCGCACCACCTGCAGATCGGCGAGACCTGCGGCTCGAAGAGGGGCGACTCCATCCCCAGCACGGCGTAGTCGGCGTCGGCCCTGCGCAGGTCCACAGCGATCGACTCCGCCTCGGCGACCTTGCGCTGCAAGGTCTCGGCGGTGTGCTCGTGCGCAAGCACCTCTCCCGTTGGCAGGTGGTGAAGCTCGACCCGCTCGCAGGGGCGACGGAACATGCCGGCCACCGCGACCGCATACAGCGCCAGGGGTAGGGAGGTACGTGCGTCGTCGTCGGTGAGCCGCGTCCGACCGGTCTTGTAGTCGACCACTACCAGATCGCCGTCGCGGTCATCGAGACGGTCGAGACGACCTGTCACGGCCAGCGTCTCGGTGTGCAGGGAGACGGTGCGTTCGACGCCCAGCGGCTGTCGGTCGCGGTCGACACCCCGCAGGTATTCCGTCACTCGCCTCGTCGTGCGAACGCGCCACTGCGCGGACTGGTCGGGATCACGGAAGCCGACGTCGATCCATGACTGCCGCACCAGCCGCTCCACTGCCGTGGGGGTGCGCTCGGCCGGTGCCAGGTCCCAGAAGTCTCGCAGGACATTGTGCGTAGCCACCCCCACCGAGGTGTGTGCGCGTGGCGCCCGGGTGGCGGGCCTGGGTCGGTCGAGGTACTGCATGCGGTAGCGGCGAGGGCAGTCGAGCCAGGCCAGCAGCTTGCTGGGGCTGGCCGAGTAGAGACGCTGCGGCATACCGCTGAACCTCTGCTGCACCGGCGCGTCGCTCACCCGGGCAGGCTAGCTGCCGGTGGTGACACTAGCTGGATCTCATGGACGCAGCACCTGTACGCCCGTCGCCAGGTCCTCGATCCGTTGCAGAACAGCAGGATCGGTGGTGTTCTCACCGAGCAGGTTGGGCTTGCCATCACCGTGGTAGTCCGAGGAACCCGTGACGAACAGGTCCAGCGATGTGGCCAGGTCCAGCCCGTGGCGCACCTGATCGCCTGAGTGGTCCCGGTGGTGCACCTCAAGGCCGGCCATCCCCGCAGCCGCCATGGCCTCGATGACCGAGTCATCCACGACGTGCCCGCGACTGCTCGCAAACGGGTGGGCCATGACCGCGACGCCCCCGGCCTCCCCCACCAGCCGCACCGCGCGCACGGGATCGGGCGCGTAGTGCGAGACGTAGTACGGAGACCCTTCATCCAGGTACATGGCGAATGCGAGCTCACGCGAAGCGACGATCCCCTTGGCCACCATGGCATCTGCGATGTGTGGGCGACCGATGGTGGCCCCCGGTGTGATGTGCTCCAGTACGTCGTCCCAGTCCAAGGGCACATCTCTCGACAACAGCTCGACGATGCGCTGTGCCCGAGTCTCGCGGCTCTCCCTCGACCGGTCCAGCTCCGCTGGCAAGCCGGGCGCTGCCGGATCCTGAAGAAAACCGAGCAGGTGAATGCTGATGCCCTCGTGCTGGCACGAGATCTCGATCCCGCGGACCAGGGCGATCCCATGATGTATTGCGGCAGCCGCGGCCTCTTCCCAGCCCGCGGTCGTGTCGTGATCGGTCAGTGCGAGCACATCCAGACCAGCCTCGGCGGCGGAGCCCACGACCTCGGCCGGTGACTGTGTGCCGTCACTGGCCGTGGAGTGCGTGTGGAGGTCGATGCGCATGGCCCAAGATTAGGGCACCGCAACAGGTCTCACGGGTTGGCTGGAGGCTCCACCAGGGTCGGACGACCGGGGTGCTCACCACCACGCGCCTGCAGGTAGCTGTTCTTGGGGACCATGACCTTGCGCCTGAAGATGCAGACCAGCGTGCCATCCTGCTTGTAGCCCTTGGTCTCGACATGGACAACTCCGCGGTCGTCCTTGGACGTGGACTCCCACTTGTCGAGCACTGTGGTCTCGCCATAGATGGTGTCCCCGTGGAACGTCGGCGCCACGTGACGCAGCGACTCAACCTCGAGATTGGCAATGGCCTTGCCGGAGACGTCCGCGACGCTCATGCCCAGCAGCAGCGAGTAGATGTAGTTGCCGACCACTACGTTCTGCCCGAACTGCGTGGTCTCCCGGGCATAGTTCGAGTCCAGGTGCAGCGGGTGATGGTTCATCGTCAGCAGGCAGAACAGGTGGTCGTCGTACTCGGTGACCGTCTTTCCGGGCCAGTGCTTGTAAACCGCGCCGACTTCGAACTCTTCGTAACTGCGACCGAATTGCATAACCGCCATCGTGCCCGACCAGCCGGAATGTCGGGAGGGGCGCGCCGCGTGCCCTTCCTCACGTCTGAACTACTCGCGGGCGTCACCCACCGACCGTCGCAGGGCCCGTCGCTGGCCACGATCGAGTCCAACACGCAGCGGTCGGGCCAGGTACGTGCCCATACTGACGCCGGCGGTGAGTCCCATACCGATGCCAGCGGCGCCAAGCAACGTCGTCAGGCCGGTGGACAACAGGGTCTCGCCGGACTCGAATGGCAAGGTCGATGACGGCCCGCGCTGTTCGTTGGTCCACACCGTCAGCACCCAGTCACAGGGAGAACACGTCGGTGGGCGGGCCGCTGTCCCGCACGGCATCACCCGCTTTCTCACGTTGCGACCTGCCCGCCACGCGGGTGGCTCGCGGCGGACGTGGGGTTGGGGCGATCAGTGACACTGGACAACTGTCGCAGAGCGGTGGCGCAGCGCCGAATCCACCGTGGCACGATGTGGGGGTGAGCGAAGAACAACACAAAGCAGAGCACCGCGGCCGACCCGGCAACGACGAGTTCCGTGCGTTCGTCGCCGCCGACTGGGCTCCCCGATCCACGGACAAGCCCGCCCAGGCACAGGCCGCGCCGCATGCCGCGCTGCGCCGTGCCGCGGTTTCGGCCGCCTTCCCGGGTGAACGGCTCGTCATACCCGCTGGTGGTCTGAAGGTGCGCAGCAACGACTGCGACTACATGTTCCGCCCGCACAGTGCCTTCGCACACCTGACCGGTCTGGGCGGCGATCGGGAGCCCGACGCGGTCCTGGTGCTCGAGCCGCGAGAGGACGGCTCACACGAGTCGATCCTGTACTTCCGTCCGCTGGCCGGCCGAGACACCGAGGAGTTCTTCGGAGACTCCCGCTACGGCGAGTTCTGGGTCGGGGTCCGCCCCGGCCTGGCCGACATCGAGGCCGAGCTGGCCCTGTCAGCGCGCCACATCGACGAGCTCAACGAGAGCATGGGCAAGGACGCCGGCACTACCGGCATCCGCATCGTGCGCGACGCGGACCGGGACCTGACGGCGGCGGTTGACGTCATCCGCGAAAGCGTCACCGAGACCCATGAGGCCAGCGAGTCGCAAGCCATCCGCGATGCCGACGAGCAGCTCGCACACTTCCTGTCCACTCTGCGACTCGTCAAGGACGAGTGGGAGATTGGGCAGATGCGTGACGCCGTTGCGGCGACAGCCAACGGCTTTGACGCCGTCATTGCGAACCTGCCAGAGGCGCTCAGGCGCGGCCGCGGCGAACGTTGGGTCGAGGGTGTGTTCGGTCTGCACGCCCGTCACCAGGGCAACGGCATCGGGTATGACTCGATCTGCGCCGCCGGGGACCACGCCAACACCCTGCACTGGATCAAGAACACCGGTGACATCACTGACGGCGACCTGTTGCTGCTCGATGCGGGCGTCGAGGTGGACTCACTCTTCACTGCCGACGTCACGCGCACGCTGCCGGCCAACGGCCGGTTCACCGCCCCGCAACGAAAGGTCTACGACGCCGTCTACGCCGCCCAGGAGGCCGGGATCGCCGCGGTCAGGCCGGGCGCGAAGTTCTCCGACGTCCACGATGCGGCGATCCGGGTCATTGCCGAGCACCTGTACGCCTGGGGCCTGCTGCCCGAGGGCATCGACCTCGAAGCCACCCTCGACAAGGAGCACGGGCATTTCCACCGCCGCTGGATGGTCCACGGCACCAGCCACCACCTGGGCCTTGACGTGCACGACTGCGCGCTGGCCCTTCGCAAGGAGTACATGGGCGCCGAGCTGACGCCCGGCATGATCCTCACCGTCGAGCCTGGGCTCTACTTCAAGGCCGACGACCTCCTGGTGCCCGCTGAGCTGCGCGGCATCGGGGTGCGCATCGAGGACGACATCCTGGTCACCGCCGGCGGCTGCGAGAACCTCTCCACAGCCATGCCCCGCACGTCGACCGAGGTCGAGGCCTGGATCGCCCGCATCCAGAAGAGCTGAGTCCCCGGTAGGAATGCGGATCAGCCACCCCCTGCCGCCGCGAAGCTGCTAGGCCGTGAAGGGCTGGATATTCGCCAGCAACAAGCGACCCTGCTCGGCGAGCTTGTGCTCCACGAGAACCTCGTAGCGGGTAGCCACCACCTGACTCACCGACGTGAAGTCTCGCCGACCCTTGGTCGCGGCATACCCCAGGAGCGCCCAGACGACGCCGAAAACCGCACCGAACGCCACAGTCGCCAGCACCGCCCAGCTGGTGCTGTTCGGGTCGAACAACGCAAAGATCAGCCCGACGAACAGCCCCATCCACATGCCCGACAACGCACCGGCCCCGACAACCCGCCCGCGCGTCAACCGCCCGGTCACCCGCTCGACCTGCCTGAGGTCGGTCCCGACGATCATGCAGTTCTCCACGGCGAACTCGTGGTCAGACAGGTAGTCGACCGCCTTCTGAGCGTCCTCGTACTTGTCGTACGTCCCGAGCGACATCGGGTACTCCAGGATGAGGCCACCGATCGGGATCCGCGATCGCCCTGACATGTTCGGCTGGGAGCTCATATAGACATTCTCGCGCGTTTCGGCCCAGCAGCGATACGCGGTGAGCGCAACTCAGCCACGCAGGGCATAGTCCTTGAGCAGCCGACGACCGATGATCATCCGCTGGATGTCCGCCGTGCCCTCACCGATGAGCAGCATCGGCGCCTCACGGTAGAGCCGCTCGATCTCGTACTCCTTGGAGTAACCGTAGCCGCCGTGGATGCGGAACGAGTCCTCGACCACCTGGGAGCAGTACTCGGAGGCCAGGTACTTCGCCATGCCGGCTTCGAGGTCGTTGCGCTCGCCAGAGTCCTTGAGACGCGCCGCCCGGACCATCATCTGGTGACCGGCCTCGATCTTGGTCGCCATCTCCGCCAGGCGGAACAACACCGCCTGGTGTTCGGCAATCTTCTTGCCGAAGGTCTCACGCTGCTGGGCGTAGGCGATCCCGAGCTCGAACGCCCGCAGCGCGACACCGCAGGCACGCGCGGCAACGTTGACCCGTCCCACCTCGACGCCGTCCATCATCTGGTAGAAGCCCTTGCCCGGCTCACCGCCAAGAATCTGATCCGTCGTCGTGACGTACCCGTCAAGAATGAGCTCGGTCGTGTCGACGCCCTTGTAGCCCATTTTCTCGATCTTGCCGGGAACGGTCAGACCGGGAGCCGTCTCGCCGAAGCCAGGCTCCTTCTCGACCAGGAAGGTGGTCATGTTCTTGTAGACCGAATCAGCGCCGGTGTCCGTCTTCACCAGCACCGCAACGAGATTCGAGGTTCCGCCGTTGGTCAGCCACATCTTCTGACCGTTGATCGTCCACTCACCGTCACCGCTGGACACGGCCTTGGTCTTGATCGCCGCCACGTCGGAACCGGCGCCAGGCTCGGACATCGAGAATGCTCCGCGGACCTCACCGGTTGCCATCCGGGGCAGGTACTTCTGCTTCTGCTCCGGCGTGCCGTGCTGCAGCAGCAGGTAGGCGACGATGAAGTGGGTGTTGATGATGCCGCTGACGCTCATCCAGCCGCGCGCGATCTCCTCCACACACAACGCGTAGGTCAGCAGTGACTCGCCCAGGCCGCCGTACTCCTCGGGGATCATCAGGCCGAAGATCCCCATCTCCTTCATGGCCGCGACGATCTCCGTCGGGTACTCGTCCTTGCGCTCGAGCTCCATGGCGACCGGAATGATCTGCTCGTCGACGAACTGGCGGACCAGCTTGAGCAGCTCGCTCTGCTCATCGGTCAGGCCCTCGGTGTGCTGCAGTCGTGCCATCGCCGTATGCCGCCCTCACTGTGGGGTTTCAGGATTACTGAGCCAGGACTTCTCAGCCGAACTACACAGCGAGTATGCCGAATCGTCGACTCGTCGGCACAGTAGCTGGTCGTGTGAATCCCACCACGAGCCCTCGGCTCGTCTGAGATCCCTGGAGCCCTTAACATGTGCGCGTGGTTCGAGACCCGCGGTCTTGTCGTCGACGAGGAGGAGCTCTTCGGCGACTTCATGGCCGCGGCCATGTCGCGATGGTGAAGTCACGGTGGTGAACCGGCGTGGGTCCCCACCCCTGAGCACCGGCATCACCCGCCGCGGGATGTTGACCGGCATCGTCGCCCTGCCGTTGCTCGTCGCCTGCAGCCCTGGCACGGACAAGCCAGCAGGGGTCGACCTGCAGGGGGGCACCTTCTCCTCCAGGTTCTGGCCCGGCCAGCAGGTGCGATGGCGTCTGGCCCGCCTGCCGGCAAAGGCTCCGTCAAGGCGCCCCAGCCGTTGGTAGTCGCCTTGCACGGCCACGGCAGTGACACCGCGCCCTTGTTGCCGCCAGACCACCGAGTCAGCACCCTGAATAGCTCGAAACGGTGGCTTCGCCGCAGCAAGACGGCAGGCAGGTCCCAGGTCGGTCAGTCACTCGGTGGGTTTCTCCCACTTCTGCCGGCGGATCATGGCGGCGGCGCGGCCCTTGGCCGAGATGACCAGAGCCATCTTGCGCGAGGCCTCGTCGATCATCTCGTCGCCGAGCATGACCGCGCCCATCTTGCCGCCGGCCTCCGAGGTGAAGAAGTCGTAAGCGTCCAGGATGTTCTCGGCGTGGTCGTAGTCGCTCTGGCGAGGGCTGTAGACCTCGTTGGCCGGGCCGAGCTGACCGGGATGCAGGACCCACTTGCCATCGAAACCAAGGGCCGCTGATCGACCTGCCACCCGCCGGAACCCCTCGATGTCCCTGATCTGCAGGTACGGTCCATCGATGGCCTGCTTGTCGTAGGCGCGCGCCGCCATCAGGATCGACATGAGGATGTGGTGGTAGGCATCGCCCACGTCGTATCCGGGGGGCTGCTCACCGACCACCAGGCTCTTCATGTTGATGGAGGCCATGAAGTCGGCCGGCCCGAAGATGATCGTCTCGACACGCTGGCTCGCGGCGGCAATGGCGTTGACGTTGGTGAGGCCGAGCGCGTTCTCGATCTGCGCCTCGATGCCGATCCTGCCGACCTCCAGGCCGGTGGACTTCTCGATCTGGGTCAGCAGCAGGTCCAGCGCAACGACCTGCTCGCGCGTCTGGACCTTGGGCAGCATGATGGCGTCGAGGTTGGCACCGGCGCCCTCGACGACCTGCACGACATCGGCATAGGTCCACTGCGTCGTCCAGTCGTTGACGCGGACGGTGCGGATCGTGTCACCCCAGCCACCCTCGTTGAGGGCCGCGACGATGTTCCTGCGCGCCTCCGGCTTGGCCAGAGGCGCCACGGCGTCCTCGATGTCCAGGAAGACCTGGTCGGCACCAAGACCCCTGGCCTTGTCGATCATCTTGGTGCTGGAACCGGGAACCGCGAGGTTCGAGCGGCGAGAGCGCAACGGGCGTACTGGCGTCGAAGGCACAGCAGTCATGAAAGGCACAGTGGTCATGGTGGGAGGCTACCCAGCGGTATGCCGGCTCGTCACCGAGGCGGTGGGGTGACCTTCCCCACGACACCAAAAGCGAGCGCACTAGGCTCATGGCGTGACCGACGTGAACGCTCTTCTCTCCGAGGCAGGCAAGAAGTCCGGGCTGCTGTGGATCGACATCCCCGGCGACCGTGCCTGGCCTGCGTGGCATGTCTGGCTGGACGGCACGGCATACGTGGTCAGCGGCAACGGTGAGCAAAGCCTGCCGGCGCTTCCCGCGGACCTCACGGTGACCTTCCGCAGCAAGAGCACCGGCGGGCTGCTGGTGACGGTGCCTGCCAAGGCGACCGTCGTCAAGCCCGACAACGAACACTGGGTGGACGCGACCACGGCCCTGAAGGCGTCCCGCCTCAACGCCCCTGCCGGCGACATCATCGAGAGGTGGGCCACCGAGGCCACCGTCTACGCGCTGAGGCCCCAGGGTGACGCCGTGGAGGGTCCGGGCAGCTACTCGCAGGAGTCCAGGGCGGCACAGCCGGCCACGACCCCAGCCACCACCCGTACGTGGCACCCCTGGCATATCAACGGCCGACCGAAGTGGCGTCGCGGCACTCGCCGCTGATCCAGATAGCCTTGGCGTCGTGAGCCCCATGACGCGCGTCTTCGTCGCACGCCTGGCAGCGCTGAGTGTGTTCGACCCACTCGGTGATCAGGTGGGCCGCGTTCGTGACGTGGTCGTCCACTTCAG
>Ga0209745_1002706_pt1 | contig 9991 bp, 6 predicted proteins | sample BarGraNGADG00312_FD_184495 | JGI IMG/M metagenome (GOLD analysis project Ga0209745, IMG submission 184495) | Arctic peat soil microbial communities from Barrow, Alaska - Barrow Graham LP Ref core NGADG0004-312 (SPAdes) (version 2) | ecosystem: Environmental > Terrestrial > Soil > Wetlands > Peat ... | reverse complement strand
CTCAAACTGCGCCTAGTGGCACGTTTTGTGGATATATTGCTCGTTAGGCGGGTATGGAACTTCCGCAGCATAGTTTACTCCAATATGCAGTACGCAACTTTTGTGTACATGCGGGATATTCGCGGCCTTGAACCTCAGGAACTTGCAGCAAAACTGAAGAAGTTGCTAAACAATCAGGAAGAGCGTATAGCCGATGCCGAACGATTCTACTTGAACATGTGGAGTCGCAAGCCGATCCATCGAATCTTGGCTCGAATTACGGACTACATAGAGCAACAGTCTGGAATGCCATCTCGATATATGGAGTATGTAAGCGAAGCTGGAAAAAATCGCTATGAGGTGGAACATATATGGGCTAATAAGCCAGATCGGCACAAGGATGAGTTTCCACATCCATCAGACTTCGAAGATTATCGCAACCGTGTCGGTGGGCTACTGCTCCTACCAAAGTCCTTCAACGACAGCTACGGTTCTTTGCCCTATGAGGAAAAGCTGCCGCATTACTATGCTCAGAACCTGCTGGCCCGTTCGCTGTACCCACAGTGCTACGAACACAATCCTGGATTCTTGCAGTTCATTGAGCGAAGCGGTCTTCCGTTCCGTCCATATGATCAGTTCGAGAAAGCCGATCTCGACGAGCGAGGCGCTCTCTATCGCAAGATTGCCGAGCGCATTTGGGACCCAGATGAACTTATACGGGAAGTGGATCTATGAGCCAGGTGCTAAAACCCTATCCTGAGTACAAAGATTCAGGCTTAACGTGGCTGGGGAAGATTCCTGTTCATTGGACCGAGAAGCGTGCAAAGTACTTTTTCCGAGAGGTGGATGAACGGTCAAGCACCGGCCAAGAAGAGATGCTTTCTGTCTCACATATTACTGGCGTTACACCACGGAGCCAAAAAAATGTGACAATGTTCACGGCCGAGTCAAATGCTGGTCACAAGTTATGTCATCCGGGCGACCTTGTCATAAACACAATGTGGGCTTGGATGGCCGCGCTGGGTGTCGCAAAACAGACTGGAATCGTTAGTCCATCCTATGCTGTCTACAGGCCAATTAGAGCAAATGCGTTTGTACCTGAGTACATCGACCACCTACTCAGAACAAAACCTTATGCAACCGAATATCTCTGCCGTTCTACTGGTATTCGTTCTTCACGGCTACGACTCTATCCTGAGAAGCTCCTCGAAATTCCAATCTCATGTCCACCATGTCAAGAACAGACCCAAATGCTTGCTTTTCTAAATGCCAAGGATCTACTCATCCGACGCTACATTAGTTCCAAGCGACGACTAATCAAGTTGCTCAATGAATGGAAGCAGGCAATCATCAACCGAGCCGTAACTCGCGGCCTCGATCCCAATGTCCGCCTCAAGCCCTCCGGCGTGGAGTGGTTGGGCGATATGCCGGAGCATTGGGAGGTTCGTCAGGTAAAGCAAATATCACGGATTCTCAGGGGCAAGTTCTCGCATCGACCACGCAATGACCCGTCACTGTATGAGGGGCCTTATCCGTTCATCCAGACAGGCGATGTTGCGCGTGCTGAGAAGTCAATCACTCACTACAGGCAGACCCTGAATGAACGCGGGCTCGCCGTAAGCAAGATGTTTCCAGCAGGGACACTTGTGATGACGATCGCTGCAAATATAGGCGATGTTGCAGTTCTTGATTTCGAGGCTTGCTTCCCCGACAGTGTTGTTGGATTTGTCCCCCGTGGTAGTCTCGATCGGGACTACCTCTACTATGTGTTTCGGGCCATGAAGCCTGAGTTGCTTCGCGAGGCTCCGGTTAATACTCAGGGCAATCTCAATATTGACCGGATTGGTTCCAGAGGGATCGCACTACCACCAGCCCCAGAGCAACCTGTAATCGTAAAACAGATCGAGAAGAGTACACGTGGATTGGACGCGGCCATCATCCATGCCCGTGGTGGAATCGAATTACTTAATGAATACCGCACCCGTCTCATCTCCGACGTGGTCACAGGCAAACTGGACGTGCGAGCCGCGAAGCTTCCGGCAGTAGAAGAGATTGAAATTCCAGAAGAATGGAATGGCACATTAGATGCCGAATCAGATTTGCTGGAGGATCAGGAACTGCCAGAGTTAACCCAAGAGGCAGGAGATTGAATATGACCGACGGAGGCGAAGCTCCAGCACCGAATAGCGATATGCTCTTCTACCAGGCGGAAGACGGCCAATCCCGCATCCAGGTGCGGCTTCATGGCGGCACCGTCTGGCTCAGCCAGAGGCTGCTGGCCGAGCTTTATCAGGTGTCGACGCGAACCATCAGCGAGCACATAATCAACATCTACAGTGACCATGAACTCCGTTCGGATGCAACTATCCGGAAATTCCGGTTAGTTCAAACCGAGGGCGACCGCCAGGTCGAGCGGCTGGTGGACTTCTACAATCTGGAAATGATCATGGCCATAGGCTACCGGGTGCGCGGTCATCGAGGAGTGCAGTTCCGCCGCTGGGCCACAGAGCGCCTGAAAGAGTACATCGTCAAGGGTTTCGTGCTGGATGATGAAAAGCTCAAAGGGGAGCGGAACCTCGGCTCTGACTACTTCGACGAGCTGCTGGAACGAATCCGTGACATTCGAGCCTCAGAGAAGCGCTTCTACCAGAAGGTTCGAGACATCTACACTCTCTCCCTGGACTATGATTCCCAGGCGGAAGGGACGCAAGAATTCTTCAAGATCGTGCAAAATAAGCTTCATTGGGCCATAACTGGCCAAACCGCCGCCGAATTGATCTCAGGGCGGGCTGATGCCAATCGACAGAACATGGGTCTGACGAGCTGGAAAGGTGCAAAAGTCCGCCAGTCCGATGTCGTCGTGGCCAAAAACTACCTTCTCCAAGAGGAGATCGTTCAGCTCAACCGCCTGGTGACCATGTGGCTGGATTATGCCGAAGATCAGGCCAGCCGCAGAAGGCACGTCTACATGAAGGACTGGCGCGAGAAGCTGGATGCATTCCTGCAGTTTAACCAGCGATCTATTCTGGAGCACAGCGGACACATTTCTATGGAGGAAGCGAGACGCCAGGCAGAGGAGCAATACCGGATCTTTAGCCAGCGTCGCATTGAGGCTGGGGACGCAGCCGCCGAGAGAGAGTTCGAGCAGGAAGTTGGAAAGCTGCTTCCCCCGGATAAGAAGGAAAAAGAATGAGCCCCACAAACGTGTCGGAAGAAGGATTGGAGAGCCTGATCGTTGCCTCTCTGACGGACATAGGAAACCTGGAAACCAGGGAAACCAGCAGTGGCTACGTGCCCGGCGACTCCAAGGATTTCGACTGCGACTATGCTGTTGACCTGGCCAAACTCCTGGCCTTTCTCGGTGCAACCCAGCCGAAGGCATTCGAGCAACTGGGCCTGGGAATTGCTGGCCCTCGCAGGCAGCAGTTCTTGAATCGCCTGCAAGGAAAGATAACCAAAAAGGGTGTAATTGAAATCCTGCAGATCGGCATTCATCATGGCCCGGTCAAGGTTGACCTCTTCTACGGCACCCCAACACCGGGAAATCCCAAGGCAGCAGAACTCTCACCTACTAATATCTTCAGCGTTACGCGCCAATTGCATTACAGCAAGGACGAGTCCCCGCTCGCACTCGATCTATGCTTATTCATTAATGGCCTGCCTATCGCCACCTTTGAACTAAAAAACAGCTTGACCAAACAGACCGTGGAAGATGCCGTACAACAATACAGACGCGACCGGGACCCTCGTGAGCTTCTCTTCCAGTTCGGACGCTGCGTAGTGCACTTTGCAGTAGACGACCAAGAGGTGCGTATGTGCACGCATTTGAAGGGTAAAGATTCCTGGTTTCTGCCCTTCAATAAGGGTTATGATGATGGAGCAGGCAATCCACCAAACCCGGATGGCATCAAGACCGACTACCTGTGGCGAGAGACCCTCACTCGAAAAGGTTTGACCGATATCCTTGAGAATTATGCTCAGGTTGTAGAAAAGAAGAACGAGCGAACAGGCCTCAAGAAACGAGAGCAGATCTTTCCTCGCTACCATCAGCTCGACGTGGTTCGCAAGCTCCTGGCAAATGCTCGGCAACTAGGAGCCGGAAAACGCTATCTAATCCAGCACTCGGCAGGAAGCGGCAAGAGCAATTCCATTGCCTGGTTGTCATACCAGCTTATCGGCCTGCAAAGAAATGGCAAACCTATTTTCGACTCGATCATCGTGGTCACCGATAGGCGGATTCTAGACAAGCAGATCAAAGACACAATCAAACAGTTCGCTCAGGTCTCAGCCAATGTAGGACACGCAGATCGCTCGGCAGACCTGCGGCGATTCTTAGCCGATGGCAAGAATATCATTATCACAACTGTGCAAAAGTTCCCGGTCGTTCTGAAAGAGATTGGAGACGACCATAGAGGACACGCCTTCGCCATAATTATCGATGAGGCTCACTCCAGCCAGGGTGGACGAACCTCAGCCAAGATGAGCATGGTCTTGTCAAAAGACGGCGGCGAAAAGGACAATGAAACCACAGAGGATAGGATCAACCGCATCATGGAATCCCGAAAGATGCTCACTAATGCCAGCTACTTCGCATTCACCGCTACACCCAAAAACAAGACCTTGGAGATTTTCGGTGAGCCTTACATGGAAGGTGAAGATGTCAGGCACCGACCTTTCCACAGTTACACAATGAAACAGGCCATCCAGGAGGGATTCATCCTGGATGTACTGAAAAACTACACGCCGGTTGATAGCTATTATCGATTGATAAAAAAAGTAGAGGATGACCCGGAATTCGACACAAAGAAGGCGCAAAAGAAACTGCGTCGCTATGTGGAGCGCAATGATCACGCCATCCTAAGTAAGGCCGAAATCATGGTAGACCACTTCCATGAACAGGTCTTGGCCAAGAACAAGATAGGAGGCCAGGCAAGGGCTATGGTTATCACCGGCGGTATCGCGCTGGCCATCGAATATTATCACGCTATCAGCAACTACCTGAAGGAGCGCAAAAGTCCCTGGCAGGCCATAGTTGCCTTTTCAGGCGAGCACGAATATGGCGGACAGAATGTGACCGAAGCATCGCTCAATGGTTTTGCCAGCAATAAAATCCCAGAACGTTTCCAGGAAGATCCATACAGATTTCTGATAGTCGCCGATAAATTCCAGACTGGCTACGACGAACCGCTTCTGCATACCATGTATGTGGACAAGCCTCTATCAGGCATCAAGGCGGTGCAGACTCTCTCCCGCCTCAACAGGGCACACCCACAGAAGCATGATACGTTCGTGCTGGATTTCTTTAACGATTCGGATACGATCCAGAAGGCTTTCGAGCCATACTACAGGACTACTATATTGAGCAAAGAAACTGATCCCAATAGGCTACACGACCTGAAAGCGGATCTGGATGGTTACCAGGTTTATGACCTGCAACAAGTCGAGCATTTTGTCGAACTATATCTTAGCGGAGTGGATCGAGACAAACTTGATCCGATATTGGACTCTTGCGTCGCTACCTACAAAGAGGAACTGGATGAGGATGGCCAGGTGGACTTCAAGGGCAAGGCCAAAGGGTTCGTGCGAACCTATGGATTTCTCGCATCTATTTTACCATTTACTAATGCTGAATGGGAAATGCTTTCCATCTTCCTAAATTTCCTCATCCCCAAGCTGCCGGCACCAAAAGAAGAAGACTTGTCTATGGGTATCATCGAAGCAATTGATATGGACAGTTACCGGGTAGAGGTGCGCTCATCGATAGATATTATTCTGGCAGACCAGGATGGAGTGGTAGATCCGATTCCCAACAATGAGGGTGGACATAAACCAGAACCGGAGCTTGATCTGCTAAGCAACATCATCAAGGCATTTAATGACCAATTTGGCAATGTCGAGTGGGAGGATGACGATAAGATTCGCAAAGTCATCAGCGAAGAGATCCCCGCAAAGGTTGCAGAAGATAAAGCGTATCAGAATGCCATGAAGAACTCAGACAAACAGAACGCACGCATTGAGCACGACAAAGCACTGCAAAGAGTGATAATCGAGTTGAGGAAAAATCAGGCCGAGCTTTTCAAGCAGTTCAGCGACAACCCGGCATTTAAGAAGTGGCTGTCTGACAACAACTTCTCGGCCACATATAATGAGGCCTCTGGGTAGATTAAGTCACAATGGCGCACTCATGTGATTAAATGAATCCCAGTCTAAATCATAGTAAACCAGCCCTTCCCCATGCCTCGCCCGCCCACGCGTCCCGTACGCACGCTCGCGCCCGTCCGAGTGCCCGTAGGCCGCCCAGATCTCCTGCTCCTGCACGTAGTATCCGAAGTTGAGCAGAGAGAGTTGATGTAATCTTTAGCCGCTGGGTAGTCCCGACCAGGGAACTTCCACTCATCCGGGATCGACATAGCCCACGTCCTCCAACAGGTCTCGCCATTTCCCTCCAAGATCAGGGTCTGCTCCACTCCGCAAGCAGGAATGAGCACATCCGGTTCGTCCTTGCGGGTGACGCGAAACTGCTTGCTTGATTTGCCGAGGAAAGAGCCGCGGTCGGAGAGGATGATGTGGGAAATTTGAAAGAATCCTCTAAGGATAAGGATGCCAAACTACTATTTTTGTTTTCGGATTTGCGACGGATATAAGTGTGTAATTGGTGTTTCGCACGGCACACTGGCAGAGCAATTCTGAATGGACGGAATCATCTTAAACTCAGGCATCGCTAATATCATCATGAACTGGCATGAGCGCATTGTTGCCGACCCGGAGGTACTCGTAGGAAAGCCGGTCATAAGAGGCACCCGTATGGCTGTGGAATTTGTTCTCGATCTTTTGGCAAATGGGTGGTCTGAAGCGGAGATAATGAAGAACTATCCCCGATTAACTCCTAAAGATATTCAAGCGTGTATCGGTTATGCCAGCGCCCTGCTAAAATCGGAGAGAGTGTATCCGATCAAAGTCTTGCAAGAAGGCATCTGATGCGGCTGATGGCAGACGAGAATGTACCTATGAAAGCGGTCCTTTTGCTTCGGGAAAAAGGACATGACGTCCTATCGATTTCGGAGTCTCTGCCCCAGGCCGCTGATGAGGATATCTTGAAGACGGCAGAAAGGGACGGTCGCACAATCCTCAGCTTCGACAAGGATTTTGGAGAATTGGCTTTTTGTTCAGAACTTCCCATATCCTGCGGAATAATCCTTTTGCGAATACCATTGCTATCTGTCGATTATATTACGACGATTATCGTTGACGCGGTTCAATCAAGGTCTGATTGGGCGGGGCACTTTGCCGTAGTGGAACCGGGGCGGATTCGCATGAGGGAGCTTTAGGGCTAAATGTTCTGCTTCTCGCCCCTTCCACTTTTTCGCGAATGACCTGAGGAGCGAGGACGGGTTCTTTATCGGGATGGACTTTACGATTTTTTTTTGTATTTGAACTAATCGAAAATTCCGATAGGTTGGTTTCAGCTCTCAGTTCCCTTTTTATCGGGATGGGGCTTGCAATATTCATTTTAAGATAAAATAGTCACAAATTTTTTAAAAAGAAATGACGAAAAAATTCTATTATGTCTCCAAAAAAGAAGGGCGGAGGCCGAAACACCGGCCCAAACCGCTTCAGACTATGCAGCCTTAGCTTGAGCGAAATTTCCTGTAGAGGTCCATCTCCACACCCGTGGGCTGGACAATCTTCAGAGCTTCGTCGAAGTGCTTCTTTTCTACCTTGTAGTCGCAGGTCTTGTCATCGATCTTGCAGGCTCCACTCAGGACATACTCGCGGATGGCCAGCATTACTGCCTCATTGACGACTGCACCCAGGTCTGCACCGGAATATTTTACAGTCGACTTGGCCAGCTCTTCCACCTTGACGTCTTCCGCCAGAGGTTTCTTGGCCATATGGATCTTCAGGATCTGCTGGCGTGCCTGCTCATCAGGCAGGCCGATCTCGATGAGCCGGTCGAATCGGCCGGGGCGCAGCAACGCCGGGTCGATGATATCCGGCCTGTTGGTGGCAGCGATCACCATCACGCTGTTCAGGGATTCCAGGCCGTCCAGCTCCGTCAGGATCTGCGATATCACGCGCTCGGTGACGTGCGAGTCGCTGCTTGCCCCGCCTCTGGAAGGAGCAATCGAGTCGATCTCATCCAGGAAGACCACAGACGGTGCCGCCTGTCTTGCCTTTCGGAATGTCTCACGTACAGCCTTCTCGGATTCGCCCACCCACTTGTTCAGGAACTCCGGCCCTTTGATGCTGATGAAATTGGCCTGGCTCTCTGTAGCTACAGCCTTGGCGAGCATGGTCTTGCCTGTGCCGGGCGGCCCGTAGAGCAGAATGCCGCGAGGAGCCTTGGCATCCATATGCTCGAAGAGCTTGGCGTAGGTCAGAGGCCACTCTACAGACTCTATCAACTGCTGCTTGACGTCAGCAAGGCCTCCGATATCGTCCCAATGCACATTGGGCGATTCCACCATGACCTCACGCATGGCAGACGGGTCCATTTCGCGCAATGCCGCCAGGAAGTCGTCGTTGTTAACCTCGATCTTGTTGAGGGTCTCGACAGGTATGGATTCAACTTCCAGATCTATTTCAGGCAGCACGCGGCGGATAGCGCGAATGGCAGCTTCGCGGGCGAGCGCGGCCAGGTCAGCGCCGACGAATCCGTGTGTTACATCGGCCAGCTTCTCCTGGTTCACGTCCTTGGAGAGAGGCATGCCCCTGGTATGTATCTGCAGTACCTCCAGACGGGATTGCCTGTTGGGAACACCGATCTCTATCTCCCGGTCGAATCTGCCCGGCCTGCGCAGAGCAGGATCAATGGAGTCGGGCCGGTTGGTAGCTGCAATGACCACCACTTTTCCGCGCGTCTCCATGCCGTCCATGAGGGCCAGCATCTGAGCCACGACCCGCCGCTCTACCTCGCCCGTCACCTCTTCTCTCTTGGGCGCAATGGAGTCGATCTCATCGATGAGGATAATGGAGGGAGCGTTCTCCTCAGCGGTCTTGAAGAGCTGGCGCAGCTTCTCCTCAGACTCGCCGTAGTACTTGGACATGATCTCCGGGCCGCTTAAGGTCTCGAAGTGAGCGTTGGTCTCGGACGCCAGGGCTTTAGCGAGCAATGTCTTGCCAGTGCCGGGCGGCCCGTAGAGCAGAACGCCTTTGGGGGCCTCGACACCCAGCCGCTCGAAGAGCTCGGGGTGCTTCATGGGTAGCTCTATCATCTCTCTGACCTTCTTGATCTCGGCAGAGAGGCCTCCAATATCCTCGTATCTAACCCGGGTCCCTGCTTTCTCTTCTTTGGCCGGTTTATCGGAGATCTCAATCTTGGTCCGATCGCCTATAACTGCTGCATCTTTGGAGGGCGCGACACGGGTGGCCATGAGCTCAATCTTACGGCCCATGACCGAGATCTCAATGATGTCTCCCCGGGTGATGACTCGGCCTTCCATATACCTCTTCAGGTACTCCTCGCCGCCGGTGATGCGCAGAGGTACCGTGGGCGCGAAGACCACAGATTCCGCCGTAGTGGCTTGTGCAATCTTTAAAGGCACTTTATCGTCTATGCTCACGCCAGCGTTCCTGCGTGTGTTTCCGTCCAGACGAACGATCCCGGTGCCTGTGTCATCAGGGTAGCCGGGCCAGAGCAAGGCTGCCGTCTTCTTCTTTCCCTGAATGCTGACCACATCACCGGCCTGCCAGCCCATCTCGCTGAATACTGCCGGATCAACTCGGGCGATACCCCGTCCTACATCCGTAGGGCGCGCTTCAATAACTTTAAGTGTAATATCTCCTGTCATCAAAATTCTCCAATATGTTTGGTCTCCGTAAGCTTAAATAATTTTTTAATCTTTGCCACTTTTCGATCCCAGATACCTAAATTCCGTTCTTCGAACAGAGAGCATCTCGCCAGGAAGTATATACCTGGGAGACTGCAGCCTGCAAACCTCGATTATTCCTATCTGGGTCATTGATACTTAATATTACTAACTTCTAGTTAGTGTATCATCAGTATTTAAAT
>Ga0209745_1002705_pt1 | contig 9991 bp, 8 predicted proteins | sample BarGraNGADG00312_FD_184495 | JGI IMG/M metagenome (GOLD analysis project Ga0209745, IMG submission 184495) | Arctic peat soil microbial communities from Barrow, Alaska - Barrow Graham LP Ref core NGADG0004-312 (SPAdes) (version 2) | ecosystem: Environmental > Terrestrial > Soil > Wetlands > Peat ... | reverse complement strand
TCGTTCGGGTGGATCGCGACGCCGCCGAGCAGCGCGGCGTGCTCGCGCACGACCCGGTCGGTCCACCGCGCGGCGCCCAGGTCGCACCCGATCTGCACCATGCGCGACACGCCGACGGCGGCCGCCCGGGCGATCTGCGCCGCGAGGGTGGGCGCCTCCTCGCCGTCCGGGAGCTCGGCACCGGTGTCGAGATGGGTGTGGTTGTCGACGACGGCGAGCGGCAGCGGCTCGGGGTCCGTCGGCCAGCTGCGGTCGCGCGGTCGGTGGCTCACGGGCGCTCGCTCACGCCAGCACGTCCGCCGGGTCATCGAGCCGCGGGAACAGCGAGGCGCCCTTCGTCACCCGGGTCCCGGCGGGCAGCTGCCCGAACACGGCCGCGCCGGCCACCGGCTGCGCGCCGAGCGCGCCGAGCGCGCCCTGCGCGCCGAGCAAGGTCCACAGCTCGGCGGCGGCCTTCGGCATGACCGGGTGCAGCAGGACCGCGAGCGCGCGCAGAGCCTCCGCCGATGTGACCAGGATGGTGGCGAGGCGACCACCCTGGCGGAACCCGGCGGCCGCCCTCTCCGCAGGGTTCTTGGCGACCTGCCACGGCTCCTGCGCCGTGAGGTACCCGTTCGTCGCCTCGACGAGCGTCCAGATCGCGGCGATCGCCTCGTGCAGCGCGAGCCGGTCGATCGCGTCCTCGGCGTCGACGACGGCCTTCACCGCGACGTCGGCCAGCGCGGTCTCCGCCGGTCCCGGTCCCCCGGTGGCGGGCAGCGCGCCGCCGAAGTACTTCGCGACCATGGCCGCGACGCGGGAGGCGAGGTTGCCGAAACCGTTCGCGAGCTCCGCGGTGTAGCGCGCGGACAGGTCCTCCCAGGAGAAGGATCCGTCCTGACCGAACGGGATCGCGCGCAGGAGGTAGTACCGGAACGCGTCCGAGCCGAAGTGGTCGATGATCTGGCTGGGTGCGATGCCGGTGAGCTTGGACTTGCTCATCTTCTCGCCGCCGACGAGAAGCCAACCGTGCGCGAAGACTCGTCCAGGCAGCTCCAGGCCCGCCGCCATGAGCATCGCGGGCCAGATCACCGCATGGAACCGCAGGATGTCCTTGCCGACGAGGTGGACGTCGGCGGGCCACGTGCGCCCGAACCGCGCCCTGTCGTCCGGGTCGTCGCTGCCGTAGCCGACGGCGGTGGCGTAGTTGAGCAGCGCGTCGAACCACACGTAGAGCACATGCGTGGTGTCCCACGGGATCGGGATACCCCAGTCGAACGTGTTGCGCGAGATGGACAGGTCCTGCAGACCCTGCCGCACGAACGCGAGCACCTCGTTGCGGGCGCTGGCGGGCTGCACGAAGGTCGGGTTGGCCTCGTAGTAGTCGAGCAGCGGCTGCGTGTACGCGCTCATCCGGAAGAAGTAGTTCTGCTCGGACAGCATCTCGACCGGCGTGCCGTGGATGGCGCAGACCTGCTGGCCCGCGTACTCGCTCGTGCCGGGGACGAGGTCACCCGGGAGCTTGTACTCCTCACAGGGGACGCAGTACGGCCCCTCGTAGCTACCGGCGTAGATCTCGCCCTTGTCATGGAGGTCCTGGATGAAGGCCTGGACGCGGACGACGTGGCGGGCCTGCGTGGTCCGGATGAAGTCGTCGTTCGCGACGTCGAGCACGCCCAGGACAGGCTTCCAGGCCTGCTCGACGAGCCGGTCCGCCCAGTCCTGCGGGCTCACGCCGTTCGCCTCGGCGGTGCGCATGACCTTCTGGCCGTGCTCGTCCGTCCCGGTCAGGAACCAGACCGGCTCCTGCCGCTGGCGGTGCCAGCGCGTGACCATGTCGCCAGCGACCGTCGTGTAGGCGTGCCCGATGTGCGGGGCGTCGTTCACGTAGTAGATGGGCGTGGTCAGGTAGAAGGACGTACGGGGCTCGGGCATGGGGTCATCGTAGGGCGGGGCTCACGGCCGACGGGGTCGGCACCGGCGAGCACCGCGACGGTCGGGGACTGGCCAGGGCGGGTGCGGGCGGGATCAGGGGAGCAGGGTCAGGCCCTTGCGGAGGCCGCGCACCGCCTGCGAGATCCGCTGCTCGTTCTCGATCAGCGCGAACCGCACGTACTCGTCACCGCCGGGTCCGAAACCTGCCCCGGGCGAGACAGCCACGTCGCAGTCACGCACCAGCTGCATCGCGAAGTCGATCGAGCCCAGGTGCCGGTACGCCGGGGGGATCCGCGCCCACGCGAACATCGTGCCGCGGGGCCGGCGGATGTCCCACCCGATCCGGTCCAGCCCGTCCACGAGCGCGTTCCGCCGCGACTCGTACACCGCTTTGATCTGGGCCGGGTACTGCCCCGCCTCCTGCAGCGTGACGGTCGCCGCGATCTGGATCGGCTGGAACGTGCCGTAGTCGAGGTAGCTCTTCAGCTTCGCGAGCGCGTCGACCACGTCGGACCGCCCCACGAGGAACGCCACCCGCCAGCCCGCCATCGAGAACGACTTCGTCATCGAGTACAGCTCGACCGCGACCTCCTTGGCGCCTTCGCACTGCAGGATCGACGGCGGCCGCCAGCCGTCGAACGACAGGTCGGCGTACGCGAAGTCGTGCACCAGCACCACCTCCCGCTCCCGCGCCCAGTCCACGAGTCGCTGCAGATCGGCGAGCTCGACTGTCGTCGTGGTCGGGTTGTGGGGGAACGAGAGCACGACGACGCGCGGCTTGGGCCAGCCGAGCTCCCACGCCTCCATCACGCGGTCGATGTGCCCCGCGCCGTCGATCCCGTCGCCGATGGGAACCTGCCGCGCGTCCGCCCCGGCGATGTAGGGGCCCCAGATGTGGATGGGGTAGCTGGGCGTCGGGACGATGGCCGCGTCCCCGGGTTGGAGCAGCACCCACATCAGGTGGCTGAACCCCTCCTTCGCGCCGATCGTCGAGAGCACCTCGGTGTCGGGGTCCAGCTCGACCCCGAACGACCGCCGGTAGTGGTCCGCGAGCGCCTCGCGCAGCTTCGGGATGCCGCGCGACGACGAGTACCGGTGGTTGCGCGTGTTGTGCGCCGCCTCCGCCAGCTTCTCCACGGCGATCGCCGGCGAGGGCAGGTCGGGGTTGCCGAAGCCGAGGTCGACGACGTCGCGACCCGCGCGCCGGGCCTCGAGCTTGCTTGCTTCGATGATCGTGAAGGCGTAGGGCGGTAGGCCCGGGATGCGGCGGAACTCCATCTCTCGACGCTAGCGTGTTCCCCCGACCGACACCCGTGCCCCAGGAGGACGACCATGAGCAGCACGACCGCCCACCCGAGCGCCGCACCCACGCGCGTCCCGACGCGCCGGGCGCTGATCGTCGTCGACGTGCAGCCCACGTTCTGCGAGGGTGGTGAGCTTCCCGTCGCGGGTGGGAACGCGGTCGCCGAGAGCATCGCCCGCTACGCGAGCGAGCACCGCGACCGTTACGACCTGATCGTGACCACGCAGGACTGGCACATCGATCCCGGCCCCCACTTCGCCCGACCGCCGGCCGTCCCGGACTTCGTCGACACGTGGCCCCCGCACGGCATCGCCGGCACGACCCCGGCCGAGCTGCATCCCGCGCTCGCGGACCTGCGCCCCGACGCCAGCGTGAAGAAGGGTGCGTTCGTCGCGGCCTACTCGGGCTTCGACGGGATCGACACCAAGGGCCGGTCCCTGCGGTCGGTCCTGGCCGACGGCGAGATCACCGACGTCGACGTCGTCGGCATCGCCGAGTCGCACTGCGTCCGGGCCACCACGATCGACGCGCTCGGCCTCGGCCTGCGGGCCCGTGTGCTGACCGACCTCACCGTCGCCGTGACCCCCGAGCAGGGGGACGCTGCGCGCGCGGCGATGGCCGCGGCCGGCGCTCAGCTCACGGGGTCGGACGTGCTCTGACAGCGGTCGCCTCAGGGCCGCGCGGGCCTGGACCGCTGCGCGATGGCCGCGGCGTAGAGCTCGCGCTTGCCGACGCCCGCGGCCGCCGCGACCTCCGCCACCGCGTCCTTGAGCCGCTCCCCGCCGTCGGCCCGCGTGAGGACCTCCGCGACGACGTCGGCGACCGCGGCGGTCCGCGGGGGCGCGCCGGCGACGACGATCGATATCTCGCCGAGCATCTCACCCGCCGCGGCCCACGCCGCGAGCTCAGCGAGCGGGAGCCGGACGACCTCTTCGTAGGTCTTGGTCAGCTCTCGGCACACGGCCGCCGCCCGGTCGGCCCCGAACCCGTCGACCATCGCCGCGAGCGTGGCCGCGAGCCGGCGCGGGGACTCGAAGAACACCATCGTGCGGCGCTCACCGGAGAGGTCGGCGAAGGCGCGCACCCGCTCGCCGACCTTGCGTGGCGGGAAGCCCTCGAAGCAGAAGCGGTCGGTCGGCAGGCCCGAGAGTGCGAGCGCCGTGAGGACCGCGCTCGGGCCGGGCGCCGCCGTGACCGGCAGCCCTGCCTCGACCGCCGCGGCCACGACGCGGAAGCCCGGATCCGAGACGGTCGGCATGCCCGCGTCGGTGACGACCAGCACGGTCCCGCCGCCGCGTACGACGTCGAGCAGCTCGGTCGCGCGCGCGATCTCGTTGTGCTCGTGGTAGCTCACGACCCGACCGCCGATGCTGACGCCCATCCGCGCTGCGAGGCCGCGCAAGCGTCGGGTGTCCTCCGCGGCGACGACGTCGGCCTCCGCGAGCAGGCGACGCAGCCGCAGCGAGGCGTCCTCGACGTCGCCGATCGGGGTCGCGGCAAGGACGAGGCGGCCGGCGGTCATGGCGCCAGCCTCCCACGGCGCCCCGCACCTACGATGTTCGCGTGACGATGAGCCAGGGGTCAGGCGACCCGCAACGCCCGTCCGTGCGCGAACAACCGGCCGAACCCGCAGCACCCGCAGCACCCGCCGAGCCGGCCGAGACTCGCTTGCTGCGCCGCCTCCTCGGCGACGCAACCCTGCGCCTCGGCATCACGGCCCGAAGCCGTCTTGGGGGTTGGCTCGGCCCGCTGCTCGTCACCGTCCTCGCGGCCCTCGCCCGGTTCCCGAACCTCGGCCGCCCGCACGCGCTCGTCTTCGACGAGACCTACTACGTCAAGCAGGCGTACACCCTGCTCAAGGTCGGGTACGAAGCGAGCTGGGGGGCCGACGCCAACAAGGCGTTCGAGGCCGGCAACCTCGACACCTTCCTCGCCCGGGCCGACTTCGCCGTCCATCCGCCGGTCGGCAAGTGGATGATCGCGCTCGGCATGCAGATCGCCGGGCCGGCCAGCTCGGTGGGCTGGCGTCTGGCGGCCGCCGTCGTCGGCACCCTCAGCGTCCTGATGCTCGCGCGGATCGCGCGCCGGCTGTTCGCCTCGACGCTGCTCGGCACGATCGCGGGCGGCCTGCTCGCCGTCGACGGCGAGGCCATCGTGCACTCGCGCACCGGCCTGCTCGACGGCTTCGTGATGTTCTTCGCGCTCGCGGCGTTCGGTGCGCTCATCCTGGACCGCGAGCAGGCCCGACGACGGTTGGCCCGGCTGGTCGCAGCGCGGCTCGACGCCGGACTCGTCCTGTCCGGGTGGGGCCCACGCCTCGGGATCCGCTGGTGGCGGGTCGCCGCGGGCGTGCTGCTCGGACTGACGATCGGCACGAAGTGGTCGGGCCTGTACTTCCTGGCGGTCTTCGGCCTGCTCACCGTGACCTGGGACGTCACCGCGCGCCGCGCCGCCGGCGTCCGGCGCTGGTTCGGGGCCGGGTTCCTGCGCGACGGCGTCCCGGCGGTCCTGAGTATCGTGCCGCTCGCGGCCGTCACCTACCTCGCGACGTGGGTCAGCTGGTTCCGCTCCCCGGCTGCGTACGAGCGCGACTGGGCAGCCATACACCCTGGCCAAGGCGTCGCCTGGCTGCCCGAGTCGCTGCGCTCGCTCTGGAAGTACCACACGGACATGTGGCAGTTCCACAACAACCTGACGGCCACGCACGCCTACGCCGCACACCCGACCGGCTGGCTCCTGCAGTGGCGGCCGACGTCGTTCTACTACCAGACGCCGGTGCCGGCCCACGCGGCCTGCGGTGCCGACCGCTGCTCGCAGGCGATCACCTCGCTCGGCAACCCGATCCTGTGGTGGGCGGCCACCGCGGCCGTCGTCGCTGCCCTGTGGTGGCTCGTCCGCACGCGGGACTGGCGCGCCGGCGCCGCACTGTCAGGCATCGTCGCCGGGTGGCTGCCGTGGTTCGCGTACGCGCACCGCACGATCTTCACGTTCTACTCGATCGCGTTCGCGCCATGGATGGTCCTCACGCTCACGTACGCCCTCGGGAAGGCCCTCGGCTCGCCCGACGACGACCCGGTCCGACGGCGACGCGGCGCCTGGTGGGTCGTCGGCTACCTCGCGGCAGTCGTTGTCGTCAGCGCGTTCTTCTACCCGATCTGGACGGCGCAGGTGGTGCCGTACACGTTCTGGCAGCTGCACATGTGGCTGCGCAGCTGGATCTGAGGAGTCCCGGGCGGCCCTACCAGTCGACCTGCGGGCTGCGATGCCAGGCAAGGCCGCCGTCTTCCCACCAACGGGCGTGGCCGGCCACCCGGGCCCGGAAACCGTCCCAGTCGCGGTCAGCCGTCGACCAGGCCACCTCGGCGACCGCCGCGAGCCGCGGCAGCAGCATGAAGAACAGCTCGTCGGGCGTGCTGATCGTCTCGGTCCAGAGGGCGGCCTCGACACCGACGATCGACTCCGCGGGCAGGCCAGGGATCACCTTCGTCGGCTCCCACTCGTACGCGTCGCGCAGCTCGACGTGCCCGGCCCAGTCGAGCCCGAGCGCGGTCGACGCGTCGTACTTCATGTCGAGGTAGACCCGCGATCCGGGGGAGAGCAGCACCTTCGCGCCCGCGGCGGCGGCCGCCACGAACGGCTCCGGCGCGGCCCGGGTGTCCCAGTACTGCAGGACGACGCCGGGGTCGAGCGGCACCTGGGCGATCTCCTGCCACCCCACGACCTTCTTGCCCGCGGTGCGCACGATCCCCTGCACCGTGCGCACGAACCAGGCGTACTCGTCGGGCGCGATTGTGAACACCTCATCGCCACCGATGTGCACGTACTCCCCCGGCGTCATCGTGGCGAGGTCGGTGAACACGTCGGTGAGGAACGCCGTCGTCGCGGGCACGTCCCGGTGCAGCTGGCTGAAGCCCACACCGGTTCCGGTGTAGACCCCGGCGGCCGCGCCCGACCAGGTGAGCTCCCCATAGGCGTGCAGCGCCGCGTTGACGTGCCCCGGGACGTCGATCTCGGGAACGATCACGATGTTCCGGGCCGCGGCGTAGGCGACGAGGGCGGCATAGTCCTCCGCGGTGTAGAAACCGCCGGCGCCCCCGCCGACCTCGCTCTGCGCGGACCGCTCGGTGAGCGCCGGCCGCGTCGGCAGCGCGATCCGCCAGCCCTGGTCGTCCGTGAGGTGCAGGTGCAGCATGTTCAGCTTGTAGTCGCTCATCGAGCTGAGCACCCGCTTGACGAGGTCGACGCTGAGAAAGTGCCGCACCACGTCCAGACCCAGTCCACGCCACGGATAGCGGGGCGCGTCCTCGATGACGACCGCCGGCACCTCGAACCAGCCGTCCGGGTCACCCACCACGAGCTGACGCAGCGTGGCCAGAGCGCGCACCAACCCCGCCGTCCGCGGCGCCGCGAGCTCGATCAGATCCTCGGTCACCCTCAGCGAGTACCGCTCCGCGGGGTCGGCGCGGGCCGGTCCGGCGTTCTGGTCGAGGACGAGCAGGATGATCCTGCCCTCCGCACCGGCGCCCATGATCAGGTCGATCGGGAACCCGACCCCGCGCCCGACGAGGTCGGCCGCCAAGACTCCGAGCGAGATCTCCTCGGGGGTGCTCCCGGTGACCAGGCGGAGCCCCGGTTCGAACTGGAAAGCCGGCCCCCCGGACACCTCGAGCGACACGGGGGCGGGGACGAGCGGGATAGCGTCAGGCAAGGTTCCTCATTCGCGGTGTCGTTCGTAGCTCGAGGCGCCGTCCGCCACGGTACCTACCGGACAGGTCAGCTGGTGCGCCACCGGTCGACCGCCTCGAGGCCGGCGGAGATCGCCAACGAGATCTCGCGGAGGGCACCGACCTGCTCGTCGGTGAGCGGGTCGAACACACCTGCCCGGACGGTCTCGACATGCTCGGGCGCGGCGGCGACCAGCACGTCCCAGCCGCGCTCGGTGAGCACGGCCACATGTCCGCGACCGTCCGTCAGGTGCCGTTCACGGCGCACCCAGCCGGCCTCCTCGAGCCGCGACACGGCGTGCGACGTCCGCGACGCCGAGACGTTGAGAACCCCCGCGAGCTCGCTCATGCGCAGCGACCGTCCCTCGGACTCGGAGAGCATCGCGAGGATCATGTAGTAGGCGTGCGGCATGGCCGACTTCGCCTGGAGCTGACGGTCGAGGACGGCCTGCAGCGTGCCGGTCATCTCGATCAACGCGCGCCAGGCGCGCTGCTGCTCATCGGTCAGCCACCCGGTATCCCTCACCGCGTCATCGTAGGACGCAGGCACGGACGCGGGCGCGGGCGCGGGCGGTACCTGATCGTCCCCAGCCAGGCGCGCCGGGGCGTGAGACGATCAGGTACCGCCTGGCGCCGGCCGGGTCACGTCGGCGCGAGGAGCACGTATGTCGGCATGGGCCGACCACGCGATCTGGTGGCACGTGTACCCCTTGGGGTTCACCGGGGCGCCGCAGGTCGCACCGACGTCGGGCACCCCCGTGCAGCACCGGCTGAGCCGACTGACCGGCTGGCTGGACTACGTCGTCGAGCTCGGCGCGAACGGGCTGCTCCTCGGTCCCATCTTCGCGTCGGAGACCCACGGCTACGACACGACCGACCACCTCCGGATCGACCCGCGGCTCGGGGACGACACCGACTGGGACGCGCTCGTCGCGCAGGCGCGCGGCCGTGGCCTGCGGATCGTGCTCGACGGTGTCTTCAACCACGTCGGGCGCGGCAATCCCCGGTTCCTCGCGGCGCTCGCCGACGGCCCTGGCTCGCCAGCGGGCGAGTGGTTCCGCTGGCATCCCGACGCGTCGGGCGAGCTGGTACCGGAGACCTTCGAGGGCCACGGCTCGCTGGTCGCGCTCAACCACGCCAACCCTGCGGTTGCCGAGCATGTCGCCCGGGTGATGACGCACTGGCTCGACCGCGGCGCCGACGGCTGGCGCCTCGATGCGGCGTTCGCCGTCCCGGCAGACTTCTGGCGACGGGTCCTGCCGACCGTGCGTGCGGCGCACCCGGACGCGTGGGTGCTCGGCGAGATGATCCACGGTGACTACACCGCATACGTGGCCGCCTCGGGCATCGACTCGGTCACGCAGTACGAGCTCTGGAAGGCCCTGTGGAGCTCAGTCCTCGACCGCAACCTGTTCGAGCTCGCGTGGGCGCTCGAGCGCCACGACGCGTTCGCCCAGGACTTCCTGCCGCTCACGTTCGCCGGGAACCACGACGTCACGCGGATCGCCAGCCAGCTCGACGACACCCGGCACGTCACGCACGTGCTCGCGGTGCTCTTCCTCGTCGCCGGCACACCCGCGGTGTACGCCGGGGACGAGCAGGGCTTTCGCGGCGTCAAGGAGGAGCGCGAAGGCGGCGACGACGCGATCCGGCCGACCTTCCCCGACGGACCCGGGGGACTCGCCCGCGACGGGTGGCCGCTCTACCGGGAGCACCAGCGACTCATCGGGTTGCGCCGCAACCACGCGTGGCTCGCGCACGCACGGACCACGGTGCTGCACGTCACGAACGAGCAGCTCGTGCTCGCGGCCGAGTCGCCCGACGACGACGCGCGCCTCGTGCTCGCGCTCAACCTGGCCGACGAGCCGTTCGCGCCACCGGTCCCGCTCGGGAAGCGGCTCCTCACCTCGGGCGACGACGCCGGCGCCGAGCCCGGTCAGGTGGCGCCCCACGGGTGGGCGGTCCACCAGGGCTAGCTGGACGGTCCAACCCCGCAGGATCGGATCGGTGCAGGGCTGGGTGCAGCGAACGCACAACGAACGCACGACAA
>Ga0209745_1002704_pt1 | contig 9994 bp, 12 predicted proteins | sample BarGraNGADG00312_FD_184495 | JGI IMG/M metagenome (GOLD analysis project Ga0209745, IMG submission 184495) | Arctic peat soil microbial communities from Barrow, Alaska - Barrow Graham LP Ref core NGADG0004-312 (SPAdes) (version 2) | ecosystem: Environmental > Terrestrial > Soil > Wetlands > Peat ... | reverse complement strand
GCCCGACGTTGGCCCGGTCCGGTCATACTTTAGAATTGCACGGCCCCGTGGATAGAACCGCGGGGCCTTACGATTCCCCCCCAACCACCCAGCGTGCCAGCATCCGCGCCACCTCATCCGGGCCTGGCAGGGAGGGCTGAGCGCCGGGCCGGGTGCAGGCACAGGCCCCGGCCGCGCTGGCGTATCGGGCCGCCTCCTCCAACGACTCCATGCCCCGATAGTGGGAGGCCAGCGCCCCGACGAAGGCGTCTCCGGCGGCCGTGGAGTCAACCGCCTCCACAGGGAAGCTGGGGATCGACCGAACCCCTCGGCTGTCTATCAGCAGTGATCCTCTCGCCCCCAGGGTGACAACCACGGCCTCGGGTCCGCGGCTCAGGAGGCGGGTAGCAACCGCGCCCTCCTGCCCGTTGGGGACTGGGACTCCGGCGAGAACCGCCAGCTCCGTCTCGTTCACCACCAGAAGCGTCACCCTGGAGAGCAGACCCCCCAGGTCGGCACGAGCAGGGGCGGCGTTGAGCAGGAAGGGCACTCCCGCTCCGCGGGCTATGGCGGCAGCCGTGGATATCGCCTCCAGAGGGGTCTCCAGCTGCGCCACCAGCAGATCCGACCGGGCGATCAGGTCGGCATCGGCGGACACGGAGTCCGGGGTCACGCAGCCGTTAGCCCCCGAGGCAACGGCGATGATGTTCTGCCCTCGCCGCTCCACGACGATCAGGGCCACGCCCGAAGGGGTGGTGAGCCGTCGAACCCTGCGAACGTTAACGCCCGCTTCCCGAGCAGATTGCAGCAGCCGGCGGCCATGGTCGTCCAGCCCCACGCAGCCCAGCATAGCGACTTTGGCCCCAAGCCTTGCCGCGGCCACCGCCTGGTTGGCCCCCTTGCCCCCGCTGGCCGTGAGGAAATGCTGCCCCATCACCGTCTCTCCAGCCACTGGAAGGCGATCCACCCTGACCACCAGGTCCATATTCAGGCTGCCGAGCACGACAACTCGGTTCGGCCGCGCCCTGCGGCGTCCGGGAACTGGCACCATCATCAACCTCTCAAGAAAGGTCGGCCCCCTAGGGCCGGTTGGCCGGAGTATGCGACAGGCCGGGACCGGTGTCAACAGCAAGATGTCCTACTATTTGGCATGAGACGGCGACGGGGGAAGGATGAGACAGCTTCCCAACCGATGGGCGAAGTTGAACCGCCCGAGGGGAAGCGGGAGCACCGAAAGGAGCAGCCGGTGATCAAGTGGATCGCCTCGACATGACCCTGCACGGGTTCCCGACCGCCAGGACCCTTGCCGGCACATCCCTCGTGACGATGCTCCCGGCGCCGATTGTGGTGTCGTCCCCGATGCTCACGCCGGGGCAAATGATCGCCCCCGCCCCGATCCACACGTTGTTCCCGATCCTGATCGGAGAGGCCATCTCCCGCCCGGCACTCCTGAGCTCCGGATCGAGCTGGGGCAAGGTTCGATCCACCGCACGAGATGGGGATCCCGATGCCGGCCTAGCTGATGGGAAGGTGGAAGCTGGCCACGAGCCCCTCCCGGATGTACTTGACGGCTATGGCCGCCAGCAGCAGGCTTATTACCTTGGAGGCCGCCCGCAAGCCGTTGCGGCCGAACAGCCGGGTCAGGTCGGTGGCACGCCGGAAGAGGCTCCATGCGATCAGCATGCAAACCAGCAGGGCGATCACGGTGGGCAGCGCCCCGTAGCGGTCCACCTGGACGAGCAGGGTGGTGAGGGTCGCCGGCCCCGCCAGCAGCGGCGTCCCGATGGGCACCACACCGAAGTCGCGGCGCGACACCATTCCCCCGGACTCGTGGCCACCCCCGGACACGAGGTCGGTGATAGCCAGCACCAGCAGCACCACCCCGCCGGCGATCAAGAAATCGGGTACCCCCACCCCCAGCACATACAGCAGCCAGTTGCCAGCAACCAGGAAGACCAGCCCCACGGCCAGGGCCGTTATCAACGCATCTCGAAGCTGCCGCCTCCGCTCCACCGGTGGCATGTCCACCGTCCAGCCGACGATCAGCGGCACGGCACCCACCGGGTCCATGGCGACGAAGAGGGGCACGAACACACCCAGTGCCAGGGTCACGAAGCCGGAGAGAGCACGAAGATCCATACCAAGACCATCCAGAAGAAGGTTGTGGATCAAGTATAGCAGCAACGATCAACGAGAACGCCGATCCGAACGTTGTGACCGACCTGCTGTACGGCCTGGAGAGGATGCTCCCCTCGGACGGACCCTGCATACCGCCACTTCGAGGGGAACTCTGCGGCTCACCTGAAGGCGAGCCTGATGGGCTTTTCCCAACAGGTGATGGTGCAGGGCGGACGGCTGGCGATGGGGCAGTGGCAGGACGTAATCTTCTGCGAGTTCGACGGCCCCCGCCGCAGGCAGCTTTTTGTGGAGTTTGCGCCGATCCACGGGCACCAATAATGCTATTTCTTATGTGCTTCCCCCTGAGGAGATAGCCATGATCGGACTCGGCCGTTTCCCCGGGGGTTAGCACTGTGCAGCAAAGCGTTGTCCCCCATGAGGGGTACGGGATGAACACTTTAGACGTGCTGAAATACGGCCACCATACAGTGCTCCAGGCCCTGGAGGGGCTGCCAGAATCGGAGTGGGGGACCGGCGGCGTGTGCGGCGTGTGGTCAGTCAAAGACGTCGTGGCCCACCTGGCATCTTACGAGGAGGTGCTGGTTGAGATCCTCACCTCTCTCTCGAGCGGCGGACCCACGCCGCTGCTGGACCAGTTCAACGATAGAGGTCGCGACTTCAACGCCATTCAGATACCGCTTCGCCAGGGCAAGACCCCCGCAGAAGTGCTGGCCGGGTACAGCCACGCCCACGACCGGGTCATGGAACTGACCTCCAAGATCCCCGCGGATACACCGCGGAGGCCGGGCACCATCCCCTGGTACGGGATGGAGTACGCCCTGGACGACTTCATCGTCTACGCGAACTACGGGCATAAGCGGGAGCATGCATCCCAGATTGCCGTCTACCGCGACCACATTCAGAAGTAGCACTCGGTTTCTGACTTGGGCTCTCGGACGACGAGGCCCACGACGTGCCGTCTCGGGGCCGTGCTCGCGGGGGCGCCCGATCGAGTACAGAATAACGGCCCCCATTCTGGTCATTGCAGGGAGAGACCACAATGTATGGAACAGTCGCACGGATCAAAGCCAAGCCGCAAATGGAAGAGAGGATGACGGACCACCTGAGTGAGTATGAGCGAGAGAAGGTTCCCGGGCAGGTGGCATCCTACGTCTACAGGACTGACAAGGACCCTAACGAATTCTACCTGGTAGTCCTGTTCGACAGCAAAGAATCCTACTGGGCCAATGCCCAAAGCCCCGGACAGGACGCCAGATATCGGAAGTTGCTGGACATGCTGACCGAGGAGCCTGAGTGGCACGATGGCGAGGTGGTATTCTCGCAGCTATTCTCGAGCCAGGGCTCGTCAACCAGGTAGCAGGGAGCGTCTCACGCCCCCTGGGGATGGGAGGGGACTCATCTACTGGTGATGGGTCCCCTTCATGTTGCAGTGCACCGATCGTGCTCGGCCCCAACCCCCCAGAACCCAACACCGCTGCACTCAACGAGACACGCACCCCCTCTTGAGGTCTCCGCGAGGAGTGCTAGTTCCTCGGCCGCCATGGGCCCCCCACTCCCCTGAGCCCTTCGGGTCCCACCACGAGTTCGACGGCTCGCTGGGGTGAAGAAGATTCCCGCCCACGGGGTTCACCGTGGAACCTGTAGTCGTGCTTCCGCAAGTACTCCCGCAGCTCGGAGGTCAACTCCTCCAGGGGGGCGGCCACGAGCCGCGCCAGGGCTCGCGCCTTCGAGGGTTCCGAGCAGGAGAGCGCCAGGCGCAGGTGGGGTATGCAGAGCCTGGAGGACTCGGGACGGCTCGGGCCGACTCTAAGAGGGGCTAGCTCGGCGCTGTCCGCCAGGAATTGGGCATATCCGACAGTAACCCGGTTCATCTGGGTTTCCACCGGGCAGCCCCGTTCACGCAGCATGCGATCGCCCTTTGGCGCTGCCTCCGGTCCAAGCCCCACCATGGCAAGGATCGAAGGCTGCTTCGTCCCGATGTCGGGCGCCCACTCCGTCACCCTTATGATCGCCGAGAGCCGCGCCTGCTCCATGACCTTCCGGCCTGTCTCTGGACGCGCTGAATCAAGGATCTGCCGGGCGTGGTGGCTGCACAGAGTGGCCGCCTCTTCAGCGGCTCCGGCTTCAAGGCGCACCAGTTCCGCGGCTGCCGTGCGAAGCATCAGGTGACAGATGGGACACCCGTCGTCGGGGGTCAAGGCCAACTCGCCGGCATCAGGCTCCACCCAGCCTTCTTCATCGCCAATGAGTGAAGACGGTGTTGCTCTCCGATCCGGCAACGCCCCCACGGCACCGAACAGCATTTCGGCGGGGGAGGCAAGGGCTTGGTCGCTCCCCTCACCTTCTCCCAGGCCGGCGCGAAGATACGACAGCGCCGTCTCGAGGAGCGACGCGCGGTCTCCAAGCGTTACCGTTCGCCCGAGGGCACGGGTGAGGTGGGGCAGGCACAACCCACCCGAGTGGCGGTAGGCGGCCGAAAAATCGGCCTCGGAGAGGTGAGCCAACAGAGTGGACAGATACCGGTCCTCGCTCTCCTGAAGCGCCTGGCACGCCAGGCAGGGAGCCCCCGGCAAGAGTCTCCCAGCCAGCCGGTCGCCCGAGATTCCGCCTCGCCGCAACCTCTCGACCAGGCTCGGGCTGTGGTCGATCATCTGGCCGACCAGGTGGCTCAGCACATCCGCGTACAGGATGGCAACGGTAAAAGGGCCGGAGGGGCGGCGCAGGAGCTGCCAGGCGTGATGGGAGCAGAAGCCGAGGGATGCTCGGAGATGGTCTCTCAGTGCCAGGTCGTTGACAGACTCGTAGGCAAAGCTTTCAAGGTAGCCGGACACCGAGGCCAGGGACAGCCGGCACACGGGACAGCCCGGGGAGTCCAGCGTCTCACGCAACTGGTAGAAGATGGTATGCCTGGTGGGACGCTTGGGCCTGGAGATAGCTGTCACCCCTGAACCGGCCCCCCGATCGAGACGGGGCAGCTTTCCGGCGCTGAGACGTTGCCAGTAGTATCAGGCATGGGATTGCCGATGGAAAGGGGCCGCGAGGGCCTGGCAGACTTCACCGGGGATCCAAGAGTAGGGCGCACCATGCTCCCACCCCTCACCCGGGAATTGACGCCTCGCACCCGCGAGTGCTACGCTGGCGCCAGCTTGTGGTTGCGTCTAGGGTTCCGCTCCCGCCCAATGGAGTCCACCCACAATCAGGGTCGAGAGGTCCGGACCGAGCGACGCCATGGCTCACCCCTTCTGGGTCGGCCGTACAACTGACGGCACAAAAGGCTTGAGGTTCCAGTTTACCTGTGCCCTGCAACGGATGCAGGCCAGGAAGTGGAAAGGAGCCCGGCCTTGACCTCCTCAGAAGGTGCCCCAAAGACAGCTGCAGTCACGAAAAGCGCGGATAGAGCCGCCCGCCTCTCCTTCTTTGCCTGCTGCGCCACTCACCTGGTGCAGGACGGCCTCATGGCGGCAGTCTATCCCCTTCTCCCCATGATCGCGGCAGACCTCCAGCTCAACTACGCCGCCGCCGGCTCCATCCGAACGGCGCTGGTGGCTAGCGCCAGCATGCTGCAACTCCCCGTTGCATACCTGGCCGAGTGGATCCCCGAGATTGCCCTCCTGGGCGCCGGCATGTGGTGGATGTCGCTGGGCTTCCTGGCGATCGCCGCCGCGGGCGGCTTCTGGTCGCTCCTCGCCATCATCACGGCTGCCGGGGTCGGAGGCAATGCGCAGCACCCCCTCGGAAGCGCCATCGTCTCCAAAGCCTACGAGTCGGCGGGTCGCAGCAGGGCGATCAGCACCCTCAATTTCGCTGGGGACCTGGGCAAGATGATCCTGCCCGCCATCGGCGGCATGATAGCCGTCGTCTTCGGCTGGCGGGGAGCGATGCTGGCGCTGGGTGCCATCGGCATCGCCGCCTCCATCGGATACTCCATCTCGGTCCGGGGCACCTTCGGCTCCATCCGGTCCGCAAAGTGGGGCGGCGAGAAGGTGAGCGGCTGGGGCGTCGAAAAGCCATTCAGCTTTGCCCTCCTCTGCGCCATCGGGATCATCGACAACGGCACTCGAGTTGGGGTGCTCACCTTCCTGCCCTTTCTGCTCATGGACAAGGGGCTGGACGCCGCCAGAACCAGCCTGCTGCTCACCCTGATCTTCACCTGCGGCGCCGCCGGAAAGCTGGGTTGCGGTTTCCTCGCCGACAGGTTCGGAAACGTCGGGGTGATCGTCATCACCGAGGCAGTCACCGCCCTGGCCACCCTGGCGGTTCTGCCCGTCGATCCGGTCCTGCTGATCCCCGTCCTTGTGGCCTTCGGCTTCGTCCTGAACGGCACCTCTTCCGTCCTCTACACTTCGGTGGCGGAGATGGTCCACGTGGACCGGCGAGCCCGCACCTACGGGCTCTTCTACACCCTCAGCCTGGGAGCCGGCGCTCTCGCTCCCCTGCCCTACGGCTTCCTCTCAGACGCCGTGGGTATCCAGGCTGCCTTCGTCGCCATCGCCGTCGTGACCCTGACAACCATCCCCATGGCGCTACTGATGAGGAGAGGCTAGTCCGTTGGCGGAGCGAAAATGGGGGTCACTCCGATCGTTACGCCGTCACCTGGAATTCGATCTTGCGGGTTTCGGTAACCCGAGTGGAGGCATCCAGCAGTTCCAGAGAGATCAGGACTCCCTGGGCATCGTAGTCAAGGATGATCCCAGGACGCTCCTCGTCACTCTCTGAGACAGGGACGTTCTCCTTGAAGATCACGCTCAGAGTGTCTGTGCCTGGATCGTAGGTGACCTTCATTCCTCTTCCTTCCAGTACTTAGCGATCTTGCTCGTGAGATAGACGGTGATAACATCGGCCGGGTGGCGGTCCACATCCACGAAAACCCTGACCAGGTACTCCCTGGACGGCGCCCCAAGAGTGATCCTTGATTGGAGGACTACCCTCCCCCGGCGCACCTGCTGCCTCTGCCCCGGAGCCGACAGTACCGAGCGCACAGCAGCCTCATCCGTCCGAGCGCCCTGTTCGGACCGACAGCAAGATCGCCAACCCACCAGCATCAGCAACCCACCCAGGCCAAGCGCTCCTCTCAATGTGCCCGTGGCGTCCACCATGGCCCCCGCCTCCAGAGGCTCACCGCTCCAGTGAGCGCAGCTGGGCCGCCAGATGGCCCCAGCCCCCAGGGGCTCACTTCTCAGCGCAGCTTGCCTCGCCCGAGGATCGGCCAGATCGCCTCGACCCGCCCTCCCCGATGCGCAATCAACTCATTGTGGAGGCAGGTGGTGGTATCCGAGTAGCCGATAATCCACTCGACGCGGTCACCCACCCTGACATGGTCGTTGGGCTCATCCAACTCGATTGCGCCGTGCTCGGCTGAGAGCTTCACGGCTTTGACCCCCGTCAGGGACTTGGGGCGAGGGACCGCCTCTTGCCAGGACATGGTCTTCTTCCCCGCATCGGTAACGATACGGTTCGTGGCCGAACGGCTGACCACGCTGGACATGACCGTCATGGCGAAGTCGTGCTTCACACCACGGGTCTCGTAGAAGATGTCCATGAAGACGGCACCACCAGCCTCGATCTCGGTGATCCCCGGTTGCTTCGCTGAGTAGTAGTAGTCGGCGCTTCCACCGCAGGAGACTATCTCCACGTCCAGGCCGGCCTGCCGGCAAAGCTCGGCGCTGTCGGTCAACTTCTTGATCGAGGTCGCCACCGCGGTCTCCTTCTCCACCGGATCCTTGATGCCGATGGTGTGGGCCTCCCAGGTCTGGACGCCACGGAAACGCAGATGGGGATATGCGGATACCCGCCTTGCCAGCTCAACCACCGGCTGCCCCGGTTCCACGCCGCACCTGTCCATCCCAACGTTGACCTCCACCAACACGGGGATGGTGGTCCCGAACTCCTCGGCGGCGGCGTTGAGGTCCGCCAGGGCGGCCGTGCTATCCACCAGGCATGTGACGTCCGCGTGCCGGGTGAGCGCCGCCAGACGAAGCGCCTTGGGACGCCCCACGATCTCGTTGGCGATGAGGATGTCGGTGATGCCGGCGGCGACCATCACCTCAGCCTCGCCCAGCTTGGCTACGGTGCAGCCGATGGCCCCGGCCGCGATCTCCTTGTGCACCAGGGCAGGGACCTTCTGGCCCTTGGCGTGGGGGCGCCAGCTCACTCCGGCGGCCGCGCAATAGTCGGCCATGCGCTTGACGTTCTTCTCAAACAGATCGAGGTCCAGGAGCAGGACGGGAGTATCGAGATCCAGGATCGATTGTCCAACAGTGATGTCTTCCACAACCTTCCTCCTTCGCGTCATCAGTCAATTCCACCGGGCCATTGAGTTGAACAGAATCTCTCAGTCACACTCGGCCATGGGGAGGCTATGCCCCCTTCATAGTAGGATCCAGAACGTCCCTCAGCCAATCTCCAATGCGGCTCACGCTCAAGGTAACGGTCATCAGGAAGAGGCCGGGGAAGGTGGCGATCCACCAGGCACTATCCAGGTACCCGCGCCCCTCGCCCAGCATGCCGCCCCAGCTCGGCGTGGGCGGTTGGATACCCAACCCCAGGAAGCTGAGAGTGGATTCCAGGATGATGGTTCTTGCCAAATCAAGGGTGCCCACCACGATTAGGGGAGAGAGGATGTTGGGGAGTATGTGTCGGAACATGATCCGCCAACTGTTGCCCCCCAGGCACCGGATCGACTCGACGAACTCCTTCTCCTTGACGCCGAGCACCTCCGCGCGGGCAATGCGCGCGTAGGTCACCCACCCGCTGATGCCGATCAGGATGATCAGATTAGCGAGGCTCGGCCCCAGGACTGCAATCACGGCGATAGCCAGGAGGATGAAGGGGAAGGCCAGCTGGATATCCGCCACCGTCATGATGACTTCGTCGAATGCCTTGCCAAAATAGCCCGCCAGTAGCCCCAGGAGGGTCCCGAAAACACCACCGAAGGTCACGGCGGCAAAGGCCACCAGCAGAGAGATGCGGCTTCCGTGGACTATTCGGCTCAGGACATCTCGTCCCAGCTGATCACTGCCGAAGAAGTAGAGCGGTTGCCCCTCCTCTATCCCGTCGCTGAGCCAGTACGGCGGCTGCAAACGGTAGTGCAGGCTCTGCTTCAGGGGGTCGTAGGGGGCTATCTGATCTGCCAGAAGCGCCATCAGCACGAAGCCAACGACCACGATCGCACAAACCAGGATCGTTATGGGGATGGAGCGAATCCGGGCGATCGATTTGGCGGAGCTACCTCTAGATCTTGTGCGGCCAGCGACTATCTCCATGCTCCCCAACCCCTAAGAGTAGCGGATTCGAGGATCCAGGAACCCGTACACCAGATCCACCGCAAAATTGATGAATACAAACAAGATAGCCGTCATGAAGACGGTGGCCTGCACGACAGCGTAATCCCGGTTGTAAATGGAGTTGATGGCCAAACGCCCGATCCCAGGCCAGGAGAACACCGTCTCGGTCACCACCGCACCCCCCAGCAGACCCCCCAACTGGATGCCCATGATGGTCACCACCGGAGCGCGCCCCACCAGATCTGCGGGGTCGTCCTCATAGGTGGGCCGCGCCGCCTCTTCCTCCTCGGCGTGCTGGATCTCCACCTTCCGCTCGAACTCCTCGGCCAGGATCATGATCGCGTCGTCCGAGAGGGACTGCGTGATGGTCACCATGTCACCGAGCTTCATCATGGTCTTGATGATCTCGCTGGCGCCGATATCAAAGGCGTCGGCGAAGTCCTTGACCGTGGCGCCGCTGGCCAGGGTCACCGGCGTTTCCATGCCCGGTACTGCCTTGCGCTTCGGCGCCGGCCGCTCTGCCTCCACCGGGGCGAGGCCGCCTCTACCCCTGTCACGGATCCCGGGCTTACCGCCAGGTTTCCGACCCGCCT
>Ga0209745_1002702_pt1 | contig 9999 bp, 8 predicted proteins | sample BarGraNGADG00312_FD_184495 | JGI IMG/M metagenome (GOLD analysis project Ga0209745, IMG submission 184495) | Arctic peat soil microbial communities from Barrow, Alaska - Barrow Graham LP Ref core NGADG0004-312 (SPAdes) (version 2) | ecosystem: Environmental > Terrestrial > Soil > Wetlands > Peat ... | reverse complement strand
TCCTTCACCTGGGCGACGAGCGCCTTCTCCACGGGGAGGCGTTCCATCGAAGAGGCGCCGTAGAAGCCGTGCACGCCCGTGGCGCGGTGCAGCACGTACTGCGCATCCGCGGGACTCGAGATCGGTCCACCATGCACCAGTACCACCACGTCGTCGCGCACCGAGCGCGCCGCGGCAGTCCACTCATCGATCGCTGTGACGCAATCGTCGAGCGTGCGTGCCGTTCGAGCACCGATGCTACCTCCCGTGGTGAGCCCCAGGTGGCAGACCAGAACGTCGGCGCCGGCGTCCGTCATCGCGATCGCATCCTCCGCCGAGAACACGTAGGGGGTGGTCAGCAGGTCGAGCGCTGCCGCTGAAGCGATCATGTCCGTCTCCAGCGAGAAGCTCATGCCGGTCTCCTCGAGGTTCTCCCGGAAGACGCCGTCGATGAGACCCACGGTGGGGAAGTTCTGCACGCCGGCGAAGCCCATGTTCTTGAGCTGGGGGAGCAGCACGTGCGGCTGGTAGAACGGGTCGGTGCCGTTGACGCCCGCGAGCACGGGTACGCGCTCGACGATCGTGAGGATCTCCCGGCCCATGTCGACGACGAGGTCGTTCGCATTGCCGTAGGCGAGCAGGCCGGAGAGTGACCCGCGGCCGGCCATGCGGAAGCGGCCCGAGTTGTAGATGACGATGAGGTCCGCGCCGCCCTCCTCCTCACACTTGGCCGAGAGGCCGGTACCGGCACCCGCGCCGATGATCGGGCGCCCCGAGGCGATCTTGGCCCTGAAGCTGTCGAGAATCCTTGATCGATGTGATGCTGGCATTACCTGGCTTCCTGTTTGGAGTTGTCGGACCGGATCATCGCGTCGAGCAGATCGACCATCGCGTCGGCGACCTCGGGATCATTCATGTCGGCGTCCAGCTCGACGAGCCGCACAGCCGAATCCTGGATGCCCGCCCGCACACCGTCAAACAGCGCGCGGTCGGCAAGCGGATCGTGGAACGCGGCGCCCTCCGTGTCGAGGGCGGAGACTCCACGGAGGGGAAGGACGACGGCGGTCGGACCGGTGGCCGCCGCGAGGCGCCTACCGAGTCGTGCGCCCAACTCCACGCACTCGGCGGCGGTCGTGCGCATCAGCGTGGTGGTCGGGTTGTGCTGGTAGAACAGGCGATCGGCGAAACGCGGGGGCACGGTCTCCCGAGGCCCGAAGTTGACCATGTCGAGCGCTCCGACGGAGACAACCTGGGGCACGCCGCGGCGGCCAGCAGCGGTGACCCGGTCCTCGCCGGCGTCGAAGATCCCGCCGACGAGGTTGTCTGCGAGTTCCGTGGTCGTCACGTCGAGCACGCCGGCGATGACTCCCTGGTCGACGAGCGACTCGAGAGTGCGACCGCCGGTACCGGTCATATGGAAGACGAGCACCTCGTAACCGAGCCCCTCAAGCCGCTCCCGCGCATGGGTGACGGCGGGTGTCGTGACCCCGAACATACTTGCGGCCACAAGGGGGCGCGTACCGGCCACCTCCGGAGCCGTGCCCGTCACCATCCCGACGACCGCGTTGGCGGCGTTGGCGAGAATGGGAATGGAGATCCGGTTGAGGCCGGCGACGTCGGTGACGCTCGGGAACAGCACGAGGTCGGTCTCGCGTACGTACATCTCGGTGCTTCCGGATGCCGCGGTCGAGACGATCACCTTCGGCACCCCGAGGGGCAGCGACCGGAACGCCTGCGCGGCCACGCTCGTGCCGCCCGTGCCACCGAGGGCGAGCGCCCCTTGGATGCGGCCCTCCTCGAACAGGCGGAGAACGATCTGCTCGGCACCCGCCGCCATGGTGGTGACGGCCGAACCACGGTCCGCCTCAGCCACAAGTTCGGCGAGCTGGCGCCCACCAGCCTCGGCAACCTCCTCGCGACTGACGTCGGCGACGAATGCCGGGGAGCCGAGCACGCCAGTGTCGACCACGATAGTGTCGACGCCACGCCCCAGGATCACGTCCCGAATGAACGCGTTCTCCTCGCCTTTGGTGTCGAGCGCACCGACGATCGCGATGGCAGGCATCCTCGTCTCCCCACTGCCGAATGTCACGGCGTTACTGTGCAACTGATACTGACGGGCTGCAATCACGAAGGAAAGGGCCATTGTGAAGCGATTGGCAGAGACCGTAGGCACGGCCCAGCTGATTCGGCTCCTAGAGGACTGGTCCACCGGCGATGGGGCACTGCACGTGTGCCTCGAACGCACTCTACGGGTGCTTGTCGCATCCGGGGAAATTCCCGCTGGCATCCGCCTGCCATCCGAGCGCTCGCTGGGGAACGCCCTGAACCTGAGCCGCAATACGGTGGCAAACGCCTTCGACACCCTGCGCGGCGAAGGCCTGTTCTCGAGCCGGCAGGGCGATGGAACGTACGTGACGTCCGGGGCATCGTCGTCCCGTCGTCGCGGGGAGGATCGACTCCACTCGTTCATCGCCGACCACGCCGAGGCGTCGCCATCGATCGACCTGCGCAGCGCCGCCCTGCCGGGCCTCGCGATGGTGGCCGACGAATTCGAGTCCTTTGACTACCGGATGTTGCGGAATCTCGTCAAGACGCACGGCTACCTGCCCTGGGGACTCCCCGCGCTCAGGCAGAGTGTCGCGGAGTACTACACCGACGCCGGCATGCCGACTTCGCTCGACCAGGTGCTCATCACCTCGGGCGCGCAGCAGGCGCTTCGACTGGCCGCCGCCTCGATCGCCTCGCCGGGCTCGACGGTGCTCGTCGAGGAGCCGACGTTCCGCGGGGCGATCGAGTCGCTGCGCACGCTCGGCGCGCACGTCGTCCCCATCCCCGACCTCGACGACCCGAACTTCTCGCAGCGCACGAGCTCGATGATCAGCCGCTTCAAGCCGGTGCTCCTCGTGGTGCAGTCGATGCTCAACAACCCGACCGGCAGGGTGATGTCGGAGCCGCAGAAGCGCAGGATGGCCACCCTCGCGAGCGCGGCCGGAGCTGCCATGATTGACGACGCGACCATGGCTGACACCGTCATCGACCCCAAGGATTCACCGCCACTGAGCCGGTTCTTCCCCGGCCTTATCACGGTGGGGTCCATGAGCAAGTCCTTCTGGGGCGGCCTGCGAGTGGGCTGGATCCGAGCCGACGCGCGAACGGTCGCGGCCCTCGCCTCCGCGAAGGGCGTCGACGACCTCGGCACGTCCCTGCTAGCCCAGTCCGTGGCGATGAGCCTGCTGCCCCGCATCGCCGAGGCGCGCCACGCTCGTCGCGAGGTGCTGCTGCCCGCGCGCGCCCGGATCCTCGAGGTACTCGAGCAGGAGCTGCCGGACTGGGAGGCGGTCGTGCCCGCGGGCGGGGCGTCTCTGTGGGTGCGCCTGCCCCGCGGTTCGGCGACCGCGTTCGCGCAGCACGCGGAGCGCTTCGGCGTGAAGCTCCTGCCCGGAACCATCTTCAGCGCCGCTGATCAGCTGGATGATCACATCCGGGTCGCGTTCGCGGACGACGTGGAGCTGACAGTGCGGGCGCTGAGGATCCTGGGTCCGCTGTGGAAGACCTTCGCCTGATCTCGGTTTAGGGTCTATCGGGCGCAATTGGCCCTAGTGGGTCGCGGCCCTTCTGGTCCAGCATTGTGATGGATGCGAGGAGATCGAGCATGACTTATCCCGGTTTGGTCAAGCACGACGACGCCTTGGTCGAGGAGCAGCCCTGGGGGCGCCTGCAGTGGATGGTTGCGGGCCGCCTCGGCAACTCCCGCGAGCTCACGGTCGGCATCTGCTACATAGCGCCGGGCGAGGCCAACCCGGTGCACCACCACCCGAATTGCGATGAAGTGCTGCACGTGCTCAGCGGCAGTATCACGCACCGCGTGGGCGACGAGTACTTCGAGATGAACGCGGGTGACACCGTGTCCATCCCCACTGGCTCGGTGCACAACGCGACCAACATCGGTCAGGACGAGGCCGTGCTGATGATCTCCTTCTCGTCCGCCGATCGCCAGACGATCGGGGAGTAACAGCCACTTCCGGGCCATTGGACTGGACGACGTCTCGGGTCCGTGATGCTCTGTGGGTTAGTTGGTATACCGGAGTTGAATCGGGAGATTCGCACTGGCACCCGTACGGGTGCGCAGGTCACAACAGCACATCAACGGAGATGAAAGTGGAAAATTACTTAACCAGGCGCCAGATCCTCGGCACGGGCCTCATCATCGGATCGAGCGCCCTCCTTGGGGCGTGCGCAAGCCCGAGCCCCTCGGCGACCACGGGTCCCGTGAAACCCAGTCTCGTGAAACCCACGGGTCCCGTGACGCTGCGGATGTCATGGTGGGGCGCCGACGACCGCCATAAGCGTACGCAGGAGGCCCTTGCCCTTTTCCAGAAGCGCAATCCGAACATCACTGTCAGTGCGGAGTTCACGGGGGACTTCCAGGGCTACTTCGACAAGCTGTCCACCCAGATCGCCGGTGGCGGCGCCCCGGACGTCATCCAGATGTCCGGCCAGTTCATCGCGTCGTACGCGACGCGCGGCGCCCTGCTCGACCTAAACCCGTACATGCCGGACGTCATCGACACCTCCAAGTGGGACAAGGCCTCGGTCGCGGAGGCCAGTTACGACGGCGGCGTGCGCGGCCTGTCGGTCGGCCGTGACAGCTATGCGACGAACTACGACAAGGGCGAGCTCGACGCCCTGGGAATCGCCGCGCCCAAGAGCAGCTGGACGTGGAGCGACTTCGAGTCGATCCTCTCCGATGTGGTCTCCGCCAAGGGCAAGTACAAGTACGGATGCTCGGACGGCGGTGGCCGCTACGAAGTGCTGAGCGTGTTCCTGCTCCAGACCGGCACCGACCTTTTCGTCGACGGCAAGCCCGCATTCAAGGCCTCGCAGATCCAGAGCATGTGGGAGTACTGGGGTGGACTGCGCGACAAGGGCCTCATCGTGACGCCCGACATGCAGGCTGCCTGGTCCGCCTCGAGCGCCCTCGACGCGACCCCGCTCGTCCACGGCCTGGCCGCATTCGAGTTCGCGACCATGAGCCAGCTGATCAGCCTCAAGAAGCTGGTAAAGAGCCCGGTGGCGATCAACACGATCCCCTTCTCTGGTGACGGCAAAGGCGGCCAGATTGTGCGTTCGCCCATGTACTTCAGTGCGGTCAACAAGACTAAGAACCCGTATGCCTCGGCTCAGGTCATCCAGTTCCTGCTCAACGACCCAGACGCCGCGAAGATCCTCGGCACCACTCGGTCGATCCCGACGTCGCCGATCGCCCTTGAGGCGATCAACCCGCAGCTCACTGCGGACGAGCGCGCGCAGGCGACCTACCTCGACCTGCTCATCAGCTCCGGCGCCACTCCGATCCCGCCGATGCCGTCGCAGTTTGCGGACTTCAACGCCCTGCTCACGCGCACCTACCAGGCGGTCTCGTTCGGAAAGAGCTCGATAAAGGATGGCGCCACGACGCTTGTCGAAGAGACTGGGAAGCTCTTCGCGTGAGCGACCCGAGCGCTGGATACGGCGTTGAGTTGGATACGGCGTTGATCGGTCCGGCTCCGGCGCCCAGGAAACTTGTTACCAAGTATCGCGCGGAAACGCGCGCCGCGTACGTCTTCCTCACGCCATGGATGATAGGCATGGTCGCGTTCGTCGCGTTCCCCATGGCGGGGTCGCTGTACCTGTCATTCACCAACTACAACCTGCTCCAGGCTCCCAAGTGGGTGGGCGTCGCGAACTACGTGAGGCTGTTCCAGGATCCGCGGTACCTCAAGGCCCTCGGCGTCACGGTGACCTATGTGGGGGTGTCGGTGCCGTTGCAGCTCGCGTTCGCTCTGCTCCTGGCGATGGCGCTCAACCGCGGACTGCGGGGGCTCGTCTTCTACCGCGGTGCCTTCTACCTGCCGTCGCTGATCGGTGCGAGCGTCGCGATCGCCGTTCTGTGGCGCAACATCTTCGGCTCCGGCGGCATCGTCAACGCGGCGTTGGGGTTCTTCGGACTCGAGACCAAGAGCTGGGTCTCCGATCCGAGTACCGCGCTCGGCACCCTGATCCTGCTCAACGTGTGGACGTTCGGCGCTCCGATGATCATCTTCCTCGCGGGACTGCGGCAGATTGCGCCGGCGTACTACGAGGCCGCCTCGGTCGACGGCGCCGGTCCCTTGCGCCGGTTCTTGCACATCACGTTCCCGCTGCTCACCCCCATCATCTTCTTCAACCTGTCGCTCCAGGTGATCACCTCGTTCAAGGCCTTCACGCAGGCCTTCGTCATCAGCGGCGGGTCTGGCGGGCCGGTCGACTCGACCCTCATCTATTCCGTGTACTTATACTCGGAAGGCTTCGTGCACTTCCGGATGGGCTATGCATCGGCGATGGCCTGGGTCCTCATCGCGATCATCGGAACCCTCACCGCGGTCAACTTCCTTCTCTCGAAGTATTGGGTGCACTATGAAGAGTAGGACCGCGGGACGTTCACGTGGCCTGGCCACCGCGCGCGGGCTCGCGGCCCATTCCGGGCTTCTGCTGTTCGGGCTGATCATGCTGTACCCGGTGCTGTGGATGATCAGCAGCTCGTTCAAGCCGGCCGCCGACATCTTCTCCAACCTTGGTCTCTGGCCGACCAACTTCACCCTCGACAACTACATCCAGGGCTGGGACGCATTCGCACCGGGCTTCGGCACGTTCTTCGTCAACTCATTCGTGATCACCGCGCTCTCGATCGTGGGCAACCTCGTCTCCTGCTCGTTCGCGGCATACGCGTTCGCTCGCCTCGAATTCCCGATCAAGCGAGTGCTGTTCGCACTGATGCTGCTCACGATCATGGTGCCTGCCCACGCCATAGCTGTGCCACAGTACATCCTGTTCACGCAGCTCGGCTGGGTCAACACGATCCTCCCACTCGTGGTGCCCAAGTTCCTCGCCACCGACGCGTTCTTCATCTTCCTCATGACGCAGTTCATGCGAAACCTCCCTCGGGAGCTCGATGACGCGGCGAAGATCGACGGGTGCGGGTTCTACTCGATCTTCGGGCGGATCATCCTGCCGCTGCTGCTTCCCGCGATCGCGACGACGGCCATCTTCACTTTCATCTGGACCTGGAACGACTTCTTCTCGCCGTTGCTCTACCTGAACGACCCGTCGACGTACACTGTGCCGCTGGGATTGCGAGCCTTTCAGGACTCCTCCGGCGACACCTCATGGGGGCCACTGTTCGCCATGTCCACCCTCGCCATCGGGCCCGTGCTCGGGTTCTTCATCTTGTCCCAGCGATTCCTCATCAACGGCATCGCGACCACCGGCCTCAAGGCGTAGGCGCGATGATGCTGACACTACAGAGCGACATGTGCGGGAGCACGCTCGAGGAGGTGATCGCCTTCCACCTCGATCGCGGCCTGCCCGAGCTCGATCTCAAGACGGGCTTGGCTGGTGAGCCCGTCGAGACGATGACCCTCGATGACGCGCGCCGTGCGAGAGCGATGCTGGATGCAGCGGGCCTCGGCCTCTACTGCCTCTCGACGTCCCTCTTCGCGGTCGAGCTCGCCGCCGGCGGCAGGGCGGTCGAGGACGACGCGGCGCGCCTCCAGGAGTTGGGTCCGGTGATCGACGTGCTCGCTCCGCGGTACGTGCGGGTGCTCGCCGCCATCCGGCCCGAGCACGGATCGAGCCCGGTCGCCCACCTTCCTGGTGCCGTCGCGTATGCCGCCGCGCTGCGTTCGAGCGCCGCCGATCTCACCGCACGCGGCACGGGACTGCTCATCGAGAATGGGCCGGAGAACAGCGTCGTCTCCAGCGCGGCCAACGCACGGCAGCTAGCCGAGCTCATCGGCACCGGATCCACCGCCGGATTCATCTGGGACGTGCAGAACATGTGGCAGTCCGGATCGTTCCCACGGGCATCCGACCCCGCGGAGTTCGGAAGCCTACTCACGTACGTGCACGTCAAGGGCGGGCGCACCGCCGGCCCCGTGCCCGGCGAACTGGTATCGGCCTCCACTCTCGCCGACGCGAGCTGGCCGGTCGTCGAAGTGCTCGACGCGGTACGCGAGCTCGGAACCGTCGAGTGCATAGCGCTCAATCCGAGCCATGGCCGCCACGAGTCGACGACCCCGGATGGCATTCGCGACCACGACATCGACTTCCTCACCGACTACCTCGCAGTGACCGGCGCCCCTGCCGCCCGCTGACCCAACCCAACCCAAGGACGGCACAAAGTGGCGAGAATCGCACTCATCGGCGCGGGCGCCTTCGCACAGACCCACCTCGAGATCTACGAGAAGATGACCGGCGCGGAGTTGCTCTGGGTGTGCGACGCCAACCTGGATGCCGCGACGGCGGCGGCGGAGCGCTACGGGATCCCGCACGTATCCACCGATTACCGCGAGGCCCTCGCCGACCCCGACGTGGAGGTGGTCGACATCGTGACGCCCAACTTCCTGCATCTCGAGGTGGCCGTAGCCGCGGCATCCGCCGGCAAGCACATCATCTGCGAGAAGCCGCTGGCGCTGACCGCCGCGGAGGGCGAGAGGATGGCCGGTGCCGCGCGCGAGAACGGCGTCGCCCTCTACCCCAAGTACCACCAGCGCTTCGACCCGGTGCACCAGCGGCTCGCGGAGATCGTCGGCGCCGGGGGAGGCGTGTTCCGGGTCGGGATGGCGCGGCGGCTCAGCAACCACCTCGGCACGCTGCTCGACCGCAACCACTGGCGGGGCAACCCCGCGCTCACGGGCGGGGGGCTCCTGTTCTCGTCGGGATCCCACACGCTCGACGTGCTCGCCATGGTCTTCGGCCCGGTGACCGCGGTGACCGCGGTCAACCGGCAGCTCGTGGCCGACGACCCGGACAAGGCGGACGACAACGCGACCGTGGTGCTGGAGCACGCCAGCGGCGGGATGTCGACCTTCACAGGTTGCTGGACCGTACGGCAGGAGTCGTTCACCGTCGTGGAGGCCTACTCCACGGATGACACATACCGGGTGATCACCGACGGCGACGACCTCGTGCTGCTGCACGTCACGGTCGACGGCACCGAGGAACTGGAACGGACGGCGGACTGGTTCTACGACTCCAACCGGCGCGCGCTCGAGTCGTTCGTCCATTGCGTCGACGGCCAAGCGGAGCCGATCTACACGATCGAGGACATCCTCACCTCGATGCGCGTGCTCGAGGCCGCCTATCGCTCATCGGATGAGCAGCGCCGGGTGACCCTGGGCTGACCCGGGGCCCCCGCAAGCCGAGATCCAGCCCGCGACCCTTGTGGTAGGTATCGAGAAGCTCACGAAGTTGGCGCCAGTCACCACCGGCCGGAACGTATTCGAGGGCATGCTCAACCCCGACCCGGGCCTGACTTGCACAGGGAGTGACCTTGGCGGATTGAAATGCCTTGTCAGCTGGGGTTTGAGGGTTGGTTTTGGGGCACTAACAGGGATCTGTAGGGTGCTGGGGTGAGCCCGTTCTTGCGGAAGGTGAAGACGGCCTCGGGAGCGACGGCGGTTCAGATCGTGGAGAAACGGAACGGGCGCCGCGTCATCGTGGAGCACATCGGGTCGGCGCACGGTGAGACCGAGCTGGAGGTGTTGGTCAGCGCTGCGCCGCGGCGCTTGCATGGCGTTCAGGAGGACGTGCTTCCGTTGGAAACCGTCCGGCGGGTCCCGGTGGGCCCGGTGGTGGAGCGCACCGCGAGCAAACTGTTATGGGACGTGCTGACTGGTGCCTACCAGCAACTCGGGTTCGACACGGTCCGCGACGAGGTGTTCGCGGCTCTGGTGGGAGCCCGGATCGTCGAGCCGGCGTCGAAGCTGGACACGATCCGCGTCCTATCCGAGCTGGGTGTGCAAGCTCCGCACCGCAACACGATCAACAACTGCCTGCGCCGTTGTGTGCAACGGGACTATCGCAGCCGGGTCGCGACCGCATGCTGGGCCCACGCGTCAGCGGCGGGGCCTGTGGCGTTGGTGATGTATGACCTGACGACCCTGCATTTCGAGATCACCGACGAGGACCGGCTCCGCAAGGTCGGCATGTCGAAGGAGC
>Ga0209745_1002697_pt1 | contig 10006 bp, 8 predicted proteins | sample BarGraNGADG00312_FD_184495 | JGI IMG/M metagenome (GOLD analysis project Ga0209745, IMG submission 184495) | Arctic peat soil microbial communities from Barrow, Alaska - Barrow Graham LP Ref core NGADG0004-312 (SPAdes) (version 2) | ecosystem: Environmental > Terrestrial > Soil > Wetlands > Peat ... | reverse complement strand
AGAGACAACCTGTCCTCCGTCGTTCCAGGAGACCTTGTAACCGTTATACTCTTTGGGATTGTGTGAGGTTGTGATAATAACGCCGGCATCGCAGTGGTGCATCCTGATGGCAAAAGAGAGCACCGGTGTCGGCCTCAGAGATTCAAACAGACAGGCAGTGAAACCATTCGCCACAAAGATATCAGCGGCGACCTTTGCAAAGTAACTGCTGTTGTTACGACTGTCATAGGCTATAGCCACCTTAATTGATGCCGGATTGGCGGCATGTTTTTTCAGGTAGTTTGAAAGGCCCTGCGTAGCCATACCCAGCGTATAGCGGTTCATCCTGTTGGTGCCGGCACCCATGATACCGCGAAGGCCCCCTGTGCCAAACTCCAGATCCTGATAGAAAGCATCGATGAGGGCTTTCTCATCATGATCAAGCATGTGCTGTACTTCATTGCGGGTCGGCTCGTCAAACTCTTTGCCAAGCCATGCAGTGGCTCTTTTCCTGATGTCGTCAATATTTATCATGTCCTGTTGATTTTTGATATGCAATTATTCAGACTGACACGCCAGTGCGGTATCGTTATGTTATAGCTTTCCCTGATCCTGGTTTTGTCGAGAACACTGTATGCCGGTCTTCTGACCTTTGACGGATAGGCGGAGCTTCTTACGGGGATCACCTCACACTCTGAGCCTGCAGCGGTAACAATCTCCCTGGCCAGGTCATACCAGCTGCAAACCCCTTCATTGGAATAGTTGAAGATACCCGGAACAAAAACATGCCTGTTCTGAATGACACCGCTTATAATCTCAAGTATTGCAGAGGCCAGGTCGGCAGCATATGTCGGTGACCCTGTCTGGTCAAATACGACATTAATGCTCGGCGATGAGCCAGCCTTACTGAGTATTGTTTTAACAAAGTTGTTCCCGTATGATGAATAGAGCCATGATGTTCTTATGATCACCGTCTGTGGCCAGTCCATGGCTGCTTTCTCTCCTGCAAGCTTGCTGCGCCCGTATGCCGAGTCAGGTGAGGGAGTGTCATTCTCAAGATAGGGAACGGGTGACGTTCCGTCAAAGACATAGTCAGTGGAAAGGTGTATCAGCCTGCAGTCTGATCCAGTCAGGGCGCTGACGATATTTGCAACCCCCCCGGCATTTATTAATGTTGCGGTCTCTTCGTCATCCTCAGCTTTGTCAACGGCAGTATAAGCGGCACAGTTGATGATCCATGAAGGAGAGAGTTCTGCAATGAAAGAGGCTGTGGCTTTTGCATCAGTGATATCGAGCTCGCCTGTGTCGGTGAATACAAAAGTATATCCGCTGTAACGGCCTGACCGTTCCCTGATCTCGCTTCCGAGCTGCCCCGATGCTCCGGTGACAAGAATGATACTCATCACTTAAAGTTAAAACTTGTTGTGATATCACTGAAAAGAGGCTGCTTTAAATCTTTAGGGCTGATAATCTCTTTACCTTTCTCTACCATCCAGCCAATCTTCAGTGCAGCGTCCATCACATTAATTCCGCGCTCATGTGTCACGGAATAATTGTTGTCACATTTGTAGAGGACGATTGCTTTTTCACTCAGAACCGAAAATCCGTGTGCAAAGCCTTTCGGGATTAGAAACTGCAGTTTCTTTTCAGAATCGATTATCAGCCCGTACCACTTTCCATATGTGGGTGATCCTCTCCGTATGTCAAGAGCCACATCGAAAATGCGGCCTTCAATAACCCTTATCAGTTTGGCCTGTGCGAAGGGCTCCTCCTGGTAATGCAAGCCGCGGATCACCCCTTTTGATGAACAGGATTCGTTATCCTGAACAGGTTCATAAGTAATGTTATTCAGCCAGAACTTCTGATTGTTATAACTCTCGAAGAAATAACCGCGATCGTCGCTGAAAACGTCTGGTTCAATTATAAGCAGGCCGGGGAATTTTGTCTTCAGTACTTTCATTATAACGATTGTTCGTTCGCCACTTTAAGGAGATACTGGCCGTACTGACTTTTTGCCAGTGGTCTGGCCAGCCCTAAAAGCTGGTCTTTTGATATAAATCCGTTTTTATACGCTATCTCTTCTATGCAGGAAGCGCTCAGACCCTGTCTCTGTTCGAGTGTGGCTATGAAATTGGAGGCCTGCAGCAAACTGTCGAAGGTGCCTGTGTCGAGCCATGCCATACCGCGTCCCAGGAGCTTTACTTCCAGCAATCCTTCGCTCAGGTAAAGCCTGTTCAGATCTGTTATCTCGAGCTCGCCGCGTGGTGAAGGCTTCAAAGCGCGGGCACGTGATGCAACTGTATTGTCGTAGAAATAAAGGCCGGTAACGGCATAGTTTGACTTTGGGTTTGCGGGTTTTTCTTCAAGGCTTATTGCTCTGAGTTGACTATCAAACTCCACTACTCCGTATCGTTCCGGGTCATTTACGGAATAGCCGAAGACAACAGCACCCTTTTTCAGTCCGGATGCTTCTTTGAGAATGCCCCCAAAACCGTGACCGTAAAAAATATTATCTCCCAGTATCATACAGACATTATCATTTCCAATAAAATCTTCACCAATAATGAATGCCTGTGCCAGTCCGTCGGGGGAGGGTTGTTCGCGGTATGAGAACTGCATTCCCAGTCTTGATCCGTCACCCAGCAGTGCGCGGAAATTCGGGAGGTCGCGGGGAGTAGATATTATCAGTACCTCGCGTATACCGGCAAGCATCAGTGCCGATAGAGGGTAGTAGATCATCGGTTTATCGTATACCGGCAGCAGCTGCTTTGATATTGCCTCCGTGATCGGATGGAGTCGTGTCCCGGCACCGCCGGCGAGAATTATGCCTTTCATGAGTTTTTTGAAGTATTTGTGTTTTTACCTGCGTCCGATACCGTAATATTCAAAGCCCATCCTTCTCAGGTCAACAGGGTCATATACGTTTCTTCCGTCGAAGATAACTTTGTTTCTGAGTCTTTTTGACACATCATCCCAGTCGGGCGATCTGAATTCAGCCCACTCTGTCATAAGCAGCAGGGCATCAGCGCCTTCCGCAGCCTGATACGGATCATTGGCATAGGTTATCCTGTCTCCGAACCTTTCTTTCACTTCGGGCATTCCTGCCGGGTCATAAACCTTTACAGCAGCCCCTGCTTCGAGCAACCTGAGTATCACGGTCATTGACGGTGACTCGCGCGTGTCATCCGTCTGAGGCTTGAATGTCAGTCCCCAAACTGCAAAGACCAGCCCACCGAGTTCGTTTCCGAAATGTTCTTTTATTTTATCCAGCAGACGGCCTTTTTGCTGCTCATTGGTGAGGTCAACGGCTTTGATCAGGTTCATTGAATATCCATTCTCTTCTGATGTGCGGATGAGTGCTTTTATATCCTTGGGGAAGCATGATCCGCCGTAGCCGACGCCGGGATAGAGGAACTTATTGCCTATCCTGCTGTCACTGCCTATGCCTTTTCTCACGAGGTTAACGTCTGCGCCGAGGATATCGCACAGGTTGGCGATCTCGTTTATAAAGCTGATCCTTGTGGCCAGCATTGCATTGGCAGCATATTTTGTCAGCTCGGCAGAAGCAATATCCATGAACAGTATCGGGTGCTGATTAAGGATAAACGGTTTGTACAATTTGCGCATTATCTCCCCGGCATGGTCAGAGTCAACCCCAATGACGATCCTTTCCGGTCTGAGGAAATCTTCGATGGCATCACCTTCCTTGAGGAATTCCGGATTGGACGCGACGTCGAACGGTATTTTCCTGTTTCTGTTTTCAAGTTCTTCCTGCACAGCCTTACGCACAAGTTCAGAGGAACCTACCGGTACTGTTGATTTTGTCACCACTACCAGGTAGTCAGTCATCACCCGGCCTATTTCGTGTGCCACTGAGATCACATGAGTGAGATCGGCACTTCCGTCCTCTTCGGGAGGGGTGCCTACAGTTATGAACACCACCTCGCATTTGTTGAGCGCTTCAGCAATGTCAGTTGTAAAAAAGAGATGCCCCTTTTCGGCATTGCGACGTATCATCGTCTCAAGGCCCGGCTCATAGATGGGAGGTTTGGCCATTTGCAGGAGACTGATCTTTTCCCTGTCAATATCAACGCATGTTACCGTTACACCTGTCTCAGCGAAACAGGTACCGGTCACAAGGCCCACGTATCCCGTTCCTACAACAGCTATCCTCATAATTCTAATATTTCCGATTGATTCAGAACACAAAAATAGAAAAAAGTGGCAATCAATTAAATAATGAGGCCGCGCAGCTGACTTTAATTTCTTATAGCCTGAAAATCTGCTCCTTGTTAATGGCAGAAATAAAAAAATTACTATCTTTGTGCGCAATTTTTAAACAACATAATGTCTAACTTATTAATTTTCAATTAATTTATTTAGCTCATGAGTGAAAAGAAAGAAAAGGTCGAAGAAATAGTAAACGAAGACCTTAAAGAATCAGAAACCAGTGCAGAGAGCGTTACACCGGCTGAAGTTGTTACCGAATCGGCAGGCGAAATGGTCGCTGAAGAAAAACCAATTCTAAAAGTCAGAAAAGAAAAAAAGGTGAAGGTCGCTGAACCGGCAGCTGATGCAGTAAAAGCTGCTGCAGCGGGTGCATCACCTGAGGAATTTGACTGGGATGCGTATGAAAATGACGGGTATTCCACGGACAAGTCATTCGCAAGTCAGGAAAAACTTTATGAAGAAACACTTTCAACCGTAGCTGTTGATGAGGTGGTTGATGGAACAGTGATTTCAATGAATAACCGTGAAGTGGTTATCAATATCGGCCAGAAGTCCGAAGGTGTTGTAAGTCTTAACGAATTCCGTTATAATCCCGATATGAAGGTCGGCGATACGGTTGAGGTTTATGTCGAGAGCCAGGAGGACAAGAAGGGCCAGCTGGTACTTTCCCATAAGAAGGCCAGGGCTTACAATTCATGGGACAGGGTCAACTCTGCCCTTGCAAACAATGAGATCATCACAGGTTACATCAAGTGCCGCACCAAGGGCGGTATGATCGTTGACGTTTTCGGCATAGAGTCATTCCTGCCGGGATCACAGATCGATGTTAAGCCGATTCGCGACTATGATGTATATGTAGGCAAGACCATGGAATTCCGTGTTGTCAAGATCAACCAGGAGTTCAAGAACGTGGTTGTGTCACACAAGGCACTCATTGAAGCTGAACTCGAGCAGCAGAAGAAAGAAATTATTTCCAAACTTGAAAAAGGCCAGGTTCTTGAAGGAACCGTTAAGAATATCACCTCCTACGGTGTCTTTATTGACCTCGGAGGCGTTGACGGTCTTATTCATATCACTGACCTATCATGGGGCAGGGTCAATCATCCTGAGGAGATCGTTCAGCTTGATCAGAAACTGAATGTGGTTATCCTTGATTTCGATGATGACAAGAAGAGAATCGCTCTCGGTCTCAAGCAGCTGACCCCGCATCCATGGGATTCACTCAGCGCGACCATGAAAGTAGGAGACAAGGTTAAGGGCAAGGTTGTGGTCATGGCTGACTACGGCGCATTTGTTGAGATAACAACGGGTGTTGAGGGTCTGATCCATGTTTCGGAGATGTCATGGTCACAGCACCTGCGCAGCGCACAGGAGTTCATGAAAGTGGGAGACGAGGTTGAAGCTGTGGTACTCACCCTTGACCGTGAGGAACGCAAAATGTCTCTTGGCATCAAGCAGCTCAAGCCCGATCCATGGGAGAATATCGAGCAGAAATACAGTCTTAATTCAAGACATAAAGCACGAGTACGTAACTTCACCAACTTCGGAGTCTTTGTTGAAATCGAAGAAGGTGTTGACGGCCTTATACATATATCTGACCTCTCATGGACCAAGAAAATCAAACATCCGGCAGAATTCACCGCTATAGATGCCGAGATCGATGTCGTCGTTCTTGAGATTGACAAGGAGAACAGAAGACTGAGCCTCGGCCACAAACAGCTTGAGGAGAACCCGTGGGATGTCTTCGAAGATCTCTTTATAGTTGATTCAATCCACGAAGGAACCGTGATCGAGGTATTCGACAAGGGAGCCATAGTAGCTTTACCTTACGGTGTTGAAGGCTTTGCCACACCCAAGCACCTCGTTAAGGAAGACGGGACAACGGCTGTGGTTGATGATAAACTGAATTTCAAGGTCATTGAATTCAATAAAGGTGCCAAGAAGATCATTGTCTCTCACAGCCGTGTATATGAGGATGAGAAGAAAGGTTCGGAAACAGCAGCCAAACGGTCGGAAGCAGATACAACCAAGAAAGCAACCCGTAAGCTGAAGTCAAACCTTGAGAAGACAACCCTTGGTGACATAACCGGTCTACAGGCCCTGAAAGACGAAATGGAAGAAAAAGAGGCCAGAAGTGCAGGTAAAAAGAAAAAATAGCTTTACATTTAGAAATCCAAAATAATCAGCAATGGACTTCAACATTGAAAATCGTAAACAATGCACTGTGATCAGCATTGAGACTGAAAAGCTCGATACTCACATTGCTCCGTCTCTGAAGTCGGAGCTTGTGCTCATTTCAGGAAAGGGCGAGAAAAATATCATTCTTGATCTGAAGAAGTGTCAATATTGTGATTCCTCAGGTCTTAGCGCGATTCTGGTGGCAAACAGGCTTTGCAAGAACGCCGGCGGCACTTTTGTGCTGTGCGGTCTGAATGAAGCTGTCGAGCGTCTGATAACAATCTCACAGCTTGATACCGTGCTCTCCATTACCGCTGATACCGAGGAGGCAGAGAAACTCATTTCCTGAGGACCGGCGGCAGCATGTCTTTCAGGCTGACCATACTTGGAACAAGCTCAGCTCTGCCCACCTCAGACCGATCTCCTACCGCTCATGTGCTTAACGTACATGAGCGGTTGTTTTTAATAGACTGCGGTGAAGGAACCCAGATGCAGATGAGGCGTTACCATATACGCTTCGGCAAGATCAATCATATCTTTATCAGCCATCTTCACGGAGATCATTTTTTCGGACTGTATCCGCTGCTGTCAACGTATAACCTTATGGGCAGAAAGACACCGTTGAATATTTATGCTCCTGCCCCGATAGAGGAAATGCTGAACCGCCATCTGGCGGATTTCGATATCAACCTCGCTTACGAACTCATTATCCATCCTCTCACTGGTCGTACCCTGAAGCTTATCCTTAGTGATAAACATGTGGAGGTGTTCAGTTTTCCTCTCAGGCACCGTGTCACGACCTACGGTTTCCTCTTCCGTGAGAAGACGGCTGACAGAAATATTATTAAAAGCAGTATCAAAGAACACGGGCTGACGATTGCAGAGATATCCTCGTTAAAGAAGGGGAAAGACATACTCCGTGAAAGCGGTGAGCTTATTCCCTGTGATGAAGTGACTATCCTCCCGCCTGCTCCGGCTTCATTCGCTTTTTGCAGCGACACGGGTTATTTTCCGAAGCTGTCATCATTCGTTGCGGGTGTCGGGCTGCTGTATCACGAGGCAACTTTTGGCGAGGAACATGACGCACTGGCAAGGCAGACAGGACACTCGACAGCACGCCATGCTGCAACGGTAGCCAAAGAGGCAGGTGTTCAGCGACTGCTACTCGGTCACTTCTCTGCCCGCTATAAATCTCCAGCACTGCTTGAAGAGGAGGCTAGAAAGATATTTCCTGCGACTGAAGCAGCCCTGGAAGGGCACACATACGATATTTTACCGCCCGAAGAGCAAATCAAAGAATGACTATCTTTGAGCCCGACTTTTAACTTCTAACAATACTCAGGTGCAGGAAAAGATCTTGATCCTCGATTTCGGATCGCAGTATACACAATTGATAGCCAGACGGATACGTGAGCTTAATGTCTATTGTGAAATATTCCCTTTCAATCATTTCCCGGCCCCAGATGAGACAGTAAAGGGAGTGATCCTTTCCGGCAGTCCTTTTTCGGTTCGCGATGCCATGGCTCCATTTCCAGACCTGGCTGCCATAAAAGGCAGGATTCCACTGCTGGGTGTCTGCTACGGAGCGCAGCACCTGACCCATAACTTCGGAGGAGAGGTGCTTCCTTCAGATACGCGTGAATATGGCCGGGCAAGACTGGTTTACGCTGATCCGGACGATCCTCTTTTTAACGGTATTACAACCGGTACACAGGTCTGGATGTCTCATGGCGACACTATTTCAAAAATACCTGCTGGTTATACTGTTACAGGGTCCACTTCAGATGTCAGGGTGGCAGCATTCAGGATTGAAAACGAGAGGACCTGGGGGATTCAGTTTCATCCGGAAGTTTATCATACCACTGAAGGTCTGAAGATGCTTGGCAATTTTGTAATCGGCATCTGCGGCTGCCGGGGCGACTGGACTCCGGAGTCCTTTATTGATATGACAGTCAGATCTCTCAGGGAGAAAATCGGAACTGACAGGGTCGTTCTCGGCCTTTCGGGCGGTGTCGATTCATCGGTAGCCGCCATTCTGCTTGACAGAGCAATAGGCAGCAACCTGACTTCCATATTTGTCGACAACGGTTTGCTTCGCAAAAACGAGTACAATAATGTGATGGAGGCTTACAGGAGAATGGGGTTGAATGTCATCGGAGTTGATGCTTCCCTGGTGTTTACCGAAAGACTGGGGGGGGTTACGGACCCTGAGGCTAAGCGTAAGATCATTGGAGGGGCATTCATTGAGATTTTTGATCAGGAGGCACATAAGATTCAGAATGTCAGGTGGCTGGCGCAAGGGACCATCTATCCCGATGTCATCGAGTCCGTTTCGGTGAACGGTCCTTCTGCCACGATAAAATCGCACCACAATGTTGGTGGTCTGCCTGAGAAAATGAATCTGAAAGTGGTGGAGCCTCTTCGTCTTCTCTTCAAGGATGAGGTACGCAGGGTGGGGCATGCGCTGAACATACCAGGAGAGATAATCAACAGACATCCTTTCCCCGGCCCCGGACTGGCGATCAGGATAATAGGTGATGTTACTCCTGAGAAACTCGAAACCCTTCGCGAAGCAGATAATATTTTCATCACCGGGCTGCAAAAGAATGGTTTATATGAAAAGGTGTGGCAGGCTGCGGTAATTTTGCTGCCGGTGCAGTCAGTAGGTGTGATGGGCGATGAGAGAACATACGAGAATGCCGTGGTGCTCCGTGCTGTCACCTCCACCGATGGCATGACAGCAGACTGGTGTCACCTGCCTCATGAGTTTCTTGCTGATACTTCAAATGAGATTATAAATAAAGTAAAAGGTATAAACAGGGTAGTTTATGATATAAGCTCAAAACCCCCGTCAACAATAGAATGGGAGTAACCTGAGTTAATAATTATTAAAATAACTGACATGATAAAAAAATATATATACGTTGTTCTATTGGTAATTGTGGCTCAGAGTTCAGGGCTCAGGGCTCAGGGGATTACGCAGGAAACTTTTAAGATCGGAAAGACTCTTGCCCTGCTTGAAGCGATATATGTCGACAGTGTCAACATTGCTTCCATTACAGAGCAGATGATAATAAGCACATTGAAGAATCTCGACCCGCATTCGGTCTATATACCCGCAAAGGATGTGAAGGCAGAGAATGAACCCTTGCAGGGTAATTTTGAGGGGGTGGGAATTCAGTTCAGCCTTTTGAATGACACCATTCTTATTATTTCTCCTACAGCCGGAGGCCCGTCGGAGAGGGTTGGCATACAGGCAGGAGACAGGATAATAACAATTGACGGTGAGAAGGTGACAGGGGTAGGAATGAACAGTGCCGGGGTCCAGAAACGGCTCAGGGGGCCCAAAGGTTCTACGGTGACGATACTGATTTTCCGAAGGGGAGAGGAAGATCTACTGGAGTTTAACATTACCCGTGACAAGATACCTGTTAACAGCCTTGATGCTTCGTATATGGTCTCCGGCGATATCGGTTACATCAAACTGAGCAGGTTCTCGGAACAAACGGCAATGGAATTTGATCAGGCGGTCGATAAACTGCGTAAAGAAAAAATGGCGAATCTTATTATCGATCTGCGGGGAAACTCAGGCGGGTATATGGTTCCTGCTGTTCAGATA
>Ga0209745_1002695_pt1 | contig 10007 bp, 9 predicted proteins | sample BarGraNGADG00312_FD_184495 | JGI IMG/M metagenome (GOLD analysis project Ga0209745, IMG submission 184495) | Arctic peat soil microbial communities from Barrow, Alaska - Barrow Graham LP Ref core NGADG0004-312 (SPAdes) (version 2) | ecosystem: Environmental > Terrestrial > Soil > Wetlands > Peat ... | reverse complement strand
AGCGGCGCCACTCCCGATCGCGACCAGCGGCCGGCCGAACGCGACGGCGAGGGCCTTTGCCGTGGCGATCCCCACGCGAAGCCCCGTGAAGGCGCCGGGGCCAGTCCCGACGACGATGCCGGAGAGCCTTGCGAGCGCCGCTCGGTCCAGGCCGCGACCCTCGAGGAACCCGTCGAGGCGCGGCAGCAGCTCCTCGACGTGTCGATGGCCCGCCTCCCACGTGTCGGCCGCGAGCAGCGTTCCGTCCGACCGCCCGAGGGCCAGCACGGTGCGGGAGGTCGACGTGTCGATCGCCAGCAGCAGCCCGTCGTCGCTCGTCGCGGTCATGCCAGGGCCTCGAGCAGCAGCGCGTGGCGGACGTCGGTCGCACGGCAGACGAGCGTTCGCGGGTCGTCGCCGGACCCGTCGAGCCGGATCTCGAGACGGCCGACCGGCAGCGCGGCGGACAGGCGCTCGGCCCATTCGACGACGGTGACCCCCGCGGCACGCCGCTCGTCGAGCAGCCCCGCGCCGAGCGCGTCCTCGGGACCGGCAAGGCGATAGCCGTCGAGGTGGAAGAGCGGCACGCGACCCTCGTGCTCCGCGACGAGGATGAAGGTCGGCGAGCTGACCGGGCCCACCACGCCGAGGCCGCGTGCGATCCCGCGCGCGAGCTCGGTCTTGCCTGCCCCAAGCGGCCCGCTGAGCGCGATCACGTCACCCGCCACGGCGGCCCTCCCAAGGCGCTCCCCGAGGGCGCGCGTCGCGGCGGGGTCGGGCGCGAGCAGCCGAATCGAGAGCTGGGCACCGGTCATCCGCAGAGCCTACCCGTTGGCGGCGTGGACGGCGAACCGCTCCAGCTCTCCGATCGGGATCGCGACCGTCCGGCCGTCATCGAGCCAGACGAGGCCCGTCTCCGCGGTGATCCCGCTCCGGACGCGGCGGAGCCCGCCCGGCCCCAGCCAGCGGCCTTCGAGGCCCGTCTCGGGGCCACCCCGTACGACGACGCGATCGGGCAGCGGCTCGGGCAGCGCGAGATCTTCCGGGAGGAGCAGCAACGGCGGATCGCCGACGAGCCCGACGAGCGAGCCGGCGGCCGCCTCGAGCACGGACTGGACGGCCGCGGGGAATGCGCGGCGGAGGTAGCCGCCCACCACGAGGACACCGAAGGGCGCCAGGCGGTGGAGGCCGGCCTGCTGGCGGGCCGCCGACGCGACGAGGTCACGCCGATCGCGCTCGGCGAGCGAGCCCACGATGGCGCCGTGAATCCCCATCGCCCGTGCCCGCGCGAGCGCCTCCGCGTCCACTCGTCCGGGCAGGACCACCACCGCCCCGGCGAGGGCCACGTCGAGCGCCAGGCGCGGATCGGAGTCCTCCGGAAGGACCACGAGCCTGCCCGAGTGGGGCTCCCCGAGCAGGTCGGTCGCGGCGAGCCCCGGGCCCTGGACCTCGAGCACCAGCGCGACGCCCGGCTCCACCTCCAGGATCCGGCCGTTGCCGGGCGCGAGGAGGCGGTCGGGGTGTGGGCCGGTCGCCAGGCGCCGGCGGCCACCGTGCTCGAAGAGCAGCTCGCCGGCGGGCGCGCCGGGATGGCGGCCGGGGCGCGCGTGCTCACCGGGCAGCCACGTGCCGGGCAACGGGATGCCCTGGTCGGCGCCGTCCGTCGGCGTGACGGCCTCGACCAGCCGGGCGTCGCGGATCCGCTCGGCCAGCACGTCGCCGACGTGGACCTCGTCGCCGACGACGGCGCTCACCCGGTCGCCTGGCTGCAGCTCCAGCCGAATCCGCGGCCGCTCCACGATGAACGTCCGGGCCGGGACCAGGTCGAGCGTGTCGGTCACGAATCGCGCTCGGGCCAAAGCGCCCGCTCCCACGTCCCCAGCAACTCGCGTCGACGGTCGGGGCGCTCGGGGAGTCGGAGCGGGATGTCCCGGAGGTCGAGCAGCAACCCGGCGAGGCCGCCGCTCACCGCGACCCGGAACTGGCGGCCGCGGGGACCCAGCTCCGGCGTTCCGCGGAACGCCAGCTCGGCCGTGCCGCGAGCACCGGGGGGCAGGTCAACGAGCGTCAGGCCCCCGGCGACCAGGTCGACCTCCGATCGTCCACCGGCGGTCTCGAGAAAGAGCTGGCCGGCCGGCCGGTTCGGCCGCAGGCCGCGCGGCGTGACGATGGTCCCGACGGGGAGCAGGAGGTCCGGCGCGAGATCGGCGACGACGGCGTCGCGCTCCGCGTCGTCCTCGATCGTGCCGATCGGCCCCAGGAGGCGCGCGTGATCGATCGCCACCTGCACGGTGCCGGGACGACGGACCACGTCGGCCACGATGTGGGTCGCGGCCGGCCCCGGGACCGCCGACCAGGCACCGCCCGCGCCGACAAGGAGGTCGACACCGGCGCTCCCGAGCTCCGCGTCGGTCGAGGAGAGGAGGCGCTCCAGCGCCCCGCGGAGCGCGGCGGCCCGCAGGAGCGCGCCGTCCCCATCGAGATCGCTCCAGGGCGCGATGGCCAGCTCTGACACGCGATCGCGGAGCCGCGCCCGGTCCACGCCCTGGGTGAACCAGTGATCGATCCGGTCGATCGCGCCTGCCCGGTCCATCCGGAACAGGCCCGCGTCGGGGACCTCGACGAGCCGGACCGAGGCGCGCGTTCCCCCGTCGTCGGCCGGTCCGGGCAAGGCGAGCACGCGGGCCGCGCCCGACACCCCGATCTCGAGGATCTCCACCCGGAGCCCCAGGACCCGGGCGAGCGATCCGGCCGCGGCCGCCAGCGCACGGCGGCTGTCGTCGGGGCCCCCACGGGCTGCCGCCAGGGCATCCCGGAGCGGCGAGGCGGCCAGCTCCCCCGGTGCGCTCGGCGGAGGCGGGAGGCGCTCGATCGCCGGGGCGTGCCGGAGCGCCAGCAGGGGCTCGTCGGGGACGGGGCCAGCCAGGAAGACCCGCAGGCCCGGCCGCCGGGCTGCGATCGCGGCCGCAGCGACCGAGAGCTCGGTGGCGAGCTCGCGCTCGTCGGCGCCGGGCGGATCCGCGACGCCGACGAGCACCGCGACCACGCCCGGGCGCGTCGCGAGCCGGGTCAGCTCGAGCGGATCGGTCCGCTCCGCGCTGCCCGCGACGACATTCCAGCCGGCTCCCGCGGCGGCCTCCTCCAGCCTGGTCCGCGTCCGATCGGTGGCGGCGATCACGGCGAGCGTCGCCGCGGGTCGGCTCCGGGCCACGAGCCGGGGAACGTCCGCCGACGCCGCTGGCCCGCTGGCCGCCCAGCCCCCGATCATCTCGGCGCGCGACGGGTCCACCGATTCGAGGCGACGGGCAAGCAGGGCGACGAGCGCGTCCGGGCCGCTCCCCGTCGGGAGCGCGGTCGCTGCAAGCAGGCGCCATCGTCCGTCGACCCGCCCGACGAGCGCGCCGGCGAGCGTTGCCGATCCGTGATCCAGCGTGTAGAAGGCTGCCTGGCGGTCATCGGCGGAGGCCACCAGCGCGCGTCGCGAGCGAGCAGGCCGGGCCCGCGACGGGCGCGCGTGCCCGCCCGTCGCGGAGGGGAAGACGGCGTCGACCGGCGGTTCGACGGCCCCCGGCGCTCCGCGGCTCACGCGTCCCAGACCGACTCCTCGTCGAGCTCCTCGAGCCGGTCGATCAGCTGCTCGATCCCGACCTCGTCCGCAAGCAGCGCGCTGGCGGGCGCGCTGCCGCCCCCGAAGAGCTGGCGCAGGAGCGGGTTGAAGAATGTCATCGCGCTTCCGGCCAGCCCGCCGTCCGGCATGCTCGCGTGGAGGAACAACACGGCCGGGCCCGTCATCCCCCGCAGCTGAATCTCGCGCGCGACCTCTTCCACGAGGGCAGCGCGCTGTTCGTCGCCCGGAAGAAAGGGAAGCGTCACGCGGACACCCCGGCCCGCGGTTCCGTCGCAGCCGCGAGGGCGAGCCGGAATGCCTCGTATGCGGCCGCGCCGCGGAGAGCCAGGGTCACGCGGGTCACGCGGGGCGAGTGCGCCAGCTCGGCGCGGATCGCCGCGACCGTCACGCGGGCGGCCTCGGCGATCGGGAAGCCACCCACGCCGGTCCCGAGCGCGGGGATCGCGAGCGTCTCCACCCCCAGCTCGCGCGCACGCGCGAACGCGTTGCGGACGGCGCGGTCGATCGTGGCGGAGTCGGTGCGGCGCGCGTCGTCCATCGAGACCGCGTGGATCACCCAGCGCGCGGCAAGCGACCCGCCGCCGGTCACGATCGCGTCGCCCAGGCCGGCCGGACCCTGGCGGACGGCCGCGAACTCGATCGCGTCGCCGCCCTTGCGCTTGATCGCGCCGGCGACCCCCGTCGCCATCCACAGGCTGGTGCTCGCCGGGCTCACGATCGCGTCCACCTCGAGGTCACAGATGTCGCCGTTCCAGAGAGCGATCTCCGCCATGGCCCCCGGTCCTGTGTGAGCGTGCAGATGCCGACCGTCGCGGCCGGCGCAGTGTACACCCGAGGCAGGCGCGCAGACATCGCGGCGACCACCTCCCAGCTGATCGTGGTGCGTTCCCGCGCCAGCTCCGCGGCGGTGATCCGGGCGTCGCCCTGCTCGCCCAGGAGCACGAACTCGTCGTCCGGCGTGACGGGCGGCCCGGGGACGTCGGTGACGTCCGCCATCACCGCGTCCATTGCTACGGTCCCCACCAGGGGGACCCGGCCGCCACGCACGAGCGCGAACGCGCGATTCCCGAGCCCCCGGGCCCAACCGTCCGCGTACCCCACCGGGAGCGTCGCGATCCGGCTGAAGCGGGCCGTGACGAAGCTCGGGCCGTACCCGACGCCCTCGCCGGTAGGCAGGTCCGTCACGCGCACCGGCCGGGCATGCAGCGAGAGGACCGGCCGGAGCGCCGCGTGGATGCCGGCCGCCGCCCGGCCGACCGGGAGCCCCTCCGGCGCGATCCCGTAGAGCGCCAGCCCCACCCGCAGACCGTCGAAGAGAGGCCGCTCGCCGCCGACGTAGCGCTCGACGGCGAGCAGGCCGCCCGACGCCAGCAGATGGCGGTGCGGGGCAGGCAGCCCGGCCGCGACCAGGGCGTCGAGGGCGGCCTCGAAGCGCGCGACCTGGCGCGCGGTCCGGCCTGCGTCCTCGGGCGACTGGAGATGGGACCACGCCCCGTCGAAATGGGTCCCGGGAACCGCCGCCAGCGCCCGCACCGCCGCCACGGCCTCGTCCGGCAGCAGCCCGTCGCGGCCAAGCCCGGTCTCGATCCCGACGTGGACGGCGAGCTCGCCGAGCCGCCCGCGGGCTCGACGACGCGCCCGGGCGTAGGCCGCCAGACCGCGCGCCCAGATCACGCTGTCGCCGGCGGCGAGCGCGATCCCCGCCCGGGCAGCCTCCGCGACGCCGTCCGGCGGGACCGGGAACAGGACGAGGATCGGGGCCGGGATCCCGGCGGCGCGAAGCGCAAGCGCCTCGTCGAGCGTCGCCACGCAGAGACCGCGCGCTCCCGCCTCCAGCGCGGCATGGGCAACCGGGACGGCGCCGTGGCCGTAGGCGTTGGCCTTGACCACGGCCTCGACGAGCGTGCCCGCCGGGAGCGCGGCCACGATCGCCCGGACGTTCGCCGCGAGCCGGTGCAGGTCGATCTCCAGCCACGCCGTTCGCGGGAGGGGCGGCAGCCCGGCGGCCCGGAGGCGCGCCTCGATCGGCAACGCCTCGCCGGTCATCCGGCGGGCGTCCCGAACCCGAGCGTGGCGCCGCCCGCCCGACGCGCGGCATCGACCGCGAGCCGGTGGCGCGCCCGAGCGATCTCGACGGGCAGGTCGCCCGCCAGCAGGCCGGCGTCGCCCACGCGATGCCGCACCGCCTCGCCCGCCATCCCGTGCAGGTGGACGCCCAGCCGCGCGGCCGCGTACGGACGGAGGCCCTGGGCAAGCAGGCCACCGATGGTGCCGGCCAGGACGTCTCCGGTCCCTCCCGTGGCAAGCGCCGGGTTCTCGAACATCGCCACGGCCGCGGATCCGTCGGGGGCCGCGATCACGGTATGCGCTCCCTTGAGCACCACGACCTGGCCCCAGGCGCCGGCGGCGTCGCGGGCGGCCGCGAGCCGGGCTGCGTCGTCCCCCACGAGGTCCCCGTCGGCCTCCGGCTCGACGCCCGCGGCGGCCCGCAGGCGGCGGAACTCGCCGGCGTGGGGGGTCAGCACGCACGGCCGGACCACGCCCTCCCACCAGCCGTCCTCGGCGGCAAGCGATCGGAGCGCTTCTGCGTCGACGACCGCGGGGCTGGCGTCGTCGCCGGTGCCGGCCGCGAGGATGCCGCGGATCAGCGCTGCCGACGCGAGGGACGGTCGCAGCCCGGGGCCCACGACGAGCGCGTCGTGCTCGTGGTCGAGGATTCGCGCCAGGGCGGGCTCCGGGTCCACCTCCTCGACGTCGTCCTCGGCAAGCGCCAGGGTCGTGGCCTCGACGACCTTCGCCGCGAAGAGCGGCTGGAGCGACTCCGGGACCGCGAGCGTGACGAGGCCCGCTCCGACCCGGCCGGCCGCCTGGCAGACCAGGAGGGCGGCGCCCGCGTAGTCGAGCGACCCCGCCACGACGAGCAGCTTCCCGAACGTGCCCTTGTGGCCGCGCACCGGTCTTCCGGGCAGCAGAAGCCCCGCGCTCCGGTCGTCGAGGCGCTCGGCCGACCGCTCGACCCCGGCCGGATCGGGACGCTCAGCCGTCATCGCCGGGCTCCTCGGCCGTAGCCGTCAGGGCCGCCGCCTCGCGGCCGAGCCCGCGGATGCGCTCCATCCGGCGGAGCAGCGCCGCCTCGCGGTCGCCCAGCCGCTCCTCGATGTCAAGCGGGAAGACATAGCGGCCACCGGCGGTCCGCACGCCGAACGCGACGGCCAGGGCGTACTCGCGCTCGTGGGTGATGCTGACGGCGATCCGCGCAAGTCCCAGCTGGTCGGCCCGGGAGGCGGCGCGCCCGTGGAGCCGGACCGTGGGCTGGCCGGTCGGCATCCGCTCGATCTCGATGTCGGTCCAGCCGATCCCGCGCACGCCGAGCCCGAGCACCTTGCTCACCGCCTCCTTGGCGGCCCACCGGCCCGCGAAGGTCTCGGGACGCGCACGAACGTAGGCCGCCTCGCGCGGCGTGAGCACGCGCCGGACGAAGCGGTCGCCGAAGCGGGCCAGCGCCTCGCGGATCCGCTCGACGCGGATGATGTCGAGCCCGAGCTCCGGCGTCCCATCCGGGACCCGCGGGTCCGGCGTGGCCACGCGCTACTCGACCGTGACCGACTTCGCGAGGTTGCGAGGCTGGTCCACGTCGGTCCCGCGGGCGACCGCGGCGTGGTACGCGAACAGCTGGAGGGGAATGATCGCGAGGATCGGCCCGAGCGCCTCGTGGGTCGGCGGAACCCACATGATGTCGTCGGCGAAGCGCTCGATCTGGTCGTCGCCCTCGGTCGCGACCGCGATCACGCGGGCGTCCCGGGCGCGGCCCTCCATGATGTTGCTGACTAGCTTCTCGTACACTGCGGAACGCGTCGCGACCGCCACCAGCGGGCACTCCGCGTCGAGCAGGCTGATCGGGCCATGCTTCAGCTCGCCGGCGGCATAGCCCTCGGCGTGCAGGTAGCTGACCTCCTTGAGCTTGAGGGCACCCTCCATCGCGGTCGGGTAGGTGTAGCCGCGCCCCACGAACATGAAACCGCGGGAGTTGACGTACCGCCGGGCGATCGGGGCGATCCCGCCGGCCGCGTCGAGGGCCCGCTGGGCCGCGTCCGGGAGCGCACGCAGCTCGCGGACGAGTGCCGCCTCGACCTCCCGGTCGAGCGTCCCCCGCAGGCGCGCGATCTGCGCCGCGACCAGGACCAGGGTCAGGACCTGGGTCGTGAACGTCTTCGACGCGGCGACCGCGACCTCCGGGCCTGCCTGCAGGAAGAGGACCGCGTCGGCCTCGCGGGTGATCGCGGACCCGACCGTGTTCGTCACGGCGATGATCGGGCAGCCCTGCTCGCGGGCGAACCGGGTGGGCGCGATCGTGTCGGCCGTCTCCCCGGACTGCGTGACGGCAATGACGAGCGTGCGGCCGTCGAGCGGCGGCGGGCTGTAGCGGAACTCGGAGCCCACGGTCACGCGGGCGGGGAGGCCGGTCCAGTCCTGGACCGCGGCGGCGCCGACGAGGGCGGCGTAGGACGCGCTGCCGCACGCCACGAACTCCACGCGGTCCACGGCGGCGAGCGCGGTCGCCATGCCGGCCAGCTCGTCGGTGCGGATGGTGAGAGCCGGGCCCAGCCGGCCTGCCAGGCACTGGCGGAGCGCCTGCGGCTGCTCGTGAATCTCCTTGAGCATGAAGTGATCGAAGCCGCCCTTCTCGGCGGCCTCCGGCGTCCAGTCCACCCGGGTCACGAGCCGCTCGCGGGGCGACCCGTCGACGCCCGTGATGATGGCCCGCGTCGGTCGCAGGTCGACGACGTCGCCCTCCTCGAGGAAGATCACCCGGTTCGTATGGGCGAGGATCGCCGCCACGTCGGACGCGATGAAGGCCTCGTCATCCCCGAGCCCCACGACCAGCGGCACGTTCTGGCGCGCCCCGACGAGGCGATCCGGCTCGCCCCGGTGCATGACGGCCACGGCGTAGGCGCCCTCGACGAGGGCGAGCGCGGCCCGCACGGCATCCGCGAGGTCGCCGGCGTAAGCCTCCTCAACGAGGTGCGCCAGCGCCTCCGTGTCGGTCTCGGAGCTGAGTACGTGGCCCCGCGCCTCCAGGCCGTCGCGCAGCTCGCGGAAGTTCTCGATGATCCCGTTGTGGACGACGGTGATCGCGCCGGTGCAGTCCACGTGCGGGTGGGCATTGAGGTCGTTCGGGCGCCCGTGGGTGGCCCACCGCGTGTGCGCGAGGCCGATCCCCGCGTTCGGCGTCCGGTCGAGGAGCGCCGTGCGCAGGTTCGCGAGCTTGCCCGCCCGCTTCTCGACGAAGAGCTCGCCAGACTCGGTGACCAGCGCGATCCCGGCCGAATCGTAGCCGCGATACTCCAGGCGCCGGAGCCCCTCGAGGAGAATCGGGCCGGCCGCCCGCGGGCCCGTGTAACCGACGATGCCGCACATGCCGTCGAGTGCCTCCGTTGCGCCAACCGGACCTCGATGGCCGCGGGGCTAGTTTAGGCGGTCGCCCGCCAGCGCCGCGAGCTCGTCGGCGAGCCTGCCGACCAGCTCGTGGTCCTGGCCCTCCACCATCACGCGGAGCGCGGACTCGGTGCCAGACGGGCGCACGAGGACCCGCCCGCCGATCGACAGCCGGGCCTCCGCGGCGGAGATCGCCCGGCGCAGCTCGGGGTCCGCCTCCCACTGCTCCTTGTGGCGGACGTGGATCGCGCGCTGCTCCTGCGGGAAGAGCGGCACCTCGGCCGCCAGCTCGTCGATCGGTCGGCCGGTCCGGCCCACGATGCCGAGGACCTCCAGCGCGGTGACCAGCCCGTCGCCCGTCGATGCGTGGTCGAGGACGATCACGTGGCCGCTCTTCTCGCCGCCGAGGTTCGCGCCGGTCACCTGCATCCCGTCGAGGATGTACTTGTCACCGACCGGCGTCCGGACGACCTGTCCGCCGCGTGCGCCCAGGGCCATCTCGAGGCCGCCGTTCGAGAGGACGGTGACCACGAGGATCCCGCCGGTGAGCGCGCCCCGCCCCAACCGGTCGAGCGCGCACAGGCCCAGCAGCTGGTCCCCGTCGACGACCCGGCCGTGCCGGTCGACGACGACGAGGCGATCGGCGTCGCCGTCGAGCGCGAAGCCCAGGTCCGCGCCGCGGGCGATCACCTGCTCGGCGAGGTCGGCTGGCGCGGTGGCGCCGCAGCCGACGTTGATGTTCTCGCCGTCCGGGTCGTTGTGGATCACCTCAACGCTGGCCCCGGTCGCCGCCAGGAGCTCCGGGGCGGTGACGCCGCCGGAGCCGTGCGCGCAGTCGAGCACGATGCGCAGGCGGCACGGTGTCGCCCGGGCGAGGCCCAGCCGATCGGCCCGATACCGGTCGACGAGGGAGGCGTCGTGGACCATGCGCCCGATCCCGCCGTTGCGCGGCCCGGCGAGCTCC
>Ga0209745_1002694_pt1 | contig 10007 bp, 12 predicted proteins | sample BarGraNGADG00312_FD_184495 | JGI IMG/M metagenome (GOLD analysis project Ga0209745, IMG submission 184495) | Arctic peat soil microbial communities from Barrow, Alaska - Barrow Graham LP Ref core NGADG0004-312 (SPAdes) (version 2) | ecosystem: Environmental > Terrestrial > Soil > Wetlands > Peat... | reverse complement strand
GAGGCCGGCCCGGCGTCGCAGGCGGTCGAGTGGCGGCCCATTTCGCCCGCCGCGCCAACGGCCGACAAGCCGGCCCCCGCCCCGCGAAGCGTGGTGACGCCGGCCGAGGTGGAACGGGTCGTCGGCCGCATGGCGCGCATTCCCGACAAGCAGGCGTCGGCGTCCGACAAGGAGCGCCTGCGCACGCTCGAAGAGTCGCTGCGCCGCGTGGTCTTCGGTCAGGACGAGGCCGTGCACATCGTCACCGGCGCGATCAAGCGCTCCCGCGCCGGCCTGTCGCAGCCAGACCGCCCGGCCGGGTGCTTCATGTTCACCGGACCGACGGGCGTCGGGAAGACCGAGCTGGCCAAACAGCTGGCCATTCACCTGGGCAACGAGTTCCTGCGCTACGACATGAGCGAGTACATGGAGAAGCACGCCGTGTCCCGCCTGATTGGCGCGCCGCCAGGATACGTCGGCTTCGAACAGGGCGGCCTGCTGGTGGACGCGGTCCGGACGCACCCCTACAGCGTGGTGCTGCTCGACGAGATCGAGAAGGCGCACCCGGACATCTTCAACATCCTCCTCCAGGTGATGGACCACGCCACGCTGACCGACAACAACGGCCGGCGCGCCGACTTCCGGCAGGTCGTGCTGATCATGACGTCGAACGCCGGATCGCGCGAGATGAGCGCCGGCGCAATCGGGTTCAGCCCGGCGGGGCTTCCCAGCGAGTTCGGCGAGTTGCTTGACCTGCGGGGCCAGACGGCCAGGAACCGGGCGAAATCAGCCATCGAGCGGATGTTCAGCCCAGAGTTCCGCAACCGCCTCGACGCGACTGTCAGCTTCTCACCGCTCAGTCCGTCGGTCATGGAGACGATCGTCGAGAAGTTCGTCCTGCAACTCGAGGCGCAGCTGGCCGAGCGGAAGATCGCCATCACGCTCGAACCGACGGCGCGGGCGTGGCTGGCCATTCGCGGCTACGACCCGGTGTACGGCGCCCGCCCGCTGGCCCGACTGGTGCAGACGGAGGTCAGGGACCGGCTGACGGACGAAATCCTGTTCGGCCAGCTGGAGCACGGTGGCACGGTGTGCATCGGCCTCGAGGACGATCACCTGGCCTTCTCGTTCGAGGCCACCACCCCGGTCTCATAACCCGATCGAGCCGGCACCAAAGAGGCTCGACCGGGTTATGACTGGCAGCCCGCACAGGTCACCCACGGGCCGCATCCCCGGGCGACCAGCCGGTCGCCCCTACTGGATGGGAGCCGACGCGGCTGGCGCGCCCACCTGCGTGACGGCCAGCGCCACTGGCGGGTTCGCCGTGGACTGGTAGATCGTCCCACCCTGATTTGTGCCGAAGCACCTGGAGCCGGTCGAGCTTGCCACCTGCGGGGTGGCAGATACGAAATATGTCTGCGACAGCGACGAGGGACTGTTGCACCCGCTCACGCCACTGGGCGCAGCATCCCCGGCGGTCAGCGCAATGGTGTATCCGCTCTTTGCGGACGGGTCGGACGTCAGGTCGGAGCTGATGAACGCTTCGCTCCCCGCCTGCGGCGGCTTTCCCAAGTCTGTCAGCGTCCCTGCGTAACTCCCCTGCCCGCAACTCGAGGCATAGCTCGCCTCCGCGCTGTTGATCGCCCTCAGCGACCCGATTCCCGACGCCTCGTTGCCGGACATGCGCGCGCGCATCAGACCCGGCACCGCGATCGCCGCGACGACCCCGATAATCGCCACGACGATCAGCAGCTCGATGAGTGTAAATCCCCCACATTTCCGCCCTTCCATTGCCGCCTCCCCCCGACCTCGCGTGCCAGAGATCCGAAGCAACGGCACTGCCATCGGGCACCGTCGGCCGTGTTCGGCCAGAAACCGCGTATTTACAATAGGTTCCGGGTGGAGCCCGAACGGGACGTGTCTGGAGGACAGGGCCGGTACGCAGTTTCAGCGAACCGGGCCACTCCCTGGCATTCCGGAATCGGCCAACCACATCGTCACCCGCCGCAACCACTGCGCCATTGTGCTGGCCTCCCCAAACACGGTACGCTTTGACCTTCCATGGATCTGGGCAAGCTCGGCCAGCGGATCAAGCAGCAGCGGGAGCGCAGGCAGCTCCGCCAAGTGGATATCGCCAGCGCGCTTCGGCTGACATCCCAGGCGGTCTCGAAGTGGGAGCGGGGCGAAAACGCCCCTGATATCGCCGTCCTGCTCGACCTGGCCCGGCTGTTGGGCGTGAGCGTGGAGTGGATTCTGACCGGACGGCAGGAGGCGCCGGGGACATTTCCCGCGGTGGTCCTGTGCACCAGCCTGAACGGGTTTGCCGAGCGGGCGGCCCGGATGGCGCCGGCCGACCTGGCCGCCTGGTCGAACACGATCCACTACGCGGTCACCGAGGCGGTGCTGCGGTTCGACGGCGTGCCGGTGAAGTGCGTGGGTGACGGTTTCCTCGGCTTCTTCGCCGGGCCCGGCAAGGCCGACCGTGCGCTGAACGCGGCCAGGCAGGCCAAGCAGCTCTTCGAGATGCCGGACTTGGTCGTCGTGCTGCACGCGGGCGAGATTTTCCTGGGGTCGGCTGGCCACCCCGACTACGCCCGCACCGACATCATCGGCCAGACGGTAAACACCGCGTTTCTGGCCATGCCGTTCGTGGCGGCCCATTGTCGGGGCGGCATTGGCGTGACGCGGGACGTCGTCGAACAACTGTCGGATGGCGCGGAGTGCGCCGAGCGCGGCCCGGTTGCCGTGGCTGGTGTGACTGAAGCACTGACCGTCTACGAACCAAGGAGACCATCGTGAACGCTGCTGCAACGAGACCGGACTACGCGGTGAAAGACCTGGGCCTGGCCAAGTTCGGGCGCATAGAAATCGCGCTGGCCGAGCACGAGATGCCCGGGCTGATGGCCACGCGCCGCAAGTACGGCCCGAAGAAATCACTTCAGGGCGCCAGGGTCATGGGCTCCCTGCACATGACCATCCAGACCGCGGTTCTGATCGAGACGCTGCAGGAACTGGGCGCCGACGTGCGCTGGGCGTCGTGCAACATCTTCTCGACCCAGGACCACGCCGCGGCCGCCATCGCCGCCGCCGGTGTTCCGGTCTTCGCGTTCAAGGGCGAGAGCCTCGGGGAGTACTGGGAGTTCACGCTCCGCGCGCTCACCTGGCCGGACGGCACGGGCCCGCAGCTGATCGTGGATGATGGCGGGGATGCGACACTGCTCATCCACCGCGGCTACGCGGCAGAGGACAATGCAGCCGTCCTCGACGAGCCGACCGACAACAAGGAATTGCAGATCGTCAACGCGCTGCTGAAGCGCACGATCGCCGAGCGCCCCGGCTTCTTCCACGCCGTCGTCAAGGGCCTGCGGGGCGTCTCGGAAGAGACGACAACCGGCGTACACCGGCTCTACCAGCTGCACGAACAGGGCAAGCTGCTGTTCCCGGCCATCAACGTCAACGACTCGGTGACCAAATCGAAGTTCGACAACGTCTATGGCTGCCGCGAGTCGCTCGTGGACGGCATCCGCCGGGCCACCGACTTGATGCTCGCCGGCAAGGTGGCGGTGGTCTGCGGCTTCGGCGACGTTGGCAAGGGCTCTGCGCAGTCGCTGGCGTCAACGAAGATGCGCGTGCACGTCACCGAGATCGACCCGATCTGCGCGCTGCAGGCCTGCATGTCTGGCTACACCGTGACGACGGTCGAGGATGCGCTGCCCTATGCGGACCTGTTCGTCACGACGACCGGCTGCTGCAACGTCATCACGGTCGACCACATGGCGAAGATGAAGAACAACGCCGTGGTCTGCAACATCGGTCACTTCGACAACGAAATCGAGGTCGAGAAGCTGATGGAGTACCCGGGCATCACGCGGACGACGGTCAAGCCGCAGGTGGACATCTTCACCTTCCCCGACGGCCACTCGATCATCCTGCTGGCCGAGGGCCGGCTGGTGAACCTGGGCTGCGCAACCGGTCACCCGAGCTTCGTGATGTCCAACAGCTTCACCAACCAGACGCTGGCGCAGATCCGGCTGTGGGCCGAGCCGCACGAGATCAACGTCTACACGCTGGACAAGAAGCTGGACGAGGAAGTGGCCCGGCTGCACCTGGATCATCTGGGCGCCAAGCTCACGCAGTTGACGCCGCCCCAGGCGGCCTACATCAACGTGCCAGTGGAAGGGCCGTATAAGAACGACCGCTACCGTTATTAGATCTTGAGCCTGATCCCGAAGCCGTAGCGGCGGCCCGAGGGGGTGATGTCGGACCCGGTGCCCGAGATTGGCTTGAGCGCCGAGAGTTCCGGGAACGGGTTCGACACCTCCGACCAGAAGCCGTAGCACGCCAGCCTGCTCATCACCGTCGTCTCCACCTTGACGATGGTGGTTTTCTCCCGCTCGCCGAGGGTCACGCCGAACAAGCGGTTCGCGGCCGCGTAGGCGACCAGCGCGTCATCCCTGGAAAGATCTTCCCGCACGAACGTGCCTCTCCATCGACCCAGCGGAGTCTTGGGTGAGATGACGTCCACGCCGATGTAGTACCCGGCCTTGATCACGGGCGTGACCACGGCCGGCCCCGGCAGCAGCTGTGCGGACGTGGTCGCGAGGCCCCAGGTATAGCGCGCGTATTCCCCGTAGATCCGCACGTAGTCCACCGGCATCGCCGAGAACGAGACGACCAAGGCGTCGTCGTTGTGCTTGCTCAACTGGAGGCTGATCGCGTCTTCGATCCGGCTGTTGATGAAGTTCTTCCGGTAGGACACGCCGACCGAGTAGTACTTCTCGACCGCCTTCGCGCTGAGGACGGCGCCCACCGCGGAGTTCTTGTCCTCGGTGGCGTCCGTGAAGTCGAAATACCCGTAGTCGTGATACGGGTTGCCGTTCCCCGTGATGGTCGCCACGTCAACCTGGTAGTGGCGCCGCCTGACGTACGAGAATACGCCGTTGTCGGCCTGGAAGTTGATTCGCTGGATGTGGGTCAGGTCCTTCGCCGTGTACCAGGTGATGTCGTCGACGCCGAATCCCTGGGGGACGTACGCCCGCCCGATGCGCGTGCCGGCCTGCTGGCCGGTACTATCTGCCCTCGAGTGCACGTCCACGTAGCCCACGCGAAGGATGCCCTGCTGCAGGATCGGGTCGAAGCCTGAGTGCTTGTAGTCGTCAACCTTGTAGAGCCCCTCTGGGTCGGACACCACGCCCCGCCCTTCAGGCTGGTTGGGGAAGAAATAGGTCCGACGGTCACCCACCGCCGGCACATACGGCCTGGGCACTACACCATCGTCCGCGGGATTGATGACCACGGTGTACGAGAGGTAATCGTTCACCGTCCCTGCCACCGTCAGGTTGATGAATGCCGGCTTGATCTGGCGTTCGCGCCCCATCGTCTCCCGAAGCGTCTCGTCGTGCACGAGGCCGAAGCTGAGATCCACACCGAGGCGGAGCCGGCCGTTGGCCAGCGAGATGGACGGCGGCTCGGTATCGGCCTGCTGCGCGGCGGTTGTGCCGCCAGCTTGTTCGGCCGACCGCACGACTGGCGCCACCGTGGTGCGTGTCGCCGCGATGGCCGATGCGAGCGGGGTTCGGTCCGTGAGCGTTTGAGCCGACCCGGGGCGCGCCCATCCGAGGCAGCACGCGCAACCGAGAACGACAACAAGGCTCGAGGCGGCCTTCGACATCAGGTCACTCCGTGGGGAGTCTGTGGTTCGGGTTCAGGACACGAGGAAGCCTGGCCGTCTATCCTCTCCGGTTCGGAGAGCCTTGTAAAGGAACTCGAGTCCTGCCTCTTTGGCGTGCCGGCGACCTTGCTGGCCGTGATTGGCCTCTACGGCCTGACGTCTTACTCCCGCCGCTGGACGCGCTGCAATCGGAGTGAGGCGCGGCCGTGGCGCTAGAAAGGAGTCAGACCCCTTTTCAGACCGTCGCATCGGCACGCACTGAAGATCGCGGGCATGTGCCCGATGTGCGCGATGCGGCCAGCCTCGTCCAGGCCTACCAGCGCATCGGCACCAAGGGCGTCGGCGACGGCTACTACGAAACCGAGGCAGCGCTCGAAGCGGGTCGGTCGGTGGCGAAGGAACTCTCCGCGCACCGGGGAATGAAGGCGGCGCCGACACCGGCAGCGGCACGGTAGGGAGGACCGCCGCCTATTCGCGTTGAATCAGATCAGACGCGGCAACGCCCCGCGGATGCTGCCCTGGCGGAACACCACCTCACCGGCGGAGAGCGCCGCGCGGAGAACCTCGGGGCCATCGCAGAACAAGCCGCCGCCGGCCGCCAGCACCGCTCGGCCGACTTCTTCCGGGGGCAGCGCTCTCACGATCTCGCGTGCCGTGCGCAGCACGGTGTGCCAGATGCGGGAAAGGTCGCCAGCGTCCGGAGCCTCACCCTCGAAATCCAGGCCGCGCAGTTCCACGTCCGAGTAACGGTTGGACCGCGCCGCCTCATCCAGGATCGCGACGGGACTGAATCCGGGGTCTTTCCCACAAGCGGCCCACGCCAGGTAGCCGAACGGCTGGAGACTGCGGTCGCAGGTTAGCGTGTCCACGAAATCTCTGGGCTCCACGCGACCGACCAGGGCCAGGACCTTCGACGTCGCAAGGTCGAAAGGATGGAGTGTGAGGCCCAGGTCGTCGTGCTGCACCAGAGGAAAGAAGCGGTACGCGCTGTCGCGGGCCCACTGGATGAGGACCACTTCACTGCCGCGACGAACCTCGGCCTCCACGAATCCCAGACGCTCGCGAAATGCCCGGACCGTGTATCCCGCGCTCTCCAGCGAAACTCGATCGGCCTGCCACGACACGGTCAACGCTTCCTCAGTGTCGTGGAACAGATCGAGGTCGCGGGAGAGCCTCGGCGCTCGGAGCAGCTCGTTGAGTGCCGCTCCTCCCGCGAGATAGCTCTCGCCGCTGCGCAGTCGGTTCTGCGCTAGGAGCTGGCAGACGCCGCGTTGGAAGACGCTAAGACCCATCGCCTGATTGCTCCCGCACGCCTGAAGGCCTGCAGATCACCGTGTCGCTGGATGCTGTCCAGCACGCGCAGGGTTTCCGTCACGGTCTCCGGATAGTACCCCTGCGCCAGGAACCAGAGGCACCGGTCCCGGTATTCGTCGATGAGCCCACGGAGGGCCTCTTCGTCAGCCCGCGCGTCCGGAGTCATGCTGTCATCATACTTTTCGGTGCCGGCAGCAGCGCCGCCTGCTGCCCGGCGTCAAGCGCCTTCAGGTTCAGGTAGCCTGCGCGTGGGGCCCGGCCGTTTCCCAGCGCTGGGGGAACGTCGCGCGCCTCGTGCTGGTGCACGAGCGGGAACCACAGAGACCGCGAGACGCCGGCCGACGGCGTGCAGCGCCTGTTCGAGCTGATCCAATCGTGACGCGTGACCTAGGTCCAGCAGACGATCCACCTGCGGCAGATGACAGCCGAGGCGCCTGGCCAATTCAGCCTTTCCGATGCCCGAGGCTCTCATGGCGCCGTAGAGCCCCAGCTTCGCGGAGACCAACCCGGACAGAGGGACGTGCGGACCGCCAGCCCTCGACGGGGCCGGGATGTCCTGGCGATCCCGGATGTACGCATCGAGGACCGTCAGGAGCGCGTTCTCCGCTCGTGCCAGCGCTTTCTCTTCGTCGTCGCCAAAGGTGTGCGCTTCGGGAAAGTCCGGAAACGAGACGAGCACCGTGTCCCCGTCGGATTCGAGTGCCACCGGGTACCGCACCATGACCGCCTCCACTACTCGAGCCCGAGATCCTTCTTGATTGCGTTGACGAGCCCGGTCCCGAGTTCCTTGCGTCGCCCGTGCATCGGAAGCACCGACTTCCGCGCGCCAAGCCTCACCAGAAGGTGACCGCCATGACCAGACTCGAAGCGGCACCCCTGCTGGCTCAACCAGCGCTTGAACTGGCGGGCGTTCACGGATCAGAGGATACAACACAGATGTGGACAACACAAGTGTTGCGTTCGGCTGCGCGATGTGCTCGAGCGCCTCGCACCGGGCGACCCGCTGATGATCTGGTGGCTCGCCCAGGTTGAAGCCTACGGCGGGCGCGACGCCGAGCGGTGTGCAGCCTTCGAACAAGCTGCCAAGATGCGCGCAGGTTTCCTATCGGATCTGAGCGAAGTCACCCGCCGGGCGCTCATCGGCCAACGCGGCTGCGTTCATGACTGCTCGACGGGCACCCGTCTCTGCGGGACGTCGCAATGACAGACCAGTTCTACCCGTTCTGCCTGGCCACAGTCTTTGCATGCATCGGCGACACCGAGGAAGCCCTGACGTGGCTCACACAGGCCGTCTCGTGGGGATTCTCAAACCACCGCTTCCTCGCCGAGCACAACCGCTTTCTCGCCCCGCTCCGCGGCGACCCGCGCTTGGAAGCACTGATGGAGAAGGCGCGCGAGAACGCCGGCAGCAGCGCCGCCTGCTGCCCCGCGTCGAGCGCCTTCTGGTTCAGATCGAGCAGCGCCTTGGAGACGTCCCCCGGAGGCCATCGCGATTCGGCTCTGGCGACAACGGGTGTCTCAGGACTCATCTCCGCTCGTCACCAAACTCGCCGAATCCTCAGGAAATTCTCCTGGTGACGCGTGGGCCAGTGCGCGTCCCAGGAAACATGTGTTCCTTGAAACGGCGAACCCTCGGTCTCTCGCAGGAGTCCGAATCCGACCACGAACGAGCCTGTTATCGAGCGGACCGAACTCATCCGCGCCGTCCTTGACGCCCTCCAAGCCGCGAACCCGACCGTCGACGCCGAGGGGCGGCGCTGACGCCGGCCGCCTGGACGCCGACGACCCGCCATACCTGTGGTCATCAGTCTCAGCAGTCCCAGCTTGCCAGTTCGTTCTTGAGTCCTGCGGAGCAGGACGCCGCTGAACCCGATGAGCGAGTTCACCCAGGATGGCGTTTCCGTCCGCAATCGTGTCTGGCCGATCGAACGTCTCGGCCTTTTCAGCCTGTGCTGAACTGGACAGACGGAAGGCCGAGCCGTGGTCCAGGATGGGGATATCAACGAGCACGAGGATTTCGTACTCGGCGGCCGGGGCTGGGGATGATGGCCGCACGTAAGGAGATGAAGAAATGCTGGCGACGATAGCCGCGGTGTTGCTGGTCCTCTGGTTGCTGGGGTTCTTCGCGTTTCACGTAACCAGCGGCCTGATTCACGTCGTGCTTGTCGTGGCGCTCATCGTGTTTGTGCTGCATTTCCTGCGGGGCCGGTAACTGACACGCACAACCAGTGGGAGGACCAGATGTCTGTAGCAAAAGTGTCTGAGATCAGCGCGACGTCGACCATCAGCTTTGAGGACGCGATCAAGCAGGGAATCGCCAGGGCGAACAAGACGCTCCGCAAGGTCCGGAGCGTGTGGGTCAAGGAGCAGCACGTGCGGGTCGTCGACGAGTCCATCGCGGAGTATCAGGTCAACATGATGGTGACCTTCATCATCGACGACTAACGGCCGCCTGCGGTGACCAGGACGCGCGCCTGACTACTCTTCCCTCACACAGAAGAAGCGCGCGTCGCACACAGGTGCGCACGATCCCGATGCGCCTCGCCGTGGCTCGCCAGGCTGCCATCCGATCGTGGGGATGGCGGCCTCAGAAGCGTGCGGCCCTATTTCCATGGGCTCGGCCGACACGCCGCTGATACCGGCTGGCCTGGTGCTGGATGTCGCCAGTCAATCGCCGGTCGACGGCGTCGACACGCTGTATCAAGGATACGGCACGCCTCTCGCTCGGCCTCCGATCCCCGATTCCTTGCACCTGGCGCGTGCCGTCGGGCTTGGGGGCGGTCTGGGCAGTCGCTGTCGGCGCCGAGGCCGCCCGCCGGATTCCCGTCAGGATCGAACTGCGGACCGTCTTCGTGGACAGCCATCCGCTCTTGCACGGCGCACACCAGATCGAACTGCAGGCCCGCTTAACCGTGCTGTTCTCGGGCCGCTGACAGTCGAACGCGCTCCGCCGTGCATGAGTTGCCGCGCCCGCCCGTCCCGCCGTCTCGGCAATCAACTGATTCCTGAGACAGAGGGTGCCCTCGCCCGCCGCTGGGATCCG
>Ga0209745_1002692_pt1 | contig 10015 bp, 10 predicted proteins | sample BarGraNGADG00312_FD_184495 | JGI IMG/M metagenome (GOLD analysis project Ga0209745, IMG submission 184495) | Arctic peat soil microbial communities from Barrow, Alaska - Barrow Graham LP Ref core NGADG0004-312 (SPAdes) (version 2) | ecosystem: Environmental > Terrestrial > Soil > Wetlands > Peat... | reverse complement strand
CGCGTCCTCTTCCTCGGCGCCGGGGTTCTCGGTGTGCAGGTACTCGAGTGCGGCGCTGAGACGCTCCTTCTCTTCCGTAAGCGACTTCCGGTAACCGTTAAGTTCGCTTGCCTTCATTTGCCTCGCCTTCTCCGGCCGAGGCGCTGAGCAAGCGCTCGCTCTCCCCGGCGTCGATTCCCTTTACTTCCACAATCTTGTCACGGGCGCTTGCTCCGGTAACCACCCGAAGCTGCGAACGAGCAACTCCGAGCGTCTTGCCAAGCAGCTCGATCAGCGCTTCGTTGGCCCTCCCGGATTCCGCGGGAGCGGCCACACGTATCTTCCACCTCTCCCCGTAACGACCGACGACGGCGCTCTTCTTGGCGCCGGGTGAGACGCGTAGGGAGAGCCGCGCCTGCGACCCCGACATATCTCTCAGTATAGGAGCCCATCGAGGTAGCCCGACGAGGTCGATTGGCGACACCCGCCGTTACCCGGACCGCCCAACACTCGCTACCAGGGAAGGACGAGGCGCTGCCCGGGCGTCAGCAGAACGCTTTGGCCGAGATCGTTTCGCTGCTCGAGATCCCAAACGCCCCGGCGCGGATCGCCACCGTAGTTTCGCTGAGCGATCGACCAGAGCGTATCGCCGGGCTTAACCACATACGTGCCGCTGTGACCGGATGCGCCCGAAGCGTGAGCCAGCCCGCCCCACAGCGCAACTAGAAGCAGAACGACCGTGACCAAGCGAGGGAACATGTGTTCGCAATGCTACAGCGAACACCTGTTCGTGTCAAGGTTGGGCGAGGCCGATTCCTGCGCCTTCGGTCTCTACAGAGAATGGCCAGTTCTTCAAGGCGTGACGAACACCGGCTCGAGCTGCCCGCCATTCGAGACCGTTAGCTCGAGCATCGTCGCTCCCAGGGTCGAGCGCGGAACGGTCGGGCTGCCGGGATTGAGTATCAGGCGGCGACCCAGGCGCTGGATCTCGGGCACGTGAGTGTGCCCGTAGACGACGGCGTCGCAGTCCACGAAAGCCTGTGCCAGACGCCCGCTGCGTCCAAGCGCCGGGCCGGGATCGTGCAGCAGGCCTATCCTCGCCCCTCCGATCTCTGCGATGTCTCGCAGCGGCAGTGTCTCTTTGAGCACCGGCGCGTCCATATTCCCGCGCACGGCGGTCACCGGCGCCAGCTGCATCAGCTCCTCGAGTAGCGACTGCGCAACCAGATCGCCGGCGTGCAGGATCAGATCAGCCTCGGCGAGGCGGCGAAGGCACCATGCCGGTAGCCCTCCGCGGCGCCGAAGGTGAGTATCCGAGAGACAGACGATCGTCCGCGTCCCCATGCCGCCATCGTCGCAGGTATCGAGAAGGGGACGCTCGTTAGCCGATGGTCTCGCCGATGGTGCCGATCGTGATGACGCTCACGCGTCCGTTCACGAGGCGGAAATCAGTCACAAGCTGCCAGCGCTTCCACTTGCCGACCCAGCAGTGGAGAAGGCCCGAATCCTTCTTGCACGTCTCGCCGCGGAGACTGGCGCGAAGCTGCGCCAGCGTAGAACCGACGCCAACCCCGCTCTTCGTCTTCTCGAGCTTGCTCGTGGTCGTCAGGCCGAGCGCCTTGACCCCGCTGTTCAGGGGGAAGACGGAGACGGTAAGGCGCCGGTAGACGAGATCCCAGCCGCGTCCCTTGAAACCCATACGGCCGGAACGAACTCGCAGCGGCTGGCCGAGTTTTTCTCTCACCTGAGCTTCCGTCATCCCGAGCTCGACGCCGGCGATCGAGCGTTGAGGAACAATCGTCGCGCCGGCGGCGGCGCAAACGACCGACGCAAGGAAGACGGCTACGAGAAGAAGCAGAGAAGCCTTCATGGCCGGAAGCTGAACACCTCAGTCGAGCACGTACGCGAGCGCGACCTGGGTCACGCGCGAGTTCTTGAAACGAAAATCGGTGACGGCGCGACCCGGCTCCCAGCGGCCGAGCCAGCAGTGATGAAGCCCGAACTCCCTCTTGCACTGCTCGCCCTGCAGACCGGCGCGAACCTGCGCAAGCGTCGAGCCCACTCCGACGCCGCTGGCCGTCTTCTCCAGGGCGCTCCGTGTAGACAGGCTTGTCGCCGTGTTACCGCTTTGAAAAGAGACCGTGACCCGCGGATAGAAGAGCTGGCGCCAATGTCCGAACAGGTTCGAGCCGCTACGGACGCGGAGCGGAGCGCCAAGCTGCGCCTTCACCTTCGCCTCGCTCATACCCAGCTTGATGCCGGCGATCGAGCGCTGGGGAACGATCGCTGCCGAGCCGGAGGCGGACAGAACGAGCGCCGTCAGGACGAGCACGGAGGAAACGGACAAACGAAGACGGTTCATGGCCGGGAGCATACTCCCGAAGGATTACAAAGCATCCTCGTTTTGGAGTACACGCGCAGCGCGGTTTCGGGGATGGCGTATTCTAGACTTTTGACAAGACTGCGGCTTGATGGCCGCAATCGAGTTCCCCCGAGCGCGGACACAGCCGCAACCTAGCCGCGATTGTGACCGCAGACGCCTGAACGCGCAGGTGACGCGGATGGTGAACGAGCTCCTTCTGCTCGTCGGTAACTCACGCGAGTTCATTCCGCTCCGCTGCGAGTGCGGAGTTCTGGGCTGTCAGGTGCCGGTCGTAATACCGCGTTCACGCCTGGCCTCGATCCGCGACGAGCCCGGCCTCTTCGTGGTCGCGCCGGGACACTTCGTCGATCCGGAGGGCGAGCTGCTGGCCTCCGATCTCACCTACGCCCTGGTCAGCTACCGCGATACCGAGCCGATCCTGGCGACCGAAGCCGAGCTGGCCGATCTGGTCTATTCCTCGCTGCCGCGAAACGGACGTTCGGAGACTCGCGTCGATACGCCGTTCGCCGCCGCGTCCTGACGGGATCCTTCACATCTCCGCCGGGATGTGAGAGTGTCCCGACATGCCGTTTCGTGCGTGCTCGCTGCTGATTGCACCGGCGCTCGCGCTACTCCTAAGCGCCTGCGCTAACTCGAAGCCGCAGGCGACGGTCACTACCCGAGCTACGACGACGCCGCTGTTGCCCGCTGAGACGGTTTTCGTGCGCGCCTACTTCATCCGCGACGGAAAGCTGGCGGCGGCCGGACGGACAGGTGCGCACACGCTCGCCGTCGGGCAGGCTTCGATCGGAGCCCTCCTGAGCGGGCCCAACGCAGCCGAGAGGAGAATCGGATTTTCGACTGCTTTGCCCGAGAACGCCGAGCTGAGAAAGATCACCAAGCGCGGCAACCAACTGACGATTGAGCTTTCGACGATCCTCGACAAGACCGCGCGCGCGCAGGTCGTGACGACGCTGACTCAGTTCTCCAGTGTCCGCAACGTCGTCATCGTCACCCCCTCCGGCCCCAGCCAACCGCTCGACCGTGCCAAATTCGAAAACCTCATGCCCGCGGTCCTAGTCGAGAGCCCGCTGCCGTTCGAGCAGGTGAAAAGCCCGCTTCGAGTATCCGGGAGCTCCAACACCTTCGAAGCCACCTCTCAGCTCGAGCTACTGGGCGCAAAAGGAAAGCGCCTCGCGGCAAAGACCGTCACCGCCAGCTCGGGAACGGGAACGAGGGGCACGTTCTCGGTCAGTCTGCGGTTCAATGCGCCCGCCGGCGCAGCGACGCTCGTCTCCTACGAGAACTCGGCCCGCGACGGATCGCGTATCGACGTCGTTCGAATCCCACTTCGGATCGCAAACTAGCTACTCAGTACACCAGCACGTAGGCGGCGCCCACGGCGAGCCCGCCGATCGTACCGATCACCAGGATCGGTACATAGGCGCGAGTTATCAACGCCGAAGGCACGCTGAGCCCGAGACCGAGCAGGGCGCCGATCAGAAGCCCGCTCGCGCTCAGGCCTTTCGCGACGGGCCCGATTACGAAGCCGATCAGAAAGCGATCGACGAAGGCCGACGCCATCGCCTCCCGCTTCTGTCTGAGCGAAGGAGCCTCGATCTTGATCATCGAGCCCGCCGAGATCGATCCGAAGACGAGCCCTGCGACGATCGAGAACGTAAGCATGGCGCGAGTCTAGAGGTCCCGTTCGACGCCAGACCATCCCTTTTCGCACCGGAGGCAAGGGAGCCGAGCGAGAGAGTGCTCTCGCACGGCAAACGAAGCATCCGCCGTGCCTCCTAGATCCAATCACCGACGCGACCGACCTATGCGGGCGCGGCTCACCAGCGCCATCCCCCGGCCCACCCATCACGAACACTGACCACACCAGCGTCCAGCCCGCCCTGCTTCTTGGAGCAGACGAGGCACTCGCGACGAAGTCGCGGTGACCCGTGCACAGCAGTAATACCGCCAGAAGTCGTCAAGCCTCCCAAAGGGAGGCGGACTTCTGGCGGTAACGGCGAAGGCGCGGAGACTCGTACACAGAGGTAATACCGCGAAAAGTCTCAGCCCGCTTCGCGGGCCGACTTTTCGCGGAGAAGCGCGCCCGGCAGGAATCGAACCTGCGACCTCGCGCTCCGGAGGCGCGCGCTCTATCCCCTGAGCTACGGGCGCTCGCAGCTCAGTCTAGTGATCGCGGTCGGAAGAGTGATGCGCCCAGTGTCAAGAAGAGGGATCAAGCGCGCTTGAGGGATAGACTAACCTATATCTTTCTGGCAACATCCCTTTCAGAGTGGATCCCCATACGGCAGGGATCTATCCCGAAGCATTTCCGGCGCAACGCTCGAGGAGTGGCGGCGGCGGCACGTCCCCCAAGGTAGGGAAGCGGAGCAGGCGGCGCTTCGCTTCCCTTGTTTTTTTGCAGCGGGCCTGACTACCGGAAATTCTCGGGTAGTGGTTGCTATCACGACCAAGCGGTGCTAGGGATTGTCTGTGTCTCTACTGCGGCGGCATAAGAACGAGTTGAAGCCTCTCAGCGAGGCCGAGGCCTACGCCCGCTGCCACGGCAGCCGCGGCGACGAGGTGCGGATCGTAAAGGTCGAGCCTAGGCGCGCCCGCTACGAGACAGACGTCTCGGGCGAACGCCTTCGCGAGGCTTTCGAGAGCCGCCTCGACACGCGCGAGCCGGACGAAGAGGCCGAGCCCGCCGACGACGAATCGTGACGGCGATCCCGCTCGCTCTGATACAAGAGTCGTAATGACCGATCCCCTCTGGGCACCCTGGCGACTGGAATACGTCTCGAGCGCGAGCGAGCAAACGGGCTGCGTCTTTTGCCGAGCGGTCGCCGCGCCCGAAGATGCCGACTCGCTGGTCGTTCATCGCGGCGAGACGGCGTTTGTGATGCTCAACCGCTTCCCCTACTCGTCCGGTCACTTGATGGTCGCGCCCATCCGGCACGTCGGCGACCTGGGCGAGCTGAGCGCGCCAGAAGCTGCCGAGATCCACTCGCTCGGCGTGCGCGCCGTCGAGGTGCTGACCATCCTTTTCCAGCCCGACGGATTCAATATCGGCTGGAATCTCGGGCGCAGCGCCGGAGCCGGGGTCGTCGATCACGTGCACGAGCACGTCGTCCCGCGCTGGCAGGGCGATACGAATTTCATGCCCGTCCTGGCCGACGTAAGAGTGATCCCCGAGCACCTCCAGGCAACTCACGCCCGGGTTGAGGCAGCCTGGAACGAATAGCGCTCGGGCGTCTGCGGCTCGAGTAACGCACCTGTAGCATTCCCATCGAGAGGAATCGCTTCCTGTATCGCTCGAAACGGCGGCGTCAAGACCAAACTGAGCGGGTACTCGCTGCGGCAGGGCGTTGCGACGAGCGTCTTATCGGGTATCTGTTCCTGACTCGAGCTAGAAGGACTGGCGTGCGTAGAGAAGACGTACCGGCGGCTGTGGTTTGCGCCGCTCACAGAATCGCAGCGAGACACTCGCCACGCGGGTCTATCCGCCCTGCTCTCCAGACTAACCAGGTCACGTGGCCGTCGTCTCGAGTCGGGTGAAGCCGAATGGCTCGGAAGCCTCCCAACAGCGTTCACGCCGCGAACCACCCGGCCGATAAATCCGGAGTGAAGACGGTACCTTCGACGCGCAGTTCGAAAGGTCGCTCAGAGCCGCTCGCGGAGCGCACCCGCGGAGATTCCAAGCTCGCGCTCGCGGACGGCTCGGCGCTCGCGCTCGGCCGTCGTTTCGAGGCCGCCGTGTTCGACTGGGACGGCACCGCGGTCACCGATCGCAAGGCCGATGCAAGCGAGCTGCGCGAGCTCTTCGGCGCGCTCATCGAGGCCGGTTTCGACCTGGCGGTCATCACCGGCACGCACATCGGCAACGTGGACGGGCAGCTCGATCTGCGCCCGCACGGCCCGGGACGAATCATCGTCGGCTGCAACCGTGGCTCCGAGGTGTACGAACTGACCTCGGCAGGCCCCGCCTTGCTCGAGCGCCGCGTGGCCAGCGCCGAGGAAGACGAGATGCTCGATCGCGCCGCCGCTCTCGCCAGCGAGCGTCTGGGCGAGAAGGGGCTCACCGCGTCGGTCATCTCCGATCGGCTCAACCGGCGCAAGATCGACCTGATCCCACTTCCGGAATGGGCCGATCCTCCCAAGGCCGAGCTGCCCAAGCTGCTCAAGGCGGTCGAGGCGCGGCTGGCCGAGGCGGGAATCGACGGACTGCCCGAGGCGGTCGAGCTGGTGCACGCCTGCGGGCTGGAAGTCGGGCTCACCGATCCGCGTGTCACCTCCGACGCCAAGTACGCCGAGATCGGCCTCACCGACAAGACCCATTCGGCGAGTTACGCGATTTCCTGGCTCGCGCGCCGCGGCATTCGGCCCGAGCAAGCTCTGATCGGCGGCGACGAGTTCGGCCCGCTCGGAAACGTCCCGGGCTCCGACTCTTTGATGCTCGTGCCCGAGGCGGCGGGAGCCGTCTGCTTCTCGGTCGGGCCGGAACCGGAAGGGACTCCGGAAGGAGTGCTCGATCTCGGCGGCGGGCCTGAGCTGTTCGCCGACATCCTTGCCGACCAGCTTCGCCGCCGCCATGAAGGTGAGCTGCCTCAGTCTGTTGAGGAAGATGGCTGGCAGGTCGTCATCGACGAGCAGGGCGGAAGCGAGGAAATTGTGCGCGAGACGTTGCTGACGCTGTCGGACGGTCGCATCGGTACGCGCGGCTCGCTGCTCACGGGATCGGACAACGGCCCGACGGTGCTCGCGGGCGGGCGTTACGCGGGACGCGGCTCCGAGGAAGAGTTGCTGGCCGCGCCGATCTGGAACAGGATCGAAGGCGCAGCGGCCGAGCATGTTCGCCGCGTGCTCGACCTGCGCACCGGAACACTGCGCCATGAGCTAGTACGTGACGACGGCTCGCGGCTCAGCGCCCTTCTCTTCCAGTCTCTCGCCCGTCCGGGGACCTCCTGCCTGCGCGCGCGCGGGCCAGAGAAGATGCTCACCTCCTCCGCCCCGCTCGCCGCTCCCGAGCAGAAGGGAACCGAAACAAGCTTCCACCGCCTGGGCGATGTCACGATCGGCGAGTCGGTCAACGTCGAGCGAGTCATCGCGGCGGCCGCCGAGAAGCGAGAGAAGGGCTTGCTGGAACGTGTCGTTTCTTACGGCGGTTGTGAGCTGGAACCGCTGTCGTCTCTCCAGAGCGCGAAAGAGGCCGGCTTCGAACGCCTCTACTGCGAGCACCGTGAGCGCTGGGGCGAGCGCTGGCTCGACGCAAACGTCGTGATCGAAGGCGACTCGGAGCTGCAACTCGCGGTGCGCTACTCGCTCTTCGAGCTGATCTCGGCCGCCGACGACAGCGGCGAGGCGGCGGTGGGCGCCGGCGCGCTCTCGGGCTCCAGGTATCACGGCCATATCTTCTGGGATACCGACGTCTTCACACTACCGTTCTTCGCAGCCACTCACCCGGCCTCGGCGCGCGCGATCCTTCGTTACAGGCTCAACCGCCTCGAGCCGGCGCGAGCCGCAGCGCAGGCGAGCGGGCGCGCCGGAGCGCGCTTTCCCTGGGAGTCGACTCGCTCCGGGCTCGACGTCACTCCGCGCTTAGGCCGCATGCCCGGCGGGGAGATCGTCGCCATTCGCACCGGCCGCATCGAGGAGCACATCACCTCCGACGTGGCCTGGGCCGCCGACTGCTATCTGGCCTGGTCGGGCGACGAGGCCTTCGCCGGCGATGCGCAGACGCTATTCGTCGAGGCTGCGCGCTACTGGGCCTCGAGGATCCGCACCGACTCGAACGGAACCGGGCACATCTACACCGTGATCGGGCCCGACGAGTACCACGAACCTGTGGACGACTCCAGCTTCACGAACGTGATGGCTCGCTGGACGATGCGTCGCGCCGCACGTTCGCTCCAGGACAGGCCTCGCGCCGACTTCGACGAGAGCGAGATCGAGCGTTGGCTCCAGCTCGCCAACCGCCTGAACGACGGCTACAACCCCGAGTCCGGGATTTACGAGGAGTTCGCAGGTTTCAACAAGCTCGAGCCGATCATCGCCGCCGAGCTGGGCGAGCGTCCCTTCGCCGGCGAGGCGCTCCTTCCGCTGGCGCGGCTCCGCAACTCTCAGATCGTCAAGCAGGCCGATGTCGTTTTGCTCTATCACCTCGTGCCCGACGAGATGGCCGAGCACTCGCTCGGGCCGAACCTCGCCTTCTACGAGCCGCGTACCTCGCATGGTAGCTCGCTCTCCCCGGCCGCTTACGCGCTCCTGCTGGCCCGCAACGGCCAGCTCGAGGAGGCCGAGCAGTACCTGCGCATGTCGGCGAACTTCGACCTGGAGGACCGCAACCACACCAGCAACTGCGGCCTGCACACGGCGACCATGGGCGGCGTCTGGCAGGCGCTCACATACGGTTTCTGCGGCTTGCGCCCGCGCTCCGACGCGCTCGCGGTCGACCCCCATATTCCGGAGCACTGGAAGGCGCTCGAGCTTACGGTGCGATTCCGGGGCACGCGCGTCAGGGTTCGAGCCGAGGGTAAGCGAACGCTGGTCTGGGCTGACGGGCCGGTGCAGATCGCGTTTGGAGCGAGCGGCACTCTCGTCGAGGCGGGCCCTGCAGGGATCGAACTGAAGGCCGACCGGAGCGTGTCTCTGGGCGCTTAGGCTTGCAGTCGCCGCCTCGGGAGGCGGCGCTGCGAACAGATGAGCCCGCGGCGCTGCCGCCTAGTTCGAAACTGCACGCCGACGCGAGGCTCTGCGTGCGCCCAGCCGAAAACGGCGTCGTTTGGGACGCAGCCTCGGCTTTCCCGGAAAGGTTTTCTAGACGCTCAGTGCCGCGGGGTGAGCGAAGGACTCGGACTCCTCCGGCGCCTCGAATCGAGCCCGGAACTCGTCAAGCGAAGTGAATGGGCGCCAGAGCGGCCGGTCCCAATCGCTTCCGTGACACATCGGACAAGCAGGAGGCGGCGCGGCAAGAGCAACACCGTAGCCACACCCAGCACAGATGTAGTCAACCTTGTGATCAGTTGCGGTGTCCACCAGCGGCATAAGGGACTCCCCCGTAAAAATTAAGGTTTCTCTCAGAATTGTAGCTCCCGCCCCATTCTCTAGACATCGCCCGAGATCCACGTTTTATCCGCATATTGCGGGTTTTTAAACCCGTGGGCGAGCTTTTATAGCGGAAGCGCTATTCACCCTCTCGGCCCGCGCCGTCACTAGACCGTTTTCGCTCGAACGGCTCTTTCGCCGCGTTTCCGACACTTTCATCGATCCGTAGTTCGTCGCACACTGGACGAACACGATGCTTCCGCCGCAGGCTTCAAGCGGACGACGGGGATCGAACCCGAGACCCTCGGCTTGGGAAGCCGATGCTTTGCCAGCTGAGCTACGTCCGCGCGGCGCCTCTCCTTAGCGATTCTCGAGGTACTCCGGTACCCTGGTCGCCCATGCGCCAGCTTGCTCTGAGGAGTCTCGTCCTCCTCGCCGCGATGGTTGCGGTTGTTACCGCGACGAGTGCCTCCGGAGCACGGAAGGTGGCGACAATCAAGTCGGTTGCGGGAGCGATGGAAACCGGAATCAGCTTGATACCGCTATCCTCCGACGCCGATAACGCGACGCAGTTCCGGCGCATCCGTGCGGCCGGTGCGAAGTACGTCGAGATCCGTATCTACTGGTCCT
>Ga0209745_1002691_pt1 | contig 10016 bp, 6 predicted proteins | sample BarGraNGADG00312_FD_184495 | JGI IMG/M metagenome (GOLD analysis project Ga0209745, IMG submission 184495) | Arctic peat soil microbial communities from Barrow, Alaska - Barrow Graham LP Ref core NGADG0004-312 (SPAdes) (version 2) | ecosystem: Environmental > Terrestrial > Soil > Wetlands > Peat ... | reverse complement strand
GCACAGCCCTGGCCGTCCGCGCTCGCGTGACGACCCGGCGGAGCAGGCCCGCTGCGCCCTCCGCCGCCACGATCTCACGCGCCCGACCCGCGACTCGAACCACCGCCGCGTGCCGCCGCGCACGGAGGCCGTGGGGCTGCGATGAGTCGTCAGGCACCGCATAGACGTCGACCGCCGAAGCGAACTCGGACAACGGCTCGTCGTCCATTACGGGAATCCATCCCGTTGCGCGACGCGCTCCGTTCCGGCGAACGTGGAGAGCGGCGTCCACGAGGATCCGTTCGTAAACGGCCCCTTGGCGATGGGGAGACCACCGGAGCAGGGCGTCGCGACGCGCCTGGCTGCCGATTCGACGCCGTTCCGCTTCGGAGCCGAGGAGCCGATCAAGGGCATCGATCCACTCATCGGTCGTGGCTGCCAGAAGCCCCGTGCGGCCGTGTTCGATCGCCTCCTTGAATGGCTCCGATGGTGAGGCAACAGTGGGGGTCTCCACTAGGGCCGCTTCGAGCCACTTGATGGCGGACTTCGCTTCGTTGAAACGGCTGTCGGCCTGCAACGGCGCCAGGCAGATATCCGTGTCGCGAAGAATTCCCGGCAGCTCAAACCATGGACTGAACGGATTGCGCACGATCCGATCGACAAATGGGTCGAGAGCGGGCGTGGGCTTGAGGTATCCACCGAGCCACAACTCAACGCCAGGATGGCGCTCGAGTACGGCGACGACGGCCGGCTCAACTGCCGCCCAGTCAGCATCGTGGGTGGTGGTGCCGGAGAAGTAGCCGATTCGGATCGGACCTTCCCTCCGCGGGCGCCGCAGCTCACGGTCGCTGCGTCGAGCCAGAAGGAGGCCCACGCCGTTCGGGAACCTCCGGGCCGGCAGCCCGGTGGTCGCGGTCGCCTGCACGCACAGCTCCCTCGTGGAACCCACGAACATGTCGCAGGCTTCCATCGTCGTCCTGTATCTCGCGACTCCCCGCCACCACAGTTCGTTTTCGGGTGGGGTGAGGCGCTCGAGTCCGTCGAGAGCCCCTTCCATGGAGGGATCGAAGATCAGGTCGTCCACGTCGAAGAGAACTGGGACGCCCTCTGCGCGGGCACGAACGGAACTGATGACGCCCATCACCTGGTTGGTCGCCGGAACGCGGTAGAAGACGACCGCATCGACCTCGAGCGCGCTCCGCGGGAGCTCTGGGTCGCGATAGTGAATGACTCGTGCACTGATGCCGCGCAACGCCAGGGCCTCGACGGGGAGGTGAGCCCGGTATCGAAGGGGCGCCCCCTGGATTCCGACGACGAAGAGGACTGACCTGATCCGGACGTCGGGGCTCGGGGTGGCCGTCGCGATCGATGCTTCTTCCCCGCCGGCGGGGTCCGGCCCGGACTCGACCAACCTGGAGTAGAGATTCAGCAGCCCGGCTGCCTGGTCGGAGAACCTCCGGATCGGGGTGACTGAGCCCTTGCCCATGAGCGAGGTCACCAGTCCCGGCTCGGCCGCAAGCCGACGGATGGAGTCGGCAAGGGATCGCGCGTCGGCGGCGGGTACGACCAGGCCGTTGTATTCGTGTCGAACGGCCTCCTCGGGGCCGAGCGTGTCCGTGCATATGACCGCGAGTCCCGCGGCGAGAGCCTCGCGAGTGAGGATGGAATGGGACTCGCGCATGATTGAAGGCAGCACAAGGACGTCGTGCCGGTCAAGGACTTCGCCCAATCGGTCGGGTGGGAACCGCTCCAGACCGCGCGCCCAGGCCGGAAGCCCGGACCGTTGCGCCTCGTCCATTCCGTACAGATCGAACTCGATACCTGAGAGCCCATTGAGAGTGCGGAGTGCACTCGCGAGCACGTCCGGTCCTTTCATGGGCTGATCGCCGCCGGCATACAGGAAACGCACCGTGCTCCCCGGGGTCCGCCTCACCCGATCCGCCAACAACGCGTCCACCTGCTCGTCCGGGAGTCCGTTCTCGTCGGTGCTGGACTTGCTCTCGGGGAGCCCGTTCGCGATGAAGGTGTCACGAGCGGCCGCTGACGGGGCAAGGACGACGTCGGCGAATTCCAGATCGCCCCCAAGGATCCGCGACCGACGCTCCCGGTGAGCGCGCCCGGCCTGGCACTCGCACTCACCGCAATCAACGACAAGGGAGCACGGCAGCATGCCACGGTCGACGAGGAACTGCCGGGAGCAGTACCACCAGAAGTCGTGCATCGTGAGGACAACCCGTGCTCCCGACTGCTTCGCAGCCTTGAGAACGCCGCCCCCCAGTGTCTGGACCGAGTGGACATGGACGACGTCAGGCTGGACTTCCCGCAGCCAGGTCGAGAAGACGTTGACAGCCTCCGGGTTGTTGAAGTTCCTCTCATCGGCCCACCCCGTCCACGGCGTTGTCACAAGCCATGTCACCGACACGCCCTGACCGTCACCCTCCTCGAAGGTCGACAGTGCCGGAAGGCTCTCGTCGAGACGTCCGGCGAACACGAACGACTCATGTCCCGCCGTTGCAGCGGCCCGTGCGATTCGCTGTGGGACAAGTGTGCCCCCTGAGATGAAGTTCGGGGGGTAGTGGCCACTGACCTGGGCGATACGCATGCGGCAATCGTAACGATGCCGACCTCCACCCATTGCGCCGTAACCTAGAGCCATGAGCGAATCGTCACACTCGAACGCGATCAGCCAAGCCACACTCCAGGGCTTGCGCGAGCGGTGCGCCGAACAGAAGGCGACAATCGTTGCGCTGGAGGGCGCCAACGCGGTACGCGAGGAAATGCTCCAGAGCGCAGCGGCCCAGCTGGAGCTGACGCGGGCCGAGCTGGAACACACACGGGCCGAGCTGGAACACACACGGGCCGAGCTGGAACACGCACGGGCCGAACTCGAGCGCATCCGCGCCGAACTCGGCGTCGGTGTCACTGAGAGCGGGATGATCGATGCCCCCGTCCTCCATTTCACCAAGTGGAAGGCCCGCAGGTGGGCCGGCCAACTGCGCCGGCGCGGGAGCGGGGCGCATGGGGCGGGCGAGTCGTGAGCATCTCGATCGTCGTCCTTCCCGGGAGTGCGGACGAAGTAGCGGTCACCGTTGGGTCGTTCTTGGTTGTCGCACCGGCCGACGCGGAGTTGCGGGTCGGGGGCACTTTGCCTGCAGGGATGTCGGACCGGCGCATCGTCGCGTTCGGACCCCAGCCCATCGAGGAATTGCTGCGTCACTCACTGACGTCATCCAGCGGCGGATGGGTCGCCATGCTTCGCGCCGGCGACGAGTTTGAGCCTGGCGCACTCGCCGCTGTGGAGGCCTATCTCTCGGAGATCGACGCGGACGTCGTCTACACCGACCACCGGTACGTCGGGAGTCGGGACGGCGTCGCCCTGAAGCCGCGGTGGCTGCCCCGCCTGCTGGAGCAAACCAATTACCTGGGTCGATTGGTCGCCGTCCGTCGCGGGCTCGCCGAGCAGGCGATTGGTGAGCCCTGGAATGGCGAGTGGGACTACCTCCTGCGCGTGACGGAACGCGCGAGACACGTTGGGCACGTCCCTGTCGTGGCGGTCTCACTGTCCGCACCTGAACTCGAGTCCTCGCACCAGCACCCCATTGCGATCGTCGAGGGCCACCTCCGGCGGACCACCGGTGAATCGGTTGTCTCCCGGCGTCCCGACGGTTCGGCGCGAGTTAGGGCCCACGTTCCGCCCGACCACATGGTCTCGATCATCGTCCCGACCCGGGGTGGTCGACGTCGCATCGGAGAAGCCGAGGTGCTGCTGGCGGAGAACATGATTCTCTCCCTCATTGCGCTGACCACCCATCCAACGTGGGAAGTCATCCTCGTGGCATCAGAGGGTACCGATCCCCTGGTGCTTGATCGCCTCATGGCCCTGGACGGAAGGGTCAGTGCGATCAAGGTGGAGGGCACCTTCAACTTCTCGGCATCTGTCAATGCCGGTGCACGCGCCGCTCGCGGTCCGAGCCTCCTCCTTCTCAACGATGACGTGGAGGTCCTTGAGCCTGCGTGGTTGTCGGAAATGCTCGGGGTGCTCCTTCGCACGGGAACAGGCGCCGTCGGGGCCAAGCTGCTCTACCCCGACCGCACCATCCAGCACATCGGCGTCGTGTGCCCGCCCTACGGGCTGCCCCTTCATCCGCGCATCTTCGAGAGGGACTCCGGCACATGGGACACGACCCTGGACGTGGACTATCTCGCTGTAACCGGGGCCTGCCTGCTCACGCACCGATCGGATTTCTTCGAAGTCGGCGGGTTCACGGAGAACCTCCCGCTGAACTTCAACGACGTGGACTACTGCCTGAAGCTTGCGCTGCGGGGGCGTGCGACGGTGTGCGTCAACGCGGCCACGTTGCTGCACTTCGAGTCGTCGACCCGCACGGCTCAGATCCTCGACTACGAGCGGGATGCCTACCGCGCTTGGGAAGCGGTCACCCTCACTGATCCCCACACGGCCTACTGGGTGTAACGTCGCTCCACCGCAGCGAAGTGCGTGGCGAGTTGACCGCCTAACCACGGAGGCGCGAGATCCGCCACTTCACCTTCTCCACCACTTCGGCGAGTCCACCGGTGCGGAGCGCACGGGCGATCCCGGCGACGTCGCGGCGAAGTCGAGCCATGGGGGGCATCGCGGGGTCCAGGCGTCCGGCGTTCGCCGCGTCCGCAGCCCGATACGGGTTGGCACAGTAGTCGAGCAGCGGCTTGAGCGCCGTCGGCCATCCGTAGGTCGCCGAGACGGTGTGCACCCGTTTCCGGATCTCCGCCGCCCGGGATTCGTCACCCAGAATCGAGACGAAGGCGTCCGCCATCTCCTCGGCGTTGCCGAAGCCCACCACTGCTCCCAAGTCCTCCTGGGCCACGAGGGTGCCGAAGGCGTCACCCTCGGAACAGACGATGGGCAGGCCCGCCCAGAGGTAGTCGAGCATTCGCGTCCGGAATGAGTAAGCGGTCTCGACGTGGTCGAAATGCGCGGAAACCCCGATGTCCGCATCCATGAGGTAGTTGACGCGATCCTCGTACTCCACCCAGCTCTCGTGGAAGAAGACGTGGGTGCCCGTGAGGCCCCTCTCATCCGCCTCGCTCCGTGTCCGCCATGCCATTGCCATCTCGGGCACGTCAGGGTTGGGGTGCTTCATGCCGAGGAAGAAGAGCCGGATGCCTGGTACGGATTGTCGGGCAAGGTCGATCGCCCGCACGACGGTCAGTGGATCGAACCAGTTGTAGACCCCACCGCCCCACAACACCACCGAGTCATCGACGGCGATTCCCGGAACGACCCCTTTGATGCCGTGCCGCGTCTGGACCGCAGGCTCGGGGCTGCACCCGAAGGGCACGACTGTGAGCAAGGACCGCAGGCTTGGGTCGGCGTCATAGGTGTCGGGGTTGATGCGGCCGCACGCCGCGAGATGACCCATCCACAGGTCACGTTGCCTCTCGGAGGCGCAGATGAAGAAGTCGCCGCGCGCGGCCTCCACTGCCAGTTCGCGAAGCGCCCGAGCGAGCGCGGCGTGACGTTCCGGACTCGGACGGAATTTCTCGACCTCGAGCGACTCCAGATGGAACGGGTCGTAGAGGTCGACGACGATGAACTGCTCAGCATCTCGGAGCCACGGGAACGTCTCCATGATGAAGCCTTGGACGATCACGACTTCCGAGGCCTCCACTTTACTTCGGAAGCCGTCGACCGTGACACGGGTGGCGACGAACCCGTCGCCCGCTCGCTCACACGTCGAGAAGGTTGCGAGCCGGACATGGTGTCCCTCGGCCGTCAAGGCACGTGACATCTCCCAGACCCGGATGGCGGGACCCGCCATGCGTGCCGTCAGGGTGTCCAAGGTGACGATGAGGACCCTGCGCGGGCTGGTCATGGTCGATCCGTCTCCTTGTGGATCCCGTCCACCGGCCATGCCCAACGTCCGTCCATGATGAGGTACCCTCCGGACTCGAACGGCTTACCGCGAGCAACCGACAACCGTGCGCTGTCACGTACGTAGTCGTAGACGTGCAACGTCGAAGTGTCGACGATCGAACCGTGGATGATGTAGCCGCCGGGCTGCAGGGGGAGTCTCGGGACGACGAGGTCCACCGAACCACGCCCCTCGAGGAATTCGACCTCGAACCCCAGGTCCTTCGTGTTGTTGCCCCAGAGGTAGGTGCCGTCGACCGACTCCATCGCGAACCCGAAGTGGGGTCGAGCGAGCCGCTGTTTCGCGTTGAAATGGAGCCGCATGACGACGGTGTCCCCGGTCCTCACTTCTCCCCCAGTGGGCCTTCCCGAACCATCGAGCAGTTCAACGCGTTCGACGAGTGCCTCACCACTCCCCCAGCGGACCCGACCTTCAGAGTCCACCCGAACTCCCGAGCGAGTGGAGTCCGAGTACTTCTCCAGGACGAGTCGCGCTTCACCGACGTCGCGCAAGCGTCCGTGCTCGAGCCACGCTGCCTGGTCGGCCATACCCCGAAGCTGTGGCATCGAGTGGGAGACCACGACCACGGTTCGCCCTTCTCTCCGGAAGTCGGCGAATTTCTCGGCGCACTTGTCCTGGAATCCGGAGTCGCCGACGGCGAGGATCTCATCAACCACGAGGATATCGGGCTCGGTGTGGATGGCGACCGAGAACCCCAATCGCACATACATTCCGGACGAGTAATTCTTGACCGGTTGGTCGATGAACTCCTCGACACCCGAGAACGCCACGATCTGGTCGAATTTGCGATCTATCTCAGCCCTGTGCATTCCGAGGATCGACCCGTTGAGATAAACGTTGTCCCGGCCGGAGAGCTCCGGATGGAATCCCGAACCGACCTCGAGCATTGCTGCCATCCGTCCCCACGTGGCAACCGTGCCTTCATCCGGCACCAGTATCTTCGCGATGCACTTGAGGAGAGTGGACTTGCCCGAACCGTTGTCGCCCACGAGCGCGAAGGTCGAACCCTGTGGGATCTCAAGCGCCACGTCCCGCAGTGCCCAGAAGTCCTCGTACACGGAACGCTTCCGCCGCATCACCGCCGACTTCAGGCTCTGGTTGCGCTCGTGGTAGACGCGGAACTTCTTGGACACCGCGCTGACCGAGACTGCTGAGTCCCCAGGCATCACAGCGCCTCCGCAAGTCGTGCCTGGTGGCGTCCGAAGACGCGCCACCCGAGCGCGAGTACCAGGATCGAGAGGGAGACCACCACTCCGATTGTCGTCGCATCCGGCACCCGGTTGTCGTACAGGAGGTTTCGGAAGGCCCCGATGAAGTAATAGAAAGGGTTCAGCTTGTACAGGTCGAGGACCGTGACCGCTCCGATGATCGGGCCAAGCTTCTCCGACTCCCGCGCCACCATCGAAGCCGGGTAGACGATCGGGTTGGCGTAGAACCACACCTGGAAGAGGATACTCACGAGGTGCTGTGTGTCCCGGAAGTAGACATTCGCCACTGACAGCATCATCGACACCCCTGTGGAGAACATCGCCAGGAGAACCATGAGCAGGATCGTCGGCACGATCCAGACCAGCGGATGGCCACCGAACAAAAGGAGAGCAGCCACCAGCACGACCATCTCGATCGACCAGCTGTAGAGCCACGCAAGCGCGCTCGAGATCACGAGCGCGGAACGCGGGAAGTAGACCTTCTTGATGAGGTTCTCATTCCCCACCAGAGCGACCATTCCGCCGTTCACCACGTTGGTGAAGAAGGACCACGGAAGGAGCCCGCACATCAGCCACAGGGCGAAGACATCGAGCCCGGACGGATCGCCGGCGTCCGGCTGGACGCGGATGACGAACCGGAAGACGAACGAGTAGACGAGCATTGCCGCCAGGGGGTTCGCCAGCGACCATAGCTGTCCCAGCACGGTTCGCTTGTACTTGCCCTTGACCTCGCGCATGGTGAGGTTCCGCACGAGTTCGCGCGAATCCCTGATGTCACCGAGAATGGACAATCAGTATCCTCCATCGTCCCGCAGGGTCGCCCAGCACGGGTCGAGCCTACGCCACTCGGCCACCTTCGGGCGTCTGTCGACGACGTCTGTCGCCGCCGGCCTGACTCTCTGGTGGAACCGGCCGGCGGCACGTGAAGACTGACCTCGAGGCGGCATGGGGGTCATTCGCCACCGGCCGTTGACACAGCCGACATGCCGGCTCGTCCGGAGCCCTCATGTCGAGAGGACTCCCGGACGTGGAAGAGGAGCAGTGCTCCCACCGCGAAGGCAGCGGACCCGATCGCCCAGACCTCCATCGGGCTGGGTCCGAACGACCACCACCACTCCACCTTCTGGCCCAGGTTGAACGACAGGACATCCTGACCCGTGACATACCTGCGAATGTTCGCATGGAGACCGAAAGTGTTGGCGAGCACCAGGAGCGTGTACACGGCGATGGTTTGTGATGTGGTCAAGCCCGGGGAGTCCGAGCGTGGTCGGCCAGCCAGAGCCGTCGCAACGGCCACGAAAACGAGGGGGAGCAGGTAACGCGGCTGGACCGCTTCCCCCACCTTCGAGAGCGAACCCTGGAGCACCAGGAGGGGAAGGACGGTGAGAGCCGTTGCGACCAGTGCGAGGCTGAGGAACTTCTCTGGCCACATCGCACGCAAGCCGGTGAGTACCAGGCCGGCAACGACCGCGACGACCGAGACGTGGGTGATCGCCGGCATGGCCGTGTCGAACCACCCGAGGCCCTTGAATCCACCGGACAATCCGGCCAGTAGGTTCGGGAGTTCGGTGAGGTTGTGGAAAAGGACGTCGTCCGGATTCCTGCCGGAGTCCCCTTCGAAGCCCGTGACGAGAGCAGTCCGCTGGGCCGCAGAGAAGTAGGAGGCAAGGCACAACGCACCGGCCACAGCTGGCACGACCAACAAGAGTGGCCTCCTGCGCAAGTCCCGCCATGTGAGGATTGCCATGGCCACCAGTGCCACGAGGACATAGGCGGCAGCATCGCTCCTGCTGGCTGCTGCCAGGGCGGCACCAGCAACAACGAGCACACCGGCAGCCACCGTTCGTCTGGTGGTGTCGGAGGTGGCCAATGCGAGGGATGACAGCCACGCCACGGCAACCCCGACAATGGCCCACGAACTTGGATTCACACTGGCGATGAGGAAGATGTTCAGCGGGACAGCAGTCCCCAACAGAGCCAGGACGATCAGCCGATGCCCCACGCGAGGCATGGTTGCCGCAACCGCAGAGAGAAGCAGCACGGCGAGCGTCACGTTGAAGAACCTCATCACGAGGATTGACCACACCGGATCCTCGCCGACGAACACCCTCATGACCTCGTAGTACCAGCCGGGGTAGTCTCCCCTGTCAATGCGATCGGAGGCAACCAGAGTGACGTCGAGACTGTCCACGCAAGCGGCGGACTGCTCCGGCTGGAATGCGAAGCACTTTGACGCATATCTCACGATTTCGGGAACGTATGCGCCCACAGCAGCGCCCCTGTCGTCATAAACGAGACGACATCCTGAGTCCTCCAGCGGATACGGGCACCAGATGCTGGACTGGTGGAAGTCATCATCCGGCGAGGATCCGATCGGCGAGGAATACGCCCACGCGAAGCCGGCGACGAGAAGCGCCGCAATGCACGCCACTATTGCAGAGAAACCGATGGAAATCCGCGCCGGGACACCAGCATTTGGCTGCTGTCGGAACGCCGGATGCGGGCTCCGCACATGTCTTCCAGCCGATCTCACGGTCTCACTGTAGAGCAACCGCAACATCCACAACTCGGGTCCTTCGCGACGTGGTATGGAGAGGATCGAGTGTGACCTGATGTCTACACTGGTCCAAGGCTAGCTACCAGGAGGGCTGCAATGCGCGTACTCGTCACAGGAGGCGCCGGCTTCATCGGCGCCAACTTCGTCCGCCAGACCGTCGCCGAGCGGCCGGACGCAGCCGTGACCGTCCTGGACAAGCTGACGTACGCCGGCAACGCCGACTCGCTTGCGGACCTGGGAGACGCCGTCACGCTCGTCGTCGGCGACATCGCCGACCGCGACGTCGTCGACCCCCTCGTGGCGGACTCCGACCTCGTGGTCCACTTCGCGGCGGAGTCC
>Ga0209745_1002690_pt1 | contig 10020 bp, 6 predicted proteins | sample BarGraNGADG00312_FD_184495 | JGI IMG/M metagenome (GOLD analysis project Ga0209745, IMG submission 184495) | Arctic peat soil microbial communities from Barrow, Alaska - Barrow Graham LP Ref core NGADG0004-312 (SPAdes) (version 2) | ecosystem: Environmental > Terrestrial > Soil > Wetlands > Peat ... | reverse complement strand
CTGAAGATAAAGAATGTCTGACCTCTTTAAAGAGATGCGCAGCACACCCTTCTCATCCCGGAACGGTACCATTGGTTTCTGCCCTGAACCGTCAGGTTGCTCTTTCAGCTCAGCAAGTTTTATTTTGTTGTCACGCCACGAAAAATACAGCCAGAGCATAGCATATGGGAGGAGCAGAGTAAGTGACGTATTCACAACAGATTTTCCCAGGAGATCGGGGAAGCTTCGCCGGTCGTCAAGGATCACGATCTCAAAAAACGCAAAAAAGAGAGCCATCGCCACTATCTCAGCCGCCACCCAGGCGAGGTACTGCCATATAACAAGTTCCATGCCCCTGCGCAAAAGCAGGTACATGATGATACGGCTCAGTGCCACGATCAGCAAACCGGTCAAGATTACCCCGCTCGTATAGATAAAAAGTGTCGGTTTGGATACTTCATAAACGGTTATGGCCCCGAACGGTTTGTACAGGTTAAGGAACAGGAGTGAAAATCCTGCAGTGAAGAGAATGTGCGTAACTATGTTTCCCTTTTCTGTAAGGTAGCCCGGAAGCTTTTTATGAAGATCAATATTCATTCACTTTGTCCTGCCACAAATTTACTATTTTTCAAGTCCGAAGGATTTTCCCGGGTTCTAAGCCGGCAAATTTTACCCCTGCAGTGACTTTTTTACCCCTGATACAGGGATTCAAACCCCGGACCGTGCAGTCAGAACCTATTATTTGGACAGGTGTCAGGTATCTGTTTTGTTTGCAGGAAAAACAGGATGGGATACACGGCTCAGGAAAGGGAATTTGCCGACAATTTCAGGGGAGGATTGACCGAGGGTCTTATACCCGGCACAGGAGTGCGGTTAGTAAGCGAGGTATTTCATTCCCCAAACGGTTATTCCGTATCGGACGGAAAGAGTGTGGCTGGTATCTTCCATTCTATTTTTAAATCGAAGGAGTTGGAGCAGTCTAATAGTGATTTCCGTTACTATTTACTTATTCCGGGCAACAGCAGCGGCAGAGGTGCAATCATTCTCCTTCATGGTCTCAATGAACGCAGCTGGAACAAGTACATGCAGTGGAGTCTGAGGCTGGCCACTGACACCGCAAGACCTGTTATACTGTTCCCCAGTGCCTATCATATAAACCGTTCTCCCCGGGGCTGGATTGACAGACATCTGATGATGCCTCTTGTGGCAGCGCGAACTGCCCTGGTGCCTGACACGCAGTTGTCGACTTTTGTCAATGTAGCTCTGAGTACACGCATGTCGTCATCACCCCAGCGCTTCATGCTTTCAGGATACCAGACAATAAATGACCTGAAAGTGCTCATAAGCTCAATAAGAGAGGGATTACATCCTGATCTGCCGGGAGGCGGTCCCGTTGATGTATTCGCCTATTCGATAGGAGCCCTGGCGACCCAGGTAATGATGCTTTCAAAACCCTCTGTTCTGCCTGAGGAAAGCCGTGTGATGCTGTTCTGCGGAGGAAGCGCCTTCGGCCTTATGAACGGCACATCAAAGCTTATAATGGACAGCAGGGCCTTTGAAAGACTAATGACATTCTATATGGAATGGCCGGGAGACAGCAGAAATAATGATGGCGACATGTTAATGAAGATTATGAATGATACTCCTGAAGGTGAGTCGTTCTACGCCATGACCTCCCTGAACCGGCTGAAGGCTGTCTCAGGTACACCATTCAGGAATACTGAAGGAAAACTCAGGGCAGTCTCCTTTGCCGGCGACTGTGTCATACCCTCTGATGCTGTATCAGCAACCCTTCAGGGTGCCAACCTGGAGGTATGGTCTCCCGGCTATCCATTTACGCATGAAAATCCATTCCCGGTATTGGCAGGTAACCTGTCTGATGAAGTTGACCGTACTTTTGACAGACTGTTCACCACTGCCGCCTCGTTTCTTTCCTAAAATAGCTACTTTTGATCCTGTCATCAGAAAAGGATCAGCCATGAAAGCTTTTACTATTCCACCTTATCTTAAGGAAGGAGACCGCATTTCAATTGTTACACCGGCAAGCCACATTGAGGGTAAGCTGGTGCTGCATGCAGAGAAATTACTGAGCGACTCCGGTTTTGATGTCGTGCTGGGTGAGCATGTCTTCTCAATAGACGGTCCTTTTGCCGGTAACGACGATGAGCGGCTGCATGATCTTCAGCAGGCCACCGATGACCCTTCGGTAAAGGCAGTATTATGCTCACGGGGCGGTTACGGCATCTCAAGAATAATTGACAGGTTGGATTATTCGGCCCTGAAAAAGCATCCGAAGTGGTACGTCGGGTACAGTGATATCACCTCCCTGCACCTGTGGCTTAATACAGTATGCGGCATTGCATCACTGCATGCAGAGATGCCGATAAATTATTCCAACCCGGAATATTCGTCTCTCTGTTATGACACAATGATCAGAGCCCTGAAAGGCGAACAGGAGCCGGTGGTATGGAAGAGTTCACGGGAAGGATCCTTCACGGTGGAAGGGACGGTTTTAGGGGGCAACATTTCTCTTATCTGCAGCCTTAACGGCACACCGGGCCAGCCTGACACTGAAGGGGCGATACTGTTTATCGAGGAGATAGGAGAGCACTTCTATCATCTCGACCGTATGCTGACATCGATGCGGATGACGGGCATGCTGAACAACCTGTCCGCACTGATTGTGGGAGGGATGGAGAAGATCACCGAAGGCGAGCATGTATTTAACCAGAGCGTGGAGGAGGTTGTAATGAATGTTGCCGGCAGGTACGGTTATCCGGTACTGTTCAGCTTCCCGGCCGGGCATATTGCAATCAACAGGGCGTTTTACCTGGGCCGCAAAGCAAGACTGGCGCATAATGGTTCCGAAGCGTCTCTGAGCTACCAGTGATCAGCGTCAGAAGGCTGCAAGAAGCAGGTTGATATCTTTTGAAAGGATCCCAAACTTCTGGGCAAGCATCTCATTGGTGAGGATGCCGTTGTAAATATATACGCCGTGGCGGAGGCCGGTGTTGAACTTGAGCATTGGCGTTATCCCTCCGGAATCTGCGATATCCTGCATCAGTGGTCTGAAGACATTGCTAAGGGCGATGGATGCCGTCTTGGGCACCCTTGAGGGAAGGTTCCATGCCGAGTAGTGAAGTACTCCGTGTTTCTCATAGATAGGGTCTTTTATTGCCCTGGGTTCAGTTGTCTCCACGCAACCGCCGGTATCAACACTCAGATCGATAATCACCGATCCGCGCTTCATTCCCTGAACCATCTCCTCGCTGACATAAAACCAGGGTCTCAGATCATCGGTTGACAGTGCTCCGATGAGCACGTCAGCAGACTTCAGGGCTTTCTGCAGCACCTGGGGGTGGAAGGTTGAGGTGTACAGCCTCTGGCCAAGAAGATCCTGGAAGAGGCGAAGGCGATGAACCGAGCTGTCGAATACCCTCACTATTGCTCCCAGACCGAGCGCTGCACGGGCGGCATATTCGCCTGCCGTGTTGGCTCCGATGATGACCACTTCTGTGGGTGTGACACCGGTTACTCCGCCAAGCATTACTCCCTTTCCTCCGGAAGTGTTGCTCAGGTACTCCGAAGCAATAAGCACTGATGTAATACCGCTTATTTCACTCATTGATTCGACGACGGGCAGTATTCCGTCATTGTCTTTAATCCTTTCAGCTGCCAGTGCTGTCACACGCTTGCGTGTCAGCGCCGAGAGCGTATCCTCGCCCATAGTGGCCGCATTCATGAACGATATGACAATCTGGTTACCCTTAAGCAGTCCGGCTTCCTTCTCAGTGAAAGGGGCAATCTTAATGACTATGTCGCACTCATATACTTTTTGAGCGGTGTCGGCCACCACCGCACCGTTTTCGCTGTAATCCCTGTCCGGGAAACCGGCACCCAGCCCGGCGTTAGCCTGGATAAAAACCTCGTTGCCCGTGTCTGTGAGGATCTTTACGGCTTCGGGAGTAAGAGCAACACGCTTTTCATCATCATGGATGTCATGCGGGATGCCAATTGAAACCTGTCGCCTGCTCACTGCTTTTTCAATAAGCTCTTCACGCGGCATGAAGGCACTTCTGGCAGGTTGATTCATGTGGCCTGGTTTTTACGATTTAACAAAAGAAAGTATTACTCAGATCAAAATTAAGATTTTAATCGGAGAGAATGTACGGGAAACCGGATTATTCAATGAGATAAATTATGCGCAGTTCACTGGCGGTTTTCAATGATCCTGCTGCCGTCAGGCATTACAGTGACAGATACTCTCAGCGTTTCGGGGGGGAGCAGCGGCTCAATAAGCTCCGGCCACTCCATCAGGCAGGGTGAGGCTGAATCAAAATACTCCTCAATACCGAAATCAAGTACCTCAGCGATTTTCCTGATCCTGTAAAAATCGAAGTGATAGACAGGCACATCACCGGGGCGACGGTATTCATTTATAAGAGTGAATGAGGGGCTTGTCACAGTGTCTGTCACACCCATCTCTTTGCACAGTGCCTTTATAAAGGTTGTCTTTCCGGATCCCATCTGCCCGTAAAAGGCAAAGATACGGTGCCCTGCCGTCTCCCTGAGAAAATGCCTTGCCGCCTCCCTCAGGTGACTCTTATCTGCAATAACTACCTTCATGCAGCAAAAATAATATTTTTATAGAGGCTCAAGAAAGGCCAGAGGAAGCATCATCTCATGCAATGATACTCCACCGTGCTGGAATGAATCACGGTAATATGATACTATCTGGTTGAAATTATTCGGATAGACCAGGAAATCATTTCCGCAGGCAAATATATACTTGGATGAGATGTTGGTCATTGGCAATCCTGCTTTGGAGGGAGCGGTAATTTCAAATACCTCACGGGGGTTGTAGCCAAGGTTCTTTCCCGACTTATAACGCAGGTTCATCGAGGTCTGTTTGTCGCCTACCACCCTGACTGGTTTCTGAACCCTGACAGAGCCGTGGTCTGTGGTTATCACCACACGTGATCCTTTTGCAGCCACAGCCCTGAGAAGCTCAAAGAGAGGTGAATGGATAAACCATGAATGTGTGAATGAGAGCCATGAAGCCTCATCTCCGGTCATGTCACGCAGAACGCCAACTTCTGTCCTGGCATGGCTGAGCATATCGACAAAGTTATAGACAAGCACGTTAAGATCATTTGAGAGAAGCTGCGGGAGCCTGTCATTCAGGATTTTTCCCTCAGCGTCAGAGCTGATCTTGGTGTAGCTCCATTTGCAGTTAATTCCGGCCCTCTGCAAGTGTTTGCCGAGCAGTTTCTCCTCATGAAGGTTCTTTCCTTCATCCTCAGTGTCGTTTATCCAGTATTCGGGCATCAGGTCACCTATCGCGGCAGGCATCAGTCCGGCAAAGAGTGCGTTGCGTGAAAACTGCGTTGCAGTAGGGAGGATGCTCATATAGATCTCGTCTGAAACATTGCGCAGGAAAGGACTGATATCACTGGATATTGTCTGCCACTGATCGAGGCGCATGTTGTCAATGATGATAAAGAAAAGTGAAGATCCGTTTTTGATGAGAGGGAAAATACGTTTTGACATCACCTGCGGTGAAAGCAGCGGCTTGTCACCGGCATCGGATGCCATCCATCCCGTGTAATTTTTTGAAATGTACTTACCAAAAGCCCTGTTGGCATCTGCCTCCTGCATGCGCAGAACCTCCCTCATGCCCGGATCAGAAGACCTGATGAGCTCACCCTGCCAGAAGACCAGCTTGCGGTACACTTCGCTCCACTGTTCGAAGGTGGAGGCTGCAGATATCATATCTGCTATGGAACCGAACTCTTCCCTGAATACCGTGGTAGTCTGCCGCGTCACTATATCTCCGATGTCAAGGATACGCTTAAGGGCAAGAAGTATCTGCTGTGGTTTGACGGGCTTGATCAGGTAATCAGCTATCTGTGAGCCAATAGCAGCATCCATTATCTCCTCCTCCTCGCTCTTGGTGATCATCACAACAGGGATGGAAGGCTTGATGGCTTTGATGCGCCGCAGTGTCTCGATGCCGCTGAGCCCGGGCATATGTTCGTCAAGAAAGATGATGTCATAAGGTTTTTCTTTTACCATGCGTATGGCATCATTGCCGGAAGGACATGTATCTGTCTCAAAACCCTTCTCGTGCAAAAAAAGGATATGGGACCGCAGTACTCCGATCTCATCATCAACCCATAGTATTCTTACCTGTCGCATAGCCAGTCTCTCAGTTCATTTTTTACTCCGGTAAGCTGTTTCATAGAAGATCCGGTACCTGGCAATATTCTTGTCATTGGTGAGTTTTTTCAGGTTGTCGCGGCTGATGATATACATTGAAATAGCTGCATTTTCTGCCCCCCTGATATTTGCCTGAGGGTCGAATGCACTGAGCCATTTGCCTGCCTCTGCGGCATTTTCAAAAGTACCGACAGTGATAAGTATATAATCAGTGTCAACCACTTTCCCTTCGGTACGGTAATTCTTATCGGTAAAATTATCGAGGTTATAGTTTATAACATCGAAGACCATCTGGTTCATGTTCGCCTGTACGTTTTCAGCGACGATAAGGACAAAATGCGGCTGGACGGAGTCAGCTTCATAAAGTTCTTCAGCTATATGGGTATCTTCAGCAATCTGCAGCGCGGGTATCTCCCTTTTAAGGAAAGCGGTTATCTCTGCAGCTCTTTTGCCTTCAGGAGTGGCAGGGTATTTTGCCGTCAGGGAATCGAGTTTTTCCTTGTATGCGATCTCGCCTCCCGTAGCGCCTGTAGCCATGGCATCAAGGAGCATGAATTTCGGTAAAAGGTCATCACCGGGGAACAGACCGGCAGCCTCACTGCATATATCCTGAGTCTCAACGTATCGCTCCGAGACGAAGGCGTCATATGCAGCCTCATATCTGGCACGGGCTCTCGTTGCCATCTCCTGCTGTTTTCTTACGTAGTCAGGATCGGAGAGGATAAGCGAATATTCTGAATCGGGGAATGATGAGAGAAGCTCAGCTCTGAAAACCTCCGCCCGGGCGGGGTCATTGTTGCGAAGCAGCCTGAAGAGTTCATAGAGTGCTTCAGCCCTGATATTGTCACTGTTACCGGGTGCTGCTGCTGTCGCCAGTGACTGTGCTGCCATAAGTGTGTCGGAGAGGCGGGAAGCCAGTATCTTGCCTTCACCCAGCAGGGCGTTGGCGCTCTTGCTTACAGAGAGGCTCATCAGTGAGTCTGTCAGCGGTAGATTGCGGAGATAGTATTCTTTTGTCCGCTCAGGAGCTGTCGCCGTACTGTCAGCGGTTTTCGGTTCTTCTCCGTTCTCGGCTGGAGTAGGAGCGGTGAATGCCGCGCGTGCTTTATTCGACCGTCGCCAGTTGTCTTCAAGCCTCCTGTCGCCCCAGCGGCGCCTGAACTCGGTACGGCCAAAGGTAAGCGCTGACTGGTTATAGAAATACCATCCTCCTTCTGCAGATATGGCTCCCTGGTAACGCTGCTCATTCTCATAATAAAGCCCCATATTGTACCTGTCGCTGCCATCCCCCTTCACTGCCTTTGTCTGCTCCTGCTCATAAGAACGGATCATTTCTGCAATAAGAGCATCACGATCCGTGCTGCTCATCTGAGCCACTCTGCGAAGACTGTCCTCGGTGGTCACCACACGGTGGAAATCTGCAAACTCACCCAGATCGCTTGCCCTGCGACTGATAAGATTATAGTCCGGAAAACGTTCATCAATCAGGGTTGAGGCAGTGTCATAGTAAAGAAATGCCGTCATATATTCCGGCTTTGCGTAATAATGCTCTCCGAGTGCCAGGTAGGCACGTGCCCTCTGCCTGGTGTTTACGGTACTGCTGCTGGCAGACTGGACCCAGAGATTAAGGGCCTCAACGGTATTTCCCATGCGCATCTCGAGCTCACCGAGCGCGAAATATATCTGATCAAGATAATCCTTGTTCTTCGAGTCTCTCAACATCCTGCGCAGTGATTTAATAAGATCGTCTGCATCACCATGCGATAAATCAGTTACACCGGCAAGGTTAATAGCCGCATTGAACTCAAGCTCATAAGGCGGGTTCATCCTGATCACATCGTGAAAATACTGTGTTGAAAGGCTGTTGTCGCCTGTTGCTTTACACACCTGTGCCAGGAGGTATGTCAGACGCACCCTGAAATGCTTGTTGGTACTGTTCTCCACCGCCCTGGTAAGGGGACTGACAGCATCATTATAGCGTTTCTGCCGAAGGGCGACATCAGCAAGGGTGGAGTAGAGCATCGGCTGTAAGGCTTTCGGCAAGCCGGCAGGGTCAGTGAAACCCTGAAGTATGCGTGATGCTTCTGAATAATTGCCCTCCTCGGTCTGTATCCTGGCCATCCAGATATTTGCTTCGCTGACGAGATCAGGATCAGTAGCTATGCTGACAGTATAGGAGAAGGCGGACCGTGCTGCAGTGAGGTTTTTAAGATAGAACTGTGCTTTTGCAAGAAGAAGATATGCATCATCAACCCATTCGTTGTATTCACGGCGGTTGTAGAACTCTTCATCACGTGCACCATCTCCTCTGCGACTCTTCTCTTTCGGTTTGGCAGTGATAGAATAGAGCGCAATCACCTTGGATGCTTTCTGTGCGGCACGTTCCATGTCTGACTTAGCCGCTCCTGCAGATTCATCCGAGGAGTATTCAAAAACAGGGATCAACACGCTGTAATCATCACGGTGTGACTGCTGTACCTTTTCGACACCGGCTTTGTATGCTTCATTGCCGTTGAACCAGACGTTATATTTTGCAATCAGGGAGTTGTAAAAACGGCTCGCCCCGGTGTTCTTCTCAACAGAACACCCGGTTATAAGTGCGGTGAGCACCAGGGTCATCGCGACATAATATACTGAGTGCCGTGATCTCAACAAAGAAGGGTATATACTCTATAACTGCCAGGGACAGCTAAAAGTATCCAAAGGTACTAAAAAGAGGTTACAGCAGACCTATCTGCCTTACGACGGTGAGATGCCTACTTCATCTCGACCCTTTTTGTAGGGGCCTGTTCAGCATTACGCTTCTCCACCTGCCTGACGACAGCCTCCGCTACCCTGATGAAAGCATTGCCTGTCTCGCTGTCATTCAGGGCTGCAGGGGTACCGGCATCCCCGCCGTCACAGATGCTCTCTTCAATGGGTATCTGTCCGAGAAGCTCAACACCGGCTTCGGCGGCAAGTCTGCTTCCGCCCTCCTTGCCGAAGATGTAATAACGTCTTCCGGGCAGCTCGGGAGCTACAAAGAATGACATATTTTCAACAAGACCCAGAACAGGGACATTGATAGCCTCACTACGAAACATGGCTATACCTTTACGGGCATCAGCAAGGGCTACCTCCTGTGGCGTCGTTACCACCACTACCCCTGTGACAGGCACCTCCTGCACCAGTGTCAGATGTATATCACTGGTCCCGGGAGGCAGGTCGAAGATGAGATAATCAAGTTCACCCCAGTCACCCTGGTTGATGAGCTGCTTGAGAAAGCTGCTTGCCATGGGACCTCTCCATATAACGGCCTCGGAATTTTTAACAAAGAAGCCGATGGAAAGAATACTCACACCATATTTCTTCATCGGAATGATCCGGTCATTGCCATTCTCACTATGAACATCAGGCTTGTATTTTTCCGCATTGAACATACGGGGCACCGATGGTCCGAAGATGTCTGCGTCAAGCAGACCAGTCGCATAGCCTTTACGGGCCAGCGCCACCGCCAGATTTACTGCAACAGTCGATTTGCCCACGCCACCCTTACCAGATGAAACAGCTATGATGTTTTTTACTCCGGGCAGAACATCCCTCCGGGGTTCTTTCTTTTTAGACACCACGGTTTTGGGCTTGACATCTATCGATGAGATCACTGCATCAGGCCCGAGTGCATCCTTTACAACCCTGACGCAGTTGCTCTTTATAGACGAAAGGAATGGGTCATTTGATCTTTCAGGCGTTAGCAGGATCTTTATTCCTTCATCAGTCACCGTAACATCACTCACGATGCCCAGTGTAACTATATCACTTCCCTTTTCAGGATGGGTGACCTTT
>Ga0209745_1002689_pt1 | contig 10023 bp, 7 predicted proteins | sample BarGraNGADG00312_FD_184495 | JGI IMG/M metagenome (GOLD analysis project Ga0209745, IMG submission 184495) | Arctic peat soil microbial communities from Barrow, Alaska - Barrow Graham LP Ref core NGADG0004-312 (SPAdes) (version 2) | ecosystem: Environmental > Terrestrial > Soil > Wetlands > Peat ... | reverse complement strand
GGCCCCCGCCACGTTGTCGATGAGCGCCTGAGGGCTGGGATCGGTGCCCGGCCGGGCCACAGAGCTGACCGGTGACACGGCGACCCGCACGATGGCACGCGTGACGTCACGATCGGCGCCGTGCACCCCCGGCGGCCGGTACACCACGACATTCTCCCCCCCGTGACGTCGCGCAAGCCGTTCGCCGAGGATCTTCGACCTCGCGTAGGGGGAGAAGGGGTCGACGACGTCGCCGGCGTCGAGCACGGCGGCGCGCCCCTGGACCGCCGCACTACTCACGTGCACCATGCGCGGTACGCCCGCAGCGACCGAGGCAGCGGCGACCATCCCTGGCAGCACGCCGTTGGCGGCGATGAGCGCCTCGCTGTCCGCGGATGACGCACCGGCCCTCCCGGCGGCGTTGACCACGGCGTCCATCCCGTGAAGCTGCTCGGTCAGCGCGTGGAGCTCCGGAGGGAGCGACTCAAGGAAGCGGGTGCCCTCTGCGGTGGACATGGCGGGTAGGCGAGGGGCGCGGATCGGCAGTACCTCGTACCCGCCTGTGGCGAGCGCTCCCGCGATGGCTGAGCCGACGAACCCGCTGGCGCCGAGCACCGCGACCTTCCGACCGGTCATCGTCTCCCCCTCCGCTCGGCAGCTCGGACCAGCAAGCGGCTGAGCAGCTCACTGTTGACCTGTTCGCTGAAATGGCTCAGGTAGTAGGCACGGGACGCTTCGCCCCTGGCCCGTAGCGCATCACCTCCGCCATGCCGGAGCTCGAGAACCGCTGCCGACATCTCCTCCACCGATCCCGGAGTGACGACGACACCTCCGCCCGACGCCAGAACAGCCTCAGCAGCGTCTCCGGTCACGGCCCCGATGATGGGGCGTCCGGCCGCCATGATCCCCTGCAGTTTGCTGGGCAGGGTGGTCCGGAAGAGCGGGAGATCCTTGAGGCTGACGACCTGGACGGTACCGAGCGCGAGGATCGCAGCCATCATCTCGAAGGGCTGCGGTCCGACGAACGTCACGTTGGTGAGGCCGCGCTCGGCGACCATCGAGCGGAGCCGTGCCTCCTCGACGCCTCCCCCGACCAGCGCGAAACCGATCTCGGGCTCGTCGCGTAGGCGCGTCGCGGTCTCGACGAGGACGTCGATCGACTGGAACTCGCCCATGTTCCCCGCGTACATCACGGTGAACGGTGCCGTGATGCCCAGCCGGGCTGCAAGGGACGGGTCCGGCTCCACGGGCCGGAACGCGGACTCGTCCGCCCAGTTCGGCACGACGACGATCTTGGCCTCCGGCACGCCGCGGTCCGCGATCAGGCCGGCCATCCCGGGGGACGTCACTGCCACCGCGTCAGCGTGCCGGTACACCGAGTCGCAGAACCGGTGCAGGATGCGCTCGACCACGGTGCCGCGGGACTCGAGGAGCCCGCTGGAGACGACGGTCTGCGGCCACAGGTCCTGCACGTGGACGACATAGGGAGTCCGGCTCAGCGCTCGCAGGACCATCGCCGGGATCGCTGCTGTGGCGGGGGACGAGTGAACGAGCACCGCCTCGACGTGGCGCAGCCGACGGATCCCGACGGCGGATGCCCCCACGGCGAAGCTCAGGTAGTTCGCCGCCCGGCGGAGCGCCCGGGTGTCATGGCTGGGGTACAGCGGCGCGCGGTGGACCAGGACGCCCTCCAGGACCTCCCGGCGGTAGGGGCGCACCGAGTAGCCCGGGTAGACACGGCCGCTCGGGTAGTTGGGGAACCCCGTGAGCACCTCCACGCGGTGCCCGTGACGTCGCAGGCTTCTGGCGATGCTGCCCGGCACGGCAGCCGCGCCCGTCTCGGGGTCGTACCACTGGGTGACCATTCCGATCCGGGGGCTCACCGTGCGGTCCCCGGCGCCGGTGGCCGCTCGCGCAACCGTCCACGCAGCAGGCCGACGGAGCCCAGGTAGAGCCCGCCGACGACGAGGGTCACCAGCACCCCGAACCACATGACGTCCGCGGCCCAGGCCGCGACCACGACGGCGGACAGGACCGCCATGGCCAACGCGACCGCAAGGTGCGGCACGGTGAAGGTGTCCACGAGCCGCTGGTAGATGTGCTCCCGATGGGCCACGGCCAGGTGCTCCCGACGGGCTGCGCGACGCAGCAAGGCCACGCCGGCGTCGAGCAGGTAGAGCGCGAGGGGGGCGGCGAGCAGGGGGACGGGTGCTCCCTCGGTGACACCGATCATCAGGGTGCCGGCCAGCAGCGCTCCGAAGAGGTAGCTGCCGACATCCCCCAGGAAGAGGGTCGCCCGGGGCGCGTTCCACGGCAGGAAGCCGAGCGCGGAGCCGGCCGTGAGGGCTCCCAGGATCGCCAGCTCGGGTGAGTCGTAGCGACCGCCCGCGTAGACGGCCGTGAGGCCGGCCACCGCGACCGTGAGCGCCGTGATCCCGTTGATCCCGTCCATGAAGTTGACGACGTTCACGACCACGGCCATCAGCAGGGCGCCGGCCATGGCGCCGCCGACGCCGCCGAGGGACCAGCCCAGGACCGCGCCGACGAGAACCTGCGCGCCCAGACGCGGTAGGGCCGAGAGCCGGTAGCGGTCGTCGGCGAACCCCACCAGGCCGAGGGCAAGACCCGCACCCAGCACGTCCCAGCGGACTGCGCCGCCGGCAACCTGGGCCGTCACGGCTGCGGTGGCCATGCCCAGCGCGCAAGCGATGCCTCCACCACGCGCCACCGGAGCGGAGTGCGACGAGCGAGCGTTGGGGACGTCCAGCAGACGCCGGCGGAGCAGCACGCGCCGCACCAGAGGTGCGGACCCGGCCGTGATCAGGAGCGCGGTGAGGCCGGGGAGCCACGTCTCAGACAATGGTGACAACCCCAATCGCGGACGTCGGCAGGGCGAGAGGGACCATCACGACGACGCCTCCCCGCACCCGCCCGGCCAATCGCCCCGCCTGCATCACGTCACCTCGTTGCGCACTGTTGGCATTCGACGACGGCCCACCAGCTCTCGGGCTCCAGGGCAACTGCCCGCCCGCATCATAGCGGCGGCCACGCACGCCCTCTGCCGCGCCGGGGAGCGAGGAGTTCGACCATCGCCTTCCTCTTGAGGCATGCTTGGCGCCGGAAGGCTGATGGCCGGCGAGCACCTGGGCGGATCCATCTCGGGCGGGATACTGATCAGGGGACAGAGTGGACGTGGGTCGATGCTCAAGGTCATGACGATCGTCGGGACCCGGCCCGAGCTCATCCGGCTCTCGCGAGTGATCGCACGCCTGGACGCCACGGTCGAGCACGTGCTGGTGCACACCGGGCAGAACTACGACTTCGAGCTCAACGAGGTCTTCTTCCAGGACCTGGGGATCCGCAAGCCCGATCATCTTCTGGGGGTTGACACCTCGTCCTTGGGCCACGTCCTCGGTGAGACGCTCATCCGGACAGAGGAGGTCCTGCTCGCCGAAAAGCCGGACGCCGTTCTCGTCCTCGGTGACACGAACAGCTGTATCGCGGCGTTGATGGCGAAGCGGATGAGGATTCCCGTCTATCACATGGAAGCCGGAAATCGCTGCTTCGACGAGAACGTGCCCGAAGAGACGAACCGGCGCATGGTCGACCACGTCGCCGACTTCAACCTGGTCTACACCGAGCACGCCCGGCGGAACCTGCTCGCAGAGGGGCTGCATCCACGCCGCATCCTGCTCACCGGGTCTCCCATGCGCGAGGTGCTCGACGCCTACCGGCCGCAGATCGAGGCGTCGACCGTCCTCGAGCAGCTGGGGTTGGACGAGCAGGGCTACTTCCTCGTCAGCGCGCACCGGGAGGAGAACGTCGACGCTCCGGAGCGGTTGCAGATGCTGCTCGACTGCCTCGTGGCGGTACGCAAGGAGTGGGGCCTCCCCCTGTACGTCACTACACACCCGCGGACGCGTCGGCTGCTCGAGGCCCTGCCGGGCTGGGCAGCCCCCGAGGGGATCGTCTTCCACAAACCCTTCGGGTTCCACGACTACAACCGGCTTCAGCTCGGTGCGGCATGCGTGCTGTCCGACTCCGGCACGATCGCGGAGGAGTCGACCATGCTGGGCTTCCCGGCCGTCACGCTGCGCGACTCGATCGAACGTCCCGAGGCCCTCGACACGGGCGGGATCGTGATGACCGGGCTCGACGCCCGCGACGTGGTCGACGCGGTACGGGTCGCGATGGCGAGTCCTCGGGCGGCCGTCACCCCGCTGGACTACACGGTCACGAACACCTCCGTCCGTGCAGTGAACTTCATTCTCTCGACTGCGCGACGGCACGCCGCGTGGGCTGGTATTCGGGTGAGCAAGCAACCACCCGCGACCGATCGAACAGATGATCCCAGTCTCGCGACAGAATACCAGGACGGGCATGGTCAATGAGGCACCAGCCGTCGCCCAGATCTGCCGGCTCGGACATCTCTTCGCCAAGCCCGCAACCAGACTTCGCCGCTCCCGCGGCCATCGACCTCCCCGTGGAAGCACGGTGAAGGTACTATACGTTTCATCGGTGCCGTCGAAGCGCGAGTTCGCGAGAATCGCCGAACGCCGCCGTCCGGGTGTTCAACACGTGACCTACGGAATGAGCGAATCCGGCTTCAAGTTCCACACACTGATCATGGAGGGACTCGTCTCCGCAGGTGACTGCGACGTATTCTCGCTCGTCGGCCGCAGCGTTAGCCGATCGACGTACGCGGGGGGCTACTGGCGGCCTGTGACCGAACGAGATCGCAAGATAACAACCCACCACGTCGGGTTCCTCAACATTCCGGTCGTCAAGCAGGTGCAGGTGGCCATTGCCATCTTCCTCCATACGACGGCATGGCTGTGGCGCACCAGAGGAGAGCGTCCGAGGTTCATCCTTATGGATGCTTCCTACATCACCGTCCTTCCCGGCGTCCTCCTTGCCTCCAGTTTCACAAGCGCGCGTAGTGCCGCGATCTTCGCGGATATCTACGGCTACATGGGCGCGGTGCAGGACGCCCGTGACCATCAACCCGTCGCCCACCGCGTCATCCGCCGATTCGTCGCTCGCGTGTACAAGCGACTCCACGCTTTCGTGCTCCTTACCGAGCAGATGGACTCCGTCGTCAACCCCGGAGGCAAACCACATCTCGTTATGGAGGGCCTAGTCGACGTAACGATGCGCGAAGCGGTCAACGGCCTTGAGGGCAAGTCCCCGCTCCCGACGGTGCTTTACGCAGGCGCATTGCGCAGGCAATATGGCCTCGAGAACCTCGTCAGGGGCTTTCAAGCGCTGGAGCGCACTGATGCGCGGCTCGAGATCTACGGAGACGGCGACTACGCGCCCGAGATTCGAAAGGCCGCGCTACAGGATCCGCGGATCAGCTACGGCGGAACTCTTCCGAACGACGAGATCGTCGCCCGCGAGATGAGGGCATGGCTCTTGATCAACCCGCGACCCGCGCGCCAGGAGTTCACCCAGTACTCTTTCCCCTCCAAGAACATGGAGTACATGGTGTCTGGGACACCGGTCTTGACCACGCCGCTACCCGGCATGCCCGCCGACTACTACAATTTCGTGTCAATTATCGACGGGGATAGTTCGGACGCAGTCTCGAAAGCCCTGGCTCGCGAGCTCGGACGCGGTCTTCCGGACCTCCATGCGCAGGGACATGCTGCAAGGGAGTTTGTCCTCACACGCAAGAACAACATCATCCAGGCGGCGCGCATCATTACAGCCCTGGAGAAGAGTTGATTAGCCGGCCGGTCAGACTCCGCCCGCTTTCGCAGCAATCCCGGCTGCTGGATGCGCCCCTGCCGTTCCGCTACGCCGGGGGAGTGCGTTACGCACCGCTCATGCTCGGTGGCGGGTTCTTTGTAGTCACGGTCTTGCTCTTCGCATTCGGGCCCTTCGATTGGCATATCTCCAACGCGACGACCCTCTACCTCTTCCTTACCGGATGCGGAGTCGCTCTCGGCGCCGGATACTGGCTTGCGGTCCCCTCAGCTCTCCGCGCGCGCGCGATGCTACGGCTAGGACTTCCCAGGGCGGTCGGAGCCGTAGGCCACGTCGACCGCCACCATGAGGTCGCACTCCTGGTCCGCCCCTCGCCGAATGTGGGCCCAGCTCATTTCGCGCTGCTGCGGCCAAGCACTCTCGTGGCTGTCTCCTCCGCTATAGCACTTCTGATCTACCTCCCGACCGTGCGCACAACAACGGGACGATGGATACCCGACGTAGTCCTCGGGCTTACCGACGCGGGAGCCGCATATCAGACGTCCAAGTACTTCAACACTCATGGGTCGCAAGCTATTCTGTACGCGCGCATGCTGCTGGGGCCGTTCCTGATCTGCATCTATCCGGTCACTCTGTTCTTGTATTCACGGCTCTCTGTTGCTGCGAGGGTGCTCGGCGCGCTCGCTATCGTTAGCGCAGTTGCACTCGGCATAGCGCAGGGAACGAACAAGACGGTGGCCGACCTCGCGGTCTATGCGCTGCTATTCCTGGGGCTCCTCTTCGTTTCGCTTCCTCGCGAGACAGGACGCTGGCAGAGGCGCCTCACCGTACTTGCTGTCGCTGTTATTGGTGTAGTCGGCCTCTTCTTCGCCTACTTCACCAACAGCATCCGTAGCCGTGTCGAGACGGACACGCTTGTCGCCGAGGGCGGCTCACTGGAACAGGACGAAGTCGCCGAGGGCGGCTCAGTCGAACAGGACGAAGATGCTCCGACGATAAGCGCCCAGGATATAGATGCCGCGATCGCCGACAATGCCACCTTCAGCCACGCGGACGTCCGCGAGCGGAACGTCATCTACCGTATCACGCCGGCGGCGATTCGTTCCGGGGAGATGTATCTCATCAGTTATGTCACTCATGGATACAAGGGTCTGTCCCTCGCGATGGATCACGAATTCACACCATCTTTCGGTCTCGGGTTCTCGCCATTTCTCCGACACAATGCGCTAAGAGTCACCGGCGACCTGGCTGATGAGGCGTCGGTGGTGGCGGGCACCTACGGAGGCAAGATCGTTGCGGATGGGTGGGAGACCGGCCTCATGTGGTCAACGTTCTTCATCTACCCGGCTTCCGACGTGACATTTGTCGGGACAGTGGTTCTTGTGTTCATGATCGGCTACGCGTGGTCTCGATCATGGCGCGACGCGCTGGAGGGGCAAGACACGCTCGCAATCGTCGTGTTCTTCCACCTCACGATTCTCGTCTTCTACCTACCCGCCAACAACCAGATCTTTCAGAATGGTGAGACAGCGATCGGGTTTCTCGTCGTCTTCGTAGCTTGGCTGGCGCGCCGCATGCGGGCTCGGCAGCCTCTCTCCGCCGACAGCGGGGCTTGACGTGCCCTCGAAGAGCAGGGAGGTCCTCGGTCGGGGCTCCATCTACACCCTCGCTACCGCGGCGCCGGTCCTCACGGGCGTGATGATTCTTCCTATCATCACACGGCAGCTCAGCATCATCGAGTACGGGCATGTGGCGGTGGCGATAGTGGTCGTCCAGTTAGGCGTCGGTGTCGCCGGGCTTGGTTTGCCGACCGCGATAATACGGCACGCCCTTGTTGCCGACTCCGGCCCAGCCGGCGCCCGCGGGATCGCGCTTTTCGCGGCGGGGCTCGCTGCGACGGCCGCCACCATATCGGTGGGAGCGCTGCTCCTGTGGGGCTGGGTATCCGGGACGGACGGCGTCGCGATCTTCGCGATCGCCTGCGTCGCAGCAGGTGCGGGGGCGATCTCGGCGAATGTTCAGGCGTACTGCCTTGCGACACGGGATGCGTGGACGTATGTAGCCATTGCCTTCGGACTTAGTCTGGGCGCCCCGCTCGCGGGGCTAGGGGCTGTACTCGTCTTCGGGCCTAGCGCCACGCAGTACATGACCGGCTTCTTCGCCATTTATGTGGTCGTCGCTGCGTTCACTCTCGCCAAGGTAGTCCGGACGCGACCTATCGTTCTAACCCGCCAGGACGCCAGCCAAGCTCTCCACATAAGCCTACCCATGCTCCCCTACCTGCTGAGCATAGGCCTCGTGCCGGGGTCGATGATTCTCGTGGCAGCACACATGCTCGGCCCGGCCGCGGGTGCAGAGATCCAGGTCGCGATCAACGTCGGGTCAGTGCCGCTGATAATTACGAGCGCGATCAACAATGCATGGATGCCTGCGATTCTGTCCACCTCGGAAGGCACCCGCGGCGCACACCTCGAGGAGACAGCATCGGATGTCGCCTGGCTTGCGGCAATCGGCGGCGGCGGCGTCGCGTTGCTGTCCCCTTGGCTCCTGCAGTTCGTCTCTTCGGAGGAGTACAACCGTGCTGCGATGGTGCCTGTGGCTGCAATTCTCGGGCTCGTGGCCCCTGTCGCTTCGGCATTTCTCGCTGATTCCCAGCTCGTACTTGCCGCGGGAGCAACACGCGTGTTCGCCTACGCCAGCCCGATGGCACTCGCGCTCGGTGTCGCCGCGGGAGCGCTGTTCGCACAGGTCGTCGGCCTCGGTGCATTCGCATGCGGTTTCGTTGTGGTGTACGCGGTCCTCGCGCTGGCCACACGAGCAGCTGCACGGCGCTATTCCGCAACCCGTTGGCGACATTCGGTGATCATCGCGCCGGTCGTCGTAGCACTGGCCTCGGCCAGCCTTGGTGTGTTCCTGCCGACGTCCGGCGAGGCGGCACTATGGCGACTCGTGGTCGCTGCTCTGCTGGCCGGCGTCGCTATGCATCGCATCCGAAAGGTCTTCGGGCTCGCGTCAAGGCACCTCACCACCTCACGCCGAGTGAAGGCCCGCGCATGGCACGGGTGACGGTTCTCGCGCAGTACTACTATCCTGCATTCAAGGCGGGCGGTCCTGTTCCTGGTGTCCGCAACGCTCTCCGGGCACTCAACAGCCATGCGGTGCATGTGTATACGAGTGACCGGGATCTCGGAGACCGGACGCCCTTTCCCGCGCCACACGTGGGTACGATCAGTGTAGACAATGCCACGGTCACCTATCTTCCAGATTTCGCCATCAGGACGCCTCGGGCATGGCTCCTTGCCGCGAAGCGACTCCTCTCGGGCGACGCCGTCTATGTGAACTCCCTCTTCTCCACGTGGTACTCGATCTTTCCCCTGATCCTGATGCACGTGTTGCGTTTTCGTGGCGTGGTGGCCATCGCCCCACGGGGAGAGCTTGCCGAGAGCGCCCTCCATCTCGGTCGGACACCCCTTAAGAGGATGTGGCTTAGTCTGCTCCGACGTTTCGCAATGTATCGTTCGATCGGCACCAAGGGAAACGTGGTCTGGCTTGCCAGTTCCGACCATGAGCGGGCCGATGTCGCCCGGGCATTCCCCGGCGCCCGGGTCTATCTGAGCCCCGAGACTCTGCGCGAGCCTCCGCCCGCGACTCTCGTCACGCGCAAACGCGGCGCCCGGGATGAGCTTCAGGTCGTGTGCGTCGGACGGGTCTCACCCGTGAAGGGAATCATCGAGCTAGTCGACGGCCTGGCTCACGTCACCGGCCGTGTTCATCTCCGTCTCATCGGGCCTGCTGAGGACGCTGCGTACGTAGCGCGCGTGCGAGCGGCGGAGGCAGTGTTGCCCGACACTGTGCGAGTCAGCTGGCTCGGTGCTCTGCCTACTGACGTGGTCATGCGGTACCTCCAGACGGCCGACCTCGCAGTCCTGTTGAGCCACGGTGAGAACTTCGGGCATGCAATCGGCGAGGCGCTCATGGTCGGTTGCCCGGTCTTGATCAGCGATCAAACGCCGTGGTCTTTCGTTGCGAAGGAGAATGCGGGTGTTGCACTCAGCTCCCGCGAGTGCCATGACCCGCTCCTGGTGGCGCGTGCAATTGAGGACTTTGCGGCGTTAAGTGCGAGTGCTCTTGGCGCGATGCGAGAGGCGGCTCAACGTTGTGGCGAGGCTGGTCTGGTTCTGCCCGGTACAGTCGACCTGGCGCAGGCCCTGGGACTAGCTGAGCGGTGAACGATAGCCGCGATCGGGCCTGAGTCTTGTCACGTTGGTCACCTCGTGACGGGCGGCAGCTTGGCGAGGATCTGCTTGGCGTCCTGGTTGAGCTGAGGCTTGGCGG
>Ga0209745_1002687_pt1 | contig 10028 bp, 10 predicted proteins | sample BarGraNGADG00312_FD_184495 | JGI IMG/M metagenome (GOLD analysis project Ga0209745, IMG submission 184495) | Arctic peat soil microbial communities from Barrow, Alaska - Barrow Graham LP Ref core NGADG0004-312 (SPAdes) (version 2) | ecosystem: Environmental > Terrestrial > Soil > Wetlands > Peat... | reverse complement strand
CCCTGAGCGATCAGAAAGTTGTTTGGAGATATCTCTGAACTTCAGAGATATCCTAAGGGTTCAGAGATATCTCTGAACTTCAGAGATATCAGACTTTTTACATCTCAATGCCTCGAGAGAAGGTGACAGTATCAACATCAGTCACTTTGGTCTCAACACAGAAGATATATCCATTGGCTGGATTGGCGAACATAGCAATCTGAATAGCAGCCAAGATAGTTGATACATAGTACAGTGCAGATTGTGTGGCTACTCCCGATATAGGATTGCTACTAGTAGGACTGGTCAAGAGAATAACGATTAGTCCATAGACGATGAGACAACAGCATTGTCCAATACCCAGATATAAGAGCTTTCGAATCACTCTACCTACTTGACCTCTAGGGAACTGCTTCAAGTAGATACGAATGAAATGACAACAATAGATGAAGAAGATGAGAATGATAATTGTGACAACACCGTACAGTCCAGCAGCTAGAAGATTGACAAGAGAATCGATGAGTAAGGATTGTAGGACAGTTGCACTCAAGCTAAGCGCGATGATAACGATCAGAACTATGGTACAATGTACTTTATACCTACGGAGGATGGTAATTCTGGTACTCAACTTATTCTCATCGAACACATCAAGCCAATAGAAGCCAATTGCCACAGCTACGCATACAGTGGTAGTCAATGGAATCGCTGCCAGAACAGTTCTCTCAGTAAAGTTGAAGACTTTGGCATAGCCAGTCGGATCAATGGCTTGGATAATCCGAAATACACATCCAATGAGTGAGATAATATATGCTAACGTACCAATGGTGAAATGACGTGTCCAAGCGTAGGCGATCATACGATGAACACATATCAAGATGAGAAATGTGTTGACAAGAATTTGGACAACAGCATAGAAGATCCAATAAGGACTACTATCAACTGCAACTCGTGAGTTAACATCGAACGATAGATTGACTGTCGCATTCGTTAGTAAACTGATAAACGAAGCTCCGAAGCGTTTGGGCAATTCTCCAACGAAGATTTGAATGTCAGATCCACGATCATATGTATTGAGAGTTTCGAGAGATCCAAAACCGTCGGAGAATCCAAACATCAAAACACCCTTGGCCCCCGCTGCTACAGCATTTCTCACCTTGATGATGGGGAAGCATCCACCATTTCCAGTTATCACCACTATATCATTGACAGCCGCAATTGGTTTGCAAGCATCGATTGGTTGAGCAAGTGTGATAGTTCGATTAAAGATTGGAGATGATAATGGCCAGCCAGCTGAAACACAGTCATAGGAACCTGTCAGTGGTCCATCAAGGACGATAAGGTTGGCTTCTACAGCCAAAGCAAAGATAATGAGAAGTATCATCGTTTTGTATACAGATTGTCGATCGCGTTGATCGACAATCAATCTTTAAATCATAATTTTTGACTTAGGCTTCACTAGATCAACTGATGCCTTGTTGAAGCTTTCAAACTTCTCTGACTTCAGATAATTAGCGAATGTTGGGCCAAGCGATATTCGAACAAGCTCATACAATGTCTTCATCAGCTTCTCGATCCATAATATCTTGATGGCTGCTATCTTAGCTTCGTCAAGATTGGTATCTCCGAAGCTAGACCATAACTCGTCTAAGATTGTTGCGGTATCTGAATCAACTAGAATATGAACCTGTGGGCCAATAACATCATATGGGTATATGAAAGATATGCTGTCAACTGGATCTCTCAAATATTTGGCATATATGCGATAGGCTATCATGACCTTGCGATTAGTTACATCATCAACCGATGGCACGGTTACCCATCCTAAGTAATCTCGGATGAATGCGATCTTGTTTCGTCGCACAATCGATTGGGCGAAGTCTGCAAACTTTCCCCAGGTAACATCATCGTCAGGTTGTTTGAACAGATCGAATTTCATTTGCTTTATGAACTGCTCTCTGGCCTTATCGAACTTGTCGGAAAGCTCCTTCTTATCAATGGTATTGGACTTCAGCCATATGCTATATCCACCAACGTTATGCGAGAATTGTGTTACACCTGTCATCTTTTGAATAACAAAAGAGTGATGAGAAATTATCATCACTTTCAACTTTGGAGCGTGATAGTGAGCAATGGCCATGAATGGCCATTCGAAAGTGATTGCTTAATCGTCAATACATATTGGACACCCAACAGATGGTCAACACATTCGTTCCATTCGCTGACTTCCAGCTCATTGCTAAATGCTTAGATAAGAGTCGAATATTCAAGCAAGCTGTTGAAGCTTATCAAATCATTCGAATACTTGAAGTATATGAGATCCTCGAACAACTATACAATCTACCATACAAGTCTGGACTTGTATCAGTCCATCTAAGGACTCTCTACAGACAATACCAAGCTTCCAATCAACGTTTGGTCCGTGTAGAGACTGGATTTATAATACTGCCCGTTGACGAAGCATTGCAGCGACAAAGTGTGATAAAGCTTGGATTTGGACTACATCCAGCGGTTAGAATGTGGTACGGTTATCGTCCAGCTCTCATGGCCTATTACAATACAATGTTGACCGAGGCCGAGAACAGAGGAGTTAACACTGAGATGAAATATTATGAAGTCAAAGAATACACTCTACCACACTGGTGGGGCTGGCATTGTGTTCACCTATCTCATCGTTGTTCACTCAAGCGTAAGTTGCCAACTCATTACACCTTCACCGATAAATTGATGTTGCTTGATTACGACTGGCCTGTCGACTAACATCGAAGATGTATGAGCGTTTGCGACTGATATGATAAAAAGCATATCGCTCCGAGGAGCAATATGCAAGCTTTTTTATTCACAGACGATTTTCACATCGTCCTTGCCAGTCACAGTTCGAAGAATGTCATTAACCAATCGACTATAACCAGTGCAAGACTTGGCAGAGAAGAGGAGCAAGTCTCGTTGCATTAAACCTAACGGTCGGTCAATCTTATTGACAACAAAGAGAGTCTTATTGTTACCAACAGTCTCCACTGCCAATTCGATTCGCTCATTGAAGAATGTCAAGTCTGACCCATCAAACACGAAGATAGTGTAAGTTGAAGGTAACTCCGATTCCACCAAGTTTATGCTAATGAAACCATGATTTGTCTTAAAATCAAGTGTTGGGAACGTTTCATCCTCCTGTGTCTCAGTGAAGGAAGCCATCGTCAATCGACGAATCAAACTCGTCTTGCCGCTTTCGACTTCGCCCATAACAGAAACAGTGATAGAATGATTAAGTGCCGACATGTGTTATGTAGGCTGCATAACCAATCCATTAAAGAATCAATTTCCAGACGACTCGGAGTCGAGTCGCCTCGTAAGGTTATTTAAGATTGGGGAAAGTAGATAGCGTAGTTACATTGGTTGCCAACAGGGAAGTAGAAACTGGCACAGTATCCACCAGGAATGGGTCCTAGGGGAGCTTGGCAGAGAGCAGGCTTGGCTAAGATGGACGTATCGTAGTTGCCTTCAAAGTCATTGAAATCGATTTGGCCACTGACATCAAGACATTGAGGTCCAGCACTGGCCAATTGCTGGAATGACCAACCGAGCATTCGGCTTCGGCCATTGACTCGGAAATATTGAGATAACGGAGTTCCGCAAGTAGAACCACCAAGACCATGGAAGGTCTTACCATTCTCGAAATCGATTGATTTGGCAGCTCCATAAGTGGATCGGAGAACTGAGGAGTTGTAATTGAGGATTTGGAAGCAGAGTGGAGCAAATTGGTTGGGACCAACGGGGACTAATCGAACAGCATAGGCAGAGTCGTGATAATAGTAGTATTGTCCTCCAGTTCCGAGATCTTGGAAGTAAATGTCGTTGGCAGCGTCTTGTGCCCAAGTGGTAGGTGTGCAAGGTCCTCCAGAGGTGCCATTAATTGCGGCACAGAATTGGCCAACAGCCTTATATTTGCCACCGTCAGCTAGATCGAAAGCTTCGAAGGAAGCATTGCAGAATGCTACAATAGCAACGAGGAGAATGATGAACTTCATCTTTAACCAATGATATTCAATCGTTTAGGCTATTTCACGTTACTTTGAGTAAAGTAATATGGGTAGTTATGGGAGAGTGATTTCTTCGCTCTCATCATAGTCGGATCTAGTTGAATGGTCTATCTGAATGTCCTGACCAGACGTTTTTGTTGGAATATCGACTGTGGGTGGCTGCCGTTGCAGAGGGTCAGCGAACATAAAAGATTGTGACGTGGCAAGGAGGGTAACAGCTACATTGAGGAATGCACTAAGCATAGCTACGGTCCTAAAGTCGACGGCTATAGGGGTGGCAAAAGTGACGCCAATGATAAAGTAAGCTATTAAGCAAGCACATTGAATGCATCCAAGTACAAGGAGACGAATGAGAAACCTTCTTGTCTCCTTCATACTTGCGTTATCTCTGATATACATGCGAATCAAATGACAAGCATAAGCGAAGAAAATACATACAGATATGTTGCAGACAGTGTTGAACGCACCAGCGACGATAGTTAGAATGAACAAGTTGATTAGAGCAGATCCTACAGCCACTTGGATAATGTCAAGAATGAAGATGATTACGATCACTATAACGCAATGGATGCGAAAGCGTCCCAGGCCAGTCAAGTTAGTTCGCAACTTGCTCTCATCAAATATCTCTGCCCAATGGAACGCAGTAGTTATAGAAGCAGCAATATTGAAGACCAACGGGAATCCGAATAGAATACCGACTACGCTTCTTGGTATAACACCGTATGCACTGTTGGGATCGATAAGGTTCAATATTCGAAGTGCACTGCTAATAACTATAAGCAGATATGTATAGAATCCAACATATGGCCTATGAGTGACGAGGAAGCCATAGATTCTGTAACAACCGAAGATGACAAGAAAGAGATTAATTGCACCGATGGTTGCGCTGTACAAGATCCATTGACGAGCTTCGTAATATATCTCGAACTGATTTGGTTCGAGAATAACGGTCACATTGGGATTCTGAGCTATGGCAAAGTCCAAAAAGTCGGATTGATCAAGACTTGATACTTCAACCATAGGAATGACGACATCATTCTCATTGTTGGTCATCGTAAGATATTTGACACCTCCAAGTTGCCCACTATAGCTGAAGATGATAATGCCGACGGCCCCAGCTGCTTGAAGATGACGAGCCTTGATCACTGGATAACATCCACCTGGCAAAACAACTGTAATATATCCATCCACTGGATCGACCAATGGAGTACAACCATCAGTTGGGAAAGCCATGGCAATTGGTCCGTTCCAATTAACTGTTATATCTGGCTCAAATCGGGGAAAGCCAGCACTCACTGCGTGATACTGTCTAGTGGCATTGTTAGAATAGAGGGTAAGAAGAGCGGTACATTGGGCCACAATAAATAATAGGAGCGCGATGGATCTCATCTTTGAAATACGAGGTTCACAAGTTCATTCGACATCAGTTGCCGTCTCGTTTAACCATCGTTAAACGGTATACTCAATGGACATCAGATATTATCTGAGATAATATCTGCTACGAAATGGTCACTGAAGTTGTTCTCCAATATAACTCAGTGACAAAGACTAATCTCGAGTTATATTAATGGGCTGAACGTTAACTCTGATGTGAGAGCCGGTGGTTGTTGTCGATCGATCAACTATTCGCGAGGCAGCGTATTTGACCATCAACTGATGGCAAGTTTGGCCTCTTGTGATCATCCCTGATCGTACGGTTACACCGAGACTTCGCATCGAGGTTAATGGAGACGTTCTTTCTTCTCGTCGTACCTTTCATTAAGGATCATTTTACGAAAACGATAGTGTAGATATGGAACATTGATGAATTTCATCAATGTCTGACTTACCGCTCAAACGGTCTTAACACCCAATATCTTGCGCAGGGTTCTCCTTATCTTCTTGGCTGTTTGGTGAGGCTCCGGCACCACATCTACAACAAGAATGAGAGGCAAACATCCTCTATCCACCACGACATGAGTTACGTCGATATCAAACAACGTCTGACTTCCTTCACGAAGATCATGATATACACCGCCTATCATGGCTTGACATATACCTTCACCATTCAAGCTGATGATCAATTGATATCTGATGAGCTTTGGCCTATCTGCTATCTTAGGTGGCTGACTCATTCCAGCCTCTGGTTTGTAGATGAACATGTTGCGAACCTCCGGATGATGTTCAAGGAAGACTTTGATAGCTGAGAATCGTTCAATGTTGTACTTGTTGTCGGCACCTGCCAAGCGGAAATCGATCGTTGTTAGATTCTCCCGTTTAGCCGCCTCATCTATAGCTTTTCGATGATCGCGTAACAATTCGACCTTGGAGACTATTCGGTCGATATCAGCTTCAGAGTAGATGATTGGATGTCTGTTGAAAGTCAAGACTGTCCTCAGCGGACTGAGGAAGAGTATCATCATTGCAATAACGATGATTGCAATGATGACAACTACGACTATCAACCACATATCGTTTATAACGAGTTGAGGAAGTTTATGATTGGTTGTCGTAGTGAAATAACTTGTGATTTGCTCATATCGATATTGTCAAGGTTGCTGAAGAATGCGTTGAGCAACTTAAGACCTAAAACTCTATCCTGAATGTAATCGGCAAATCGAAAGTTGGCTTCAAAATCGATTAGATTGAGTATAGTGTTTGGTTGACCACTAAGATATTTGAGATACTCCTCGAACTCTACCTTCCAATCTGAATGGAATTCAATAGATCTCAAACCTTTGCCTTCAGCATGAATGAAGGCAGTTGTGAAGTAAGCTGAGAAAGCCGAGATGACTGTAGGATTCACTCGATATCGAGTGAAGTTGACGTCCACAACACCATCCCAGAATCTCTCATCAAAACGTTGGATAAGAGTGAGAGCAACTTCATACTGTTCTAGATTATACTTTCCAATCTTGGAGTTGAAGAGTTTGAGTTCATCGACGAAGTCAAGATTAGGTTGTGGCTTGTTTGGCAACGGTAGATATCCAAGGATGCCCCATGATTTGTTAGATAAGTCGATGACTTTGCGAACTGGAAATATATCGACTGTGCCCTCCAGAATGCCATAAGAATGGATAACCTTCTTGGTCTGACCAAGAACAATAGAGAGATAAGGATATAGAGACATATTAGTCTGAAAGTAGTAGACTGTGCCAGACTCCTTAGATTGCCGCAGCTGAACGACTGATTCAAGATCCTCAATCTCACCCAAGCTTAACAGAACGAGAGCAATTAGACATTTGATAGCTACTTGTGGATACGTTACATGAATTTTAGTCAATGGTTCCTCTGTATCGATGTTGAAGTGATTATTGGTGCCAATCAGGATCGTTAACCCTTTGTTCAATTGACGGAAGTATGTAGGCACTAAGCTCACATCGACTTTGGAAGATGAACCACATTCGATGTGGTTATGGATAACTTGCCAGAAAAGCTTCTTCTGATCAATTGATTGTTGGACTAAGATAAGGAGGGATGTGATCTTGAACTCACATGCTTTGGTTATGACTCCACCTCTTACTAAGCCAGCTGTTAATAGGTTGAAGATCTGCTGATAGGTCTGGACCGAAATTGTTGGCTTATCCATCCTTTATCAATCAACATGTAAATGACAGATAAGTACAATCAATTGCTAGATCAGCTCGCAGATCTCCATACCGCTTTCCAATTATCTAACTGGATAATTGCTCGAGAGATTGGACAGATGTCCTATGATCTGATCAAAATCCTTGTAAGGACAGCTCTTGCCTCTAACAAGCCTGTTTGGAGAGTCTTGACTGACTTGGTAAGAGAGAATGTTCCAAACTCACAATTATCATCACCTCATACCTTTCGATTATTCGTTCATGGCATGAACGAACATCTAGCTACCAGTCATAAGTTCACTGTTGAGCTTCAATGGATACTATTCGAATATCCTAACCACATCCTTAGATGTATTGTTGAACTGTCACTTCTTAGCTTGGGTGAGAAGTCTAAAGGATATGGTCAAGTGCTGTGCAAAACTTACGATGACTTCGATGAAGGCCTAATTGTTACCATCGGCCCAGCTCTAATCATCGAGATGTTCATGGTGACTTCAATCAAGCTTTGTTCAAATGTTGACCCCTATGAGGTTATAGGACAGCTAGCTATATTGCCACTTCCAATGCCAAAGTCTGACTTGGCCAAACGTTTCCAACCTCTATTCTTGATCAAGCAACCATCTCATGAATACACTCTCGGACTGCTCAGTCATCTGTCGAAACATTTCCAATATGGTACAATCAGCATATCCAATAAGAGTTATAAAGTCAACAAGACTGTCATCTCCATGTTCTCATCCGTAATGGCTTCAGCATTCATCAATGCTGAGATTAGGCAAGATAAGTTCGTTTCGATGGATAGTATCTATGAACCATATCTCATCGAATATCTTAAGTATCTTGCCAATGAATCCAACACTCTACTCGATCCAACTAAGTTCAACGATAACTTTACTTTCGCCAATGCTATTGGTGATAATACGTTAGCCTTTCGACAACTTGACGTCTTCTTCCCAGCTCTGGAGACAATTCAATTGAGTGATGTTGATGCAATCTACAATCGGATCCGAACATTCCTCCTATCATTATAACTCATCATTCCAAATTACACCAATGGTGTAACTTGATCGCTTTTTAATCTAACCAAGGCTTATAGCCCTTCAACATACAACAAAGAACCAACTCATGTCCAAATGGACAGGTAGTATCCATATAAGCGGTCTTCATACTACTCTCTGTCACTTCAACGTCTCTTCCATCATAGCCCAGAATCTGAAGGTTAGTTCCATTCTTATATAACAGTTCAAGATCAGCGTAGGCAGCCGTCATTCGAGCTAGCTGGTCGTATAACGAGCAATAGTAGTATCGACTGCTCTGATAATCGTAGAGTTTACCGTCCCAATATGCAGCTACTGCTGTTGCCTTGGCCTTTGGCAGAGCTCTACGATGGGGTGAAGAATCGCCGAAGCCCTTTGCTCGTCGTTGAAAGAATGATGGTTGCACTATTCCATTGACCACATCAATATCATAGATCTTGGAGAACTGCCAACAATTCTCCAGATTATAGACGAGTGCCCGTTGCTTATCTGAATACTTCTCGAAGCCTGGATGAACACCTTCTGGATACATTGGAAGAGGTTTCAACTGTTCAACTAGATAGAATGGACCAAGCTTCATAGGTGAGAGAGCACCCCATCTTCCTTGATTACCTGACGTTACGTTGATATTGTAATATCCTTCAATCACTGGATGTTTCTTGCTTCCTTCGGATGCCTTGGCTCTAAAGTGAATGATTCGATTACACTTAACGTCTCCACATATCAGAGCCATTTGAGGTATTGAGAGATATGAAGCAAAATTGATCAATTTTGGTGTGTCCTATACATCCATGGCAAAATGGAACAATGTAATGGAACAACAGCGAAGGGCGATCGATGTTCTCGTTTAGCCAAAGCTGGTGGATTCTGTTGGCAACACGCTGTTCCAACAACCAACATTGTTAAGCAAGCGTTGGTGCTGACTGCACCAACGGTTAAGATTAGTGGTGGTCGAACCATCGGTAACACTAACCTATTAGATTCTACTGATTCCAAGGCTTGGGAAGATGAGTATGCAAGAGTGATGGATAAGAAGTATGCTAAGGGAACACGCAATTTCAGCATGACTTTGACTGGCAAGGCTTGGATTAAATCAGATAAGGCACCCATCTTCCTTATCCCTCGAGAACGTGGTGGACCATCATACAAATCACAGAAGTTAGAAGGAGTCGAACCGGATGATGTTCAGTATTGTCCGATATCGAAGGGTTATCCTATGCAGGACGTATCATCCTTTACTCTTGGTCCTATTGTTGGAGAAGGGCTCTGTTTAGTCAATGCGGCTTTCTCCAAGTGTGTTTGTGTGATGCACATTGAAGGTAATGGAATCTTTGACTCGTCACGCAAGTGTTTCTGGAAGGCAAGCAAGAAGCCTCTCCGTCAGATTGTCGTTACTAGTAAAGATACGATGA
>Ga0209745_1002682_pt1 | contig 10035 bp, 9 predicted proteins | sample BarGraNGADG00312_FD_184495 | JGI IMG/M metagenome (GOLD analysis project Ga0209745, IMG submission 184495) | Arctic peat soil microbial communities from Barrow, Alaska - Barrow Graham LP Ref core NGADG0004-312 (SPAdes) (version 2) | ecosystem: Environmental > Terrestrial > Soil > Wetlands > Peat ... | reverse complement strand
TGGCGGTCAGCCACGCCGGGTCGGGAACCAGAGCCGCCGGTTCGGTGCGCGCCGCGACACCGGCAGCGAAACCCTCGGTCCGGGCCACCCGCTCCAGGATGTTCGACTCCACGATGGTGCTCATCGTGACCTCCTCCGGGCCGTCCCGATGTGGTCGGCCATGGCCCGACTGTCGTCGCCCTCCCTGTGAGCGACCTGGGGTACCGGGTCGCGTTCCCTGTGAGCCTCCGCCCGCGATTCGCACAGGATTCTCACAGGACCGGATCAGGCCTGCCACAGGCGGGCTGCCCAGGCTCGGTGTCATGTCCATCACCACTGCAGTCCGCGGTCACGACCACCTGACCCGCGCGGACGGTTCGCCGGTCCGGGCGCTCGTCGTCGACGACGAGCCGGCCCTCGGCGAGCTGCTCACCACCGTGCTCCGGTACGAGGGTTGGCGGGTCGAGTCAGCCCTGACCGGGCACGCCGCGATCCGGGCCGCGCGCGGGCTCGAGCCCGACGTGATACTGCTCGACGTGATGCTGCCCGATCTCGGCGGGATCGAGGTCCTGCGGCGGATCCGCGTCACGCACCCGCACGTCCCCGTCCTGTTCCTGACCGCGAAAGACGCGGTCGAGGACCGCATCGCGGGCCTGACGGCGGGCGGCGACGACTACGTGACCAAACCGTTCAGCCTCGAGGAGGTCGTCGCGCGGCTGCGAGCCCTGCTGCGCCGCACCGGGGCGACGGCCCAGCGCGAGGAGCCGGAGCTCGTCGTCGGCGACCTGACGATGGACGAAGACAGCCACGAGGTCTCGCGCGATGGGCAGGAGATCCGGCTGACCGCGACCGAGTTCGAGCTGCTCCGGTACTTCATGCGCAACCCGAGGCGCGTGCTGTCCAAGGCACAGATCCTCGACCGCGTGTGGCAGTACGACTTCGGCGGCCAGGCGAACATCGTCGAGCTGTACGTGTCATACCTGCGCCGCAAGATCGATGCCGGCCGCGCGCCCATGATCCACACGCTGCGCGGGGTCGGCTACCTGCTCAAGCCAGCCGAGAGCCCGACGGAGGAGTGATGGCCGAGGTGCCTGCTCCGGCGGCGCGCGCGAGCGGCCGCTGGACGCTGCGGCGCCGGCTCGTCGTGGTGCTGATCGCCCTGCTCGGCACCGTCGCCGGGACCATGGGTGTCGTCTCGGCACTCGCGCTGCGCGGGTCGCTGATCGGTCAGCTCGACTCCCAGCTGCTCGCCTCGAGCGGGCGCGCCGCGGGCGCCCCCGATCGCTCCAGCACCCCGCCCACCGCGCCCGACGGCGAGCTCCCGCCCGGGCTCAGCGTGCCCGGTCAGGGCGCGGGCACCATCAACCTCTTCGTGCGCAACGGCGACACCCGCTCGGGATACATCGACCAGGCGGGCGACTTCCAGGAGCTGACGAAAGCCCAGGTGACGACCCTCAAGGCGTTGCCGACGGACGGAAAGCCGCACGCGGTCGACCTCGCCGAGCTCGGCAGCTACCGGGTGGTCGCCACGACCACGACGAACGGTGACCTCGTCGTCACGGGACTTTCGACAGCCGAAGCGACGCACACCGTGCGGGACTACGTCGCAGTCGAAGCCGGTGTCGCGGCGCTCGGCATCATGCTCGCGCTGGTGGCGGGCATGATGCTGGTGCGCCGCGAGCTGCGCCCGCTCGAGCGCGTCGCCGCGACCGCGACGCGCGTGGCCGAGCTGCCCCTCGCTCGCGGCAAGGTCGTCCTGCCCGAACGGGTGGCGACGGTCGACACCGATCCCGGCACCGAAGTCGGGCAGGTGGGTGCGGCACTCAACCAGCTCCTCGGCCATGTCGAGCACGCCCTGGCCGCGCGGCACGAGAGCGAGACGCAGGTGCGCCAGTTCGTCGCCGATGCGAGCCACGAGCTGCGGACCCCGCTCGCGGCCATCCGCGGCTACGCCGAGCTGGTCCGGCACCTGCCGGGCGACCTGCCGCCCGACGCGCTGCAGGCGATGAGCCGGGTCGAGTCCGAGTCGCGCCGGATGACCGCGCTGGTCGAGGACATGCTGCTGCTCGCCCGCCTCGATGCCGGGCGCCCGCTCGGCAGCGACGACGTCGACCTCGCAACGCTCGCGATCGACTGCAGTCGCGGACGCGCACACCGCGGGCCCCGACCACGTGTGGCAGCTGGACCTCCCCGGTGGCGCTGACGAGCCCGACGACGGTGACAGTCCCGAGCCCCCGAGCGCCATCGTCCGCGGGGACGACCACCGTCTGCAACAGGTGCTGGTCAATCTGCTCTCCAACGCGCGTGTGCACACTCCACCCGGCACGACCGTCCGCACGACGGTCCGGGCCGACAGCGGTCGCGTGACCGTCCGCATCGAGGACGATGGCCCCGGGATCCCCGAGCCGCTGCGCTCGCACCTGTTCCAGCGGTTCACGCGCGGCAGTACCGCGCGCTCGCCCGGCGCAGGCTCGACGGGTCTGGGGCTCGCGATCGTCGACGCTGTGGTCGGCGCGCACGGCGGGACCATCGACGTCGACACGACCCCCGGCGCGACGTCGTTCACGGTCACCCTTCCCGCCGTCCTCTAGCCTGCCCCGCCGCCTCCGGTTCGGGGTTCACAGGCTGGTCGCAGACTGGTCAAAGGGGCATCCAATCACCGGGCTGGAACGTGTGGGCATGGACACGACGAGCGAGATGGGCGGCATGCGCGGCATGGGCGCCCTGCTCAACGGGTCCGAAGCCAGCGCGAAGATCACGGCGCTGCTGCTCAAGGACGCGGACTCTTACACCTGGGTTGCGGCGACCGTCGGTGCGAACAGCGCGGCGGGCTACCAGCTTGCGACCGAGGAGTCGGTCATGCCGATCGGCGGCTTCAACGGTTCCGACCCGTCCCCGACGCTCGCTGCCTTCAAGGCGGACGTGGCGGCCAGAGAGATCCACTACTTCATCGGCGGCGGCGGGTTCGGGCAGTCCAGCGGCGGATCGAGCACCTCGAGCGAGATCTCGGCGTGGGTCACGGCGACGTTCACCGCGCAGGACGTCGACGGGGTGACGGTCTATGACCTGACCCAGCCCGCGACGTCGGCCACAACCGCAACAACAACCACCACCCCGGCAGCCACCACCTGACATGAAGTCGGCTCCGTCGTGCCAGCCTTCGGGCGCGGTCGGTGGGACTCTCCGCGCGTCGTTGACAACGTGCGGTCACGCTTGAATGCGCGGCTTGGCGCAGGACGGGCCGTTCGGCTGGAAGCTGCTGTCGGAGGTGTCGATCGGGCAACCCGAGGACGGGACCGGCGCCCGATCCACCCCTAGATCACCGCCCCTGCGCCAAGAAGTGGATGCCCGCCCACCAGGACGTCATTCGGTGGGCAGACATCCACTTCTCATGTATCGGAGACGGACGTAGTCAGGCGCCGGGGCTGGGGGTAGCACTGGGGGCTGAGCCGGGAGCGGGGACCATTCCTGGTCCGTTGCGGGTGCCCGGGCCCGACCCGCGACCTGATCCGTTGCCGCGTGGGCCGCCCTTGTCGGACCACTGGCCCATGCCATACCCCCCGAAGGGACCGGTCCGGTTGTCAGACTGGCTGGCGGACCGGTCGCTGTTGTGACTGCCGACCGCGTGCCCAACGACGAACCCGCCGGCGAACCCAGCACCGGACGCCAGCAACGCCACGAGCACACCGCCGAGGACCCATGCCAACACCGGCCCGTGCGCCATGTGCCTGAGAGGCATCGGCCGTCCGGTTGCAGGAACCGGCGAGGCCCCCGCCGCCGGGAGCGCCGCCGTGGGATACGCCGAGCCTGCGGGCGGCTGCCCGGGGAACGCCGTCGGGATCGGCCGCGTCGGCTCCTGCGGAGCCCGTCCGCTCGCCGCCTCCTGCGGCTCGCCGGACTGTGGTCCGTTGGTGTCCGTCATGACTGGTCCTCTCCCCAGGTGATCGCCGTTTGCCTCACGACCACAATGGAATCAAGGCTCGCCCCGCGGCCTGAGACTTGCCTGGAGCGTGCCTGAGGCGCACCTGTGAAGCGAGCCGTGGCTCGCAACAGCAACGGATGTGAGGACTCACCGTGTCGGCCTCGTCATCCCGGCAGCTGACCGTTCCGGTTCCACCCGGACACGAAGGTGGAACCGGCTGGCGCGGTCAGACCAGCTGCGCCTCGTTCTCGGCCTGAACGTCCGCACCGATCCGGGCAGCGCGCAGACGCGAGAGGATCACGGCTCCGAACGCGACCGTTGCAGCCATGACTGCAATGCCAAGACGCAGCGCATTGCTCGCGCCCGCCCCGAGGGTGACCGTGACCACCGCGGGAGCGATCAGCAGCGAGACCAGGTTCATCACCTTGATGAGCGGATTGAGCGCTGGGCCCGCGGTGTCCTTGAACGGGTCACCGATGGTGTCGCCGATCACGGCGGCCGCGTGCGCAGGTGAGTTCTTACCGCCGAAGCTCCCGTCCTCGACGATCTTCTTCGCGTTGTCCCACGAACCGCCCGAGTTCACCAGGAAGACGGCGATGAGCACACCCGTAGCGATCGCGCCGGCGAGGAAGCCGGCGAGCGGACCCACCCCGAGCCCGAAGCCGACGGCGATCGGGGCGGCGGCCGCGAGCAGTCCCGGCGGGGCGAGCTCCCGGAGCGAGTCGCGCGTGCAGATGTCGACGACGCGGCCGTATTCGGGCCGCTCCTCGCCGGTCATGATCCCCGGGCTGGCGCGGAACTGGCGCCGCACTTCGAACACGATCGCACCGGCGGCGCGCGTGACGGCGTCGATCAGCAGACCGGAGAACAGCAAGACGGTGGCGCCGCCGAGGATCACCCCGACCAGCGTGATGGGCGAGATGATGTCGTACGCCAGCATCGCCGTCGTGATCCCGCCCACGTGGACAGCCCCTGCCCCGAGATCGGCGATGGAGGTGGTGACCGTGTCGGCGTACGAGCCGAACAGCGCGGTCGCAGCGAGCACCGCCGTCGAGATCGCGATGCCCTTGGTGACCGCCTTGGTGGTGTTGCCGACCGCATCGAGGTCGGTGAGAACCTTCGCGCCCTCGGGTGTGACGTCGCCTGACATCTGCGCGATGCCCTGCGCGTTGTCGCTCACGGGTCCGAAGGTGTCCATCGCGACGATCACACCGACCGTGGTCAGCAGGCCGCAACCGGCCAGCGCGATGAGGAACAGGGCCAGCACCACCGAACCGCCCGAGAGCAGGAAGACCGCGCAGATCGCCGCCGCGATGGTGCCCGCGGTGTAGGCGCTCGACTCGAACCCGATACCTGTCCCGGAGAGCACCACGGTCGCCGCGCCCGTCAGGGATGTGCGCGCGACGTGCAGGGTGGGATTCGACGTCGTGCCGGTGAAGTAGCCCGTGAGCCGCAAGATGACGCCGGCGAGCACGATGCCGATGATGACCGCACCAGCGGAGACAACGCGGGGGCTGCCGGAGCTGCCGGCGAGCTTTGCCACGGCACCGGAGAGGCCGGCGAAGGAGGCGGGCAGATAGACGAACGCAGCGATCGAGGACAGCAGCGCGGCGACGGCCGCGGAGATGTAGAAGCCCCGGTTGATCGCCGTCAGGCCGTTCTCGCTGCCCCGCACCCGCGTGATGACGACGCCGAGGACCGCGGTGAGCGCCCCGATCGCCGGCACGATGAGCGGGAACACCAGGCCTTGCTCGCCGAACGCGGCCTTGCCCAGGATCAGCGCGGCGACGAGCGTGACGGCATAGGACTCGAACAGGTCGGCCGCCATCCCGGCGCAGTCGCCGACGTTGTCGCCGACGTTGTCGGCGATGGTCGCGGCGTTGCGAGGGTCGTCCTCCGGGATGCCCTTCTCGACCTTCCCGACCAGGTCGGCGCCGACGTCAGCGGCCTTGGTGAAGATACCGCCGCCCACCCGCATGAACATCGCGAGCAGCGCAGCCCCGAAGCCGAACCCCTCCAGGACTGCGGGCGCGTCACCTCGGTAGACGAGCACCACGCTCGCCGCGCCCGCGAGGCCGCAGCCGACCACGCACATCCCGACGACGCCGCCGGTCCGGAACGCGATCTGCGCCCCCTGGGCGCGCCCGCCCGGCTTCGACGCGACCGCGGCTACGCGGACGTTCGCTCGCGTCGCGAGCCACATGCCGAGGTAGCCGATCGCGGCCGAGAACCCGGCCCCCAGCAGAAAGAACAGCGAGCGCCCGATGCGGATCCCGGCGTCGCCGGGCAGCAGGAACAACAGCGCGAAGACGATCACGACGAACAGGGCGAGGGTCCGGAGCTGCCGGTTGAGATAGGCAACGGCGCCCTCTTGGATGGCCGCCGCGATGTCCCGCATCTTCTGCGTTCCCTCGCCTGCGGCGAGCACCTGCCGGCGGAGCAAGACCGCGACCACCAGGCAACCGACAGCGATCGCCGCGACCAGCCCGACGATGATGAGGCTCGTGGAGCCGAGCGTGAGCATCCGTCCTCCTTGACGACCACTTGGCCTGTGGAAGGCTCCCTCAACCACCCGGCTTCGTTGCCGTGCGACGCGCAGAGTCTAGCCAGATGCCGCCGGAGATCTGGCCCTCGTGCGCAACTGGCACCCAACGATTCGGTGACCTGCTTCGTCTAGGAGGGTGCAAGGTACCAACCGGAGCATGCGGCGTTCGATGACAGGGGGAGCCGTGGCCTGGTGAGACGATCTGGGGGCCCTGGCGGCGGAACGTGGGCCGGCGCTGGTCGGCTACGCGTTCCTGCTGACGGGAGACCTCGACCGGGCGGAGGACCTGGTCCAGGAGGCGCTGGTCAGGTCGTTCTCGCGCCGCATGTCCGGCAGCGACGACGTCGAGTGGGCCGAGGCGTACGTGCGCCGCACGATCCTGAACGTCTTTCTCGACGCCTACCGGCGCGGTCGGCTCTGGCGCGGGGTGTGCCACCTCATCACCGAGGAGCCCAGGTGCGACGGCCCGGAGCAGGCCACCGAGGCGCGCATCGACGTGCGGGCTGCGCTGCTGCGGCTGCCCCCGCAGGAGCGGGCCTGCGTCGTGCTGCGTTTCTATGAGGACCTGACCGTGCCCGCCGTCGCCGAACGGCTGGGCATCAGCCCGGGCACGGCCAAGCGCTACCTCAGTGACGGCGTGCGCCGCCTCGAGAGCCTGCTCGGGCCCCTGCCCGACACGCACCTGGAAGACATCGAGCTGGTCGACAACGGGAGGTCCGAATGAGCGAGAACATCGAGCGGTCGCTGCGGGAGCTCGCTGCCGACGCGTCCGCCGCCCACTTTGCCCGCGCCGCCGAAGGCTCGGGCCTGCCGGTCGGCCGCATCGTCGCCCGGGCGCACCGCCGCCGCGTCGTGAGGGCTACCGCTGGGGCCGCCGCAAGCGTCACCGCGATCACGGCCCTGGTCTTGGGTGGTGGCGTCCTGCTCGACGCACTGCGTGCGCCGACCCCCCAGGTGGCCTCCGACTGGGACGCGCCCGCCGAGCTGTGCGGGGCGCCCCTGCCCGCCGACAACGCCCCATCGTCGGGCCTGACCCTCGCGCTCAGCGGCGCGCCGGGCACGCTCGGGGTCGGGGAGAAGTTCACAGCCGACGCCGTGCTGGCGTATGCGGCCTCCCCCATGAAGTCAGGCTCACTGGCGGGCATCGACCTGGTGGTCACCCGCGAGGCCGACGGCGTCGTCGTCGGCCTCGCGGGTGACCGCATCGCCTCGAGCGCTGGCACGCTCCCGTTGGACGGCCCGGTCACCAGCCCGGTGGACGTCCCGCTGGTCTCGTGCGGGCAGGGTGGGGCCGACGACGTCGCCTCCCCCACGACTCCCCTGACCGCGGGGACGTACGTGGTCTTCGCGTGGCAGACGTTCGTCCCGGACGGCACCGCGGGTTCGCACCCGGGCAGTGCCCGCGTTCACGGGGCGGGGGTTCGGCTCACGATCGTCCCGTCCGCGCCGCCGGCGGCGGAGCCGACAACGCAGCCCACGGTCCGTGCAGGTACGCCGGCCAGGACCCGCTCAGCGGACGCCCTGCCGCTCGTCCCGTTCGAGGTCCCGGCCCCGGCATTCGTGGCCGTGACCGGGCTGGAGGACATCACATCCGACGTGCCTCCGGCGTCGGGTCAGTTGCCCGACGGTCACTACGTCGGGCTGATCAGCCGGCTCGACCTGGCGAACCGCTCGCTCGACATCGACATCGTCCAGTACTTCGGCGGCGCCTCGGCGGACGCGGCTGTTGCCCAGGACGGCGGGGGCCCGGACGGCACGCCCTTCGCGATGAACGGCTACGAGGTGCGCAACGAGTCAACGCGGGTGCGCACGGTGCCGCTCGGCGACGTGGTCGTCGTCGGCATGCCGGACGTCACCAGCCACGAAGGCGTGCTGCAGTACGTTCGGGTCTCCCTCGCCGCCCTCGCCGTGGAAACCAAGGCCCCGTTGGCACAGGTCCCAACCAGCAACCCGAACGCCGTCTGGGCCAACACCCGGGGCATCGGCTACTGCTGGATCACGGTCCAGGCCGGCCAGGTCGTGGCCATCGACGGGCAGTACACCCCGTGACCTGACCGCCGCGTCACGCTTCAAGCGCAGCGTCGAGCGTCTCGTGAATGCTGAAGACCTGGGTGAGCGCGGTGATCCGGAACACCTTCATGACCTTCTCCTGGTCGATGACCAGCTGCAGCCGGCCGCCGAAGCCCCGGATCTTCTTCAGTGCTCCCACCAGCACCCCCAGACCCGTCGAGTCGAGGAAACCCACCCGCGTGAGATCCACGACGAGGTCGGTGTGGTCGGCGTCGATCAGGTCGGCGAGCTTCTCCCGGAGCATCGACGCGGTGTAGACGTCGACCTCGCCCGAGACCTCCACGACTGTGCAGTCGCCATTCTTTCGGCTCGTGACCAAGAGCTCCACGACTCACCTCCTTTGCTGCTGAGGTTCATTGAACCAAACAGCGGCGCTCCGACCCGAATCCGGGCGTGTCGACCTCCGGCGAGTCCGGTGCGACAGGTCGATGGGAGACTGGGGCGTGGTCAGCGGTGAGTGACACAGATGCGCTGCTCGACGTGCTGCTCGCGGGCGGGCGACGGGCGGACCGGCTCACCCACATCGAGCACCTCCCAGCGCGGTCCGGCGAGCAGGTCGACTGGCCCACCTGGGCCGACTCCTCCCTCGTCGCCGGCTACCGGGCCCTCGGGATCGAGCGTCCGTGGCGGCACCAGATCGAAGCCGCCGACGCCGCGTGGTCCGGCCGGCACACCGTGCTCGCCACATCGACAGGGTCGGGCAAGTCGCTCGCGTTCTGGCTCCCCGCCCTCACCGCGGTGCGCGCCGACATCAGCGCGGGAACCCTCGACCCCGGCCGGATCGAGTCGGTTCAGCGCCGCGGGTCCGTGCTCTACCTGTGCCCGACCAAGGCGCTGGCCGCCGACCAGCTCGCAGGGCTCGACCGGCTGCTCATCGCCGCCCGCTCGCGTGACGTGCGGGTCGCGACCTGCGACGGTGACACCGCGGCCACCGAGCGCCGCTGGATCCAGGACTATGCCGACGTCGTGCTCACCAACCCCGACTTCCTGCACTTCGCCCTGCTACCGGGCCACCGCCGGTGGGCGCGGCTGCTCGCCGCCCTGCGCTACGTCGTCGTCGACGAGTGCCACGCGTTCCGCGGGGTGTTCGGGGCCCACGTGGCCGCGGTGCTGCGCCGGCTGCGCCGACTGGCCGCGCACTATGGGACCGGGCCAGGTCCGACGTTCCTGCTCGCGTCGGCGACGACGTCCGACCCGGCCGCGAGCGCGGCCCGCCTGCTCGGGGTCGACATCGACGACGTTGTCGCCGTCACCGCGGACACATCGCCTGCGGGGCGCAAGACCTTTGTGCTGTGGCAGCCACCGGAGCTGCCCGGAGACCACGCCTCGTGGTCCAGGACCCCGCTGGACGTCGACCCCTGGATGACCGACGCCGACATCCCGGACGGGGTCGGCAGCGTCGCCCTGGCGGAGGATCCGGAGCGTCCGCGCCGGTCCGCGACCGCCGAGACCGCGGAGCTGCTCGCCGACCTCACGGTCGCGGGCGCCCGCACCCTCGCCTTCACCCGCTCTCGGCGGG
>Ga0209745_1002681_pt1 | contig 10036 bp, 8 predicted proteins | sample BarGraNGADG00312_FD_184495 | JGI IMG/M metagenome (GOLD analysis project Ga0209745, IMG submission 184495) | Arctic peat soil microbial communities from Barrow, Alaska - Barrow Graham LP Ref core NGADG0004-312 (SPAdes) (version 2) | ecosystem: Environmental > Terrestrial > Soil > Wetlands > Peat ... | reverse complement strand
ACGTGACCTGCCCTGGGTCACGATGCGCACGACGCCCTCCACCGCCGTGCATCTCGCACTGACTGCCGCTCTGATTCCGGCAGCTGACCTCGCCAAACAGGTTCTGGTCAAGCAGGCGCTCGTCGGCCAAGCCGAGCCCGAGTTCTGGGACGGGATCAGCGGCTCTGTGGGGCTGAGGCCTCCACCGGATTCCCCACTGGCCAAAGAGGTTTCGAGACTCGACGCGATTCTGCCCTGGTTCGCGCACGATGCCCTCGTCCACTACCTGTCACCGCGCGGGCTGGAGCAGTCCACCGGCGGCGCCTGGGGCACCCGGGATGTCTGTCAGGGACCGATGGGCCTGCTCATCGCTCTTGGGCAGACCGCGCCTCTGCGCGACCTCATCCTGCGCGTCTATCGGGCCCAGAACGCTCGGGGCGACTGGCCCCAGTCCTTCGAGTTCTACCCACGCGAGCTCCGTGGCGGGCAGGGCGACTCTCACGGTGATGTCGTCTTCTGGCCGGTCCTGGCGCTGGGGGAGTACCTGGCGGTCACCGGCGACGTCAGCCTGTTCGCCGAACGGATCCCGTTTGTCGACGACTCCGGAGCCACGGCGGCAGAGCCGATGCTCGAGCATGTACGGCGCGCGCTGGCCAAGATCGTCGCCAGCGCGGTGCCCGGCAGCCCTTTGCCGGCCTATGGACATGGCGACTGGAACGACTCGCTCCAGCCGGCCGACCCCCAGCTCGCCGCACGATTGTGCTCGACCTGGACGGCAACCCTTCAGGTGCAGGCGCTGCGGACGCTGGCCGGATCGCTGCGGACAGTGAGCTCTCGGCTCGACGGCCAGGACGCCGCCGACGCGATCGAGTTCGCCGACCAGTCCGAACGAATCGCCGGAGAGACCGCCGAAGCCATGCACACCCTGCTCATGCGCGACGGACTACTGGCCGGCTACGGCCTGTTCGGTGATGACGGGTCCATTGAGCACCTCGTCCACCCGTCTGATGAGCGGACGGGTCTGAAGTACGGACTCCTGCAGATGATTCACGCGATCTCCGGCGACCTCCTCGCCCCGAGCGAGGCACGCGAGCACCTGGACGTCATCGATGCGCACCTGCTTGGCCCGGATGGGGCTCGACTTTTCGACCGCCCGGCCCGCTACCACGGGGGCCCGATGGAGGTCTTCCAGCGTGCCGAGGCGAGCACCTTCTTCGGTCGTGAGATCGGGATCATGTACACGCACGCCCACCTTCGCTATGCCGAGGCCCTGGCTCGCCACGGTGACGCCGAGCGACTGCTGGAAGCGCTTGCCCTGGTGAACCCCATCGGTGTGACTGAGCGGGTGCCGAACGCGCGGCCACGACAGTCGACCTGCTACTACTCCTCCTCAGATGCGACGTTCGCCGACCGGTACGAGGCTGCCGAACATTACGGTGAAGTCATGGCTGGCACGGTGCCGCTCGAGGGAGGTTGGCGGGTCTACTCCTCCGGCCCGGGGATCTTCCTACGCCTCGTCGTCGAGTGCCTGCTCGGTGTGCGCCGTCGCGGCGATGTCCTGGAGATCGACCCCGTGCTCGCGCCCGCCTTGGACGGGCTGGAAGCGACCGTGCCGGTTGACGGCATACCGCTGGATCTGACCTTCCGTGTCGGCGATCGCGGCGTTGGACCGGTCTCAGTGGCGCTGAACGGCATTGCGTTGCACACGAATCCGCTGTTGAACCCCTACCGTGCCGCCGGCGTTGGCATCGACATGGCGTTGGTGCGGGCAGGCATGAACGCCTCCGGGCGCAACCACCTCGAGATCCGGGTGTCCTGACGTGACCACACCACCGGGCAGCACCGGCCCAAACGGCAACGCGGATCGACTGTGGTTGCGGACCGACCTCCCGGTGGAGGCGCGCGTCGAAGCGCTGTTGGCCGAGATGACCCTGGCCGAGAAGGTGGGGCAGACCCACCAGAGCGCCAACATCGACCCCGTCGCCGATGCGGAGCTCATCCGCGGCGGCGGGATCGGGTCGAGTCTTCTTGCCAGCGGGGCCACGGCTGGCAATGAACGCGACGCTGGCATTCGGGTCTCCACCATCGATGCGGTGCAGCAGATCGCCGTCGAGGAGTCCCGACTGGGAATCCCCCTGCTGTTCGCGCGGGACGTCATCCACGGACATCGGACGGTGTTCCCGATCCCGCTCGGACTTGCTGCCGCATGGGACGAGGACCTCGTATTCCGAACCGCGCGCCTCGCTGCGGCCGAGGCGAGTCTTGACGGCGTCGCCTGGACCTTCGCGCCGATGCTGGACATCTCCGAGGAGCCCCGATGGGGCCGGGTGGCCGAATCGTTGGGGGAGGCGCCGGTGCTCGCCGGTCGACTCGGCGCGGCGATGGTGCGCGGATTCCAGGGCGACGATCTTGGCGAAGGTGACGGTCGCGGTGCCGGCTCGATCTCGGCCTGCGCCAAGCACTTCGTGGGCTACGGACTGGTCGCCGGGGGCCGGGATTACGAGACCGTTCAGGTTGGCGAGAACACGCTGCGCAACCTTCATCTGCGGCCGTTCCGAGCCGCCGTCGAGGCGGGGTGCGCCACTGTGATGGCGGCGTTCACAGATGTCGATGGTGTGCCCATGCACGCCCACCGTCACTTGCTCCGCGAAGTGCTCAAAGGCGAATGGGGCTTCGACGGTGTCGTCGTTGCCGATTGGGACGGCATCGGCCAGCTGGTCAACCAGGGAGTCGCTACCGATCTGCGGGACGCTGCTGGTCAAGCCATCGCGGCCGGCGTCGACATCGACATGGTCTCCGGCGCTTATGCGGCTCACCTGGCCGAGCTGGTTGAATCCGGCGAGGTGCCCCTCGACCTGGTCGATGACGCAGCACGCCGCATCATCCGCCTCAAGATTCGGCAGGGGCTGTTCGAACGGCCTTACGTGGGAGCGGCGACGGCGGAACCGGCCCCTGGGCCAGAGGCCCGAGCCCTGGCACGGGAGGCGGCCGCCGAATCGTTCGTCCTGCTCACGAACAACAGCACCCTCCCGCTGGCCCCGAACCCGGGTCGAGTGCTGCTGACCGGTCCGTTCGTGGACGAGGGGGAGGCTCTCTTCGGCACCTGGACCCTCGACGGTCGGGGCGAGGACGTCGCCAGCCCCGCGGCCGCCATACGGGATCGGTTGCAGGACAACGCGATTGTCGATAACGGACGCTTCAGTGACAGGACTTTGCACCTGGTCCGCCAAGCAGACGTCACCGTAGCCCTCGTCGGCGAACACCCCTCGCGTTCTGGCGAGGCCAACTCCATCACCGGCATCGGCCTTCCCGCAGGTCAGCTCGAGGTCCTGCGCGCGATAGCCGCCATCGGCAAGCCACTCGTCGTCATCGTGTTCACCGGCCGCCCCCTGGACCTGGGCGAGGTTCTGGATCTCGCCGACGCTGTCCTGATCGCCTGGCACCCAGGCGTTGAGGCCGGACCGGCGCTGATCGAGACCCTGTTCGGAGACCGTGCCCCAGGCGGGCGGTTGCCGATGACGTTCCCCCGCAGCGTTGGCCATCTTCCGTCCAGCACGGCTGCCCGCCCCACTGGCCGGCCCATTGCCGCGGCCGACGACCCTGTGACCGGTCGGTACCTCGACGCGTTGGTATGGCCACGCTTCCCGTTCGGGTGGGGACTGACCTACACAACCTTCAGCTACGGACCGATTCGGTTGTCCTCAAACGAGATGCCGGTGAACGGCGGATCCATCGAGGTCAGCGTCGACGTCACCAACTCAGGAACGCGCCCTGGTCGCGAAGTCGTGCAGCTCTACCTCCGCGATCTGGTCGCCGACGTGACCCGGCCTCTTCTCGAGCTCGCGGACTGGGTGAGCCTCGAGCTGGATCCGGGGACCATCGGCACGGCAGCCTTCAGGATCACCCCTGCGCAGCTCTCCTACTACGACCGCACTATGACCCACCGGATAGACCCCGGCGAAGCGGTGGTCACCGTCGGCCCAGATGCTTCCAGCGGCGCCTCAGCCCGGATCACCGTCACGCAGTAGGTCCGCGTCGATCCTCAGAAGAAGGCTTCTGACTCTGGCCCGCTCAGGGCTGCGGAAACGGCGGCGGACCCAGGATCTCGATGGCTCCAGTCTTGGCCGCAGACGCGCGGACGCGGTCGAAGTCGACCACCCCGCCAGGCGCATTGGGACTCACGGGCTCACTGGCGTCGAGGTAGAACCCCTCGCCGCTGCCAGGGGTCTGGAAGCAGAGCATCCTGGCCTTGGGGGAGGTGACCAGGTACGCGTGTGGGACGCCGCGGGGGAGGATCGCGATGCCGCCGGCGCCGAGTCGGCGCTCGTGTCCGTCGATGTGCAGGAGGATCTCGCCCTCGAGCATGTAGAACGTCTCGTCCGCGTCGGGGTGTAGGTGCAGCGGCGTCACCTTGCCGCCGTCGAGATCGTCCTCGAAAACCAGGAAAGCACCGCCGGTCTCTTGGGCGGTGGCTTTCCAGGTGAAGACACCGCCCCCGCAGAACCAGCGTTGTTCGCCCTCACCGTTGTCGCGCACCGTTGCGGCCAGGGTCGCTGTGGTCTTGTCCATGATCTGTGCTCCTCGTCTCGTTATGGTACTTGAGTACCATAACGAAATTAAAGTACCATGAACGACATGTCAATGGCCTATGAGCAGACCGGGCGGACCGGACAGAAACGGCGTACGCGCAACGAGCTGGTCGCTGCTGCCCGCGCCCTGGTGGCACGCGGGGTGACGGTGCCCACGGTTGAAGAGGCGGCAGCCGAGGCCTCGATCTCGCGCACCACGGCATATCGCTACTTCCCAAACCAGAAGGCACTGCTGGTCGCCGCTCATCCAGAGATCGAGACCGTCTCATATCTGCCAGCCGAGGCCGGCCCAGATCCTGAGGAGCGACTATTGGCCGTCGTCAAAGGCTTCACGCAAATGGTGGTCGAGAGCGAGCAACAGCAGCGGACGATGCTCCGGCTCTCTCTCGAGCCGGACAAAGCAGCCCATGAGCTGCCACTGCGTCAAGGTCGAGCGATTGGCTGGTTCGAGGAGGCACTCGCACCGCTGGTGCCGGAGCTGGGTGAAACGGGGGTGCACGGGCTCGCCATCGCGGTTCGCAGTGCGGTCGGCATCGAGTCGCTGGTCTGGCTCACCGATGTCGCTGGACTCTCCCGCGAACAGGCCAGTGAGGTCATGCTCTGGTCTGCTCAGGCGCTGCTTCACCATGCCTTGGCGGATGGTATCGGGCGCACGCTGAGCATCATGTAGGCGTCGGCGCCGGAGTGGTGGCAATCGAGGTGGTCGGCGTACCGCTCGGCGTGGGGGTTCCGGCTCTGGTGGTCGCAGTGGTGGCGCGGGTAGTCGGCGACGAAGTCGGCGCCTCGGTCGGGTAGACCGTGGTGGGTCGCGCCGTCGGCTCCTTGGTCGGCTCACGAGGGGACGACGTGCTGGTCCTGGTGTCGATCATCGGGGTTCCGCCGGAAGGGCTGGTCGTCACTCTCGGCGGCGGGCGGAGCCACAAGTAGGTCACCAGGGTCAGCGCAAACAGCGCCATGAGGACCCAGGTCGACCGCCGGGGACGCATCCAGGTCGAGAGCCACGCGCGCATCGTCACGATGTCATCTCCGTCACGACGTCATGTCCGTCGGCTCCGAGGTGTCCAGCTCGATCGGCACATGAATACCCTCTCGGCGTAGCGCAGTCGCGATCCGTCCGCGCAGGGCGAGCCCGACCTGGAACTGCCTGCCTGGCAAGGTGCGAGCCACCATGCGCACGTGGATCTGGTCGACCTCAATGCTCTGCACCCCCATCACAGACGGCTCATCAAGCAGCTGAGCATGGAGCGCGTCGTCGGCGAAGATCTCGCGCCCCACTTGACGCAGGATGTCACTCACGTGGCCGATGTCGACATTGGGCGGGAACGGCACATCGACCACGGCCCGAGCCCAGTCACGCGACAGGTTGGTGAGCTGCACGATCGAGCCGTTCGGGGTGATGATGACCTCGCCGTTGGCGGTGCGGACCTTGGTCATCCGCAGCGTCACATCCTCGACGGTGCCGACCACACCGCCAGGAATGCCGGGGATGGCGATGGTGATCAGGTCGCCGAAGCCGTACTGGCGTTCGGCGATGATGAAGAACCCTGCGAGCAGGTCCTGGACGAGGCGCTGAGCCCCGAAGCCGAGCGCAACACCGACGACAGCCGCCGGCGCCACGAGACCCGTGATCGGCACGCCGAGGCGATCCAAGATCTGCAGTGCCGTGATGACGTAGACGATGACCAGAGCCGTCCAGGTGAGCACCTGGGCCAGGGCCGCTCGGTGTTTGGCCGCCTCCGAACGAACGATGGCGTCGGACTCACGGGCGTTCGCGTCGATGCGATCGGTGATCATTGCCCGCAGCCACGCGGCGAATCTGGTCAGCAGCATTGCGCCGAGGACGAGCAGCAGGATCTCCAGGCCGTGACCGCGGATCCACAGGGGCGCATCCGGAAGGGGCTCCGCCATGGGGACCATGGACATCGGGATCATGGACCTCATCATGCCGCGTCATGACGGGCGGAGCGGTACATCGGTAAGGTGGCGCGGTCCTGAAGGTTGTTTGTCAGAGTCGTCTGTTCGTCGGAATCGTCCACGGGGAGTGTCATGGCTGCGAGAGCTGCGCAGACCTCCGCTCCGCGGTCCTCTTCGCCGATGACCTGGCGTCTGGGTCGGCTCGCCATCCCGCTCTCGATCTGGCTGCCGCTGGCCATCTTCATCCTGGCCCGGCTCTACGGCTTCGTGATAATCGCCTTCGCGTCGCGCTACCAGGTGGCCCTTCCGTCGCCCGACCACCCTGGCATCTATCAGTTCTCGGCGCATCCGGACTCGCCCGGCTATCTGGGTCTGATCACCAACTGGGACGGCCAGTGGTTCGAACGCGTCGCCACCAACGGTTATCACCTGCCTGCGGCGGGGGACCCGCACGGCAAGGACGCGCTCTGGGCGTTCGCGTTCCTCCCCGTGTTCCCTACCCTCGTCGGCGCGATGATGGCGGTGACCGGTCTGAGCTTCGGCGTCTGCGTCACGATCGTGAACGTCATTGCCGGCGGTGCGGCAATGATCGTCATGTTCGTCCTGGTCGAGCGCACGGCCGGCCAGTTCGCGGCAGGCGTCACGGTCCTGTTCGTGAACTGCTTCGTCGCGGCGCCACTGTTCCAGGCGGCTTACTCCGAGAGCATCGCGTTGTTGCTCGTATGCACGGCCCTTCTCCTGATCGCACGGCGCCGCTACGGCTGGGCAGTGATGGCGGTGCTCCTGCTCTCACTCACGCGCCTGGTCACGCCGCCCTTGGCCGTCGTCGTCGGCGTCCATGCCTTCGTGCGCTACCGCAACCGGGCCAAGGACCCGATTCGACGCGGCGAGATCGTCGGAATGGCCGTGCTGGCAGTCGTTTCCGCAGCCTCGGTCTCACTGTGGTCGACGATCACCAACGCGATCACCAGTGGAGTCAAGGCCACCGGCGCCAACCGGGGGAGTGTGTCCAACGCGGTGGCCGCCGGCAGGTTCGGCTGGTTCACCAACGCCTACGAGCACATCGGCTGGATCGGGGTCATCGGACTGGCGCTTCTCGTCGTCCTGTTCGTGGTGCTGGCGCTCAGCCAGCTGACCCGGAGGTGGGGGCTCGAGGTGCGGGCCTGGTTCGCGATCTACCCGATCTTCCTGTTGTTCGTTGCCGGCGTGCACACCGGGATGCTGCGCTACCTCTTGCTCGCGTTCCCGTTGGGACTGCTGATGATCGGAAGCACTGAGCCCGGCGTGATCCCGCGCAAACGGGCGGCCCTGGTCGGCGCCGTCTGCGCCGTCAGCCTCGCGCTGCAGATCCCCTGGGTGGTCAACGCCCTCGTGGTCACCCAGTTCGCCGGCAAACCCTGGCTGCCCTGAGCACGTCATCTGCCCGGTCGGCATTAGCTCCACCTATGATTTGCGCGTGGGCTACGCACGCTTTGGCAGTCGACTGGCCCGCGACGTGGTCGAGGTATCCCATGACGTCCGGTGCCTCGACAGCGGTGGGTTCTGGGCCGTCGTCGTCACCTTCGAGAGCGAGGTGACGTGCATCCGATTCGGCCAGGAGGTCGATCTGCAGGTGTCCGATCCACAGCCCACCGACGAACCCCCGTGGCAGGTCCTGGACTGGGCACCCCTGACTGGCAACTGGCGCACCTCACTGGACGAGACGGCACACCGATCAGGCGTGACGCAGATCCGCGACCGCATCGCTGCCGGCGAGGTCTATCAGGCGTGCCTTTGTCGGATCATGAGCCATCCGTTGACCGACGACGCCGACCTTTCGAGCCTGGAAACCCTTGTCACCCAAGGCAATCCGGCGCCTCATGCCGGACGCATCTGCGTCCCTGAGGCGGGGTTGGACCTTGTCAGCGCCTCACCGGAGGCATTCCTGATCCGGCATGGAGGTCGGATCGAGTCCCGTCCCATCAAAGGGACCGCCACGACGCTGTCAACGATGCTGGCCAAGGACTACGCCGAGAACGTCATGATCGCCGACCTCGTGCGCAACGACCTCTCCGCCGTATGCCGTCCGGGCACGGTCAGCGTGGACGCCCTGTGTGCACCTGAGGAGCATCCGGGGTTGACGCATCTGGTCACCACGGTCTCGGGAGAGCTGCGTCCGGGCCTGGGCTGGTCCGAGATCATGTCGGCAACGTTCCCACCCGGATCGGTGTCGGGGGCGCCCAAGTCGTCGGCTCTACGAGTCATCGCCGACCTCGAGACGGCCCCACGCGGTCCTTATTGCGGAGCAATCGGATGGGTGGACGCGGACGCCAACGAGGCCGAGCTTGCCGTGGGCATCAGGACGTTCTGGGCGGATCGAGACGCCTCGGGTCAGCGCACGTTGAGGTTCGGCACCGGCGGCGCCATCACGTGGGGTTCGGACCCGGCCCAGGAATGGGCCGAAACAGAGCTCAAAGACGCTCGCCTGATCGGACTCGCATCTGGGAGGCTGGAGCCGTGAGCGAACAAGGCACGCGCGAACAAGCCAACAGCGACCAGAGCACCAGCCAGGACCGCCAAGCCGGCGGCGTCCGGGCATGGGTCAACGGCGAGCTGGTGAACGCCACCGGCCCGTCGGTTGCCGCCGTCGACCATGGCATCACCGTCGGCGATGGCGTCTTCGAGACGTGCAAGGTCGTCGACGGAGCTCCGTTCGCCCTCGGGCGACACGCGAGACGACTGGACCGTTCGTTGGCCGGGCTCGGCCTGCCTGCCGCTGATCACAGCGTGGTCGACGCAGGGATCGAGGCCGTGCTGTCCGGGGAGCCGATCGCCTACGGGCGTCTGCGCTACACCGTCACCGGCGGAGTCGGCCCCCTCGGGTCCGACCGCGACACATCAGCGCTCACCTACATCGTGACCGCGAGCCCGACGACCCCGAGCCCGACCTCAGGCAAGGTCGTGGTCGTGCCCTGGACCCGCAACGAACGCAGCGCCACCGCGGGACTGAAGACCACGTCATACGCGGACAACGTTGTGGCGCTTGCCTATGCCAAGGAACGTGGGGGAGCGGAGGCGCTCTTCGGCAACTCCGTCGGCAACCTCTGCGAGGGCACCGGGTCCAACGTCTTCGTCGTCGTCGACGGCCAGATCCTGACGCCGGACCTGGCCTCCGGTCCATTGGCAGGAGTGACCCGCGAGCTTGTCATCGAATGGTGTCGCGAGGAGGGGCTCACGGTCCACGCGGAGCCGCTGGCGATGTCGATACTGACCCAAGCGGATGAGGTGTTTATCACGTCCACGGTCAAGGACGTCATGGCCGTTCACGCGATCGACGACCGACCGCTCCCGGCGCCGGGACCCGTGACCGCGCAGGTTGCCGAGATCTTCAACCGGCTGTCCCGCGAGCGCCTGGACCCATGAGCGACAAACACGGTTGGGGTGGTGACGACCACAACGTCACCCTCGATGCCGGTGACGACGACTGGGAGTGGCGGCGCAAGATCCGCTCCAACCCCCACTCGCACCTGATCTATCGGATCATCGTCGGGGTCGTCGGCCTGGTCATCGTCGTC
>Ga0209745_1002677_pt1 | contig 10059 bp, 11 predicted proteins | sample BarGraNGADG00312_FD_184495 | JGI IMG/M metagenome (GOLD analysis project Ga0209745, IMG submission 184495) | Arctic peat soil microbial communities from Barrow, Alaska - Barrow Graham LP Ref core NGADG0004-312 (SPAdes) (version 2) | ecosystem: Environmental > Terrestrial > Soil > Wetlands > Peat... | reverse complement strand
CCTCGTGCGGCTATGGGCGCATGAGGTTCTGACAAGTCGGCAGGGCGGGAGTAGGTAGGGTCGGCGACATGAGCCCGAAGAGCCAGCGCGACGCCCTCTGTGATGCCCTCGACGCCGTCCACCCCTCGGCCGCCACCCTGTGCGACGGCTGGACGGCGCACCACCTGGCTGCGCACGTCTGGCTTCGGGAGAATGACACCTGGAGGGTGGCCGGTGCCCTGCTGTCCCGGCGCCGTGACCGCATCGAGCTGCGGATGGCCGAAGTGATGACCCAGCGTCCCTACGCCGACCTGGTGGCTGCCATCCGCCGCGGACCCGAAGGGTTCTCACCGTTCCGGCTGCCGGGCATCGAGGCGGCGGCGAACACCCCTGAGTTCTTCGTCCACTGCGAGGACGTGCGCCGCGGCTCGGGCAACAACACTCCGCGACCGACCGACCTGGCGCTGGAGGAGCTGTGCTGGAAGCGGCTGCCGGCCCTGTCAAGGGTGTTCTTGCGTGGCTGCCCGGTCGCTGTCTGGCTGGAGCGCGACCTGCCGCCCGGCGAGCCGCTGCGGGTCGGCACCGGCCCCGACATCGTCACCCTCTCCGGCGCCCCCAGCGAACTGCTTCTCTACCTCTTCGGACGCCGGTCGGCTGCAAAGGTCGAGGTCATCGGCGATCCGGCGGCCATCTCAGTGCTCGAACGTCGCTTGCTCGGAGTGTGAGCGTCCACGGGCGGGGGCTGGCGCGGCTGCGCGGAAGCAGAACTGACAGAATGTGGCCATGCGCGTCTTCAACTTCTCCGCGGGTCCCGCCATGCTTCCCACCGACGTCCTCGAGGCTGCGGCGTCCGAGCTGACCGACTGGCAGGGCTCCGGGATGTCGGTGATGGAGGTGTCGCACCGCGGTAAGGAGTTCGTCGCCGCCGCCGCGGAGACCGAGTCGCTGCTGCGTGAGGTCATGGGCGTGCCGCAGAACTACCGGGTGCTGTTCCTGCAGGGCGGGGCTTCTGGTCAATTCGACGCCATCCCGATGAACCTGACAGCCGAAGGCGACAAGGCCAACTTCCTGAACACCGGGCAGTGGTCGGCCAAGGCCATCAAGGCCGCCCGCTTCCAGGGGCTGGACGTGACCGTGCTGGCCGACGAGGCAGCGTCGAACTACACGACCACCCCCGCGCAGGGCAGCTTCACCGTCGACCCGGCGGCCGCCTACTTCCACTACACCCCGAACGAGACCATCGGCGGGGTGGAGTTCGGCTACGTGCCGGACGCCGGTGGCGTGCCGATCGTTGCCGACCTGAGTTCGACGATCCTCTCGCGCCCGATCGACGTGTCGAAGTACGGCGTGATCTACGCCGGCGCGCAGAAGAACATGGGTCCATCGGGCCTGTGCGTCGTCGTCGTGCGCGACGACCTGGTCGGCCACGCCCGTCCGCGGACCCCCGCGGTGTGGGACTACAAGGCGATGGCCGAGTCGGACTCGATGCTGAACACGCCGCCGACCTTCGGCCTGTACCTGCTGGGCCGCATCCTCGCCTGGGTGAAGGACGCCGGCGGGTTGCCGGCAATGGGTGAGCGCAACCACGCAAAGGCCGCGGCGCTGTACAGCTTCATCGACGCCAGCGATTACTACACCAACCCGGTGGCGCTGGATTCGCGCTCCTGGATGAACGTGCCGTTCCTGCAGGCAAAGCCGGAGCTGGACAAGACGTTCGTCGCGGAGGCTGCGGCCGCCGGCCTGACGAACCTCGCCGGTCACCGCTCCGTCGGGGGCATGCGGGCCAGCATCTACAACGCCATGCCAGCAGAAGGCGTGCAGGCCCTGATCGACTTCATGGCCGACTTCGAACGCCGCAACGCCTGAGGAGAGACCATGACCTTCAAGATCCGCACGCTGAACGCGATCAGCCACACCGGGCTCTCCCGGCTGCCGAGGGATGAGTTCGTGGTCGGCTCCGACGTCGAGGATCCCGACGCCCTGCTGCTCCGCTCTGCGAACCTGCACGATACCGAGATCCCGGCCAGCGTCGTCGCGGTGGCCCGCGCCGGAGCCGGCACCAACAACATCCCGATCCCGTTGTACAGCGCTCGGGGCATCCCCGTGTTCAACACACCCGGTGCCAACGCCAACGCTGTCAAGGAACTCGTGGTTGCCGCGCTGTTCCTCGCCGCACGCAACATCATCCCGGCGGCTGCCTTCGCCCACCGGCTCGACGGCGACCCGTCCAGCATGGACAAGGCCGTCGAGGCCGGGAAGAAGAACTTCGTCGGCTTCGAGCTGCCCGGCCGCACGCTCGGTGTGATCGGCCTCGGCGCGATCGGGGTCGAGGTGGCGAACGCCGCCACCGCCCTGGGCATGCGGGTGCTGGGCTACGACCCGGGCATCACCGTCGAGCACGCCTGGAAGCTCAGCTCCTTCGTCGAGCACGTCACCAATCTCGACCAGCTGCTGAAGCGGGCCGACATCATCACCCTGCACGTCCCGCTGGTTGACGGCACCCGCGGTCTCATCGGGGCAGAAGAGCTCGCCAAGATGAAGAAGTCGGCCGTGATCGTGAACTTCGCGCGTGGGCCGATCGTCGAAGAGACAGCCGTCGTCGAGGCGCTGGAGAGCGGACACCTGCGGGCCTACATCTGCGACTTCCCTTCCCCCGCGCTCAACAAGCACGACAACGTCGTGACGCTGCCGCACCTCGGTGCCTCCACCAACGAGGCGGAGGACAACTGCGCGCGGATGGCGGCTGATCAGCTGCGGGGCTTCCTCACCGAGGGCACCATCGTCAACTCGGTCAACTTTCCCAGCGCGGCTCTCGCGCGTTCGGAGGGCACCCACCGGATCGCGATCGCCAACAGCAACGTGCCCAACATGGTCGGCCAGATCTCGACCCTGCTGGCCGCTGCCGGGCTCAACATCGCCGACCTGCTGAACAAGTCCCGGGGCGAGGTGGCCTACACCATCGTCGACGTCGAGGGCGAGGTGCCTGCCAGCCTGATGGGGCAGATCCGGGCGATCGAAGGGGTGCTTTCGGCCCGCGTCATCTGAGCAGCCGGCGCACGCCCGCCCGCCAGCATCACCTCAGGATCCCTGCAGGTCCGGCGTCGGCATGCCGCTCAGCCTAGGAATACGGCTCCATCGCGTAGCGCGGCGCGGCGTTGACGCGCACCTGTTCGAGTGCCCGGCGCGGCGTGTAAGCCGCGGGGATGGCTGCCTCGTGATCAGCGATCGTTGCCTCGAAGACAGCGGCGAGGTCGGGCATCGCAAGGGATCGTTCCCCCGTGTTGAGGTCGACCCAGCCCACCGGCGTCCCGACCGGGGTGTTCACGTACAGGCGCCGCCTCCCGTACCTCGACCACCGCACGACCTCCAGTCGGTCGGTAGCCCTCCGGGCCCCGGCCTCCACACTGTTCACGACTGACACGCCGGTAAGCCTTTCGGAAACGGTCTTCCCGGCCCAGACCCCATCCGGGCGACACCGACGCGGGTAGCGTGTCGCGCATGCTGGAGTTGCGACCCAATTGCGAATGCTGCGACGTCGACCTGCCGCCGACAGCACCCGACGCAATGATCTGCACCTTCGAGTGCACCTGGTGCGCTGCGTGCGTCGATCGCTGCCTGGAAGGGGTGTGCCCGAACTGCGGGGGCAACCTGCAGCCGCGTCCAATCCGGCCGGCGGGCACACTGCTCTCCGCTCCGGCGTCGACCCTGAGGGTCTTCCAGGCCGGCCTTCACCAGGACTGACGGGCGGAGGCGGCTCGTCCGTCGGTGGCCATTGCCCGGTCGGGTTCCCTCAGGCCTCGGGGGCGGTCGGTAGTGGTGCACCCGGTTTCCCGAGCCCAGAGACATGGCGGTGGATCTCGTCCAGCAGGTCGGTCTGGCGCTTCACCTCCTGGATGAGGCGCAGGTTCTGCGCGATCAGGCCCTTGATGTCGTCGGTGTTGTGCCCGGTGTGGACCGCAATCTCGGAGGCGATCGCGTCCGACCGCTTCGCGGCGATCAGGAGCGCGGCAGCCTGGACCCCGGCCATCATCGAGAGGAACAGGTTCAGCAGGATGTACGGGTAGGGGTCGAAGCCGTGCGGGCCGCCGAGCGCCAGCACCGAGTTGATCACCACCCACGCCACCATCACGGCGAAGAAGCCGAAGACGAAGGGCCAGGAGCCCATGGCGCTCCGCATCCGGTCGGCTGCTCGCTCACCGAGCGTGAGATCTGCGCCCGAGCGAACCCCCGGGTGCTTGTGCCAATGTGTTTGCCAACCCTTTTCAGCCATGGACGGAGTATTGCCCGGCCGATCGGCGCAGAGCAGCCTCCAGGCGCGTTCCGGCGGTCAGTGTCGGACCCCTCGCGCAGCCAGTGCCCCCGCCGACAGGGAGATCGACCCGGCCGGCTCGCCCAGGCGCTGGTGCATTGCCACGCGCAGGGTCTCACGGTGCTCCGGCGAAAGGCCCATGCAGTAGCTGCCCGCCGGGCCGATGCCCGCAAGGAAGCTGTCCCACAACTCGTCGAACCCGGCGTAGGTGGACGTCACAGTGAGCGCCGTCTCCGTGATATCGACCAGGCCCGCTTCACTCAACCAGTGGCTGATCTCACCGGGCCGGCCGAACCGCATCACCCGCCGCTCCTCAGGGGCGTCGGGATCGAGGCTTACGGCGGCATCCCAGAAGGCCCGCAGCATCTGCATTTCCTCGTCGAAGCTCCAGACACAACTGGCGACGGCGCCACCGGGCCGTACCGCCCGCGCCATCCCGATGCCGGCCGCCGTGGGATCGGTGACGAAGTGCAGCACCAGCTGCGAGAGCGCGACGTCGAAGGACGCGTCGTCGAATGGCAACTGCTCCGCAGCGCCCGCCCGGACGTCGACGCCGGGGTATCGATCATGGCAGGCGGCGACGAAGGGCGGCGACGGGTCGCACGCAGCGACCTGTCCAACGCCCAGACGCCGCACGAGCTCCCCGGTCAGCGCGCCGGGGCCGCAGCCGACGTCAAGGGCCCGCTGCCCCGCGGCCACGCCGGCGAAGTCGGCGAACTGCACGGCGAGGGGACGCGAGTAGCGACCCATGAAGGCGTCGTAGGCATCCGCCGTCACGGCGAAGGTCCTCGCTCCGGCCACCACCTCCACGGCACTCCCCCTTCGGCGACGATTACCAGCCACGGTAGCGATGCTGCGGTCGGCTGGGCAGGCGAGGTATTGCCGCCCCCGCTGGACGGACGTGCCAAGGTGTGCTGCATGAACGCCCTGACCGCGCTGCTGGCCGGCCTGCTCGCCGGCCTGGGGATCGCGGTTCCGCTGGGTGCCATGGCGGTGCTGCTGGTCAGTGAAGGCGTGAATCGGGGATTCCGCTCCGGCTCCCCCGGCGCGATCGCCGTAGGGATCGTGGACACGCTGTACTGCACGGCAGCTGTCACGGTGGGCGCCGTCGCCGCGCCGGTGGTGACGAGTTGGGGCCGCTGGCCAGCGCTTGGCGGTGGCTGCGCCCTGCTCGTCATTGCCGCACTGGGTGTGTGGCGCTCGCTGGAGCGGCCCGGGCTCGGCGAAGGAACGAGGCCACCGACGGGCACCGGCTGGCACCGTTTCGCTCTCTTCCTCGGCCTGACCGCCATCAACCCGGCGACCCTGATCTACTTCGGGGCCATCACCGTGGGCATGGCCGACCTCCTGCGATCACCCCTCGCCGCTGGGCTCTTCGTTGCCGGCGTCGGTACCGCCTCGATCACCTGGCAGCTCATGGTGGTCGCCGCCGGGGCCCTGTTGAGGGGTCGCCTGACCGCACGTGCCCGGAGGATCACCGCACTTCTCGGAAACGTGATCGTCGCCGGCCTCGGGGTGGCGATGATCGTCGGCGGCCTCCTCTGATGCTTGCCTGCACCGAACTTGCGCGCGTGAGCGTGGAAGAGGCATGAGCACGGCCATTCCCCGAGCTGTTCGCGCCGCCGGGCTGGCAGCCTGCCTGCTGCTGGCGGGTTGCGGCTTCGGAGTCACCAGCGCCCCCACCGAGGTGCCGGCCCCGAGCGTCCCGGCTGCCTTTGCGACGCCCGAGGTGTCGATCGCCCATGGCTATCCAGGCGGCGGGTCGAGCCCCCAGCCGCCGCCCTTCCTCGTCCTCTTCGGCAGCACCCGGCTGGAGCTGGCGCCCTTCACCTACTGCTACCAGGGCGCCACCATGGGGGTCTGTGCCGACGGATTCGACACCGACCCGCCCTCGATCGGGTCCCCGGCGGAGATCGTCGTCTTCGTCCCGGTCAGCGGCATGAACCGGCTGAGCGTGACCCAGACCATCGGCAAGGGTGAGTGCGGCGGCCTCGACGCCCACACCCGACCACTGGGTGGAGACTGGTGGAGCGTGCAGCCCTCTGGCCCTGCCGCAAACTACCGGGTCAGCCTGTTCGCGTCCGGGGACGGCGCCGGCGACATGGTCGCCGACGTGCTCTGGCAGACCCCAGACGGGTTCGACGCCGGGACACCGGCACCCACGTGCTCCAGGAAGTGAGCTGCCCGCGTCAGCGCGGCGTCCAGGCGTCGGCCGTTGCGATGTCCCCATCGAGTCCATTGACGCCGTCGCCGGGGACGTGGGCGTCGCTGGTGTACTGCCAGACCGACCAGCCGCCGAAGCCGGCCCACGGCCCCACCTTCGGCAGGGAGTCGGGGATCCGGCCGTTGTTGGTGCCCCACGAGGCCACCCATAGGTGGGCGATGGGCGCAACGCCCGCCCACTTGTAGGCGCCGAGCACTTGCTTGTCAGCCGCGTTGGCGCTCATGTAGACGTACAGGTTCGCCTGGTACCCCTGGCTGGTCAGGAGGTCACGCACGGTGGTCAGCCACGTGGTGGCTTCGTCGGGGTTCCAGGCGCGAAGCTTCCGCGTGTACGACTTCGCCTTGGAGGTCTTCGTCCAGGCGTGGCCGGCCTCGATGTCCAGCACAAGCGGATCGGTGCTCGCCCGGGTGTAGTTGCCGTCCCTGATCAGCCAGGCGACGAACTGTCGCGCGGAGTCCTCCGGTGTGTAGTCGCCGGAGAACAGCTTCTTCGGTGTGGTGTCGATCGACGAGATCCAGCCGTTGAACCAGTAGTGGCCGAGCTTCAGTCCCTTGGCCTCAGCAGCATCGGCGAAGCCGGCGTAGGCGCAGTCCTCGACCACCGGCTTGCTGGCTGTCTTGTGGGACTTGCCGGTGCAGGCCGAGGTGTACTTCTGCTTGATCGGACGCGCTCCGCTGCCGTTGCGCAGCAGGCTGAATCCGCCCGCGCCGGCCCACGACGCCACCGCGGGGAGCTTCACCTTCTCCGCGGGGGTGTGCTGGTAGGCAGACAGGTCGACGCCCTGGGTGAGGCCGGTCAGGCCGTAGGCGGTCTGGGCGTCCGACGCCGGCGTTCGCGTCGGCAGAAGCACGGTCAGCTTTGCCACCGACGAGGTCACCGTCCGGTCGGTCCCCTTGACGACGACCCGGAACCGGGTGCCGTTCGCCCACGTCTTGGCGCGGGCCGTGTAGTGGCTGGCGCTCGCGCCCTTGATGGCCTTCCACGCTCCGAGCGACGGCGCCTGCCGCTGCCAGGTGTAGTGCAGCTTCGGTCCCTGCGCGACGACAACGAAGGTGGCCTTCGTCCGCGTGCCGTACCTGCCGATGGTGGCATCGGTGAGATCGACCGTGATCGTGGTCGGGCCGGTCGGGGTCGAGGACGGCGCAGCAGAGAGGGTCGGCGGGGTGGTCCTGGTCAGGTCGTCGGAAGCTCCGCCGGACGCAGTGGCGCCAGGGGTGCCGACACCGGACCATGAACCGCTGGTTACCGCGAGGCCGACGGCGACCAGGACAGCAAGCCCGGCCACGATGGCCTTGGCGGCACGCCTGGGGGTTGCAGTCACGGTGTCTGGGCTTTCCTGTCGGGCTCCGGCAGCGGGAGCCGCAGGTTCGACAAGCCTAGCCCGTCCCGCTGGGGGCCTGGGGTTCGGCGGCCAGCCACTCCAGCGCGACGGCGGCCGTCCAGGACTGCCGTAGCGAACCGAGAGGTTCGCCGGTGAACGGCTCGTAGTACTCGCCGAACTGCAGGTCGGACAACTGCGCAACTGACGCGTCGCGCAAGCTGTCGAACAGGTCGCTGCTCCCGTGTCGTCGAGACTGGAAGGCGAGAAACCACGTGAGGACCGGCCACGTCGGCCCTCGCCAGTACTGCCGGGCCCGGAACGCACCCGACGCCGGCGACGTCGAACACGGCAGGCGAGAGGCGAGTCCGGGGGCGCCCAGCCAGTCCGGACCTGCCAGCAGCGCCTCCTGAGCTGCCCGCACACCCCGGTCGCGGGTCGACAGCAGCGGCGCAAAGCCCGAGATGCAGGGGACGCTGATCTGCGTGCCGGCGCGCAGGTCGACGTCGCAGGCGAGCCCTGTCGCCGGATCGATGGTCGCGTCCACCGCCAGCGCGGCGGCACGTCCCCAACCGCGCAGAGTGCGCGCCTCCGGTTCGCGACCGAGCTCGTCAGCAATCGCAGCGAGGTCGTCGCAGGCAACGGCGAAGACCGCGGAGGCGAACACGTCCTTGACGGCGAAGTCGCACACGGCATCCGCCTCGACATCGCGGTAGCCGACGTCGGCCAGCTGTTGCACCAGCCACAGGTAGCGGGCGTACTCCCGGTCGGTGGGACGCTGCCCGACATCGGCGACAACGGTGGTGTCGGTGCGCACGAAGGGCTCCAGCTCCCCCGGTTCCACGCGGGCGTACGGGGCATCGAACCGCGGCGAGTTGTCCATGCCGGACTCCCAGCCGTGGTGGATGGTCACAAGACCCGAGCCATCGGCCATGCGCACGTCGTGCAACCAGCGGTGCCACGACAGCCAGGAGTCGAAGGTACGCCCGAGATAGTCCAACACCGCTGCCTCGTGAGGGCCGCCGGCTGCGCGTTGCCGGATCCTCAGCAGGGCGATGGCGTGCACCGCCGGCTGGCAGATTCCCGAGGTCGCCACCCCCGGTGGGCTCAGGTCCGCCGTCCGCCAGCGGGCAGCGTCCGGAAAGTAGCCGGACGCGGCCGAGAAGACGATGTGCGGAATCATGCCAGACCTCCACTGGGCCCTGCGGAGGTGTTCGAGCTCCGCCAATGCGCGCGGAATGTCGAACGTCGCAAGGCCGATCGCGACGAAGGCAGCGTCCCAGCTCCACTGGTGCGGGTACAGGTTCGGTGCGGCCTTGATCAGGAAGCCGGTGTCATTGGTGCGCAGGACGTCCCGGGCAGCCTCGGCGATCCCTTCGCCCTCCGGGTTCATCCTCGTGGTCACCTGTTCCTTCCTAGACCGAGGCGGCCGTTCACGCAAGGAGCCCGGGCCTCGCGCCCGGACACAGGGTCGCGTAGCGTATACGAACCAGCGGGGGAGGGAGTCATATGGAGGCGCTCGTCATCGGCGTCGTTGTCGTGCTGGCCGCGGGGGGTGTCTTCTGGTGGACGCGCCGGCGCGCCCGTCCTTCGCAGGCAGGGGACGCGTGGGGGGCACCGCGGACCCGAGCCGAACCGCGACGACTTGTGCCCCCGCCGGAACCCCAGGTGCTGGACCGCAACACAGTGCTGGGACGCAACCGGGCGTTCGACCCGAACAAGTGGGACAACACTCCCGACGGCTCGGAGGAGGACGGCGCCGAGGTGCTTGAGGAGAAGCCCACAGGCGGGCCCGCAGACGAGGACCTGCCCCGATTCTTCGACCGTGAGTACCTGGAGCGAAAGCGCCGTGGCGAGGCGCCCGAGGCGTGAGTCCGATCGTCGTTGATGCCAAGGACTCCCACTGACGAGCCAACAAGAGCAGGTCTACGTCGCGTTCTTCCGCAACCTGAACCTCGGCCAGGCCAGGAGCAAGTCGCCCACGGCCGGGGTGCTGGTCGCTGCGTTCCTTTCCGCCGGTGCAGTGCGTGCGGCGAACTTTCAGACGAACGGCACAGTCGTCTTCTCCGCGAGGAGCGGCCGCGTCTTCTCCGCGAGGAGCGGCCGCGATTCCATCGGCCGGCTGCGACCGCTGCTGCTCGAAGCCACCGGGTACTCCGACACGATCGTGGTTCGGCCAGCCGCCTGGGTCGCAGAAGTCGGTCGACGACTGGATTCGACCCTTCCCGG
>Ga0209745_1002675_pt1 | contig 10064 bp, 10 predicted proteins | sample BarGraNGADG00312_FD_184495 | JGI IMG/M metagenome (GOLD analysis project Ga0209745, IMG submission 184495) | Arctic peat soil microbial communities from Barrow, Alaska - Barrow Graham LP Ref core NGADG0004-312 (SPAdes) (version 2) | ecosystem: Environmental > Terrestrial > Soil > Wetlands > Peat... | reverse complement strand
TGTGCCGCCGCGGCGCGAGCCGTTCCCGTCCTCGTCCGGCGGGCGCGCCACGAAGATGTCCTGAAGCGTGATCAGGTCGCCCTCCAGGTGCATGACCTCGGTTATCTGGGTCACGCGGCGCGAGCCGTCCACCAGGCGGGCGATCTGGATCAGCACGTCGAACGCGCTCGAGATCTGCTCGCGGATCGCCCGCAGCGGCAACTCCACGCCCGCGGTCATCACCAGCGTCTCGAGCCGGGCCAGCGCATCGCGCGGCGAGTTGGCGTGGATGGTCGTCAGGGAGCCCTCGTGGCCGGTGTTCATGGCCTGCAACATGTCGACCGTCTCGGCGCCGCGAACCTCGCCGACGATGATCCGGTCGGGGCGCATGCGTAGGGCGTTTCGCACCAGCTCGCGGATCCGCACCTCGCCCTTGCCCTCGATGTTCGGCGGCCGCGACTCGAGCGAGACGATGTGCTCCTGCTGCAGCTGAAGCTCGGCGGCGTCCTCGATCGTGACTATTCGCTCGTCACCCGGGATGTAGGCGCTCATCGCGTTCAGGGTGGTCGTCTTGCCTGTGCCGGTACCGCCCGAGATGAGGATGTTCAGCTTGCCGCGCACACAGGCGCCCAGGAACTGCGCCGTCTTGGGCGTCAGCGTGCCGAAGGTGATCAGGTCGTCCATCGTGTACGGGTCGCGCGAGAACTTTCGGATCGTCAGCGACGGGCCGCGCAGCGCGAGCGGAGGAATGATCGCGTTGACGCGGCTACCGTCCGGCAGGCGGGCGTCGACCATCGGCGAGGCCTCGTCGATCCTGCGCCCGACCTGCGAGACGATCTTGTCGATGATCCTGAGCAGGTGGGCGTCGTCGACGAAGGCGATGTCGGCGCGCTCGATCTTGCCGGCGCGCTCGACGTAGATCCGGTCGCTCGCGTTGACCATCACCTCGGTCACGGAGTCGTCCTGGAGCAACGGCTCGATCGGCCCGTAGCCGAGGATGTCGTCGGTGATCTCGCGCACCAGCTGGTGGCGCTCGTCGCGCGTCAGCGGCGTCCGGTCGAGCGCGAGCTGCTCGGTGACCGCCCTGAGCACCCGGTCGGACAGGTCTTCCTCGCTCTCGCGCTTCAGCAGCTCGACCCCGAGCTGTTGGATGCAGGCGTTGTGGATACTCGTCTTCAGCTCGGCGTAGGGATCGACGCGGCGCGGCTCCACGCCGTCGGCCGAGTCCGTCTCACTCGCCGGCCCTCTCTGCACTGCGATGCGGTCGTGGAGGCCCATCGCCCAATCACGCCTTGACCGCGTTCAGCACGCGCCGGTCGCGCTCCTTGGCGGGAAAGAGGGCCTTTCCGAGCTCGTGCACCGCGCGCGAGAAGTCGCAGCCCGGGTCGGCCACAACCGCGGGCACCCCTCGGTTCACCGACAGCGGCACCGCCCGATCAACCGGAACCGACTTCCAGACCTCGGTCTCGAGCGCCTCCTCGACCTGGCGCTGCTTGATCCCGACCTTGTCGTTGGCTCGGTTCAGCACGATCCGCAGCCGCTCGCGCGGGAACGAGAGGAGCTCGAGCGTCTGCATGCCCAGGCGCACGTTCTTCAGCGTCGGGATGTCGAGACAGGCCACCAGCAGCAGCTGGTCGGTGCGATCGAGCGTCGAGAGCATCGGCCCGTGGAAGAAGGGCGAGGTGTCGACGACGATCACCTCGTAGGAGTAGCGGGCGATCTCGAGCAGGCGTCCGACCTTCGTCTCGGTCACGAGCTCGGCGTCTTCGGGCCGGAGCGGCGCGGGCAGGATGTCGAGCCCGCAGGAGTGCTTGACGGTGTATCCGGCCAGCTTGTCGGCGTCGAGCTCACCCGGCGCGACGACGAGATCGAAGATCGTCTTGTCGGGCTCCAGCCCGAGCATGATCGCCGCATCGCCGAACTGCAGGTCGAGGTCGAGCAGAAGCGCCCGCTTGCCGTCGCTGTGCGCCAGCGAGGCCGCCAGGTTCGCGGCCAGCACGGTCTTGCCCGTGCCGCCCTTGGGCGAGAAGACGGTGATGATCCTGCCCTCGCTCCCGGCCGGGACGTCGGGATGGCGCCCGGCGTGGCAGGCCTTCCGAATCGAGAAGACGACGTTTTCGATGTACTGCGGTAAAACGAGCACGTCGGCCACGTTGGCCTCCAGTGCCTCCTCGAGCAGCGCCGAGGCCTCACTCGAGCAGACCAGGATGACCGGGGCCCGCGTCAGCTCGCGGATCGCCGCCAGCTCGTTGATCGGCAGCACCGGGCTGCGCGTGGCATGCAGCACGACCTGGAGATGCCCTCCGGCCAGGACCGGCGCGGCGGCGGCGATGTGCTCACTGCTGCCGAGCAGCTCGAGCTCTTCGCTCCCCGCCAGCGTCTCGAGCAGCGGCTGCAAGCCGTCGCAGGAACCGGTTACGAAGATTCGCGTAGTCTCGTGCGCTTGCTCGCTCATCAGTTCGCCCCCTGCATCGCCTGCTGGTACACGGCGCCGCCCACACCCGCGGCGGCAATCGTCTTGGCGTCCTGGAGCGTCTCGGCACCGTCTCCTGCCTTGACCGGCGGACGCATGGTCAGCGACCATTCGCCGTTCTTGGCCAGGTAGAAGAGCTTCGTCGCCTGGGCGTCGGTGACCCGAAGCTGCACGGTGGTGGTGTCGTTCGAGCTGCTCGTGACGCTCGAGTGGGACGAGCCGGTCTCGGGCGGTCCGGCCAGCACCAGGATGTCCCTGAGCACGATCTTGCTCACGTGGTGCGATCCACCCTCCGGCGCCGTCCAGGTCGCCACGACATCGACGTGGTCGCCGGCCTTGAGCGATCCGGCTAGTACCTGGGCGGGCTTCGCGTCGAGCTCGAGAGCGCGCTGGGCGCCGGTCAGCTGCCCGCGCGCGCCGGCGGCGCCGGAGTCACCGAAGCGCCTGAGCGAAACCTGGTCGCCCTCGTAGATCGCCTCGGTGACGTAGCGCGCGGCGATCTCCTTCGGATTCGTTATCGCGCCGCGAACGACGTTGACGCGCTTAACCGACTCCTTGCGCAGGTACTTCCCGCTGATCAGCTCGTCGCCCGGCGTGCCGCTCGGGATGTCTCGCGCCGCCACGTAAACCGGCGCACCGGACTGACCGCTGTCGACATGGTTCTTGTACTGCGTCACGTAGACGCTGACCAGGATGGCGGCGACTATCGCCAACCCGAGCGCAATCAAGATGTTTCGAAGTCGGTATGTCATTTTCGGTGCGTCCTTTTTCGCTTTGTCGGAGTCCCGATCGCGCCTACGCGGTTGAGACCCCGTTTTGTTTTAGTTTCTCGAATACTTTGTCTCATGCGTTATCGCCGATGCGTTTGTGGGTGCTGATTGCGCGCCGTGCTCTTCTCAGAGCGGCAGCACTTATCTCATTCGACCCGCTCGGTCGTGGAACTCGATAATTGCCCGGAATGCACCACGATTCCCATGATGTTTATCGAGTAGGGGTATTTCGCGGTGACCGTGACGTCTCCGCCGGGCGCCCAACTCGAGCTGACGGTGACGCTCAAATTGCTTTGCTTGAGGTCGGAGGCGGAGGCGCGCACCTGCGCGACGGCGGCGCCCACCGGGTCGCTCACCTCGCGCGAGACCGCCGCCTTGCGAGCGCCGGCGCGCACCGAATCGGTCAGCGTCAGGTAATGGTTGAAGGTGATCCCGAACTGCACGATCCCGAACAGCAACACGCACAGGATCGGCAGCACGATGACGAACTCGACCATCGCCTGACCACGCTCACGGCCGGCTCCGTCCCGGATTCTCAAGCTCCCCCTCATCTCATCCCCCTGAAACGGTCGGGGCGGACCTTCCGCACCAGAAGGCCCGCCCACATCTGGCGCTCAGGTCGCCATCGGCCCTGCGCACTCGACAACTCGAGTCACACCGCCGGAGAGGATCACGAACATCGCCGGAACGCTGACCGTAATCACGAAGCTAACGGTCGCTTTCTCGGATTCCGTTCGTTCAGCCTCGCGCTTGCGGCTTGAGCGACTGAACGAACAGTTCTTCGAGATCGGCTTCATTCGTGTTCCCCCTCATCCCCTCCGGCGGATCTTTACGACAGACCTACAATTCCTTCACTACGGCGTCATCGCAGTGATGACTCCGTTGATTGCGCCCCGGATTCCCGAAGACAATGCAACGAACACTGCGACGGTGAGAACCGTAATAACAGCCAGGACGACGCCGTACTCGGCCATCGTCTGACCCTCTTCACGCATCAGGAACAAATGCAAACGCGCGATCATGCGCATGTGAACTGCACCCCCCTTTTGTTTACACGGCAGGCAGAGGCTTCAGCGCAGAACGAAGGACGATTAGTTGCCCCCGAATACGTCTCCCCGTTCAACACGTGCGGTGCGCTTGAATACATCACGCCGCAAAACCTCCCCTAGTGGTCTGTGGCGTGGCCGCGCCGCCGTGTTTGGTCGAGGTCAGAATCGTGATCCGGACACCAACCCAAAATCCCTCATCGCAGTGATTCGCGCAGTTCTTCACTCGTTCTAGCGATCGTCGCCGCTAATTCACCTCATCGGGGGAACCGCAAATCGCTTTCGTGATTGCATAGTGTGAAAAGTCCCATCGCGGCTGGGAGCAAACAGCTATCCGTGCCGAGCGTGATCTCGGCGCCGAGTTGAATGAGGGGGAGCCGTAGATGAGGGAGAGACGAGAGTCCGCTCGTAAGCGGGAGGACGAGAATCGGTCCGCGCCCGGCACCGGCATCGGAAGCGAGCCGGACGCGCAGGCGCCGAAGCAGAACGGGCTCGAAGACGACGGCTTCGTCTTCTGGCCGACCAGTCTGGGCGATCCCGCCGGGCCACGCTTGGTGCAGGTCGGGCCGCGCGCGCCGCGCGAGCCCGAGAAGGCACGCCCGCCGCGCCGGCGCAGGACCACCACCGCAGTCTTCACCGTGCTCTTCTTCGCCGGCGCCGCGCTGACGGCGGCGGCCGGAAACGAGGTCGCCACGATCGTCTCCTCGTCGCCCGAGGCGGCAGCGGTAGAGACGACGACCGACACGACCGGCACCGATACGACGACCACGACCGACTCGACCACCACGACTGACGCGACCGAGACCTCCACGACGACGGACGCGGTCGGCACGACCACGAGCTCGACCGAGCCCGATTCGAGTGCGCCCGCCCCGGCCGCGGACGAGACGACAACCACCGCCACGACCACGGCGGCCCCGGAGGTCGATCAGCCTGCAAGCGGGGCGACCACGACGCCTCAGGCCACGACGCCGGCCGATCCGTCGGCGCCGGCGGTCGCAGCTCCAGCGAGCGAACCGGCCTCGAGCGCGTCTCCGGACACCACCCCGAGCGCGCCGGCCACGGCCAAGACAACTCAGCCCGAGGCTCCGCCGGAACAACTTCTGCCGCCGCAGCCGGCGTCCAAGTCCTCGGCGCACAAGCGTGCCAAGGCGGCGCCGGCGAGCTACGCCTCGTTGCACAAGGTGCCCAAGCCGAGCGACGTCGAGCCCGAGGGAGACTCCAGCGCTCTTACGGGCGACGTGCACTGGATCGACCAGCCTCTGCCGGATCCGACCCCGGCATCGCTTCGCCTGTCGCCCGAGTTCGCCCGTCAGCTTCGCGCCGCGAGCTCGGCCGAGGGGCTCGACTGGGCCTTCCTGCTCGCCGTGCTTCGCAGCGAGCGGCTGAACAGCTCGGGCGAGGTGTCGCAGACCGTGTTGCAGCAGAAGGCCGGCGTTCTCGGCCCGCTGCACGTTCGCGCAGACGACCAAGCCGCCGTCAGCGCCTACAGCTCCGACCCGCAGTTCGACCGGCGCGTACTGGTGCTGGAGCACTACTACAAGGCGCTCGGGCTGGAGGCGCTGGTCAAGGGCCTCGCCGACAGCAAGGACAGCCTCTCTGCCAAGGTCCTGGCCGATCCGCGGATCGAGATCTACCCGGGCGGCCGTGAGGACATCTCCGCCGGGCGGGTGGACGTGCGCGTCGTGGCGATGATCGCCTTCCTGGCCGAGTCCTTCGGCGACGTCCGCGTGTCCTGCCTGATCAGCGGCCACCGCCTGTACGCACGCCCAGGCGTGATCTCGGCCCACATCTACGGGCGCGGGCTCGACATCGGCGCCCTCGACGGCGTCTCGATCCTGGGTCACCAGCAACCCGAAAGCGTTACCGCGCGAGCCGTCAAGCAGATCCTGCTGTTGCCGGCCGAGATGCTGCCGCGCCAGGTGATCTCGCTGCTCGGCTTCGGCGGCCCGTCGTTCCCGCTTGCCGACCACTACAACCACATCCACATTGGCTACTAGACCGACACCAGCCGACAGAAGCCGCGTCCTGATCGTCTGCGACGCGGCCGGGCGCACGCTCTGCGATCGCTGCCGCGTCGCCGATCGACCGCTCTCGCGCATGCGCGGCCTGCTCGGGCGGCGCTACCTGAGTGCCGGCGAGGCGCTGCTGCTGCGCCCCGCGGCGGCGATCCACACCGCCTTCATGAACTTCCCGATCGACGCCGTGTTCCTCGATTCGGGCGGCGTCGTGCTGCACATCGCGCACGATCTGGTGCCCTGGCGGACCGCCGCCAAGCGCGGCGCCTGCTCGGTGCTCGAGCTGTCGGCCGGCGCTGCGCGGCTGCGCGGCATCGAGCCCGGCGACCGGTTGCGATTCATCTCCCCGCGCGACATCGCCTGCGCGAAGAGCGAGTTTGATTTGCCCCCTCGATACGACAGCCAGACGGAGCCCTCGGACTCCGCCGACCCAAGAACTAGGACCCGCGTGGCGCAGCTCGCCTACGCGATTCCGGTTCCCGAAAGGAGGTAGTGAGATGCAGCTGCACACTCGCCTCCGGCGCCGATCGGGCGAAGACGGGCAAACGATAGTGCTCGCGGTAATCGCGATGGTGGCGCTACTCGCTCTTGCCGCATTCGCGATCGACGTCGGTTATGTCTATTACGCGCACCGCTCGCTCCAGGCTTCGGCCGATGCCGCGGCGCTGGCGGGGGCACAGAAGCTGCCCGACGCCGGCGAGGCCAAGGCCACGGCGGTGGAATACGGAACGAGCTCCACAGGAAAGAATCAGCTGAACAACATCGGAAGCGTCAGCGAGCAGATCACCACCAAGTGCCTGACGAGCATTCCGGGCTGCGATCCGGCCAACGCCGTCGTCGCCGAGGAGTCGGCTCAGGTGCCGACGTTCTTCGCCCGCGTGCTCGGGATCAAGTCGTTCAACATCAAGGCCAAGGCGACCGCCTGCTCGTACTGCGGCGTCAAGCCGCTGGACATCATGATCGTCGTCGACCGGACGGGCTCGATGTGCATGGATCACGCCGGAAACAACGATCCTGCCTGCACCGACATGAACAAGGAAAAGGCCGCGTTGAACGAGTTCCTCAGCTTCCTCGAACCGGCCCGGCAGAGGGTCGGACTGGCCGTCTTTCCGCCGGCTACCAGCATCGGGGGACGGTGCAACACGCCGAGCGACTCGAACTACAACTCGACCTCGAGCCCCTACGTCGTCGTTCCGCTTTCGAGCGACTACGCGACCAAGACCGGCCAGCTCAACACCTCGTCGCAACTGGTCTCGACGGTCAACTGCCTGAAGGCGGCGGGAAACACCTCCTACGCCGTCGCGATCGAGAAGGCGCAGGCCGAACTGGTTGCGCACGGCCGGCCCGGAGTCGACCGCGTGATCGTCTTCTTCTCGGACGGCGCCGCCAACACCGGCCCGAGCTACTACTCGTCCAGCTCTCCCTACCGCAAGCAGCCCTGTCATCAGGGCGTCACTTCGGCCGGGGGAGTCAAGACCGCCGGAACCGTCGTCTACTCGATCGGTTACGACCTGAACGCCATGGATGGCGGCGCCAACACCTGCCGCTACAACGGCTACACGGGGCCGCTCGAGGTGCCGGCGATCAGCGCCTACTCGGCCCTGCAGCAGATCGCCACCTCGGCCGACGACTTCTACGTCGAGCCCAGCTCGGGCGACCTGAGCAAGGTCTATCTCGCGATCGCCGCCGACTTCTCGCGCGGCGCGTCGGGGCTGATCGGTAACGACGCTCAGTAGAGGTATCGGAACGGGAGCGCCGGACCGCCGGCACTCCCGTTCCTTTCAAACTCGCGCCGGTCTATGCAGCCGAGCGGGCTTCGACCAACTCGAGTGCCGCGCGGGGAAGGGTCTCGACGCCACCGTCGTGGAGACTCACGATCACGTTCTCGGGCTCGTTGGCGTACCAGCCGAGGATCACGCCCTCCGCGCCGGAAGGCGCGTGGCCGAGGTCTATCGTCAGGCGCACGGCGTCGCGCGCCTTGAGCAGCGCCCCGTCGAAGACGGAGCCTGACGTCATGGCAAGCGCAGGGTTGGCACGCTGAGCCTCGAGTTGGTACAGCGCGGCCTGCAAGCTGTCGGGGTGGTTGCGGCTGCCGGTTGCGGACTGGTTCTCGATGCGGGACACGCTTTCCCTCCTTTGAGAAGCGCTCGAGATCTTGGTTCCCCACGACTTTGAGTTCGGCGGCCCGGCGTGTTGGGTGAACTGCGGCGGCCGAGGGGTGACCCTTTGATCGGCCGATAGAGGCCCGAATATATCCCTCGGTCAAGCCATTACCCTCTGGTAAGCGATAGACCGTTTTAGACCTGCTTGGCCGCGCGAGCGCCATCCTCCTGCGATCATCCATGGGTGGAGCCGAACGAGACAGAGAGGCGTAGGTCGACCATCGGGATGGAGCGCGCGCTCGCGATCGCGCGGGCAGAAGCCGGCTACCGCGCCTCGCGCTCGAGCGGGCCGGGCGGCCAGCACGCCCAGAAGAACGAGACGAGGATCGAGGCCTATCTCGAGCTCGGGCCCAGCTCGCTCGACGAGGCGACGAAGGCGCTGCTCGGCCGGCGCTTCGGGCACACAGTGCGCGCCATCGCGCAGGACGAACGCAGCCAGCTGCGCAACCGTGAGCTCGCGCTCGAGCGGCTGCTCGAAAAGATCCGCCGCGAGCTCGAGCCCCGGGCGGAGCGCACCGCCACACGACCCTCGCGCTCGGCGATTCTGAAGCGCCTGACCGGGAAACGTCGGCGCTCGTTCACCAAGCGCCTGCGCCGAGCGCCCGGCACCGACGATTGACGATCGAGCAACCGCTAGAGGTCGAGCCCGTGCTCGAGTTGCTCGAAGGCGGCGTCGATGAGAGCGAGGAGTTTTTCCGGCTGCGTTTCCGGGCTTGTCAGCACAAGACCGAAGGCGGCCCCCATCAGCGCACCTGCGAACACGCGAACTTCAAAATCATCCGACCTCCGCCCCGTGCGCTCGAGCGTGCTGCAAGAAGGCCCGCGCTCTCCTTGAGGCTCGACCGGCCACGCCGCTCGAACGGCGGTTCGACTGAAGGCGTTTACGCCGGAGCGACTAGCGGGTCTTGGCGCTTACCGCGTTGTTGGCGCGCGAGATCTCTGTCGTGTTGCCCGAGACGCTGGCTTTAACTTTCGCCCGCGTCGTGACGGTGGCGACGAACGAAAGCTTGCCGGTCGCCCCCGCCGCCAGCGTTCCGAACGAGCAGACCAGGCGGCGCTTCGTCAGCGAGCACCTGCGCCCGCCGGTCGAGGCGCGGGTGATCTTCGATCCCGCCGGCACGGTGATCGTGACCTTGACGCCCTGGTCGGCCGCCCCGCCGCCGTTCGTGAGCCTGACCGCGAACGAGCTCGAACGCCGGCCGTGCGTCGTCCTGGTCGCCTTTCGAACCAGGCTCAGCGCCAGGTCGGGCTGCGGCTTCGAGATGGTGATCGTCGTGCTCGCCGTCGCCGCGCCGCCCGGGCCGGTCGCGGTGAGCGTCACGGTGTAGGTTCCGGCCTTTTCGAACGCGTGCCGGGGAGACACCTCGCTCGAACCGGCGCTCCCATCCCCGAACGACCAGAGGTACGAGGTGGCGTTGATCGAGCCGTTGCTGAAACTGACGCTGAGCGGTGCCCGGCCGGAGCTCGTGCTCGCGCTGAAGTTGGCCACCGGCAGGGGTGCCGTGACCGTGATCGTCGCGCTTGCGAGCCTCCGGCTAGCCCCGTCGCTCGCAATCAGGGTGACGTTGTAGCTGCCCGGCACGGTGAACGTATGGCTCGGCGAGACGTCCGTCGAG
>Ga0209745_1002674_pt1 | contig 10068 bp, 9 predicted proteins | sample BarGraNGADG00312_FD_184495 | JGI IMG/M metagenome (GOLD analysis project Ga0209745, IMG submission 184495) | Arctic peat soil microbial communities from Barrow, Alaska - Barrow Graham LP Ref core NGADG0004-312 (SPAdes) (version 2) | ecosystem: Environmental > Terrestrial > Soil > Wetlands > Peat ... | reverse complement strand
GGAGTGGTGCTCGCCTGTCGAGGACCAGGGACAGATCGGCTCCTGCACCGCCAACGCGGGAGTTGGAATAGTTGAGTATTTCGAGCAACGCGCGTTCAATAAATACATCGATGCCTCGAGGCTCTTTCTCTATAAAACGACGCGTAACTTGCTCCAACTGAGCGGAGACACCGGCGCCGAGCTCCGTACGACCATGGGAGCGCTCGTCCTCTTTGGTGTTCCCCCTGAAGAGTTCTGGCCCTATTCAGATAAACCGGAAGATGTCGACAAAGAACCACCGGCATTTTGTTACGCTTTCGCTCAGAACTACAACGCCATCAAGTATTACCGCCTCGACCCGGCGGGCACAACCCCGGATGCCCTTCTCGATAGCATAAAGAAGCGCCTGTCGACCGGGTTCCCATCTATGTTCGGCTTCACGGTCTACACCTCGATAACCCAGGCCGACGCCACTGGAAAAATCCCTTATCCCACCGACGGTGAGAAAGTCGAAGGCGGTCACGCGCTGATGGCGGTCGGCTACGACGATAAGATGAAGATCAAGAATAAGAATAAAGGGGCAGCAGAAACCACCGGAGCGTTTCTCATCAGGAATTCCTGGGGCACCGAATGGGGTGAAGGCGGCTACGGCTGGTTGCCTTATCAGTACGTCCTAACTGAACTCGCCACCGACTGGTGGACACTGGTCAAGGCTGAGTGGATCGACACCGGGAATTTCCAGTGATATTTCATCTATGAATCCGTGACTCAGCAGGGAACCGCGCCGCCGTTGGGTACGACCAGGATATGGGACTGCCATCTCTCAGAACGGCTCCTTCAGGTCCAGCGCGTAGATGACGGCCTGTCGAACTCGTGCCATCTTCTCAGGCGAAAGTGTCGTGAGGCGCTCTTTCAACGACGACTGTTTGATAGTGACGATATTGTCGACATTCACCACGCATTCGGAGGGCATTCCGTCCGACTTATCCAGATGAACCTCAACAGGGACGCCGCGAACGGTTTTGGTGATCTCGGCGACCGTAGCTTCGGCGCGCGCCTCATATGAAACATTCCGGGAGAGGAGGAGAACTGGACGCCTGCCGGCCGGTTTGGGCAGTTGCGCCCACCAGACTTCACCTCTGCGCATCACCAGGATTCTCCCATGAAGATATCGCTTATGGTCTTTTTCTGTGCCTCGGCGATTGATGAGTCGCTGGGAGTCTTCTTATAGCCGGCGAGGTAGAGTTCATCGAGTTTCTTCTCGTTCATCAAATCGTAATACTGGATGAAGGCGCGACGCATGACCTCCGCGCGTGACCTGCCTGCGCACACCTTGTCGAGCTTCTTGATGAAGAGCTCGTCCACCGGCACCTGGACTATCTTTTTGGCCACGGTATTCTGCCTCCGATTATTATAGAATTATGTAATATCATTATTATATAACATATTATATAAGTCAATATGTAAGCATTCGCGTAGGCATTATACGAACCAAATAGACGGAAGGCGCCGATTCGTCGAGTAGGGTTGGGAGCAGGGAACGGTTAGCCGCCGGCCATCGCGAAGAGCAGCAGCAGCTCGTCGCCCTCTTTAAGCATCTCCTTTTCGCCCAGAGCCGGGCCTTTGCCACGCGTTATTCGGACGCTGCGGTGGAATCGGCCGGTCTCCGCGTTCCGCAGGTGGTCGGGCAGGCGCGACCCGTACTCCTCTCCGATGAGCCGCAGCAGGTCGCCCGCGCACGATCCCTCCGGGAGGTCGAAGACACTCTGCGCTTCGCCGGCGTAGCGTTTGAACAGGCCGAAGAAGCGAACCGTTACCTGCATGAGCCGATTACCTCCAAATAACGTTGCGGACACCGGCATTATACAACTGTTCGAAGGTTCACATAGAAGGGATAGAACCACCGTCCTGGGATATCTTTTTTCCTGCACTATGATAATATCAAGGCACCGCCAGGTGGTTTAGGTGGATCTTACATATCTGGAAGGAGGAACTGCTTTGTCCGAGGTATTTCAGGTTAACATGCGCTGCGGGCCCAACCGCGGGATGCTGAAAAAGCTTTCAGAACTCTGCGAAAAGGTGAAACTGGACGAGCTCATCGAGCGGAGTGACATGGTAGCGGTAAAAACCCACATGGGTGAGGCGGGTAGCACCGCATTTATTCCAGTTATGTACGTCCGCACCATGGTCGAAGAGATAAAGAAGCTGGGAGGAAGGCCGTTTGTGACCGATTCAAACACCCTCTACGTAGGTGGCCGTGCGACTGCCATCAATCACCTGCGTACAGCCGCCGCCAATGGTTTCACCATGGAGACGACCGGAGCGCCGATTATCATCGCCGACGGCCTCAAGGGTCACGACTTCCAGGAGATAGAGATCGAAGGAGAGCTCCTGCAGAAGGTGAAGATCGCCTCCGCGGCATATCAATCCGATGCCATGGTCATCATCTCACATCTCACCGGACACGAGTTCATGGGCTTTGGATGCGCCCTCAAGAACGTGTCCATGGGCCTGAGCAGCCGGGGCGGCAAGCAGCAGATGCACTCTGATATAAAACCGGTAGTGAACAAGGAAAGATGTATTGCCTGCGCGAAATGCCTGGAATGGTGCCCCGCCGAGGCCATAAGCATGGTGGGAAAAGGGAAAGAAAGAGTAGCCAGGATAGATCGCAAGAAGTGCATTGGCTGCGGTGAATGTACGATCATGTGCTTCGAGGGGGCCATACAGGCCCGGTTGTCCGGCGTGCTGGAAAACGCCCAGCGGAAAGCGGTCGAATACGCGATGGGCGCGCTCAAAGGTAAAGACAATAAGTGCGTCTTTTTCAACTTCCTGATGAACATCACACCGGACTGCGACTGCTGGAACTATAATGACGATCGCGTCGTGGAAGATATCGGTATCCTGGCCAGTAGGGATATCGTGGCCATCGAGCAGGCGAGCCTTGATCTTCTAAATAAGAAGGCGGGCAAGGACGTCTTTCACGAAATCTACCCGGTAGTAAATTGCCAGAGTCAGGTTGACTACGCTGAAAAGATGGGCCTGGGTAGCAAGAAGTACGATCTGATCAACCTCGACAAGGACTAGCGGCTGGGGGCCGACCCTCGGGCAACCATGGTTAGATCTTGTCCGCCAGGTATGCCAGCTTAAACGCTTCCAGAGTCTCGGGTGTAGGTTTGCCGTCGGAGCCCAGCCCGCGGTACTCGTAGAAATCCTTAAGCATAGTCTCCATATCGGGCACCGAGCCGGCGATACCCCCGTCGGCAACCGCAGTCATGATCCTCTGGCCGATCCGGTCGTCGGCTCCGGTGGCGCCCCAGATGTGGCCCAAGCAGCGCTGGATGAACCACACTCTTGCCCCCGCATCCATCAGATCCTGGATATCCCAATCGTATCCCGCCACCGCGTTGAAGAGGTCCTTGAGTTCGGTGATGGTGAATATCGTGCCGGGGAATACACACCAGCAGGCTGAATTCATGATGCATCCCAGGTCGGTGGTCTTGGCCACCGCCTCCCCCCTGTGCTCGGCGTCCATCTCCTTATAATGTTTATCCAGCCCGATCTCGGGATACCTGATGGCCCCCCACTCCAGCAGGTAGGTCATGTTGGAGACGTGGCAGGCGCCCCGGACGGATACGGCGTAAGCCAGCCCGTCACCCCAATACAGGCGGGGGTCGTGCATGGGGGCCTCCAGTCCTTTGCTGTCAGTGAGGTATTTGTCGCTGCCACCCCCTATCTTATCCGAGGCGGCCCGGGAGCCCTTGGCCAGCAGCTGCGCCAGTTTACCCTCCCTGGCCACGATGCGGGGCAGGAGCTCGATCACCGTATCTATGTCCCCCCACTCCAGCTTTATGCCGTCGTAGTCCTCCGGCTTGAGGATGCCCGCCTCATAGCAGTCCATGGCCCAGGCGAAGGTGGCCCCGCAGGTGATGGTGTCCATCCCCTGACGGTTGCAGAAGTCGTTGATCTTGGCCACGGATTCGATGCTGGAGTTCATAAGCATTGTGCCGAAGGCGGCCAGGGTTTCATACTCCGGCCCGGGGCCCTCGGCCATCTGGTAGGGACCCTCCGTCACCTCCACCACCGGCTTGCACCTGACGCCGCAGCCCTGGCAGGCATCATGCCCGGTGAGGATGGTCTCGTCCAGGGCGATGCCTGAGAGATTCTCCCCGCCCTCCTCCCAGCAGCCTTGCCCCCAGTTGCGGCTGGGGACATCGCCCTCGATCATCTTGGATTCCATGTTGCCCGCGGTGCCGAAAGACCTGAGCGACCTGGCCATACCGCCCTTTTCCACACCTTCACGGTATGTCTCGGACAGCTCCTTGACCTTTTCGGTATCCTTCATCTCCATCTTCTTGTTCCCCTGGGCCGCGATGGCCTTGAGGTTCTTGGAGCCCATCACCGTCCCCATGCCGGCACGCCCGAAGATATGGCCGTAGTCGTTGACGATGCTCCCGTAGAGGACGCCGTTTTCCGAGGCGGGGCCGATGGCCAGCACCTTGCACCGCTTGCCGTACTTCTCCTTGAGGATGTCGATGGTTTCGTAGGTGTCTTTGCCCCACAGGTCGGAGGCGGGTATCAGCTCCGCGGAGTCGTTCCCCAGAAGAAGAGACACGGGCTCTGCTGCTTTGCCCTTGAAGATGACCGCGTCGTAGCCGCAACGCTTCAGCTCGGGGCCGAAGTTACCGCCGCAGGAGGCCTGGCCCCAGATGCCTGTCTGGGGGGAGCGTGCGCCCACGGAGAGTCGGCTGGAACCGGAGAAGCCTATGCCTGTGAGTGGGCCGGTTGCGAAGATGAGCAGGTTGTCGGGGTCTAGCGGGCCAGCCTCAAGGTTGCCTCGGTCGAAGAGGAGCTTGGCCGCCAGCCCCGCGCCCCCGATAAAGTCGCGGTAGATCTCTTCGTCCGGCTCGAACTCCGATGTCTTCCCGGAGGTGAGGTCGACTTCCAGCACCTTTCCCATGTTTCCAAAAGCCATGTATACCCCTCCTAGACGCGATGTCGCCTGGAATCTTTGTAGCGAGATGCGCAATACGATCGGAAAACGGCCGTGCAATTCAAGGTGGCGCAGGCCGATCTCTAATTGCGGTCCCTGCATTTAGCTTCTAGCCGTAACCATAACAGGCCTTTTCGCCGCAGTAAAGCCTACGGGATGGCAGTTTGAAAAGGCTTCTCCTTCCCCATCCTAAAACCGGGTTTGCCGCGCAAGGATGTTGACGTTACATATATGCGGGAATACTATTTTCAAGTATTTTCAAGCCTTCAATCGACGCGGTAACTGGGCGGTGATAGCGAAAAGGAGGAGCCATGGAAACCATAGACGTTGGTATACACATCCAAGCTCCAATAGAGCAGGTCTGGGATTTTATGGCCATCTTCCACGAGGAGGAACCTTTGGCCAAGGAAGTCAAGTTTTTAAGGATTCTCAAAGAAGGACCAAGTGGGATAAACGGAGTCGGTACTGTGCGGGAGGCCAAAATAGGAATGACAAAGTTTGTGGAAGAGATTGTGGTCTTCGACCCGCCTAACTACTTCGAGTACCGGGTCAGAAAGAGTACCGTACCTATGAAGCACGATCTCGGCTGCTTTAAGTTCGAATCAACCAACGGCGGCACCGACGTTCGTTGGATAAGCCGCTTCGAATTACCCTGGCCTGTAATCGGGAAGATGATGGAAAAGTACGCGTGCCGCAACATGGGCAATACGTTTCTTAGCATTCTGAAGCAGATAAAGGCATATCTGGAAGCTTGAGCTTCCTGCATCACATTCCCGAAACATCAAGCTTTATTCAGCCGTGTCCAGTTTATGGGTATAATGCGGGGGAGATCATTACGGCTCAGTAGGAGTTGGTGTGATGGATGTGATGAAGACGTGCAGCTCTTGCGGTTCGCCGAGCCCGGGTGACGCTCTTTTCTGCATGAAGTGCGGCGCGAGCCTCGGCGCTATCGGCGGTCCCGTCGGTGTTGCGCCACCACCACCACCGGGTGTGACTCCCGGCCCTCCACCTCCTCCGGGTATGCCCACCGGTCCGATTCCGCCACCTGGCATGTACGCGGCCGGCCCTCCACCTCCTCCTGGTTCCCTACCACCCGGATTCGTAGCTATGCCCAGGCCGCTCCCAGACGATGCGATGGCGATCGCCTCGTTGGTATTGTCTATTGTGGCTTTAGTTACCTGCCTGATCTTTCTGGGAATACCGGCGGTTATATTCGGATACATGGCCAAGAAGAATATACGGGAGAGCAGGGGTACTATCGGCGGCGACCCGCTTGCGACGGCCGGCCTGATCATCGGTTGGATAGAGATAGCTCTAATGGTCTTCATAATTATTCTTATAATCATAGCGGCGCTCTCCGATACGGGAAGCGCCATGATTGCTCTGCTCTAACCATAGTTTTTAAAGATGATGAGTGCGCACACAAGCGCCATGACGAGGAGGTCGTTAGATGACGTGGGCTAATAAAGGAGGAGTCTTTTCGTTCCAGTGCGGCTGGGAGGTGCTTTTCGACTCGACCTGGGAGGCCATTCCTCTCTGCAAAGGATGGGTGCAGCATTGGAAGCCCAGGGAGGCCAATAAGCCTTACGGCAGCATCGCCGCTTCGGTTCCATGGAGCGTAGTCGGGTCTTACGGAGAAAAGATCGCCATCCAGATCACCGAGACCCCTCCCGGCACCTCCTGGTTGACAGTATCCTCCACTTCGAACTGGGGGGTCGCCGATTTTGGCAAGAACAACAGAAACATAAATAAGTTGATTAACGCGGTCAGTGCCGTTCTTGCGAGCAAAGGAGTAAATGCGGTGGCTTCGCCCAGGCAGGCCATGCCCGCAGCCGGCGCGCCTCCGCAACAGGCAGTTGCTCCCGCCACTGCTGCCCCACAACCGCAGCAAGAAGCGGCTGGCTCCTTGTGCCCAAAGTGCGGGGCGGGCCTTACGGCCGACGCCAAGTTCTGCGCCAAATGCGGAGCGACAACAAAGACTGACTAACTAAAGCTCTTCACGCGCCTGAACAAGCCATACGTACTCGTCCAATAATGTCTATGGGGCCTGCAAACGCAGGGCGACGTCGTCGAACCAGGCGCTTCCGGTGGTGCCCTGGTTGTTAGGGCAGACCGTGAGGAGAACGGCTCTTGCCTGGGTCGCACCCGCAGGCGCCTGGGCGGATAGCTCCAACGGGGTCCAATCCGTGGTGTCCCTTATTCCCTGAGACGTGGTCCAACCGGCGACTGCCCCGTTCGCCTTGAGCCATAGGATGCCGACTTCCGCGCTGGAGTTGCTGCCGGGGCTGTACTTGCCGTTCTCGAACGTCCTGGAAACGCTGTTCAGGTTTCTGGTCTTGGCAAAGGCGCTGATTGTGTAGGTCTTGCCCCCCTGCACGGTCACGGCGCCGGACTGCCAGGAGCCCATGTAAGGGGCGGCGGTCGCCAGGGCATCTTTGATCCTTATGGACCTGGTGCCGCTGTGGTTGAAAAACGCTTCCGAATTCAACTCGAAGATGCCATTGAGCGTCCCGCTGTACATCTGCTTGGTCCATCCTGTAGTACCCGACTCGAAACCTGAATTGGCACTTGCCAGCATGTTCTGCAGGCCCGCCGGGATGGTAACGGCCACGGTCCTCGTACCCGATGTGGTGTCGACGTTCGGGATCGTGAGCGCGGTCCCGGTCATGTCGAAGGCGACGGGCTTTCCATCCAGGCTGACCTGGTACTGCCCCTTGCTCGCCGGGTACCATTCACCGACGAGTTTGAGGTCCGTCTTGTGGAAGGTGTCAGTAATTTTGAATTCCGATTCTGGCGCTGTGTTGGCGTCCACGGTCACGGTCAGGATCTTGCCGGCCGTTGAAGTGTCGATCTTCATGCGCTTCACGTCCAGCGTGGTGGTCTTCATGTTTTTCACATGGACGTTGACCTTGTTGGCGGCCGTGTCTCTGTGTATCCTGGCAAGCCCCGGCTTGTCCTGGTCGGGATAGGCTATCTCCATGGTGAGCCACCATACCCCGTTGTGCTTGTTGTCGTAAGTCCTGTTGGCGACATCGTTGGGGTCGTTGTGCAGCGAGGCGTACTTCTTGTTCTGGCGCTGGAAGGAAAGCCAGATGTTGGTGGCTCCGGTAACATTGGGGGCCACCGTGTCACTGAAGATGGGGGCCGCGCAGTGAGCCCCGTAGGTGTATGAAGGATTTGCGCTGTAATCGGTGTTGTCCCAGATTCCAAGGGTGGCCGTCTCCGGCCTCTTGTTCCCGTTGGAATCGTAAAGGTTGGTCTCAGGAACGCAGTTGTACAGACCCGGGGTGCTTGCCCAGGTCTGCCATATGCCCTGCGCCTGCGCGTAACTGGGGGTCGGCCTCTGGGCGCCGCTCTTGACCACCACCCACCTCTTATCGATTCTTAACCATTTGATGGTCATCGGCTTGGTCGCGTTGGGCACGAGGGTGTCGTACTCCGGATGCTCGATGCGCACAGGCATGTTCAAGGCGTTTTCCAGTACGTACCTGGCGCTGTACTCATGCATATTGCTGGTCACTCCGACGTTCTGATCGGGCTCCAGACCCCCGTTCAAGGTGTTTATCGATTCTGCGATATTGGAGTCCTGCTCGCGGGCGTAGAGAAGACCATTCTGGTCGGGGTATTGTGCCTTTATCCAGTTGTAATTCTCGGTTAAGTCCGTTGGTCCGTAGCCCGGGTGCAGGCACGCGAAGAAATCCGGATAATGAACGCCCAGGATCCACGCGCCCAGACCTCCCATGGATGCCCCGGAAAGGTACACCTTGGAAGTGTCGGCGCGGATCGAGCACCACCACTGGACAATCGTGTTGAGGCTCAGGTCCTCTAAGGCCTGGTTTATGCAGTCGAGGGTGTCTCTCTCCCCGTAGAGGGTCTCGTTCTGGACACGCACGTTATCGAACTGGTGCTTGCCCCCGAAGCTTCCCACCGCGACGCCGCCCGAGAGAAAAGAGGTGTCCTGGAAGGAGGCCACTTGAATGAGGTCGACCTGAGCCACGACGGTGTCGCCGAAGCAGACGACCTTGAGGTTGTGGCTCTGCTTGAGGTCGAATGTGTCCGGCAACTGGGCCAGGCCCAGGAGCGTCCACCGCCCTCCCTTGAACCTGTACATGCGGACATATTTCTTCCCGGAATTGGTGCAATCCAGGTCTACCAGGTAGCAGTCCCCGTTGGCCTGCCGGCGGACCATCAGGCCGGCGGTGTACTCGTTGTAGCCGTCTGAGGAAGAGGAGTCCAGCGCCTTGATGTCGGCGCTCGCGGTGTAGTTCGACCCGACGGAGGCGGCACGGGTCGACACCTTCCAGGCGTCCGACATGTCCGACTGAATATGGGCTCCTCCTGAGGCGCTCCACTGGTTGCCGATAGCCGGGGTCCACTGGCTGGTATCGTTGTTGTTGAAATCGTCGACGATGCAGGGCTCCGGGCTTGCGGGATTGTCCGTGCCGTCCGCGTAGAAACTGCGGTAGTTCCTGCCCCAGGGAGCGACGCAGATGACGCCGTACGTGTCGGCAACCTGCTTCATGTAACCTGAGACGCCCCCTGGTCCGCCGTAGGCGTGCAGATCGACCCACACCGGGAGCCTGACCGGCGTCCACCATCCTTTATTGGGCACGTATACGTTACAGGGGAGAGTCACCCCGTCCACGCTGGACTTGTAGTAGCGCGTCATGACTTTGTTGTACTCGATAGGCGGGCTCGGTGACGCCGCCTGTGCCTGCCGCGGCGGCAGGAGGCACACGAACGACACCACGAGTGCCAACGCGAGCAGGAAAGACAAGATCCTGTGTAAGTTTATGGAAAAGGCTCCTCTTTGAGAAGAATGCATAACCCCCACCCTCTTTGCCGCAAAAAAGCTTCAGGCCTAATAGTAGAATTGCACTTCCCATCACACCTGTCAATCTCATTCCCTCTCACTGGATTTGAGAGGGTCAGGGTGACACTCACTTGCCTACACTTAAGATGGCCAATTGATCTAAAATGATCATGGTTGTTCATTTCTTCATGGAGGGGGTGCACTATTGTGAGCTTGGTTATTGGTTTGATCATTTTTTGGGTATGCGTTGTGGTTATCGGTTTCCTGGTCATCCCGAGCTCAATCC
>Ga0209745_1002672_pt1 | contig 10070 bp, 7 predicted proteins | sample BarGraNGADG00312_FD_184495 | JGI IMG/M metagenome (GOLD analysis project Ga0209745, IMG submission 184495) | Arctic peat soil microbial communities from Barrow, Alaska - Barrow Graham LP Ref core NGADG0004-312 (SPAdes) (version 2) | ecosystem: Environmental > Terrestrial > Soil > Wetlands > Peat ... | reverse complement strand
TCGTCATCTTGATTACCGCGGGCGTGCTGGCACTGGTGCTTGGTGCATCGGCACAGGACAACAACACGGACACGGGCGTAGCAGGTCTGTCCGGGCCTGGGTGGACCCTTGGCCTCTTCGTAGCCTCATCCGCGGGAAACAACCCCGCGGCATCCTCCAGTGGGTCCAGGGTCTTCAACGGTTTTCCGTACTCGCTCTCCGGCTTCGTCATGTCCAAGACGACCGGCGCGGTCCATATCTGGATCGTCGAGTGCAGCCAGGTCGTGAAAGACCTCGGTTTCAAGCCGGGTGACGTCGTCGTGGTCCTCTGCGCCAACAGCCAGGTAAAAGACATCAAGACCGGCGACTACATCGAGGTGTTCGGGTTCACCGCGAGAGGTTACCTGATCCGGAGTGACGACACCATACTGCCTGCCCCGTTCAGCTACTAGGGTAGATGGCGCAGGAGCCGGGGTCAGGGTTCCCCCGTTAATACGAGAGCATATCGCTTGATTGTTGGCTGTTCCCCATCAGTCTTCTAACAAAGCGGCGCTCCGTCCATGGTTGTCTGCCGGCTGTCCGCTGGTTATGTCGAGGAGTTGGGACGGCATTGAGAATCCTCGTTTTTTCCTGGAAAGACATGAAGCACCCCTGGGCCGGGGGCTCTGAGGTCAACATCCACGAGCAGGCAAAGCGGTGGGTGGAGGACGGGCACCAGGTCACAATATTCACCACAGGGTTCCGGGGGATGCAGCGGCACGAGGAATCAGACGGCATGGATATCTACCGGGCCGGCGGCCGCTTCACCGTATACCTCCTCGCCCCATTCGCGTATCTGTTCCTCCTGCGGCGCAAGGCTGACGTGATCCTGGACATAATCAACGGCATCCCGTTCTTCACCCCGGTGTATTCGCGCAAGCCGATAGTCGCGCTGGTACACCACGTCCACCGGGAGATGTTCGTGATCGAACTGGGCTCGCTGCTGGGTCGGGCAGGGAAGCTTATCGAGCAGTACCTGGTGCCGCTGCTCTACAGACACCGGCCGTTCATCTGCGTGTCCGAGTCGACCGCTGCCGCGATGAGAAAGAATCTCTACAAGGGGGACGGGCTGGATATCAGGGTGATCCACAACGGCATCTCCCAGAACCACTATGCTAAATCGGAGATCACGCGCTTCGAGGCGCCCACGATCCTCTACCTGGGAAGGCTGAAGAAGTACAAGCAGCTCCCGAAGCTGATCGCCATGATGCCCGAGGTGCGGGAGCGGGTGCCGGGGGCAAGGCTCGTGGTGGTCGGGGTGGGAGACGCGCTCCCGGACGCCGAGGAAGCTGCGCGGATACAGCGCGTCGATGACTGCGTGAGTTTCCTCGGATTTGTGAGCGAAGAGGAGAAAGCCGATCTCTACAGGCAATCGTGGGTCCTTGCCACGGCTTCCATGGTTGAGGGCTGGGGGCTCACGGTCATCGAAGCGAACGCATGCGGGACGCCGGCCGTTTCTTTCAACGTCCCGGGGCTCAATGAGTCTATCGTGAACGGGAAGACCGGCAGGCTCGCCACATGTGACAGCGATTTCGTCTCCGCACTCGTGGAGATACTGCAGGATGAATCCGTCAGGACCTCTCTCTCTGAAGGAGCGCGCGACTGGTCGCTCATGTTCAGCTGGGACACGACCGCCGCGAGGTCCCTCAGTGTCCTCAAGGAAGCGCTGGAACAGAAGGGTCAAACAGCCTCGAGGGCTTGAACCTGTTCGAGCGTGTTATCGGGCCTGCACCGGTGTTGCTTTACGCAGTTATCACTTATACAGTAAATCGCAGTGATGACAGTAGCAGCCGAGAGCAACATCCGAAAGCGCGTGACGCCCAGTGGCTGGGCAGCGCTGTACTTCGCAATCCTGGCGATCGCGGTATGGACGCCGTCCCTGTTTCAGAACGGCTACGTGTTGCTCGGCGACATGGTCTTCACCCCGGCCATGCATTCCCCGGTCTCGATGCTCGGTCCGGTGCGCGGCACCATGGACATCGCCCTCGTATACAACCTGGCATGGTTGGTCTCGCGGGTGATCGGTGCGGTCCTGCTCCAGAAAGCAGTCCTTCTCCTGATCGCGTTCCTGCCCGGTTACCTGATGTACAGGAACGTGCCCGCTACCCGTCAATGGTCGAGGGTGTTCGCGGGGACTCTCTACGCCGTCAACCCCTTCGTTTACACCCGAATGGTCATGGGCCAGTGGGGTTTTCTGCTCGGATACGCGCTGTTGCCGGTCGTCTTCGCGTCAATGCTGAAGACCACGCGCAAGCCCACGGTCGGCCGATTCGCTGTCACCGCGCTCTGGCTCGCAGGTGCGTCGGTCCTCAGCCTCCATGCCGGCGCCCTGGCGCTAATGGTGGCGGCCGTCGTCATTGTCTTTGAGATGGCGAAAAGACCGCGGGCCGCGCGGACGGCTCTTGCCGGCCTCGTTGTGCTTGTGCTGTTCCTGCTGCTGAGCAGCTTCTGGCTCCTTCCCGCGGTCCACGGCGGAGGGCCCGGCTCGACGATGACGAGGGCCGACCTCAAGGTGTTCGAGACCCGCTCCACTTCCCGGGCGGGAACCGCACTGACGGTTGCTAGCCTGTACGGCTTCTGGAAGACACAGATCGACGGCCTGATGCCCCGACGGTACATTCCTCTCTGGCCGGCCTTCGGCATTCTCATGACCGTTTTCTGCCTGTATGGCCTCTTCCGCTACCATTCGGAGCCCGGCAGGGGCCCCGGGTTGCTGGCGCTGGCAACGCTCGCCGTGATCGCTTTTTTCCTCTCCCTGGGGGCGAGGGCGCCGGTGACGGGCGGGCTCTTCTCGTTCATGTTCGACCACGTTTCGGCTTTCAGGCTGTTCAGGGAGCCGCAGAAGTTCGTGGCATTGATCGTGCTCGCGTACTCTGTTCTCGGAGCCTCCGGGCTTGACCGGGTCCTCTCCCGACGGCATCAACAGGAACGTCCTCCCGCCGCCGCCCGGCGCGCACGAGCTGTGGTACCCGTTGTGCTGCTTGCCCTCGTCTGCCTGTACAGCTTCCGCATGTTCGGCGGACTGTTGGGACAGGCAAAGGCGGTCTCGTATCCGAGATCCTGGTCGAGCGCGCAGGAGTATCTCGAGAAAGACAGTGGCGACTGGTACGCCCTGTACCTGCCTTCATTCTGGTACATGCGATACGACTTCACGAAGAGCGACTACACGATCACGAATCCGATGCCGTTCTATTTTCAGAACCGGAGCCTCCCGCTCTCCTCGATCGAAGTTGGCGGGGTACGCCTCGACGGGACCGAGCTCGACGGCTACCTGCAGGCTGCGCTCGATTCGGGAAGGGATAACGGCAACATGGGCGCGATGCTCGCTCCGCTCAACGTCAAATACGTTCTGATGGCCCGTAACGACGCGAGCGTCCTCTTCAAGTACGTCGAGCGGCAGCGGGACCTGGAAGTAGTGCGGCGCTGGAAGGACCTGGTGCTGCTGCGCAACAAGGTTCCGGTCAACCGACTGACGCTTGTCCACACCGCCGGCTCATATAAGAGCTGGGAGGCTGTCGGCAGGAAGGCCCGTGGTGCGGTCCTGTCCGGTTCTCACTTGAGGAAAGGCCTGGAGACCGTGTTGAGCGACAATGCCGGGACTGCCGTAGCGACTGAGAAATCGTCGGGGCGTGCGATAGAGGCGACAATTCCTGCAAGGCCGTCAGCTATCCGGCAGGGCCCGCCGACCGGCGTATCGGAGAACAACGCTCTACTGTTGAGCGAACCGTACAGCAATCACTGGGAAATCGCCGGTCAGGCGCGCTCGTCTCCACAGCTGCAGCTCGGGGTGACAATGGCCTTCGAGCTCGACCCGACTGCCGGAGCCACGAAGATCAGCATCAGCTATTTCTATCTTCTCCTGTGGTTGGGCTATGCTTTGAGTTGCGCGGCGCTGCTGTTGTGCTTCGCGCTCACGCTCTATGACAGGTACTCATCCGGAAAAAAGAGGAACGCGGCCGTCACATGACGAGATGCAGACAGTCGCCAGCGGAAGGCGAAGGAAACAAGAGGGTGCTTGCCCTGCTGTGGCACGCGCCCCAAAAAGTGATCACGGCGGGCGGGTTCAGGCGGACCTATGAAATATTCGACAGGACACCGGCCGGCGTCGAGGTTCTGGCCCTGGACGACGAACCGTCGTTCCTGCTCGACATATCGAAAGAGAACGTGCGTGTCATCGAATACCGGATACCGCGGCCGGTCAGGGCGCTCGAGGCGCGATACTTCTGGTACGAGAGGGCGCTCGAATGGGTGGTCGCCACCGTCATGATGGTCTGGGTATGCCTGCGGCTCGGCTTCGCCCGCGAGCGGTTTGACGTCGTTTTCGTCCCGAGCTCCGAACAGGTCCCTGCTCTGCTCGCGGGCATCTTCGCGAAGTACGCGCTGCGCGCGCCACTCGTCGTCTGCAACCTGAACATCGATATCTTTCCACGCCCTGTCAGAAAGCCTCTCGTCCTGCTGCATAACTTCGCCGACAAGGTCATCGTCATCTCTGAGCATCTCGCGGCCCAGCTGAGGTCATACGGCCTGCGGGCGCCGCTGGAGTTGAACGGCGTGGGCCTGGACGCCGGGGCGATCAGAGCCGTCGCCGACCCGCAGGAGAAATCGTACGAAGGGGTATTCGTGGGGAGGCACGACACTGAGAAAGGGGTGTTCGACCTCATCGCCATCTGGAGCGAGGTCGTGAAGACGTACCCCGAAGCCAGGCTGGCCATGGTCGGAAGCAGCAACCCGACCAACAGGGCGAAGCTCGATGCCATGATCGCGAAGCTTGGCCTGGCGGAGAGGATCGAGCTGCTGGGCACGGTGAGCGATGAGGAGAAGTACGAGACCATCAAACGCGCCAGAGTCTGCGTCTTTCCGAGCTACGTCGAAGAGTGGGGCATAGTGCCCCAGGAGGGCCTCGCGTGCGGGCTGCCGGTTGTGGCATACGACCTTCCCGTTTACCGGGAGAACATCGAGCCGTGCGAAGCGGTCTTCAGAGAGGACATCGGCGACGTCAAGGGGATGGCCCGGACTGTAAGCCAGCTCCTGACCGATGACGCCTACCTCCAGTACTCGGGCATCGGCCCGGATTTCGTGAGCAGGTTCGACTGGGAGGCGGTTGCGAGCCGCGAGTTCGAGATAATGCTTGGATGGACGGACACGAGCGGGCGGGCCGCGCGACCGCGCGAAAAAGAAGCCGGCTGAGATGGACGAGCGAACGCTCAAGAAGGTCATCGACCTGCCCCCGGTCCGTTTCAAGGACTCATATAAGCGCGCGATGGTAGGCGTCTGCAAAAGGCTCAAGGGGGACCTGACCTTCGCGTTCCAGGGACGCGAGTATCACTACCTCTACCATCCTTACAACCTTACCTGGAGAAACGAGCGCTCGGTAGAGGTCCCCATTGCGCTCGAACTGCTTGGTTCGTACGAGGGACAGCCTGTGCTCGAAGTCGGTAACGTCCTGTCTCATTACGTCGACACCGACCATGAAGTGCTGGACAAATACGAGTCGGCCGCCAGGGTCATCAACGCCGGCGCGGTAGAGTTCGACCCGGGGAGGAAATACGGGCTGATCCTCAGCATATCCACGCTCGAGCATATCGGGCGGGACGAGGAGCCTCGAGAGCCCGACAAACCGCTTGCCGCCATAAGGAACCTTGCAGGGCTCCTGGCATCAGGCGGACGAATGGTCGCCACAGTGCCCGTCGGGTTGAACCCCGACCTGGATCGCCTTCTCCTGTCCGTCGATACGCCGTTTCACCAGACTCTTGCGATGCGGCGGCTGCGGGCCGGCAACCGGTGGGAGCAGGTCGACCCCGAGTCAGTCGCGGGGGCAGGATACAGCCGGCTGGGTTTCAGGGCGAACGCGATACTGATAGCGACCCTCGAAGAAGGGCGGGCGTAGCGAGTGGCAGCGACTGCGGGCAACAATAAGGGTCAGCGCAAGGTGCTCTGGCATGCGATATCCATCGGGGTGATCGTCCTTGCTTCGCTTCTCCTGTTCTACAAGCACTTCCTCACCCGCGGGATGCTGATGCACGTCGACATGACCTTCCCGACGACGATGGCACGGAACCTCGTGCTCTACAACCACACCTGGTGGCAGTACGGCAGCGTGCAGAACATCTGGAACATACAGCGGATCTTCTGGGCGTATCCGCTTCTGGGCCTGTCAAAGTTGTTAAACCTGTCGACCGACAGGTATCTCCTGGCCCTCTTCGTCGGCACTTTCGCCCTGGCGGGCGTGTCCATGTACGCCCTGGCATTCGACTCGATCAAGCGATTCTTCAAGTCTGAGACAGTGAGCAAGTACGGCATCTATGTCGGCGCGGTCTTTGCGGCTCTCATCTTCATGTACAATCCTTTTTCGGTCAGCCACCTCTGGCCTTACTTTGGTTACCCGGGATACGCTGTGCTGCCCCTCGTGTTCCTGCTGCTGATGAAGACCGTCGATGACCCCCGGATCTGGAAGGTCGTCCTGCTCGCAGTGCTCGTATCAGTGGCCGGGACCGCACCGATCAACGTGGTGTGGTACTGGTTCATGATCCTCGGTTACCTGCTGTTCTACCTGATAGTCAAGAAGTTCAACCGCAAGAGCCTGGCCGCGGCGGGCAAGGTCGTTCTGCCCCTCGCAGGCCTGTATGCGCTCCTCAACGCCGCCTGGGTTGTCCCCTACGCTCGGTCGCAGGCGATCAACAAGCCTTTCACCCCGGTCTATCACAACCAGTTCTCCCGCTCGATGCTGGACATGCTCTCGAAGAGCGGGACGATATTGAACAACGTGCGATTTACCGCGGGCTGGGGCTTGCCGGTAGATCCCAATCCCCATGGGCCGCTGTGGATAGTCCTCAGCTTCGCCCTGCCCGCGCTGGCCGTCGTCGCCTTCGTGGTGTTCAAGAAGAAGGCGATCCGGGACCGCACTGTTCTTTTCTGGACGATCATGTTCTTCGTCTCCGTGCTGCTCGGCACAGGGACCTCCTCTATCCTTGCCAGGCCTTACAGCTGGTTCGTGCTCAAGGCGCCTGGAATCTCCTCGCTCGGCTGGGTGTTCCGGGCCGCTGACAGGTGGCTGATATACGCGGCGCTGTTCTACAGTCTTCTGCTCGGGCTCCTTGTCGCCTGGCTATTGAGAGACCGGGACGCTACCAGGAAGGCGCTGGCGATCGGCGCAATCGTCGTGGTCCTGGTCTCGTTCGTCCCGCTGACGCTTTCGTACGCGAAAGACGTCTACAACCCGACTCGCATACCGAAAGACTACGACAAGGTCACGCAGGCGCTCGAAAAGATGGATGCCGGGAACCGGCCCGTGTGGGTACCGTTCGCCAGGGATGGGTTCCGCTATGACTGGGCGCCGGAGAAACGCGTCGGGCCGTTCTATGTCTACACGTCAAACCCGTCGCTCAACAACCTCCAGGACATCTTCAGCCAGGACAACTACTATTACTGGCTCGAATCGGTCTTCTCGAAGACCGTTCTCGGCCCCGGTGACGTACTGAACAAGAACCTCATGCTCTCCGACGACCTGGCCTCGAAACTGTTCATGCCGCTCTCTGGCAATTACATCGTGCTTGATTCGTCGGTCCCCCGGTACTCGGAGGGCACGGCTCTGAAGTCGGACCGCAGCCTCAAGAGCGTGCTCGAGTCTGGGGACCTTGAGGTCTTCAAGCCGGACACAAGCGTCGAGCCGGTGCGGGCGACGACCAGGACCGTCCTGATCAACAACTTCTACGATGAGCTGGCGCTAGCCCGTAAGCTCGACCCCGCCCAGTTCGCCCGACTGACTTTCGCCGGTCCCGAATCGAACATCGGGCCTCCCTTCGGCGCCGTCCAGATGGACCGATACCTCGAGCCCTTCGACTTGAATTCAGGCTTTGAGATAGTGGGGCCCGACGGGCTGCCAAAAGGCTGGAACCCGGCGGAGCCTGAAGCCGGGCCCGCTGAGCCGTCAACGCCTCCCATGTTCAAGACGCCCGATACGGGCCTCAAACCGCAGATCTCTGTAGATGAGAGCACGAAAGTAGGCGGCAGGCGAAGCCTCAAAATCGTGAACCCTTCGCACACCGATCTCAACAGTCACTCCGTATCTGGCCCTGCCGCGCCGGTAGTCACAGGCGACATATACAAGGTCGAGACATGGGTCAAGTACACGAACTCCGAGTGGACACGTGTATCGGTCGAAGGCTTCAAGAAGGAAACCGGTGAGTGGGTTTCCCTCGTGAACTGCCCCGTCGTGCAATCGGGCACCGCCGGATGGAAGAACACTGAATGCGCTTTCTATATGCCGGAGGGCATATCGATGATCAGGCCCGTGCTGGTGGCCGGCTGGGCGAAATCGCCAGACAGGCCGGCGACCAGCTGGTTCGACAACATCGAGATATCCAGGGTAGGCGACAAGTTCTACGAGGACCTGGAGCAAGCCCCCGCGAACCCTGAGGTCACGTGGAAGCGCGTGAGCCCTGAGAAGTACGAGGTCCAGGTACGGGGGGCCAGCGGAAGCTTCGTCCTTGCCTTCGCGGAAGCGTACGACCCGCTCTGGACGGCTCGAGTCGAAGGGGAAAAGGCAGAGGACCCCGTCAGGTTATATTCAACTATTAACGGCTTCCAGGTCTACAAGACCGGAGATTTCAAGATAACACTGGAATACCAGCCGCAGAGATGGTTCCTGCAGGGCTTTATCGTTTCTCTCTCGGCGCTCACCTTATGTGTGCTCTACCTGTGCTTTGTCTTCCTGTTCAGACGAAGACGGAATCGGTTGGAACAGGACCATGTGGCGAATAAGGTCAGAACCTGAAAGTCATTTCCTGCAGAGCGCGAGAAAGAACCTGCAGCCCGACACGTTGCTGTCGATGAAGCCGCCGATTTCCCGAGCGTCATCGTCCGTGCGCAACCGCTCCGGGAAGACTGCGCGCTTCAGACCTTCAGGAATCTTCCTGGATACCTTAACTGAGACCTCGAGAACCAACCTGCCGGTGATCGGGAGGTGGTCCTGCCCGAAAAAGCGCACGTCCGAGAACCTGCTCGACATGGTCTTGCTGAACCGGCAGTGTGAGAACTCAACGGTATGAAAGGGGTTCGCAAAAGAGAGTCTCTTGTTCGGGGTCGATACTAGGCACGCGCCTCCTGGCTTTGTGACGCGGTAGATCTCATCGAGGTAGCCCTCGATGTCCGCCAGGTGCTCGATGGTCTCAAATGATACCACCGTATCGAATGAGTCATCAGGAAACTCCAGCGAGGTCGCGTCTCCCTTGATAAACTCAAGGTTTTTCGCCTGATAGTGGGAGCAGCAGTACTCGATCGCGCTCTGGGAGATGTCGACACCCACTACCATAGCCGCGCGGCCGCGATTGGCCATCTCGTACGAACCGTATCCGCTGCCACACGCCACGTCCAGCACACGGGCGCCCTCAACGAGCGGCAGGGCAAACTCATACCGAGCGATGTGTTCGAGGAACACGGGCCTCGATCCCTCTCTAGGAATAACTCTCTCCATCTGGCGTCGACCTCACTCGTGAAGCCACGGTCTCAACGCTTTGATTGTACCCGTATTTCCTATATCAAACAGGGAGGATTACTGGCTTGGATTGCTTAAGTATGCATCACATCAGATAGCCGAAATACGGCGATCTTCAGTTTCAAGGAGATGAAACCTGTTGGGTGAAAGCAAAAACGCCGGTTTGAAGCTCCGTTTCGACGGCCGTCTGCGGCTCGAATTCAGAGGCGCGAAGGTAACGACGGACGCCGGTCTCCTGGCTGTGAGAGAGCTAGATGAGGTTATGGGTCTCACAGGTATCGCAGGCGACTTCATCTGTGAAGCGAGGACCGGCAAGAACATACAGCACCAGATACCGGGGCTGCTTCGCCAGTCGGTATGCGAGGCTGGCGGGCTATGAAGACACCAACGACCACGAAGGGCTTTCCCGCGACCCAGCGATGAGAGCGGTCATAGGCACCTATAAAAGCCAAAGTCAAGGCAACATCTCCCCCTACACCACCTCGCGGTGGTTCCCCTTCATGTATGTCTCGCTTTGGAGGACGCCCCGTTTGCCTCACGTCCATTGGTAGCCTGACCT
>Ga0209745_1002671_pt1 | contig 10070 bp, 6 predicted proteins | sample BarGraNGADG00312_FD_184495 | JGI IMG/M metagenome (GOLD analysis project Ga0209745, IMG submission 184495) | Arctic peat soil microbial communities from Barrow, Alaska - Barrow Graham LP Ref core NGADG0004-312 (SPAdes) (version 2) | ecosystem: Environmental > Terrestrial > Soil > Wetlands > Peat ... | reverse complement strand
GTTCGAACGACTCCACCAACAGGGCTGGAACTCCACCGGCGCTGGCTGCGGCACGAGCGCCGCCAGGTAGCGCCCTTCCCCGAAGTCCGCTCATCGGCATGAGCGAGCATCCGTTGGTGGGTTACAAGGTTCTGCTGCATGAGAGCCCGAACTTGCTCGCGCACCTTGAGATGCCGCGGCGTGAGCGCGACGGGCGGGCACAGCGCACTGGGGACGCCAGTCCGCGAGGAGTCCGCGGGGAGTCCGCGAGAGGGCCGTCAACGCCTGATAGCCACCGTCACCGGCCACCCATCGAAGTGCACGTCAACGGCTGTATCCCGGCGTGCCCGTCAACTGCCGTCGTCCAGGGGTGCGTTCCGCTTCAACGTCTGACGGTGCTGGGCACAAGGCTGACGCGCAGGTCTGCCTCGTCCACGGTCCCTTGGTCCGCTGTCGTCCCGCAGCCGTGCTCCGACGGGCGAGTGTGCAGCGCTGGGTGCAGTGAACGCGCACCACTGCTGCACGTTCGCTGCACGTTCGCTGCACCCAGGTCTCGGTGGTGCGGCGGCGGGCGGGGTCAGATCTGGACGACACCGTTCGGCGTCTGGAACGAGACAGACAGCAGCGCGGGCGTGCCGTGCGGCGCGACGAAGGAGACGTCGATCGACGCGGACGTGTACTCCGGGTCCAGGCCCAACCACGCGCGCACGCGATCCGGATCGCCGGCGATCGTCAGGCCGGTCAGTGCGACGTCGTCCGCACCGCCGACCGAGGGGTGCAGGTCGGGGCCGGTCTCCCAACGGAGCATGTACGGCAGCTGTGGGTCGGCGAGCATGCCCTTGACGCCGATCTGCTGCCATCGCAGCTCCACGCCGTCCGGGCGGTACCTGTTGCCGGGGACCGCGACGTGGCCGATGCGCTTCTCGATCGGCGCGAGGTCGCTGACCGCGACCACCCAGCACAACCAGCCGCCGCCCTCCGCCGACCGGGCGCGGACCGCCTGCCCGAACGGCGCCTTGTCCGACGCCGGGTGGTCGAGCACCTCGACCACCTCGACATAGCGGCCCGCCGCGAGCGGCAGCACGACGTTTCGGGTGCCGAAGCGCGGATGCACGCCGCCGTCCACCGGGTCGATCCCCAGGGCGGCGCCGAGCCGCGCGGCGGTCGCGCGCAGCCCGTCGGATTCGGCGGCGAAGGAGACGTGGTCGAGTCGCATACCCGGCATGGTGTCACGGTCCGGGCGGCCCGCAGTGTGATCGCAGCCGCAACGTACCTGCCCATGAGCACTACGATCCGGCACGGGTGATGACAAACTGCCCCTCGGGCGGCTTCTCGGTCGCACCCCGTCCACGTGGAGGCATTGTGCGCATCCGTTCTCGCCGAACTGGCACCCTGATCGTCCTGTCGGCGGTGACTGCTCTCGTGCTGGGCGCGTGCGCGACCAGCACGACCAGTGCCCCCGCCGCCACCGCGGGTGGTGTCACGCTCGTCAAGGCCGGGACGCTCACCGACTGCACCCAGCTCCCGTACCGGCCGTTCGAGTTCAGTGACGCCGGCAAGATCAAGGGCTTCGACATCGACATCGTCGACGCGATCGCCAAGGACCTCGGTGTGAAGCAGGAGGTCGTCGACACCCCGTTCGAGGGGATCCAGACCGGTGATGACCTCAACACCGGAAAATGCGACATCGCCGCGGCCGGTATCACGATCACGGACGTGCGCAAGACGGTGCTGGACTTCTCCGCGCCCTACTTCGACGCGACGCAGGCCCTCCTGGTGAAGAAGGACTCGAAGATCGCCTCGCTCAAGGACTTGGCCGGCAAGAAGCTCGGCGTGCAGGCCGCGACGACCGGTGAGATCTACGCGAAGAAGAACGCGCCCGACGCCGAGCTCGTTCAGTTCGAGGACCTGGCGCTGCTCCAGACGGCGGTGCAGACGGGTCAAGTCGATGCCGCGATCAATGACAACGGCGTGCTGTTCGACTTCGCGAGTCTGAACAAGGACGTCAAGGTCGCCGCGGAGTTCAACACGGGTGAGCAGTACGGGCTGGGTCTGAAGCGCGGCAACAAGGTCCTGCTCGACGACGTCAACAAGACGCTCGCCCGGATCAAGCGCGACGGCACCTACAACACCCTCTACGCGAAGTGGTTCGGATCCGCCCCGGCCAGCCCCAGCCCCACCCCGGCCAGCAGCTGAGTCAGGTGCCCGGCACCATCCCCTGACACGATGGCGCGGATACCCGGTCGATCTCGACCGGGTGGCTCGCGCGGAGTGGAGATGATCGTGGCCTTGACCCGACGCCAACGCGCCAGCACGCTGCGCGGAGCGCAGTACGCCATCCTCGTGGTGGCCATCGTCGGGTTCGCCTTCGTCGCCGATTGGGGCACGATCGGCAGGAGACTGCTCAACCCCCAGATCGCGGTCGAGCAGTTCCCCGACATCATCGCGACCGCGCTGACGAACACGGTGATCTACACCGCCTTGGGCTTCTCCTTCGCGCTCGCTCTGGGGCTGCTGCTCGCGCTGATGAAGCTGTCGTCCGTCGCGCCGTACCGCTGGCTGGCCAACCTCTACATCGAGTTCTTCCGCGGCGTGCCCGCGCTGCTGGTCTTCATCGCGTTCGGGTTCGGCCTGCCCCTAGCATTCGGCGTCCGATTCGGGAACTACACGACGGTCATGGTCTCGCTCGGGCTGGTGGGTGCCGCCTACATCGCCGAGACGCTGCGGGCGGGCATCCAGGCGGTGCCCAGGGGGCAGATCGAGGCGGCCCGGTCGTTGGGGATGTCCTCGGGCCGGGCCATGATCTCAATCGTCATCCCGCAGGCGTTCCGGATCATCCTTCCGCCGCTCACCAACGAGCTGATCTCGCTGACCAAGGACTCCTCGCTCATCTACCTGCTCGGGCTCTCGACGAGCGAGTACGAGCTGACGAAGTTCGGCCGGACCGCCATGTCCTCAACCGCCAACCTGACCCCGTTGGTCCTCGCCGGCCTGTGCTACCTGATCATCACGATTCCGCTCGGGTTCGTCGTGCGCAGGCTCGAGTCCCGCTCAGCAAAGGCCCGGTGAACCGCGGTGACCACGCCAACCAGTGCACTGTCCCCCGAACCTGTCGAGGGCGAGCCGCTCGTCGACATCCGCGCGCTGCGCAAGTCGTTCGGTGCGCATGAGGTGCTCAAAGGAATCGACCTGCAGGTCCACCCTGGCGAGGTGGTCTGCGTCATCGGCCCGTCCGGGTCGGGCAAGTCCACGCTGCTGCGCTGCGTGAACCTGCTCGAGCAGCCGACGGCCGGAACCGTTCGTATCGGTGAGCTCGAGGTCACCGATCCCGACGTCGACATCGACAGGGTCCGTCGGCACGTCGGCATGGTGTTCCAGCAGTTCAACCTGTTCCCGCACCTGTCGGTTCTGCGCAACTGCACGATCGCGCAGGACAAGGTGCTGGGTCGCCGAGGCGCCGAGGCCGAGCAGGTCGCGCGCGCCAACCTCGCACGGGTCAACCTTGACGACAAGATGGACGCCTTCCCGGCGCAGCTCTCGGGCGGCCAGCAGCAGCGCGTCGCCATTGCGCGGGCGCTGAGCATGAACCCCGACCTCATGCTGTTCGACGAGCCGACGTCGGCCCTCGACCCCGAGCTCGTCGGTGACGTGCTCACCGTGATGCGACGGCTCGCCGACGAGGGCATGACCATGCTGGTCGTCACCCACGAGATGGCCTTCGCGCGTGAGGTCGCGCACCGTGTCGTCTTCATGGACGATGGGTGCATCGTGGAGGAGGGGCCACCTGAGCAGGTGATCGGCGAGCCCCGGGAGGAGCGCACCCGTGAGTTCCTGCGGCGCGTGCTCGACCCGACGCACGTCGAGCCGGGCGAGACGGAACCTTTCTGACCTCACCGTTGCGGCCTGGGTCGAACATGTAACGATTCGATAACGCGGCCGCGATGCCCGAGATGTTCTTGTTCCTTCACTAGCGTTTTCGTATTCGTCCATCCTTGTCCAGGAGGAGCTGTGACGGTCAGGCGCAGGTATGTGTCGGTGGTAGCCGCGGGGGCCCTGCTCCTCGCCGGATGTGGTTCGGCCGGTGGCGGGATCCAGGAGACCGCCACGACCAGCGGCAGCTTCGCGGATACGATCACGATCGGGATCGAGCAGGCGCCCGACGGTTACAACGCGAACACCGCCGACAACAGCAGCGTCTACAACGCCTACGTCGACAACCTGACCCAGCAGAACTTCACGAAGGTCCGGCCCGACGGCACGATCGTCGCGAACAAGACTTTCGGCTCGTACGAGAAGATCTCGGACGATCCGCTGACGGTCAGGTACACCTTCTCGGACAAGGCCGTCTGGTCGGACGGCACGCCGATCGACTTCGACGATGCCCTCCTGGCGTGGGCCGCCCACTCGGGCACCCACCCTTCGGGCCAGACCGACGCCGACGGTAGACCGGTCGACATCTTCAACGCGGCGACCACCAACGGCTGGGCCGAGGTCGTCAAGCCCGTGGGCAAGGCCGGCGACAAGACCTTCACCCTCGTCTTCAAGAGCCCGTACGCCGACTGGGAGGTGCTCGCGTCCGGGTTCATGCCGGCGCACATCGCCGCGGTGCAAGGCGGGATGAGCGCCGATGGGAACGGCGCCGAGCTGGTCAAGGCGATCGAGGACGACGACACTGCCGCGCTCACCCCCGTGGCCAAGTTCTGGAACACCGGCTGGGCGTATCAGCAGAACCTGCCGGCACTGCCGGCCGCCGCCCTGATCCCGTCGTCGGGTCCGTACAAGTACGACAACGCCGCGAACGGCACGCTGACGCTCGTCCGGAACGAGAAATGGTGGGGCGAGAAGGCCAAGACGGACAAGATCGTCTTCAAGACCCTCGACCCCAACGAGATGGTGCAGGCGCTGCAGAACGGCGAGATCGACTCGTTCGACCCGTCCAACCCGACCACGGACATGGTCAACCAGCTCGCCGACCTGGGTAACGCGGTGACCGTCAGGAAGGGCGAGTCGCTGTCGTTCAGCCACATCGACCTGGACTCCTCGAGCACCGGGCTGTTCGCCAACATCAAGGTGCGCCAGGCGTTCCTCAAGTGCGTGCCCCGCCAGGAGCTCGTCGACAAGTTCGCCAAGCCGATCAACCCGCAGGCCACGGTCCTCGACCTGCGTGAGTACCTGCCTGCGCAGGCGGTGTACAAGAAGGTCCTCGCTCAGGTGCCGACGGCCAAGGACTACGCCGACGTCGACCTCGTCGGTGCCAGGAAGCTGCTTGCCGAGGCCGGCGTGACGGCGCCGCTCACGGTCCGCTTCATCTACGCCGAGCAGTCCACGCTGCGGGGCGACCAGGTCGCGCTGGTCAAGGCGTCCTGCGACCAGGCGGGCTTCAACATCCAGTCCATCTCCGACCCCGACATCTTCACCACCCTGCCCGAGCGGGGCCAGTGGGACGCGGCGATCTTCGGCTGGTCGGGCTCGGGTCTGATCGCCGCGGGGCAATCGTTCTACGTCACGGGTGGCGGCCAGAACTACGGCGGATACAGCGACCCGACCGTCGACGACCTGTGGTCGCGAATCATCAAGGTCACCGACGCCGCCGCCGCGGTGCCGCTCAAGGCAAAGATGGAGGAGCAGCTGTGGGTCGACCCCTACAACGTCGTCCTCTACGCGAACCCCGGCGTCACCGCGTTCTCATCGAAGGTGTCGGGGCCGGGCTACAACCCGACGCAGTACGGCTCCACCTGGAACGCAGAGACCTGGACGAAGTCGCTGGGTTGAGCCCGCTGGCTGGCCGGACCGAGTGGGGAGGCGTATGCGTGTCTTCGTCGTGAGGCGGGTCGTCGTCTCGTTCTTCATCGTGCTCGCCTCGACGGCGCTGATGTACGTCCTGGTCGCCCTCTCGGGCAACCCGCTCAAGGACCTGCTGGCGTACAACGGCCCCGGTCGGGCGGCACGCATCGCAGCGCGCACGGCGGCGCTCAACCTCGACGTCCCGATCCCCGGGCGCTACGCCCTGTGGCTGCAGGACGTCGGCCGTTGCGTCCTCCCGGGCCAAGGCGGGTGCACGCTCGGGCTCGATCGGGAGAACCGCCCGGTGCTGCCGCAGCTCGACGTCGCGCTGGGTTCCACCTTGCGGTTGGTGATCGCCGCGACCGTCCTCGCGCTGCTGCTCGGGGTCGTGCTCGGGGTCGTGACCGCGCTGCGCCAGTACAGCATCTTCGACTACTCCGTCACCTTCATCGCGTTCCTGTGCTTCTCCCTGCCGGTCTTCTGGGTGTCCACGCTGCTCAAGCAGTACGTCGCGATCGACCTCAACACCTGGCTGAAGGACCCGCAGATGACGTTCGGTCTGATCGGTCTGGTCGGCCTGCTGGCGGGGCTGGTCTGGGCCGTCGTGATCGGCGGGGACCTGCGCCGCCGCCTCGTGGTGATGGCGGCGGCGACCATTGCGACGTCGGGCACCATCGTCGTGCTGCTGGACACCGGCTGGTTCCGGCGGCCCGCTCTCGGCGCGGTCGGGCTCGCGGTCTGCGCCCTGGTCGCGGCCTTCCTGTTCAGTGCGCTCTTCGCGGGCCTGAGGCCCCGCACGCGGCCGGTGCTCTACGCGAGCGGAGTGACGGCCATCGTCGGCACGGTCCTCGTCGGGTTGGCAGCGCCCCTGATGACGGGCATGACCTGGCTGACCTTCGGGCTGCTCGCCGTCGGTCTCGTGGCGCTCGGCATGGGGATCGGGTGGCTGCTCGGGGGGTACGCCCGTCGCCTTGCGGTGCAGATCGCCGGCCTCACGGGCGCAACCGTCGTCGTGCTGACGGCGATCGACCAGCTCCTGCGCTCCTATCCCGTGCTCTTCCGGGCCACCGGGGGTCGTCCGATGGCGACGACCGGGTCCGAGACCCCGAACCTGAACGGGACCTTCTGGGAGACGAACCTCGACCTCGCGCTGCACCTGGCCCTGCCGACGCTCGCGATCATGCTCATCTCGTTCGCGAGCTACACGCGGTACACCCGGGCGAGCATGCTCGACGTGATGAACCAGGACTACGTGGGTACGGCCCGGGCCAAAGGGCTCAACGAACGCACCGTGGTCGTCCGTCACTCGTTCCGCAACGCCCTCATCCCGCTCACAACTCTGGTGGCCTTCGACTTCGCCGGCGTGCTCGGCGGCGCCGTCATCACCGAGACGGTGTTCGGCTGGAACGGGATGGGAAAGCTGTTCACCAACGGACTGGAGACCATCGACCCCAACCCGGTGATGGCCTTCTTCCTGGTGACGGCCGTGGCGACGGTGCTGTTCAACATGCTGGCGGATATCGCCTACGCCTTCCTCGATCCGCGGATCAGGCTCCGATGACGTTCCGAGGAGTGCTGTGACCGATCTGCCCGACGGCGGGCCCGACGGCGTGCCCAGGCGCGTGCCCGACGCGCCCGCGCAGCACGGCGTCGCAGCGCGCAGCACGACCCAGACGGTGCTGCGCCGGTTCCGTCAGCACCGCGCCGCCATCAGCGGGCTGGTGATCCTCGTGCTCATCATCATCCTGACGTTCAGCTCGATCGGGTTCGGGCCGGTGCCGGGATGGTGGAGGCAGGACTTCAAGATCCCGATGCCGTTGCTCGACGCCGGAGCGCCAACTCTCTCGCTGTGGCCGGTCAGCCTCGGGGCGCACCCGTTCGGCCAGGACAACATCGGCCGCGACTACTTCGCCCTCACGATGAAGGGTGCGCAGCAGTCCCTGATCATCGCGTTCCTCGTCGGGATCGTGGGGACCGCGATCGGCACCGTGATCGGGGCCGTGGCCGGGTACTTCCGCGGGTGGACCGAGGCGGTGCTCATGCGTCTCACCGACGTCATGATCACGATCCCGCTGGTCGCCGTCGCGGCGGTCGTCGCTGTGTCGACGGGTGGTGTCGGCGGGGTCTGGGGCCTGGGCGTATTCCTCGGCCTGGTCACCTGGACGGGCCTCGCGCGAATCGTGCGGGGCGAGTTCCTGTCGCTGCGCGAGAAGGAGTTCGTCGATGCCGCGCGCTCAGTCGGTGCCTCGAGCGGCCGGATCATCTTCCGCCACATCCTGCCCAACACCATCGGCGTGATCATCGTCTCTGCGACCCTCGCGATCTCCTCCGCCATCCTGCTCGAGTCGGCCCTGAGCTTCCTCGGGTTCGGCGTGCGGAGCCCTGACACATCGCTCGGCCAGCTCATCAACGGCTACCGGTCGGCGATGACGGTGCGGCCGTGGTTGTTCTGGTGGCCTGGGCTGTTCATCATCGCGATCGCCCTCGCGATCAACTTCATCGGTGACGGGCTGCGCGACGCGTTCGACCCGCGCCAGGACCGCATGAAGGCCGTCGGGGGCGCGCCGATCACGATCGAGTCGCCGGAGATCGAGCCGTATCGCGTGCCTGCGGACTCCGATCCGATCCTGGCGGTGCGCGGGCTGAGCGTCGACTTCCTGGTCGAGGGCGAGTGGGTGCTGGCCGTGCGCGACGTCGGCTTCACCATCATGCCCGGCGAGGTGCTGGCCGTGGTGGGCGAGTCCGGCTCGGGCAAGTCGGTCTCCGCTATGGGGATCCTCGGGCTGCTGCCCAAGAACTCCCGGACCGCGGGCTCGGCCAAGCTGAGGGGCGCGGAGCTGATCGGGGCGCGGGCGTCAGCCCTGCGGGCGGTGCGCGGCAACGATGTCGGGCTCATCTTCCAGGAGCCGGCGACAGCCCTGAACCCCGTCCTCACCGTCGGGTTCCAGGTCACCGAGGTCCTGCTCAGCCACCAGAACATCGCACCGAGGCAGGCCCGGGCGCGCGCGATCGAGCTCTTCCGTCTGGTCGACCTGCCCAACCCCGAGGGTCGGCTCGACGCCTATCCGCACCAGCTGTCCGGCGGACAGCGCCAGCGCGTCATGATCGCGATGGCGATCGCATGCGACCCGGTGCTGCTCATCGCCGACGAGCCGACGACCGCGCTCGACGTCACCGTGCAGGCGGAGATCCTCGACCTGCTGCGAATGCTGCACCAGCGGCTGGACTCCGCCATCCTGCTGATCACCCACGACATGGGCGTCGTCGCCGACCTTGCTGACACCGTCGTCGTCATGAAGGACGGCGGGGTCGTCGAGGCCGGCCCGATCCGCCAGGTGTTCTCGTCTCCGCGCCAGGAGTACACGCGCGAGCTGCTCGCCGCTGTGCCGCACCTCGGCGGCCAGATCGCGGCGGGCCGGATCACGGTCCACGAGCCGGCGCGGACCGAGGTTCCGGCACCCGAGGCACCGGTCGCAGCGCTCGACCTGCGCAACCTCGTGATCGAGTACGCCGGTCACCGGCGAACCCCGGCCTTCCGGGCGGTCGACGACGTGTCGTTCTCGATCGCGCGCGGTGAGGTCGTCGGCCTGGTGGGGGAGTCCGGTTCGGGCAAGACCACCATCGGGCGCGCCGTCGTCGGCCTGCTGCCCGTGACGAGCGGCTCGGTGTCGATCGGCGGGGCCGACGTCGCGGGGCTGTCCAGGCGTGAGCTGCGCCCGCTGCGCCGTCGGTCCGCGATCGTGTTTCAGGACCCGGCTGCCTCCCTCAACCCGCGGATGACGATCGGGGAGTCCATCGGAGAGCCGCTCTTCCTGCACGAGAAGTTGCGCAAGGCCGGGCTCGATCGTCGGGTCGAGGAGCTCCTGGACAAGGTCCGGCTGCCGCACGCCTACCGCAACCGGTTCCCGCACGAGCTCTCGGGCGGGCAGCGGCAGCGCGTCGGCATCGCCCGCGCCCTCTCGCTCGGGCCGGACCTGCTCGTCGCGGACGAGCCGACCAGCGCCCTCGACGTCTCGGTGCAGGCGCACGTGCTCGAGCTCTTCCGGGAGCTGCAGCGTGAGCAAGGGTTCGCCTGCCTCTTCATCAGTCACGACCTCGCCGTCGTCGAGATCCTGGCCAGCCGGGTCGCGGTGCTGCACCGCGGGCGGCTCGCTGAGATCGGCACCCGCGAGGAGATCCTGCTGCACCCGAGCGATCCGTACACCCGGCGGCTCATCGCGGCGGCCCCGGTGCCCGACCCCGACGAACAGCGGCTCCGGCGGGCCGACCGCGCGCGGGTGCTGGCCGCGGGGGCCGATGCCGAGGCG